>Ga0310122_10001707_pt1 | contig 14052 bp, 13 predicted proteins | sample CB6_Bottom_1051__FD_203503 | JGI IMG/M metagenome (GOLD analysis project Ga0310122, IMG submission 203503) | Marine microbial communities from Western Arctic Ocean, Canada - CB6_Bottom_1051 | ecosystem: Environmental > Aquatic > Marine > Oceanic | place: Canada: Western Arctic Ocean | collected...
CCACTTTGCGCTCACCGTCGAAGCCCTCAGATAGTGTTAACAGGACCTAGTATCTACCGCCGCCGAGCCGAGGATCGCCTCCCGACGACCAACCTCACCCGACTACCCGGGGCCACGAGGCTGTCCGCCGGCGGAAACTGCTCGACGACCCGACCCTGATCCCGGCCAAACCGGAACCGATACTCGATTTCGGTCAGCTCGAACTCGAGGGAGTCGAGCAGGACTTCGGCATTCGCCTGTTCGATCCCGAGAAGGAGCGGCATTGGCACCAACGGAGGACCGGTGCTCACGAGAACTATGACCTCCATAGGAAGATCCACTTCGGTACCGGCCTCAGGGAGTACCTCCACCACCTGGCCTGCCGGCAGCTCAGCGATCAGCGTGTCCACCACCACTATGAAACCGCTCGCCTCGAGAACCGTCCTGGCCGAGTTCAAGCCGAGCCGGACCACATCCGGCACCGGCCTTCGCACCGGTCCCAAGCTCACGGTCAAGGCGACCGTGTTCGTCGCCGTGGAAAGTTGCCCAGCAAGGGGGGTTTGACCCAAAACTTCACCCCTCAACGCTGTGGGATGCCGAAACGAATCCGTCACAGCGGCGTGAATTCCGGCCCCCGCTATTCTGTTCAGAGCCGCCGCGCGGTCGAGTCCCCGGACATCGGGTACCTCGAAGAGATCCTGTGGCCGCGACGGCATGGGAAAGAGTAGACGAGTGGTCACGAGGTAGCCGGATACCAAACCGAAGACCAGAACCGCACCCGCCAGCACAACGGCATCTCGGGGGAGGTTGAGGGGGCCGAGACTCAACCATCGTTTCTCCCCCGGCCACTCGAAGCGCCCGTCACTGCGGAATCGGCGCCGCCGAATCGAGCTTCCCAGTCTCATGTCACACCTTCCTCAGGCGGGCGGCGAACGCTCCGTCGAAGCCGAATGTCTGCGGCAGAACATAGAGATAACCCCGATCGTTCAAGAACTCTCCGTTCACCCCTTCGCCGGGATCCATATGGAACTCCGGCCGTAGGGCCATGAAGGCCTCGATCTGTTCCTCGTTTTCTTCGGGCTCCAGGCTGCACGTTGCGTACATCAACACACCTCCACTAGGTACCACGTCGGCGCACACGTCCAGGAGACGGGCTTGAAGGGCCGCCATCTCATCCAGCCGATCCGACGTGAGCCTCCAGCGTATATCCGGGTTGCGCCGCAGCGTCCCCGTGCCTGTGCAGGGGACGTCCAACAGCAGCATGTCCGGTCGGCTGACCGGAGGCGAGAGCGCGTCCGCCTGAACCGTACACACCCGAATCCTGCGTCCGCCATCCTTTTTCACTCTGTTTACGTTCTCCCGCACGAGGCGCAGCCGCTCGATCGACCGATCCGCCGCCAAGACCGAATTACCTCGCGCCGCCAGCGCCAGCGCCTTGCCACCCGGCGCCGCACAGAGGTCGGCGATACGGGCATCGGGGTCAGGATCGGCATACGAGACCACGAGAGCCGCCGCGGGGTCCTGTACCACAGCGGGAACCGCCGCCATCGCTTCTTCCAGAGACGCATGCCCAGGAATTACAACACATCCCGTGCCAGAACCGACAACGGCGGCAGAAATCTGCTCGGCGGCCAGCGCCTCCACGGCCTCCTCCGGCCGGTTCCAAAGGCACCTGAGGGATAGGGGAGGCACTTGGTTGTTCGCCTCGACCAGCCTCCGCACATCCGCGAGGGACCAACGTGTGAGCCACCGCTCCACCAACCACCGAGGATGCGAGCCCCATGTGGACAGGAACTCCACCGGCTGGGTTTCGGGGTCGGGGAAGTTCTCCCGGCCACCGCCATCCCGCGCGATGCCTCGAAGTACGGCGTTCGCCAATCCGGCAGCGCCCCGCCCCCCTTTCGACTGGGCGAGATCGACCGCCTGGAACACCGCCGCGTACTCGGGCACACCGCCCATATAAAGAATCTCGTACAGGCCGATGCGAAGTGAGTCCCGCACGCCGGCCTTCACACTTTCGAGACCCCGCTTCACCCTCCGATCGAGCAGGTAATCGAGCCGGCCTCGGAGCCGCTGAATGCCGAACACCAACTCTCGGCACCACGCGCGATCGCGGGCGTCGAGTGAACGAGTGGCGGCAGCAAAGGCCCGGTCGAGCCTCCGCCCACGGGCCACCGCCGCGAGAACATCCAAAGCGGCGAGTCGGCCCCCCGTGGCGGATGCGGTGTTCAGTCCAACATCCCTCGCGTGGGCGACGATGGAATCCCGATCTCCCGGGCCTCCATGCGGCCCGCCAAGTACGCGAGCCGTCCGGACTGGGTCGCAAGCCGCATCGCGTGCGCCATCGTCACCGGATCGGTAGCGGTGGCGATTGCGGTGTTCATGAGCACGCCGTCCACACCCTGTTCCATCGCGACACACGCATCGGAGGCGGTCCCGACCCCGGCGTCCACGATGATGGGCACGTCGCACCGCCGCTTGATCTCCCGGATGAAGTACGGGTTCACGATGCCGAGCCCACTGCCGATCGGGCTCGCGAGGGGCATGACGGCCACACAGCCCACGTCCTCCAGACGGAGCGCGGTCACGAGATCATCATTGGTGTAGGCCATCACATTGAAGCCCTCCGCCACTAGCGTCTCTGCGGCCTCGAGGGTGGCCTGCGTGTCGGGCACGAGCGTGGTCTCGTCGCCAATAACCTCGAGCTTGAGCCACTCGGTGAAGCCTGCGGCGCGGGCGAGCCGGGCGTATCGGATCGCGTCTTCGGCCGTGTAACACCCGGCGGTATTGGGAAGCAGAAAGAACTCGTCGGGGTCGAGGTGGAAGAGGATGCCCTCGCTCTGGGTGCGGTCCAGGTCGACCCTGCGCACCGCCACCGTGACCATGGCCGTGCCGGAAGCCCGGATCGCCTCGACCATCGTCTCGTTGTCGGGATACTTTCCCGTGCCTACGAAGAGGCGGGAATCGAACTCCTGATCGGCGATCCGCAGAGGTTCGGTCAACGCTCCGTCGACGGCGCGCCCGACAGCCACTTCGCTACTTTCCATGTCATCCCCCTCCGACGAAGTGGACCAACTCGACCGCGTCCCCCTCCGAGACCTGGACGTCCTTGAATTGGTCACGGCTGAGAATCTCCCGATTGAGCTCGACCACGATGAGCCGGGGATTGAGGTCGAGGGATTCCACGAGCTCATGGACCGAGAGCCCAGACTGGACTTCCCGCTCTTTCCCATTCACATGTACCTGAATACTGACTCGATCACTCATGCCAATTCCCTCATTCCTCACGGTTCGCTCGTTTCTCCAGGATCGTCCGGTTCTCCCGGATCGTCCGTTCCTCCCGATTCTCCCGCTTCCACGGCATCAAGATAAGCCTGGACGGCGTCCGGCGGAGAGGGGGCATCCCAGACGCCTCTTACGGCTGCCACCCCGTGTGCGCCGCAGGCCAGGATCTCAGCCGCCCGCTCCGGGGTGACCCCGCCGATTCCGACCAGAGGCAGGGCGACTCGCGACGCCACTGAGCCCAGGAGTTCAGATCCCCTGGGGGCCACTCCAGCGTGCGAAGGCGTCTCGAACAGCATACCCACGAACAGGTAGTCCGCTCCTGACGCGGCCGCCTCAGCCGCCTCTCTGACGCTGTGCACCGACACACCCAAGAGGCGGCCCGCCCCCAACAATCGTCGTGCCTCCCAGGGCGGCATCGAGCGGGTGCCCAGGTGGACCCCCGCCGCTCCGACAGCGAGGGCAATGTCCAGACGATCGTTCACGAGAAGCGTGATCCCGGAAACGGCGGCAGGCTCACACAGAGTCCGCGCCAACCGAGTGAGCCTCCGCCCCGTGGTGCGGGGCCCCCGGATATGAAACGCCACGGAGCCACCCACCACACCCCCATCGGCCGACTCGCGTATCTCAAGACTTTCACACACCTCGCGAGCGCGGGCCTCGAAATCGGGCCGGGCCAGGATCTCATCATCGGTGACGACGTGTAACCTCGGGATCACTCGAAGCGTTGGCCGGCAGTGGCGCCGCGCCCCAGTGTCCACGCGCCCGCGTCCATCCGTCGCTTTCCCTGTGGTTGGACCTCACGTATGCGCACGGCTCCTTCAGCGGTCGCCACCAGCACTCCCGTGTCCCGGTCGGCCTCCTCGATGGTTCCTGGTGGACCATCGAGGACGACCTCCGGGTCGGCCACCGGCCGGAAGAGCTTGACCGGTTGGCCTTCGAACTCCGACCACGCACCGGGTACGGCATCCATCCCTCGAATGAAGTTCTCCACGACGACCGACGGGTGGGCCCACTCGATCCGGGCCGTGGCGCGATCGACCTTGGGCGCGTAGGTAGCCCGCGATTCGTCCTGCTCCCGCTCCTCGATCAAGCCCGTCTCCAGGAGCATGAGCGCCTCCACCAGGGCCTCGGCGCCAATCTCAGAAAGCCGGATCCTGAGGTCGCTGGCCGTCTCTTCCGGGCTGATCGGCTCCTCCGCCTGGAAGAGGATCGGTCCCGCGTCCATCTGCTCGACCATCCGCATGACCGTAACACCCGTCACCGTGTCTCCGCCGACGATGGACCAGTTGATGGGTGCCGCGCCGCGTAGCTCAGGGAGAAGCGAGGCGTGCAGATTCACCGAACCCATGGGGGGGACTCTCAGGACTTCGAGAGACAGGATCTGGCCGTACGCGACGACGACCGACAGGTCCGCTCCGAGGGCCGCGATCTCCTCGACGAAGCCGTCAGAGCGTGCGGACTCGGGCTCCAGGATTCTGAAGCTCTGGTCGAGAGCCTCCTCCTTGACCGCCGACGCCCGAAGCTCCCTACCCCTCCCTGCGGGCCGGTCCGGCTGGGTCACGACGCCCACGATGTCGTGCCCCCCCTCGCCGAGCGCACGAAGAGAGGGGACCGCAAAGGCCGGCGTCCCCCAAAAGAGGATCCTCACCCCTTCGCCCCTTCCTTTTGGCTTTTCTTCCACTTCTTGAGCAGCGCACGCCGTTTGTACGCACTCACCCGGTCGATGAAAAGGATCCCGTCCAGGTGGTCGATCTCGTGCTGGAGCGCACGGGCCAACAACCCGTCGGCCTCGACCTCGATGGCCTCTCCCTCGGCGTCGAAGCCGCGGACCTTGACACGCGCCGCCCGCGTGACGACGTCTTCCATCTCGGGGATGCTCAGGCAGCCCTCGGGCGCCTTTCCCTCTTCGGCGCTGGACTCGACGATAACCGGATTGACCAAGACCCAACGCCCGCCCTCGGGATCGTCTTCGTCACGGAGGTCGAGCACGCACACACGCAGGGAGACGCCGACCTGGGGAGCCGCCAGGCCGATTCCCTCCGCGAAGTACATCGTCTCGAGCATGTCTTCGACCAGCGCGCGCAGCTCGTCGTCGAACGCCTCCACCTCCACACCCGGCTCGCGAAGGACTTTTTCGCCGAGCAGCAAGATCCTGCGAACCGCCATCGCTACTTCGCCGCAGCACCCGACCGGGCTGATGCACCCTTTCTGTCCGCTGAGATTTTGTGGGCGACCCGGCTCCGCTCCACGGTGATCTTGGTTTCGCCACCGGTTTTGATGATCAGGCGGTCTTCCTCCGCTCGGATGACGGTGCCGATGATCCCGCCGGTGGTCACGATCTCGTCACCCTTTGCGATCGCCGCGATCATCTGTTTTTGTCGTTCTTGCTCCTTCCTCTGTGGGCGAATGAGCAAGAAATAGAAGATGAGCACCACGGCAGTCATGTTCAGGAAGAACACGAACGTGCCATTCGCCCCCTGTCGGGGGGCCATCACGACTGCCAGTAGGGCTTCAACCAAAACCGATCTCCGATCTGTGGTGCATTAAGGGAGGGCTACCTCCTTCGAAGCCCGGTACCGCTCAAGCCAGTCCCGGGACCAGGACTGGAAGGTACCATCTGAGATGCGGTCCCGGGACTCCTCAGCGAGCCGGACCAGAAATCTAATGTTGTGGATCGAAACGAGCCGCCCCCCGAACAGCTCGCCCGACACACAGAGGTGTCGAATGTACGCCCGATCATACCCCCGGCACGCGTAACAGTCGCACTCGGGATCGATCGGTTTCCGGTCACGGGTGAAGCGGGCCGCCTTGAGGTTGATCTGACCCTCGAGCGACGTCCAGGCCGTCCCGTGGCGGGCGTTCCGGGTCGGCGCCACACAGTCGAACATGTCGCATCCACGGGTCACGGATTCGAGAAAATCGTCGGGATACCCCACACCCATGAGGTAGCGTGGAAGTCCGTCCGGAATCTCCGTGTGGAGTGCCTCGAGAACCCGCCACATGTCGTCCTTCGCCTCCCCCACACTCAGTCCTCCGATCCCCATCCCGTCCCAGTCCCCGAGATCGAGGAACGCCCGAAGGTGCTCGAGGCGAAGGTCCTCGTAGATGTTCCCCTGCAGGACCGGGAAGAGGCTCTGAGCTCCGCCGGCTCCGTCCTCATCGAGCACCCGGAATCGATCCCGGCAGCGCGCCAACCACCCCAGCGTGCGCCGATTCGCCGCCTCGGCCTCCTCGCGGCTGACGCCCCCGGGTTGGCACTCGTCGAACGCCATTACGACATCGGCTCCCAGCGCCCTCTGGATGTCCATCACCCCTTCGGGCGTGAAGAGATGACTGGACCCGTCGATGTGGCTCTGGAAGACCACACCGTCGTCCCGGATCTCGTTGCTTAGCGCGAACGAAAACACCTGGTAGCCGCCCGAGTCCGTCAGGATCGGCCCGTCCCAGCGCATGAACTCGTGCACACCCCCCAGCTCCCGGACCAGCTTGTGTCCGGGACGAAGGTAGAGGTGGTAGGTGTTGGCGAGGATCATCGACGCCCCGGTGGACTCGACCTCCTCGGGCGAGAGGGCTTTGACCGAGCCGGTGGTGCCCACGGGCATGAAGACGGGGGTCTTCACGTTGCCATGGGGGGTGGTGAGGGTGCCGGTGCGGGCGGCGCCGTCCGTAGCGTGAAGCGTGAAGTCGAACATGCGTGGCAAGCTCCTTGCTCCGTTGCTCGATCGAGCCCACCCTATAGATAGTTCTGTTGGGTCATCCGGGGACATCGTGGCCGAGCCAGGCACATGTAGCCATTCCAGGCACATGTAGCCAGTATGGACAAAGGTGAGGAAGGGTAAATTCAGGATGACGCTCGGGAGATGACGCTCGGAAGATGAGGTTCGGAAGATGACGCTCGGAACACGACGGAGGCACCGCCCGCCACCCTGGATGACCCTGGTCCTGACCGCCTGTCTGATCCTGGCAGCAAAACCGGCCCGGGGGTCGATCTCAGTGCCGCTAACCTCCCCCGCCCAGGACGCACCCGGCGTCCTCGTCTCCGTAGACTGGCTCGCCGAGCACCTTCAGGACCCTTCGATGGTTCTGCTTCACGTCGGTATGCCAACGGCACGTTCCTCCGGTGGGTTCATTCCGGGAGCCCGGTTCCTGAATTATCAGGAGATCGTGGAAGTCAGAGACGGCCTGATCGTGGAGGCGCCTCCGATCGATGAACTGATCGGGCCCTTTGAGGTGGCGGGGGTCTCAGACGAAACATTGGTTGTGCTCTACGGCTCCCCCGCACACCTTCCCGCACGCGCATATGTCACACTCGACTATCTCGGGCATGGTGCCCGCACCGCGGTGTTGGACGGCGGTCTGGAGGCCTGGAGGGCGGCCGACCATCCGGTCGAAGCGTCCCCGACACGGGGCCCGCGTGGCCAGTTTACACCGATCGTCCGCGACGACGTGCTGGTCTCGGCCGAATGGATCGAAGAGCGGCTGTACGGCCCGGGCATCGCACTCATCGACTCACGGCCCGAGGGTGAGTACACCGGACGTATCCCGACTAGGATCGGGGGACGGGCGGGCCACATCCCCGGCGCTCGTCATCTCTACTGGGAAGACCTTCTCGTGGCCCCCCAGAACCCGGTCTTGCGTAGTCTTTCCGATGTCCAGGCCCAATTCCAGGAAGCCGGCGCAGATTACGGGGCGATCGTGGTCAACTACTGCTATGTAGGAATGCGTGCCAGTTATACGTATCTCATCGCGAAACACCTCGGGTATGACACGCGGCTCTACGACGGCTCCTGGAACGAGTGGAGCAAGAACGATTCGTTGCCGGCCGTGACCGGGTCGTGACGGCAACGACCGTACGCCGTGCTCTCGCACGCTCCTCGGCCACCCTGCTGGGAACCCTGCTGCTGTGGGCCCCGGCGGTCGTTGCACAGGAGGCCGATCGCCTCGTTTCCGATTCGAGCAGTGCGATCCTCCCCCACTCCGAAACCCCTGTGATCCGTGCGATCCGGGTTTCCTCGAGCATCCAGATCGACGGAATGCCCGACGAGGCGGCGTGGGCTGCGGCGACGCCGATGACCAATTTCACACAGATCGACCCGTTCGAGGGCGAGCCGGTCAGCCAACCCACGGACGTTCGTTTTCTCTTCGACGACGACGCGCTCTACATCGGAGGACGGTTTTACGATTCCGGCCCCATCATGACTCGCCTGGCGCGTCGGGACGCCGGCGTTTCGGACTCGGACCTCTTCACGGTTTCCATCGACAGCCACCACGACCATCAGACGTCGTACCGCTTCACGACCAACCCGTCCGGGATAAAGCGGGACGCGACGATAGCGAGCGGCAGCCGTGGTGGCGGCCGTGGTGACTCCTCCTGGGACCCCATATGGGACGTGGTCTCGGTGATTACCGATGAGGGATGGTTCACCGAAATGCGTATCCCCTTCGGTCAGCTTCGGTTCAGACCCGGAGACGATATGCTCTGGGGAATTCAGGTGGAGCGGAACATTCGGCGCGTCGAGGAGACGGCGGTCTTTTCCTTCACCCCCAAACTGGAGCGGGGCGGTGTAGCGCGGTACGGGCACCTCACGGGAATCCGCGGCATCGGTGGGGGACAGAAGCTGGAGTTGCTTCCCTACGTCGGAATGAGCGCAGAGTACATCTACCAGGAACCCAGCTCGCAGGTGGCGTTCGACAATCCCTTCCGGTCGGGCTCCGACTACTTCGGCCGCATGGGCGTGGATCTCAAGTATCGCCTCGGCTCAAACCTCACTCTGGACGGCGCGGTGAATCCGGACTTCGGGCAGGTCGAGGTGGACCCGGCCGTCATCAACCTGACCGCCTTCGAGACTCGATTTCAGGAGCGACGTCCGTTCTTCGTGGAGGGAGCCGAGATCTTCAATTTCGGCCGGGGCGGTCCCACAGGCAGCACGGGGCGGGCACCTCAAGTTCTGTATTCGCGGCGTATAGGTCGCAGGCCACAGGGCGGGGTCTCGTCGGCGGCCGTGTATTCCAATGCGCCCGTGTCCACCACCATCCTCGGCGCCGCGAAGATCACTGGAAGGGTGGGAGACAGCTGGTCGGTCGGGCTGATCGACGCGGTGACGGGCCGGGAGTACGCTCCGTACGTGGACGCGGCCGGAGTGGATGGTCGGAGCGTCGTGGAGCCAACCACGAACTATCTCGCTGGGAGACTTCGCAGGGATGCGCGCGCGGGCGAGACGCAGCTCGGCATGATCGCCACGGCGGTGCACCGCGACATCAGCGACCCGGGCCTCGCCGGCGGGCTTCGCTCCGCGGCTTACGTCGCGGGAGCCGACCTGGTGCACGAGTTTGACAACCGGGGCTGGAAGGTCAGCAGCGCGTTTGCGACGAGTTACATCGAGGGTGAGCCGGCTGCAATCCTGGACGCCCAGCTGTCTTCGGCCCGATACCTCCAAAGGCCGGACGCAACCCACCTGGGTGTCGATTCGGCCGCAACCACCATGGGTGGGTTTTATGCCATGGGGGAGATCAACAAGCAGGCGGGCTCGTTTACGGGCAGGATCGGCACGGCCTACCTGAGCCCGGGCTACGAGGTGAACGACGTCGGGTTTCAGGCCGAGACCGAACGGTTCATTCTGGATACACATTTTCAGTGGAATCACCCCCGACCCGGCCGCCACTTCCGGAACTGGAGCGTGGCTGGTGGTCCCGACAACAAATGGAACACCGCCGGCGACCGGGTCTTCAGTAATTTCAATCTCCTGTTCAATTGGCGTTGGCTCAATTACTGGGGCGGATCGGTGCGCGGGGATTACGGGCCCGCAACGCTCGACGACCGGCTCACGAGGGGCGGTCCGATGGCCCAGACGCCCGCTTCAATCCAGTGGCAGGCGAGTCTCAACTCGGACTCCCGCGAGGCGTTGGGCGTCCGGACGCGATATAACGGGTCGAGCGACTCCGCGGGTTCCTGGAGCCACAGAGGATCGATCAACTTTACATACAGGTCCGGAGACAAGCTGGAGTTACGCCTGGGGCCTTCGGTGACGCGCAGTTTCACCCAGGCGCAGTACGTCACGTCGACGAGCGATCCCCTGGCCACCAGCACCTTCGGACGGCGCTACGTCTTCGCGCCCCTCCATCAGACGACGGTCGCACTGGAGACACGCCTGAACGTCACCTTCTCACCGACGCTGACCCTGCAGGTTTACCTGCAGCCGCTCATCTCGAGCGGTGACTATGGGGATCTCGCGGAGTTCCGTGCGCCCCGCACATTTGGATTCTCGACGTATGGTCAGGACATCGGCACCAGCGTCCGCCAGGCCGACGGGGACTACCTGATCGATCCGGACGGGCCGGGCTCGGCGCCAGAGTTCACCGTCAGCGACAGGAGCTTCAACCGCAGAAGCCTTCTGGGCAACGCCGTCTTGCGCTGGGAGTGGAGCCCGGGCTCAACGCTCTTCCTGGTCTGGCAACAGAGCCGGGCGGGCAGGATCCAGGCGTCCGAATTCGACGAAACCGGCGCCCTCGATGTCGGGCTCTTCGACCTCGGCTACGATACGCGAGAGCTTTTCGGACTCCGCTCCGACAACATCTTCCTGGTCAAGGTGAATTACTGGCTGAATCTGTAGCCCGCATGACCCTCATCGGGGAGACCCTCGGTATCGTAGCGGCCTCGTTCGAGGACCGTCCTACTGCGTGACGCCCAGCCCTTCCACCAAGATGGCAGGAAGCACGTGGTTGACCCGTACACCCCAGAGCCCGTCTGTCCGGGCGGCCATCCCGGTCTTCGCAGCGGTATACACCACGACGCCGTTCACCACGAAGTCGGTGGCATCCGCACCGACACGCACCTCGAGGGCATTGACGGACCGCCCGCTGGCATCCGCCGCCGCAACGGCCGAGTGGGGCGTACGTCCCTGGATGTCGTGCGTGGTCTCATTCCCGGCACGGTGCTTGACCAGATAACTTCCGTCCTGCGCAACGAGGAAGTACAGATAGCTCTGCCCGGAACCCTCCAGTTCACGGCCGCCGTATACGAGGCCGTAGTAGTTCACGTGGCCGCTCGGCTCCAAGAGAGTGAAGGTCCCCGAGAGGGTGTACGTGCCCATGGCGGTATTGCCGGAATTCCATGCCGTGACCGCGGGTCCCGTACGTACTTGGAAACCATCTCCTGACCTGGTCACGGTCACGTCCGGAACGTCGTCCGGATCCGCTGCATTCGTGCTGTGATCGAGACGCAATTGGAGCCCGGCGGGGGCTTGAGCCGCGAGGGGCGCGGCGACTAGAAGGGCTAGGGCGACGAAAGAGATTCTACGGATCATGATTCGCTCCTGGAGTTGAATAACACACGGACAGTATAAGACGGGCGGCGCCTCGGGAGAAGATGGAGAGTGGCTGGCCCAGAAGCTCTCTATCTCTATAGCGAAGTGCTCAAGGTAGAGAGCCGCATACTCGTCTAAAGGCATCTCTCGACCAAGATCAACCCACTCTTCATCCGTCATGGCTCGGCGACCAGCCGCCCATCCTTTTGCGTCTTCCCCGACGAGATAGCGGAGCTTGGGTTGATCCGTCTCCAGGGATAGTTGAATGGTTTCTGCAACCAACTCGGGCGGAGAAGGATTCTCCAGTGGAACGTGCCCGGGGTGTCCCCTTCCCTGGTGAGCGGGCGGACAATCCCATCGCACGAGCGCCTTCGTGCAAAGTGATGCGGGATTGCTCCACGCGAGACCGTGGCATAGGGTGCGCCTGAAGGGTTGCAGCAGTCGCGGCACGTGGTCCACCGTATAGCGCGTAGGGGGAGCCCAGCATGAGACGTAAGAATCCGGCGAACTGGGACCTGTTCATTGCGATCGGCCTCGCCGCGTGCCTCACGGCAGGATGCGCACCATCGGATTCCGGTCCCGCACCTGAAGGGGCTCCCGAGTCCCCCGGAGCCTCGGCGCCCGTACAACCCGGTGCGGCGGTCCTTTTCGAAGGAGCGCGGCTGATCCTCGGAGACGGGAGCGTGATCGAGAACGGGGCCCTCCTCGTGGAGGGCGACCGGATCCTCGAGGTCGGGAGCACCGGACAAGTCACGGCGCCTCCCGGAGCCACCTCGATCGACCTGGCTGGAAAGACGGTCATTCCGGCCTTGATAGACGCCCACGCGCACCTGGGTTACGAAGGGTACACGAGCTGGGGATCCGAGAACTACTCCCGCGAGAATCTCGTCGAACATCTCAAGCGGTATGCCTACTACGGGTTCGGCGCGGTTTTCTCGGCCGGCAGCGACCCCGAGGACCTCGCGATCGAGATCCAGCGCGCACAACGGGAGGGGGAGGTCGAGGGCGCCCGGTTCCTCTTCGGTGCGGGAATAGCCCCGCCCGGTCAGGGGCCCAACAACCAGTTCCTGCCACACGCGCTCGCGATCGCCGAGGAGACCGGGATGACCGTCCTGAGGGGGGTCGCCACCGAAGAAGAGGCTCGCACGGCGGTCCACGAGGTCTCGGCGAAGGAGATCCCGTTCATAAAGATCTGGGTCGACGATCGTGGGGGGAGCCAGGAGAAACTGCCGCGGGAGGTCTATCGTGCGATCATCGACGAGGCCCGGGCGCATAGCATCGGGGTCATTGTCCATCAGCAGAACGCTCAGGACATGCCGGATCTGCTCGAGGCCGGCGTGGCCGGGTTCCTTCACGGTCGTCTCAGCGTGGCATTGGACGACGGCCTGGCCGCCCAGATCCACGACTCCGGGGCCTTCTTGATCCCCAATCTCGGACTGGGTGAACTGCGCCGAGAGCGCGTGGGCGACGATCCGTTCCTGCAGGAGGCCGTTCCTCCGGAGGTGGTCGTGCGGCTCGGCGAGGCCTACGAAGCGCGGCAGCAGGCGGGTCCCGCCGTGCTGGACAGCACCGACGGCGGCACCGCCGCTCAAGGAGCAACCGCGAGGGCTGCGGCAAGGGAAAGAGAGTTGAGCGACGCCTTCTCCCGCCTCCTGGCGGCGGACGTGGACATCGTGCTCGGAACCGACGCGGGGGCTGTTCCGGACCACTTTTTCGGCTACACGGGCCACCGGGAGCTCGAGATCTTCGTTCGACTGGGCATGACACCGATGCAAGCGATCGTGGCCGCAACCAGCCGACCCGCAGGACGACTCGGCCTCAGCGAGATGGGCACGATCGCTCCGGGAAAGACCGCCGATTTCGTGATTCTCGAGGCGAACCCACTCGAAGACATCCGAAACACACGTACCATCTCTCTAGTCTACCTCCGAGGCCGCGAGGTCGACCGTGAGGGACTGCGGAGCCGCTGGACCGGCAGGGACTGAGCGTGCGACGTTCAGATCGCTCTAGGTTTGCTCTCCGGTGAGGACCGTCTCGATCTCCTTGGCCGAGGGTCGAGCCGGTGTGGCCGCCTCGTCGGTCTCCTCCTTGCTGGCGATGGTGACTCGCAGCGCCTTGAGCCCGGAGATGCCCGGGAGATCCTCCAGCTCCTCCAGCCCTGGGGAGAAGTAGCCCTTGCTCTGAAGGAACTCGACGTATCTCCTGTACTCGGCGGCCTCACTGGCCGTTGAGTACACGATGGCGAGCTGGCCCGGCTGGGTTACGCGCTCGCTTGTCCCGCGGATGCGGGCCTTGTCGATCCGCTTCTTGACGATCTCGTAGCGGATGTCGTACGCCCCGTCTACGTCGAAGCGCTTCTCGTCGATGCGGAACCGGATCGAGAGCGGCTGATGCTGGACGAGGATCAGGTGCGTCGCCTCGAGGGGCACGGGTATGTCGGTCTTGACGCGGGCGAGCTCCCACTCGATCCGGCAGGTTGTCATGA
>Ga0310122_10001708_pt1 | contig 14051 bp, 14 predicted proteins | sample CB6_Bottom_1051__FD_203503 | JGI IMG/M metagenome (GOLD analysis project Ga0310122, IMG submission 203503) | Marine microbial communities from Western Arctic Ocean, Canada - CB6_Bottom_1051 | ecosystem: Environmental > Aquatic > Marine > Oceanic | place: Canada: Western Arctic Ocean | collected...
TCCAGGGAACACGAGCGGGAACGCGACGTCCAAACGGCCAAAGATGTTATGCTTCGGTTGCAGGAACGCAACGGACGGCTGCGGGGAAAAATTTCGGTTGTAGAAGATCGCGTCCAACGCGGCTTGTTGATCACGGGAGGGATCGGAATAGGAGGAGTCGCGCTGCTCATGCTGATCCTCTTTACCGTTGTGCTGCCGCTCAAAGGGCAGGTTGCCGAACTCCAAGCCTCTCTGGCTTTGCTGCAAACAGGAGAAGGGCAGGCGGCAGAGCAAGCAGCAGTCGTTGCGAAGCGAGCCATGCAGCGGGTAGAGGCCGACCTCAGGCAATCAGTCCAGGCAATGGCTGCGGACGCCATTGCTGCAGCCCTGCACGGCGCGATTCGTGTTGATACCGCCGGCAACGTTGATATTGGCACTGCGGGCTCGGCGACACAGGTCAAGATCCTGGGCGATCTTATTGGTGCCGCGCGCGGTCCCGAGGGGCAGCCGCTACGCATGGTGATGGGCAAAACCGATCCACGCCAGACGAATTGGGTCTCATACACGCCAGGCGGGGTGTATGCTGATATTGATACCTTTGCTGCCGGCTTTTCAACGACGCCGCAGTATTTCACCAGCCTGACCGGCGAGATGCGACACAATCTGGCGCGTGGTGCGACCAGTATTTACAAACCCACAGCCCAAGGCTTTCGGGTCTACGTCAGCCTCAGCGGACTCACTCCAGAGAAGGCCCAAGAGTGGGCCTGGTCGATTAGTTGGATTGCGGTTGGGGAGTAGAGAACGGTCCCCTCATTGTTCTTGAAATTTTTGTAGGGTGCAGCCTCTGCACCATTCTGATTGGTGCGCAGGGCGCCCTACTGGCTTAACCCCAAATCCCATTTCCCCTCCTTCGTACGAATGGAACAATTCCAACCTGGCCAACCTGCACCAGAGCCTGGCTTTTGGGGTTCTATCCGAGAAGCGCTCCGGGGCAGCCAGCAGGACTTCACGAAAGTTCCCTTACGTCGGGCGATTACCCTGCTGGCCATCCCTATGGTCCTGGAGATGGCGGGGGAGTCGCTGTTTGCCATCTGTGATGCGTTTTTTGTGGCGCGCCTTGGTTCGGAGTCGTTAGCAACTGTCGGTCTGACAGAGTCTCTGCTGTTTCTGGTCTATTCCGTCGCCATAGGCTTAAGTCTGGCGACAACGGCCATGGTCGCGCGTCGGATTGGGGAAAAAGACCATCATGGCGCGGCTGGCGCGGCTGTGCAGGCTATTGCACTTGGTATCCTGATTGCGTTGGTTCTGGGATCGGCCAGCGCCTTGGCTGCCCCGCACTTACTGCGTCTCATGGGCGCGACTGAGGAAGTCCTTACTGTCGGACTTGGCTACACCAGATGGATGTTCGGTGGCATGCTCACCATCTTATTATTCTTTCTGATTAACGCCGCCTTTCGCGGGGCCGGGGACGCCTCCAGCGCCATGCGCACTCTGTGGTTTGCTAATGTGATTAACCTTATTCTCGACCCCTGTCTGATCTTTGGTTTGGGCCCCTTCCCGGAGTTGGGCTTGACCGGAGCTGCTGTGGCGACCAACATCGGGCGCGGCTGCGGTGTTGTGTATCAAGTCTCGATCCTGCGATCAGGACGCGGCAGACTGACCGTGCGACGTTCAGATCTGCGTATCCAGGCTGGCGTCGCGCTCAATTTGCTGCGTGTCGCGCTGGGTGGTATGAGCCAAGCCCTCGTCCCCAATATTGGCTGGATCGGTCTTATGCGTATCCTCTCAGTCTATGGGAGCGACGTTCTGGCCGGCTATGTCATTGCGATGCGTATCGTCGTCTTTGCTCTTTTGCCCGCTTTTGGACTGAGCACAGCGGCAGCTATGCTCGTGGGGCAGAACCTTGGCGCGGGAGAACCCGAGCGGGCGGAGCGTTCGGTGTGGATGACGGGGCTGTGCAATATGGTGTTCTTGGGGAGTGTGACCCTATTCTTTCTTTTTTTCCCAGAATCTTTGGTCGCGATCTTTACCAATGACCCTGAGGTCGTCCCCACGGCAGTCAACTGTTTGCGTATCATCAGCTATGGTTATGTGTTCTACGCCTGGGAGATGGTTGTCATCCAAGCTTTCAATGGCGCTGGGGATACGTTTACTCCGACGATGATCAACATCTTCTGCTTCTGGCTGTTTCAGCTGCCCTTGGCGTTTATCCTGACCCAGACTCTGGAGATTGGGCCGAGCGGCGTCTTCTGGGCCATTGCGATTTCTTATTCCATATCCGCGATGGTGGGAATGGTCTTGTTTCGTCGTGGACGTTGGAAGACTCGTCAGATCTAACCATCTGGTGCCGGATTACGCTCCGCTTACTCGAACTACAGGATAGACTCGAAATAAAAAAGGGGCAGGAAAAATCCTGCCCCTTTTCGGTTAGTGCGTTATGAACGGGTATGCGGCTTAGTCTCTGCCGTGGCGCAGCAGGTGGCCTGGGGTTGCGCCGGTGCATTTGCCGTCTTCAAAAGTGACGTCGCCGTTCACCATGATCCAGCGATAGCCTTCGGCGTATTGTACGCGCCGCCATTCGCCACCTGGGAAGTCGTGGACGACCTTCGGCTTCTCTGGGGTGAGCTTCAGGTTCTCAAGATCGTAGACGACCACATCTGCCGGTGCACCTTCACGCAGGATGCCACGACCTTCGAAGCCGGCGCACTCGGCAGGCATAGCGCTCAGCCGATAGTGGGCTTCTTCCAGGCTCATAAAGCCGGCGTCGCGAACCATCCAGGTCAACATATCAGTCGGGTAGGCACCCAGGGTGATGAACTTGGTATGGGCGCCACCGTCTGACACTCCGGCCATACTGTACGGGGAGGCCATCAGCTCGGACACATAGTCTGCGCGTACGTTTCGAGCTGGAGTGAGGAATTCGGTTCCCAGCTTATCCTCAACAGCAATATCGAACATCGCATCCATGGGGTGCTTATTCTCCATGGTGGCGATTTCTTCGATCGTCTTGCCAATAAATTTTTCGAACTTCTTATTCACCACGGATTCAATCGTGAAATTTTTGAACGATCCGGTCACGACCGGCGTATGTCCGGTATCATATTCTGCGACCAGAGCCTGGCGAATAGCAGGATTTTTGAGCTTTTCGAGACGTTCGGCCGGTGTGCCCAAGGTCACTTCACGCACGACATCATTTCCGTCGAACAGCCCCGTTATTTCACCAAAATTGAAGTACAACCCTTGGCGCATGACTGCGGTCTGGTTGTAGATTTTGCGTCCGGCTTTGTTCGTCTTTTCCATCCAGCGCAAGATGCGACGGTGGATACTCGGCCGGTCGTCACGCGTGGCCGTGGCATTAAACAAGATGGGGCGGCCACAATCATCGGCCAGGCGATCGTAGAATTTCATATCAGCTTCAAAGTCCGGGCTGGCTTGGGTGAGCTGGATGAAGCCTTCTCCACGCTCCTTCAACACCCGGCCAAAGGCCAGCACGTCATCGTCCGCCATAGTGTCCGTCACCATCGGGGTGCCATCGTAGTCGCGCTGGACAGAGATAAAGCCATCACCCAAACGCTGAGCCGAGAATCCGCAGCCACCGGCATCCATGGATTCACTCAGAATCTGAGCCATAGCTTGTTTTTCTTTGTCTGTAGCCGGACGACTCTTGGCCGCTTCGAGCCCCATGGTCCAGATCATAATCGGCGCAATAGGCACAAAGCTGAGGACGTTTACCCCTTTGGGCAGCTTATCAAGGGAGTCCATCCACTCCGGGAAAGTGACCCAGTCCCACTTCATGCCGGCTTTCATAGACTCGTACGGAATGGCTTCGACGCGTGACATGGACAACATAGCCCGTTCGCGCATCTCGGGTTTCACTGGGGCGAAACCAAATCCACAGTTGCCGATTACAATCGAAGTGACCCCGTGCCAGCCGGAAAGGGTGACGTAGGGGTCCCAGTTAATCTGGGCATCGTAGTGGGTGTGTAGATCAATAAAGCCCGGTGCAACGACTAACCCATGCGCATCAAGCGTTTTTTTGGCATCGCTCGGGTTGAGTTTGCCATTCGGCTCGATCTTGGCAATCTTGCCGTCTTTAATACCGACGTCACCCAGGTAACGCGGGCTGCGGGAACCATCGACGATAGTGCCGCCTTGGATAAGGACATCATATTCAGCCATATTTTCCCTCCCTTTTAGGTTACACAATAGACCGAAAAAATTGAACGTTCACTCAGGATCTACATCGAACCATGCCACAGGCCAACTAGCGGTGTCAACACAGCAATATTTATTTTTTCTTTGTTTCATACAAAGTACGAGCAAAGCATGAGAAAGCAAAGAGGTCTGCTAAGAATGGGCGGAAGGAGCGACAGGGAATGCGGTTTCCCTCCCGCCGTAGTATCGTCCGTCCTCCTACTGAATGTCGTATAGTTCGGCGGCATTCCCGCCAACAACCTTTGCCAGGATGTCTGCCGGTGCTAGGGAGAAGTGTTCAGCGATATACTCCTTCAGAGTCGGATACTGACCGCTCTCCTGTGAACGTTGAGAATATAGGACCGGTTGCATAAAGAAAGTCAAACGGCCCATGGCCAACAGCCAACGGCCGCTAGGCCCCGTCCATATGCACTTTCCTGCTGGTAAACAGCCACTGGCCGTTGTGTTTGACCAGACGGTCCTCATATTCCCCTGTAATCATGATCTTGGTGCCTGTTTCTTTGGTCGTTGACGTCATCATGAGGAAGCAGCGAGAGTGCGCGCTATCTCCGTCAACCTCAGTCATGATGTTCGTCACGTAATGACGCAGATTGGGGGTATCGGCGGTCAACCGTTTGACCTCTGCGGTAAAACGGTCGAGTTCGCTGTGGGCGGCAAACCGACCGATCATACCGTCAAAAACGCCATCCGGGGTAAAGCAGTCAGCCCAGCCTTGAAAATCGTTATGGTCAATCGCAAAATTGTAACGAGCAATCAGCTCAGCAATAGCTGCCTTTTCGCTCGCAAGCGCATCTGATGTCATAGAGCATTCCTCCTAGAAGTTCTCTTGAGCATTCGGGATAGCAAGCTTAAGACTCAGCGACAAGGAACGATCCTTGTGACGCTTCTGTTTGCCAACTCTGTTTGACAACATTTGACAGCATGGGCCTCACCAGAGTAATCAAATGCGTGCAGACTAGAGCGCATTTGTAGTGCTGCAGTCGGGACAGGGACTCCAGACTACACCGCTGCTGATCAAGAACGGCATCGTGGTCGATAACACGGATGCTCCGCATTCGCTGATTGCGATGTTACGTTAAGGGGAGAAAGATGGGTAAAGAAATGGGTGTACGAGAGGTCGGTCTTGTCTTGTGTCTGGTCTTGGGCATGACCCTCAAGCCCGTCTGGGTTCAGGCACAAGAAGCGGCGCAAAAAGCGGGACAAGAAATGACACAAGCCGTAGCCCTAGCGGCTGCTGAAGATGCCAAGCTGGAGCCGGGTCCCGAGCAGCCGCCCGCCCACGAGTCTTCGGAATCAGCAGAGCAAGCAGAACTAGCAGAACTGGCAGAACCAGTGGAGCCAGCAGAGCCAGCAGAACCTGCGCAATCAGTGCCGCCAGCGAAAACCATGACTCTCGCATTGGCTGAGCAGATTCTGGATGCCGCTCGGACCCAAGCACAGGCTGAGGGATGGCGGATGAGCTTGGCCGTTATGGACGCCGCAGGCAATCTAGTGGCAATGATTCGGATGGACGGGGCACGCTGGATGACTGCGCAAGTGGCACAGGCCAAAGCCTTTACTGCTGTCACTTTCCGCCGGTCTTCTGCAGCAGTAGAAGAGCTGGCAGAGCAGCGACCGGATTTGTTTAAGAGTCTGGTGACGTTGATCGATCGGCCGCTGCTGCTTGCTGGAGGGGGCTTGCCGGTGATTATCAATGGCGAATTGCTGGGTAGCGTTGGTGCCAGCGGAGGGACCGAGGATCAGGACATTGACTGCGCTGAGGCAGGCCTGAATGCCATAGGAGGGGAATAACGATCACTCAAAAATCCTCTCGCCACTGGCAAATAGCAGCCAGACGATGAGGCCAACACCTGAGATGCCGGCTGCCAGTCGACTGAATGATGAATCCGGTCACAATAGGAGCCAGGATGCCAGGAACAGTTCCGACGGTGTTGGCAATGCCCATCAGCACCCCGGCATAGCGCGGCCCGATATCCAAATGATTGACCAGAAAGCCGGCTGCCGACAGCGCCACAGCCCCCAATCCGAGGGTGATATACAGCAGCGCCAGCCACTGCGAAGTGGTGGCTGACAGCAAGAGCAGACACAGCGCCGAACCCGCAAAACTCAGACCCTGAAAACTCTTGCGTACTACTGTCGGACTCACCTCACGGTGAATCAGCCCATCGGCTATCCAGCCTGCAGTATTGGCAATGATCAGCATGACCAAATAGGGCAGCATCAAGTACAGACCCATCTCTTGGAGCGAAAACCCCCAGACATTGACCAGGTAAATGGGCATCCAGGTCAGAAACATATACCAAGTCCACAAGGCACAAAATTGGCCGACTAACAAAGCCCAAAATGCGCTGGACGAGAAAAATAGTCGCCAGGGAAGGTTTCGACCGGATCCGCCTGCGGCCGGTCTTGCTGGATATAGACCAGTTCGGCAGGAGAGATGGTCGGGTGGTCCTCAGGCCGGCTGGTGACCAGGAAATACCAGAGGACGGCCCACACAATGCCCAAGAGTCCGAAGGTATAGAACACCCACGGCCAGCCCCAGGTGGTCATCAACCATACGGCGACAGGAAAAGCGATCATCAAGCCGAGGTAGACGCCAGCCAGGTTAAAGGCGATAACGCGTGAACGTTCACGCGCCGGAATCCAGCGCGCGGTCATGCTGTATAACGCCGGTTGAGTCACGCCTTCGCCAATACCGAGTCCGATCCGGGCGGCGATCATAAGCGGAACCGTACGCGCAAACGGAGTGATAAAGGTGAGCGCTGACCACCACAGGACGGCAAAACCTAAGATGCCCTTGCCGCCAAAACGATCGGCGATCAGGCCGCCGGGGAGCTGGGTGAACAGATAGCCGACAAAAAAGGCGGATAGGATAGTCCCCATCATGGCCTCGTCCCAGCCGAACTCTTTCGTCAGCACAGGCGCGACCACGGAAATACTGACGCGGTCGATATACAGGATCAGCGTGCAGGTGAAGAAGAAAAGAATGATCGTAAACCGACGCGGCCAGCCGACCGGTTGTTCCACACCAGCGCTGTCAGCATTGAGGGTCATAGACTCGCTCCGAGTGTCCTTCCGAGTGTCCTACTAATGTTCAGGGACATGGTTAGGACTGTTTGATCCCTACGAGGCGAAATTTTGGCAACGTGATTTCTGGAGTAATATCATCGAATGTGACTTCGACTGGCAGGTCACAATCGAGGTCTTCATTTGTACAGCCTATAATCTGGCTGATGATATGGGGTCCTTCGTCCAGATGAATGAGCGCGACATTATACGGAACGTCGTCGGCAAAGCCTGGGTGCCATTGCTGATAATAAATGCCGTACGAATAAATACTGCCTTTGCCGCTGAGCTGGACCCAGTCTTGGACCGGGCTCAGGCAGTTTGTACACGCCGGCCCAGGCGGCAAGTGGATGTAGCCACAGGCTTTGCACTGTTGAGCTACAAACTCGTGGCGCTTGGCGGCTTGCCAATACGGTTCGTTCCATTTTTCGATAACGGGCAGGGGTTTGTTGTAGTCGGTCATACGTTCTTCCTCCGCTTTACCTGCGCAAAATCAACGCGCCAGCATGCTCGCGCAGACCGCCGGTATACGTACACATAATGCGTTCTACCGCCTCGATCTGGCGTTCTCCACACTCAGCACGAAGCTGACGGACGGCATCATAAGTGTTTTGCCAGCCGACCATATAGGTCTCAGACAGCTGCCCGCCGTTGACGTTGAGCGGTAGTTCACCCCCAAGCGCAATCCGTCCGTCTTGAATCCAGTGACCTGATTCGCCACGTGGACAAAAGCCATAATTTTCTAACGCAGCGATCACTGCAGGACTATAGGCATCTTGGACGTATAAGGCTTGTATGTCCCGCGTTGTGCACCCCGCCATGGCAAAGACCATCTTGGCCACGGCCTCTTGCTGAAAGCTTTGCATCACCAGATCTGGCGTTTCATAGGCACGAAAGGCTTCTTGGCGTCCCATGCCACGGATATAAACCGGGGGCTTGTTGAGATCCTTTGCGCGCTCCGGGCTGGTGAGGATAAAGGCGTGTCCGCCGTCGGTGATGTAGCAATAGTCGAATAAGCGTAGCGGCCACACGATGTAGCGCGCACTCATATAGTCGTCAAGCGTAATCGGCGTTTGCTGCACAGCTTTGGGATTTAGGATGGCGTGCTTACGCTGATTAATCGCAATCGTGGCAAGCTGCTCTTCGGTCGTACCGTAGAGATGCATGTGGCGGCGGAAGGCAAACGCAAACGGGCCGGATGGATTAAAGGCTCCGTATGGTGCGTGTTCTTCTAAAAGCGCTCCCCCGAATCTATTTCTATTGGTCTTTTGATTGGTGGCGTAGACGAGCAGGATGTAGTTGGCCATGCCCGCGTTGAGGAGCAGGGCGGCATGCTGAATCATGTAACAGCCTGTTGCGCCCGATGCTTCAACTGCGCCGCCGACTTTTGGATTCAGGCCGAGCATCAGCCCGACTTTGAGATAATCGCCCTGCCGGCCATAGCTGGGCTGGACAAACAGACCGTCAATATCGTCTTTTTTTAGACCGCAGTCTGCCAGCGCTGCCCTGGCGGCATCAATGCCTAACTCATCGCCGGTCTTGTCTGATACAGCGCCTTGTTTGGTGTCACCCACGCCGACAATGCAGACTTGGTCACGAAGATTGTGAAGATCCTGAAGTCCCATAGTGCCCCTCCGGCTCGGAGCTTAATCGAAGCCTAGGGGAGGGTGCAAGTCAGTTGGGGAGTATTTGCCGGGCTGCTTGACGAAGAAGGCTGTGAAGCGCTAAGGCAGAATGGTTAAAAGGACCTGTGTGAGGAGTTGAGAATCTTAAAACAAGGAGGGTGACAGTATGGTGTATGAGATGCGTGTGTATACGCTACAGCCGGGTAAGGTGCCGGAGTTTCAGGCACTCATAGAAAAAGAAGGACTGCCGGTAATCAGCAAATACTCCAAACTGGTGGGCTGGTGGTCGACCGAGGTCGGTCCGTTAAACGAGGTCGTCCATATCTGGGCATATGAGGATATGAATCATCGGGCCCAAGCTCGTGCAGCCCAGGCAGAAGATCCTCAGCTGCAGGCGTTTCGTCCCAAGGCCCAAGGCATGATTGTTAGCCAGTACAACAAAATCCTGACTCCAGCGAGCTTCTCGCCCCTGCAGTAAAGTAGCGCGGCCGGGGCATTGCTCTGGCCGCCTTTCCACCGCTTCACCCTTCCTTTCGGCTATAAATGTTTGACCGACTCTTCGATCATGCCGTCGAGTTCTTTGGCTTTTTCCTGCTCCAGCTTCGTCCGTTGAGCAAGGATAGTGCCCCACGAATCACCGTCATATTTGTGGAATTTGTCAGTATTCCACAGCTCGGCGCGTTTGAACGACTTGGGGCAGTGAAAATAACATTCTTCGACTTTCACCTCGATGGCAAGTTGGGCCGGCCGGTTACGCGCGCTGAGTTTCTCCAAAAGCTGGGGTTCATCCACAATGCGCGCGTGACCGTTGATGCGCATCGTCCATTCCTCGCCAGGAATAAGAAAGAGCAGACCGACGTGGGGATTCTCCAGAATATTGCTGATGCTCTGGAACATCTTATTGCCCGCACGATCAGGCAGATACAACGTGTGTTTATCTCCAATCCCGATAAACCCCGGCGGGTCGCCTTTGGGTGAGGCATCACACCGGCCTTGAGCATCGGCAGTGGAAACAATCACAAACGGACACTGTTTAAGAAAACGCGCGGCGGCTTCATCGATGTAGGCCAGCTTGTGTTTTTCTGCGAGTTGGTCCGGATCGCCAAAGCGTCCTGCGAGTTCTTGCGCATTACTTGGCAAGCTCTGGGCTGTCGCTGTGCTCATATCCCCTCCTGTGTGTAAGCCAAACCTCAGTACGACCAAGACGATAGGTGAGTTTGCAACGATAGGCCAATTTGCAAGCAGATGCAAAGGATTGTACAAAGGCGGCGTATAAGGAAAGAGATAGAGAGAGATATAAAAAGGGGACCAGGGTAAGCATGATGGCCCAGGAACAGTACAAAGAATATATTCAGCGGGCGGAAGAAAAGATCCTACTCTTTTTACGAACGTTTGAAGACATTCAGGAGAATATGGACTTTGGGAAGATCCCAGAAGCGCAAGCACGGTTGCGAGACACTATTGGTGATTTTTTTGAAGTCGCTCCGTCTGCGCTCGCCGCACTCGAACCCCCCGAGGAGCTCTCTGAGTTTGGTGCTGCATTCTCTGCCGCGCTGACGCATTTGAACAATTCCTGCAAAGGCTTTCTCGAAGGGGTGCCTGGACCAAACTTTGGCGCGGCGTTTGTCAATAGTCGTTTCTCGCTGTGCCGAGGACTAGACGTGTTATATAACCAGCGCGCTCACCTGCCGACGCTGCAAGCATATTGGTTGTTGCCGGAAGCAGAGTCCAACCGCGACGCATTGGAGACACGGGCTGACGGTGTGGACGGTCCTGTTGGTATGATCCATCACCCGCAAACGCAGGAGCACGCGGATTACTCGCTATACGTGCCGGAATATTACACCCCAGACAAAAACTGGCCGTTGATTGTCTGTCTGCATGGGGGGTACGGGCGGGGCGATGACTATATTTGGACGTGGCTGCGTCCAGCGAAAAGTAAGGGCTATCTCCTGCTGTCACCGAAATCGATCGGGCCGACTTGGTCAGTCCTGCAACCGTCGGTCGATAGCCGCTCGATCCGGATCATGTTTGACGAGGTGTGTGAGACCTATGCTGTGGATCGCGCGCGGGTATATTTGTCCGGCTTGTCGGATGGCGGGACCTATACGTATTTGCTCGGATTGGATCAAGCCGAACTCTTTGCCGGCATTGCACCCATTGCGGGTGAACTCAGCCCTGCGACGGATGGCATGCTGCGACAAAAACTAGGTTTAGACGTTCTGATTCATGTGATTCACGGCGTGCATGATTTTATCTTTCCGGTCGAGACGGTTCGATCATCGAATGAACTGCTGGAGCATATTGGCTACAACGTCAAGTACACAGAACTGCCGGATTGGAGTCATGCCTATACCTACAACATCAACGAAAAACTCGTCTTGCCGTGGTTTGAAAGTCTGGAGCCGAAAGTGCAATCGTAGAGCTGGATTCATAAGAAGGAGGAGAAAATGTCGCAAGCTATTGAAACCCGCTTACAAGCCTTGGAAACCAAGATCCAAGATCTCAGCGACCGTGAAGCGATACGCTCGCTCCGCTTTCGTTATCACGAGTGCATCAACGGGGAGGAGCTAGATGCCATCCCCGGTCTGTTCACCGAAGATGCGGAGCTGGATTTCGACTACCTGGGAAAAGCCACAGGTCGGGCAGAGATCGCGAAATTCTTTCAAGGGGTTGAGAGCTTGCTGTCCTTTGTGAAGCAGTTCATTCATAACCATGCAGTCGATGTCCAAGGCGATCACGGCAAAGGTTATGCCTACCTCGAAGCCAAAACGATCGCCAAAGGTGAGGCGTATGTTGTGGCCGCCCGCTATGACGATGAATACGTCAAACAGAATGGGGAGTGGAAGTTTAAGAAGATGTCACTCACCCCGTATTTTACCGTCCCTCTCAAAGAAGGTTGGGCACAGGAAGATCGGCTCAAGATGGGCCGCTAACAGCAGACGGCAAAATAGCAGACGGAGAAAGAGGTGTAGTATGGCCTACCAACAACTCAGTCTCGATCAGGTGGAAGCGGCTGCCACTGGATTTAAAGGTCCGGAAGGCGTGGTCGTAGACCGTGAAGGGAATGTGTACGGTGGCGGAACGGATGGGGTCATTCGCAGACTCGCACCCGACGGAACCGTTTCGGAATTCGCTCGTACCGGAGGCCGACCGGCTGGCATGGCTCTGGACCAACAGGGAAATCTATTTGTGTGTGATCCCGGCAAGGCCGCAGTTCTCAAGGTCACTCCAGACGGCCAGGTAAGTCTGTTTGCCGATCAGGTTGGCGACATCAAACTAACGTTGCCGAATTTCCCTGTTTTTGACGCCGAGGGCAATCTGTACGTATCCAACTCGTCGGATTTTATTATGGCCGACCTCGAACAAGTCATGACAGAGATCCGCAATCCCGTACCCAAGGGCAGCCTGGTTCGGCTTCGGCCTGACGGAAGCGGAGACGTTGCAGCTACTGGCATCTATTTCGCCAATGGCACGGCCATCGATCCCCAAGAACAAGCCGTATACGTTTTGCAGTCAAGCAAAAACAACTGCATCCGGGTGGCGATGCGTGCGGACGGCAGCCATGGCCAGCCTGAGGTCTTTGGTGAAGATCTTGGCGGTCTGCCGGACGGAATGGCCTTCGATACGGAAGGCTATATGGTTGTCACCCTGCCCATGATCAACCGCCTGGTCGTGCTCGATCCCGAGGGTAAATTATCCATCCTGATTGACGACCCGGACGGGACAAAGACCCAAGGACCGACCAACTGCGCCTTTGGTGGGCCCAATTTTGACGACTTGTATATTGCCCATCTTGAAGCCGACCATATTGCTAAAGTACATCTCGGTAGAAAAGGACACCCGCTGTACGACCGGCGATAAGGGCAGCGTTTTCGACTCCCGCTCGAATTGAATCGCGGACTCTATTACTTACCCGCCGTCGCCCGCGGAGTGCTCCTATATGCCCAAATCCCCGGCCCACAATTTTTGACAAAAGATCGACCACGGATACACAGTAATACCGTTAGCGAGCCGGCGCGGCGCGGCGTCCAGGCTGACGACCATGGCCCGTTTCACTGTCTGGTCTTCCATAAGGGCACGCAGCCCTTTGGTATGGCGTTCATCCACCTGGGGAACTGCCTTGCATTCAATGGCCAGTTCTAAGTCTCCGACTATGACGTCAACTTCAAGACCCGTACTCGTGCGCCAAAACGACACGGGGTGATACTGTTCCGTATAGCTCAGATACGCGCGTACCTCTTCCAACAAAAAGTGCTCGAACGCATAACCAAACTCGCTGCTTCCAGCCTGGATCTGACGCATACCAGCTAACGCACGCGCAACACCCGGATCAAAGAGATAGAATTTCGCAGTTTCAATAAGCCGGCGGTCCTTCCGTTTCCTCCAGGGCTCTAGGGTATGGCCCAAGAGGGTGTCTTCTAAGATGTGATAGTACTCACGCACGGTCTTCGCACTCACCCCGCAGTCCCGCGCAACATTCGTATAATTAAGTAGTTGTCCATGTGTCAGACTGGCCGCTTCAAGAAACTTAGCAAATGCCGGGATATTGCGCGTCAGTGCCTCAGCCTGGATTTCCTCTTCGAGATAGTCCACGACATATCCGCGTAAGCTCCGTTCTGGCTTTTTGGCTATATAGTGCAGCGGGATAAGCCCATGGTTAACGATCCGTTCCAGATCGTATGCTCCTATTTCCTGTGTGGTCAGAGGAAACAGCTCAAATCGCCATGCCCGTCCGCCAAGCAAATTCGCAGCCCCTCGTTTCAGTTTGCGTGGACTCGAGCCACACAGAATGAACTGGGTTGGCGTATTTTCAATACACCAATGCACCTCATCGAGAAGCGCTGGGACTTTTTGGACTTCGTCAACAATCACCAGCGGATACTGACTGGCCAGCACTTCTTCACGCAAGAGCGCCGGCCGTAACATCAGCTGTGTTTTGAGATCAGTATTCAGCAGGTCGTAAAACTTGGCAGAGGGAAACTGCTGATGCAGGAGAGTGGTCTTGCCGACCTTGCGTGGCCCCCACAGAAAGGCGGCCTGATGGTCTTCCAGGGAGACCTGGAGAGTTCTTTTATAGTTGGATAATAGGGAAGTCACTCCTGATTATCTAGATAATCAGGAGTGATATGTCAAATTATCCTTCTATATTACATTCTTGAGGGG
>Ga0310122_10001711_pt1 | contig 14048 bp, 14 predicted proteins | sample CB6_Bottom_1051__FD_203503 | JGI IMG/M metagenome (GOLD analysis project Ga0310122, IMG submission 203503) | Marine microbial communities from Western Arctic Ocean, Canada - CB6_Bottom_1051 | ecosystem: Environmental > Aquatic > Marine > Oceanic | place: Canada: Western Arctic Ocean | collected...
ATTCGTAAAATGGGTACGTGATTCCACCAGACAACTGACCCGATGAACATTTCAGTATAGAACTGTTTCACGGTACAGAAGAAATTAAGTATTTAATAGCATTGCAAACACAAAAGATGTGAATGACCTCCTTACTTATCCTCTGGGCTCAGTAGTTATATTTTATTTCTCAACCTTTTTTATATCCTTCATGTACAGAAGTCTTCTGCTGTTGCTGTTCCTGATGGCGGTCCTGCCCCTGCACACCTCTGCGAGGAAACTTGAACACACTGATTCATTCAGGAATAAGCCCGATGCAGAACAACTTTCCATGATAACAAGGTCTCCGGAGATGGTCTCGCAAGTCTCAGTTAAGCAGCACAAAGATTCCGGAACCGTCCGGGATTCTACCCTGTCGATCACTCTCTTTCTGGCTGGGGACGTGATGCTGGGCAGGGGCATTGACCAGATTCTGCTTCATCCGGGAGATCCGATCCTTTACGAGCCCTACATGAAAAATGCCAGGGGATACGTGAGAATTGCTGAGCAGAAACATGGGCCTATCCCTGCTCCTGTCCCGTGCTCCTATGTCTGGGGTGATGCTCTGAAGGTGCTGGAACGTATCTCTCCGGATTTAAGAATCATTAATCTGGAAACCAGCATCACTGACAACAACGATTACTGGAAAAACAAGGGGATTCACTACAGGATGAATCCACAAAACAATGATTGTTTCAAGGCAGCAAAGATCGATGTTTGTGCGTTGGCCAACAATCATGTTCTGGATTGGGGGTATCCGGGGCTTGAGGAAACACTGGAGACTCTTGATAAATTTAATGTCAATGGAGTTGGTGCCGGTACAAATCTTGAGCGGGCGATGAATCCCGCTGTAGAGAAAATTGACGGAAAAGGTAGGGTGCTGGTCTTTTCATATGGAGTAGCTGACAGTGGTATACCTCCGAGTTGGGCGGCCTCAAATAAAAAATCGGGGGTCAATTATTTAAAAGACCTTTCCAGTCAAAACCTCAACGTGGTCAAAAACAATCTGATGCAGTATGCCCGACCTGACGATATTATCGTCCTTACAATCCACTGGGGAGGAAACTGGGGTTATGAAATCCCTTCTAATCAGGTTAGTTTTGCCCATAAACTGATTGATGAGGCGGGGGTTGATGTTATTCATGGACACTCATCCCACCATGTCAAGGGTATCGAGGTCTATCGAGGAAAACTGATTCTTTATGGTAGCGGCGATTTTCTGAACGACTACGAAGGCATAGGCGGCCATGAACAATTCAGGGGTGATTTGTCTCTGATGTACTTCGCTAGCATTGAACAGGGAACCGGGAAACTGTTGCAGTTGCAAATGATACCAACACAGATAAAACATTTCCGTGTCAACCAGGCTTCAAATACCGACACTCTTTGGTTGAGAAACCTGCTGAACAGGGAAGGCAGGAAATTAGGAACACAGGTTAGTTTGAATCAGACCAGTGAGCTGATCTTAGAATGGAGATGATTCTACATCCTTGTTGCCAGGCTATCTCAGAACCACTCGGTGGGTTCACCGACTTGAGGTACTGCATTGAGCATCAAAATTGCGGAGCAAATGAACAGTCCTTATTCTGCATAATTCTTTTAGCAGCCCCATGAAAGTTGAATCAAACTACATCACCGCCGCCTGCACCAGCAATTACGATCGATCCATCTTCTTCAAGCCGCTTGACAACCTTGATGATTTTTTGCTGAGCAGCTTCAACATCAGATAGTTTGGTCGGGCCAAGGTTTTCAAGATCATCCCGTACCATTTCTGCAGCCCGGGATGATATGCTGCTGAAGATAAGTTCTTTGACTGCATCACTTGCTGTTTTGAGTGCAAGCACCATGTCTGCCTGATCAACATCTTTCATAACGATTTGCATTTGCTTGGAATCGATGAGTGCCATATTTTCAAAGGTGAACATCAATTCCCGAATTTGTTCTGCCAGATCAGGATTTGTTTCTTCGATACTCGACAATACTCTGGTTTCTGTCGCCTTGTCCACAGAGTTTAAGATTTCTGCTACTGGATCAACACCACCCACACTTTTTGCCATACTACCTGCAGTTTTTATTTTTTCGGTTAAAACTTCGTTTATTTCCGAAACAACTCCAGGAGGAATGCTTTTAATCCCAGCCATTCGATATAACACATCAGCCTGTACGCTTTTAGGTAATTTTCGCAAAACAGCTGAAGATTTCTCTACGTTTTTTAAATAAGAAAGAATAAGAGCAATTGTTTGCGGGTGTTCATTGCGAATATAATTTGAGATGATGATCGGTTCAGCGTAACGCAAGGATTCAAGACCAGCTTCATCCTCACGAGCACGGAGATTATCACCAAGCTCTTTTGCCTTGTCTGCCCCCAAAGCTTTCGTCAATACGTTCTTCACAAAATCAGGGGTGGAGCTAATGCTCACACCATCTTCAGCCATCACTGAATTGTGGTAGAACTCTTCGAGAACAAGATCTAATTCTTCCGGTGAAACATCGGTAAAGCGAATCATATAATAACCAACCTGCTGGATTTCAGCCTCTTCCAAATTTTTCATCACATCTGCCGCTGCGTCTTCACCCAGGGCAAGCAAAAGAATTGCAGCCTTTTTAGGGCCTGTCATTTTACCTACGCTCATCTAACCTCACTTGCATATTTTCTAATTTATGATTTTAGAATTTTGATTAGCTTCAAGTACACCGAAATGTCTCCCGAATTACATGGACTGGAGGAGATGTCTTGAAAAACAGAAAAATTCAATCTCGCCAACAACGTACTTGAACCGTGCCTTAGGTTGATCAACACTTAATGCAAACGGAGCTAATTATATCATCATTTGGTGAATTTTCAAGGGAGGGTTAGATTGTGGAGGATTGTCGTCTGACTATGAAGAATTAGTGGGTGGTATTCATAGGGGATGATGGGGTTGGTTTAGGAGAATCCAACATATATCATCAATTGGTGGATTTTTCAATAATCGGGGATTTGAATCGGAAAGTCGTAATTAAATAGATTTAGACTCCAGAATTGTTAAGTAAGGGTGACGGAAAGGACGGTCTAGGTGGTCTCTACACTCTTGTCAACTGCAAACTTCAGTGCCGCCGTCCACTAAGCGAGAAGCAAAAGATGTTCTCTTTCAATTTATGTTTGACATGTTGATTACCCTGTGGTACAGTTCAAATACAATCCTATGATACTAGCGGCCAAGCCAAAACCTCTCTAAGGGAGGCACAACTTTTTGTGGGCTAGGCTGGTCCGTCCTATCTGAGAATTAGGCAATTCACTTAGTGCCGATTCCTCTCTGTTTCCCAATATAAGTGAAGTTCCTTCAATACATCTGTGAGTTGACCTCCTGAGTGCTTGTGCATCCTACCGGAGTCAGCCGTTTTCAATTCTCCGATTTATTTAAGCAACATACAGGTTTTACACCATAAATCTAGTCTGGACAGCCAGGACTTTATTGTGCCGGTGTGTTCAGTCCCATATAACGAAAGGATAGTAATGGCAATTGGAATTGAAAAGCTGAACTGGGAGAAAATTAAATCATTTTTTTGGAATGCTATTGTTGGGGCAATCCTAATAATCATTGTCGGCTTCAGCTGGTTGGGCTGAGTTTTGGAGAGCACGGCGCAACTAGAGGCGAAGCAAAGCGCTAAAAAGTCTGTAAACGATCGCCTTGCCAAGATTTGTGTGTATCAGTTTGGCAAGGATCCGGAAAAAGACCTGAAGCTCAAGGAGTTGAAAGGAAAATCGTCGTGGAATAGAGTCGATTATTTAAAAAATCAGGGTTGGGCCACAATGCCTGGCGAGGAAGAACCCGACCAATCATACCAACACTTTTCGATTTTTAACTACGTTCGAAACATTTTTCTGACACAATACAAATATAGATTGCCGGCAGAGTCATTAGATATTCTTAAAGATTCGGATAAATTTAAAATTTCTAAAATATTAAAATTTCTAAATAACTCACTAAAAAAATGGAAAATTTCTTATCATTACATTTAAAAAAAACTAACAAAAATTATCAAAAACTGTTTAGAATGAAGATAGCCCTTGTGTCCGAGTATCCTCCGGTCCATAGCGGTTTTGCAACTTATGAGCATTACTTGGTTAATGCCTTTCGACCATTGAATCTTGAAATTCATCTATCGCCTATCACAAGAACAAGAGTCGACTACGAGGGGATTCTCGACTCTCTCGACGAGATAAAGGATTTAGACCTGATTCACCTGAACCACGGCTACGACTGCTTCGAGATTTCTAATGAATTCATCACGTTCCTCGAAAATCTGCGCCGAAGGGCGAAGATCGTTACTACAATGCACACCGTCAACAATTTCCGAAAAGGCACTGATATCAGGTGGTTCAATAGAATGTTAGCCAACAAGACAGACATCCTAATTGTCCACTCTTCCCCCATGAAAGAAGAACTACTGAGTCAAGGGGTATCGCCTGATAAGATCCTCATTATCCCTCATGGAACTAGGATCCCCTTCATTAGTAGGGATGAAGAAGCTGGTAAGGAGGCAACTAGAGCCGCGTGCGGAGTTCCTCAGAATATGAAGATGGTCTTAGCCTTCGGGTTCCTGGAGCCCGATAAGGGATTCGAAGAACTTATGATGGTAGTCCCGCGAATGCGAAAAACTTTTTTCGTTATCGCAGGTGAAAAGGCATCCAAAGACGACGGACAATTTGTGGATAGACTCTTGGCGATCGGAGACTTCCAATTAGAAGGCAGGTTCAAGCTGATCAACCGGTATCTCACAGAGACTGATCTTCTACAGCTAATGGCAGCATCTGATGTGATCGTGATGCCTTATAGACCCGTAAATCCGGATGATATGCACTACTCTGTTAGCGGCGTACTACATCTTGCCCTCAGCCAAGGAAGGCCAATAGTAGCATGCTCAAATCCAAAGTTCGTCGAGCTTGAGAATATTATTCCAGAGCTAGTTGTTCCATCGATGGATCCCAGGGCGCTCCACTCCGTCCTTAAGAAGGTTATGACAGATGCACCTTTTAGAAAGTTGGCCGTGGCGAAGATTTTGAAGTACGCAGACGAAACAAGTTGGGAGAAGGTGGCACGGCTGTATGTCAAAGCATACGAAAAGACTTTGCGAACAACCCTTCCTGGATATAATGACATAGAAGTCGACCAGATTGCGGAATACCAGCCGACGACTGTAACCTAGATTGAAATTCCTGTGAAAATTTAACAATTTTTTAAATTGCAAATATAATCATAAAAAAATATTAATCTAATTAATCTATTCTTTAATGAAATTTTTGAGTTATAATATTCAGTACGGTTAAGGCCAAAATGGCAAGCATAATCTTTATCGTGTAGCAGAAACAATCAAAGAAACCGACGTTGCTTGTCTTCAAGAGATTGAGAAGTTTTGGCAACGCTCAGGCTTTGTAGAACAATCACAAATATTGTCTGAATTTTTACCGAAATTTTATTCGGTTTATGGACCGGCTCTCGATATGGATGCCAGCGTTAAAAATCAATATGGACAAATTTCAAATCGACGTAGACAATTTGGTAATATGATTTTGTCTAGATATCCAATTATATCTACAAGAAATTTTCCTGATCATTCCAAGTAATTGAAATCTGAGTATCTCCTTCATCAATAATCAAATCCATCTTGAACGCATTCTCTACCTGCAATAATTCCTTGATCTTCATGATGCACTGATCCTCAGTGCATTCATCATAGTCAAGTTCTTCAAATGATTGTTCTTGTGCCTCTTCAAAGAGTTCTTTTGGTACAATTGCAAAGTAGTCATCAAGTTTGGATTCAAGTGTTTTCTCAAGAATCTTAATTCTTGCTTCACTCATTTCACCAAGACTACCTGTAGGGATAATGATGGTCTGAGGTTTTCCCGACTGACCAAACAGAGGGGAAGAAAGAAGAAGGATTGAAATGAGGAGAATGAGTAGATGTCTCACTTGGTTTCCTATTATTGGTTTAGGAGAACCCAATATATACCATCAATCGGTTTGGTTTACAAGAAAATGGGAAGATTGTGGAGGGGTTCCAGTAGTGGATGGTGTTTGTGAAACCTGTGGAATTGTGATAAGATAATTGATAATCCAACAATCAATAATAACCAACTCCATATCAGTATATGAGGTTTGCAATACAGGATGATTTTCTTGAAATTTCCAATTTATTTAAGAGGAACCGAAAACTGTTTCCACATATCCGAATGGGTTACTTACTCAAAAGTATTCAACAAAACGAATGTATCTATACAGATGGTGTAGTCATAATTTTCAAAATCCATCAAAGGACAGTCAGAATTGGTAACATAACAAAATCACTAAAGTCAGATTGTCACCTCAACCAAATAGTATCTACGACTCGTGATGGTAGTGCATCTAAAATCCTCAATCAGTTTTTTAATTACATTAGTCTATTACCTCATGCATCTGGTGTTATCTATCTCAATGTAAGAAGTGAAAATGATAGTGCAAAGAAATTTTACGAAAGAAATGGAATGAAATTGATTGATAAAACCAGTTGGAGTGATGGGAAAATAGAAGGTGATGTTTATCAAATATTAGTCAAGAAAAATGGTAGTCAAAATTTAGAAAGTTTCTTTCCAAGTTTTGATGCATCCAAATATGTTTAGTGACTAATTCCATATCAGGGTTGTCTGACTTTGAAGAATTAGTGGAGGTTATTCAGAGGAGATTAAGGTGGGATGTTAGTGGTGGGTGTCTGACTTGTGAAGAATTAGTGGGGGTTACTCATACAAGGATAACAATACAAACCAAGAGGTTCTCCTACCAAGTAGTCTTTAATATTATGTAATGTAATTATTTATGTGTTATAGTAGGTTATGAATGGGATGAAGATGAAGTATATAACCCCAAACCAATAAAGGAAAAAATGTGCGAAAACGAACATTGCAAAGCAGAAAATTGTACCTGTGACCCTTGTGATTGTACAGAAGAAGAATGCTGCGACTAGTCGGTAATGTTGGGGGAAATTACAGGGTAGTCTAAAGTTCTACCCTGCAATCCTATATTAACTTATTTTACCTAAAATGATTATTATACTCAGACTCTCCTCTGAGTATAATAACAAATGAAATACTACACAGTTTCCTATGCTATACTATTATTTATATGTTGTGGAAACTGTGAAGAATTAGTGGGAGTTACTCACAGGTGATGATGGGGTTGGTTTTACAAGAATTGGGGATTGATCCATTTCTTTCATAAATTTCCCCTATGATCCTGTCAGGGAAAGTTCATCGGTACTGAAATCGATCATTTTTTGTTTAATTATTTCCTTGAAGCTTGGATTGATCTCATAACCTATACTCTTCCTTCCATTCGATAAAGACACCTTCCCTGTAGTTCCAGTTCCACAAAATGGGTCAAGAACAGTATCACCCACCATTGACCCGACTTTTATTAATGGTTCAATCAATTTCTCTGGAAAGGTAGCACCGTGTTTTAGATCCCCTGATTCCTGACTGACCGAAGTTTCAATTATGTCATCTAAGAAATCATGAGGGAGTTTCCCCAATGGATTCACCAGAGTTTCCTGATGGATCTGAAGGGAATGATTCAGATTGTGGTGTCTTGGTGATCCTGAGTATATGGATTTGTTCTTGTAGGGAACTCGTATGGAATCAATGTCAAAATAATAATTCTGACTCTTTGTGAAAAACAGTACAAATTCACAACTTGTATTCCATCTTGTTTTTACACTCTCTGGTTTTGGGTTTGTCTTATGCCAGACCAACCAGTTCCTACTCAACCATCCACGATCTGTCAGTTCAATTGATAGTCTCTGAGGAATATTCTGAAGTGAACCATTAGAATTGAAAGTGTCACCAATAACAATAAACATCGAACCAGAATCTTTGAGGACTCTCTGACACTCATCAAAAACCTTCAAAAGATTGATCAGGTAGTCCTCTGGTGAAGTTTCCAATCCTATTTGACCATCTACACCATAGTTTCGTTTCTTCCAATATGGTGGTGAAGTAACGATCAAATCTATTGACTGATCTGATACCTCATCCATTGATTCACTTGATTTTAGATAAAGAGTGAAATCTTTGGAAAGGAGAGGAAAATTCTGATTACGATTTGATCTATGTTCAGAAAGACTGATGGTATTCATCTGTCTTTTAGTCTCCAACCATGCGGAGTGAATTGTCATACGGTCATCATCAATGTACTCTATCAATTCAGGTTGGTTTTGGTAGATGTACAAAAGTTTCTGGATTTTGGTCTGAGAGATACCAATATCCTTTGAAACCTTATCCCTCCAATTTCCAAAAGTGATCATTTGATCACTTTTACCACGATTCCATTTTCCTTGTCCGATCCATTGACTATCCATAAGAACCATGATCTCGCGAATCAACTCCGATGCAACCTTGTTCCGAGACTGATTGAAAAGAACGATATAGAGAGGAATTGAGTCTTCTTCAACCTCCTTCACCTCGACTTCAACCTCTGTCCATCCAAGAGATTGAATGGATTTGAATCTTCTATGACCACTCACAATGGTATTGTCTGGAGTCACCACAATTGGCTGAAGTAATCCAACCTCTTGTATGGAGTTCATCAAATCTCCCACATCACTATCTCTGTAGATTTCAGAATTAATTGGGCAGGGTTTAAGTTGATTGATAGGGATTTGCATAGTCATTCCTTTGGAGGAAGTGTGTAACGGAATGACTCAATGTTAGAGAAGAAATCTGATTTGGCAAGATTTAAAGAAAGGGTAACGGGAAGGAAGGTCTAGGGAGGCTATACACTCTTGGCTTTTCCTGCTGAATCTTAGGAGGGAAATGACACAGGAGAACATGAAGGTTATTCTTTGTAGGTGACTCCACCGAGATACTTTGATGTTCCAGATGTTCTAGAAGTCCATGTGGTTCCATTGTCCGAAGAGGTAAGGATGGTTCCTGAAAACGTGCGGCCCATCCTCCGCCGATTACCCCTCCGCCAATGATTGCTGCTTTTTTTTGCATTAATCATTGATTGTTTTACTACTTAGTTTGCAATTTTACACCTAATCGTTTCCTGCCTGTCTGTAACAAATGAGGTAACGCAACACCTATCATTACCAGTACTGCACCGAATGATTTTGCCCAGGTGATTTCTTCGCCCAGAAATACTGAAGCGTGGAAAAAGCCAAAAGGAATGATCAGTACAAGAAATAGACTTGCCATTCCAACCGGAATCTGGCGCATTGCCAGATTGTATAAAAAGAACGGAATTGACATAGAAAAAACCAGATAGATTAAAGCAATCTTAGTTTCAGAAGTAATCTGTACAGGTAGATCCAGATTACCGAATAACAGTAAATATGCAAAGATGATAATCGTCGCAGAAATCATCTGACTCGCGGTGACTTGAATCGCAGGAATATCAGATTTCATAATTTTACGTGTCAGCAGTTGGCTCACTATCATCAGACAAAATACTGTAAGTAATAACATATTTCCCCAAAGACTTTCTGTACCTTTAAGCTCTTCTCCAGTAAAAAATACTGCAATTCCTATAATGGCTAAAACACCCCCTATCCAAACTGAAAGCTGAAATTCTTCCTTGAAAACAATTCTTCCCATGATTGATTGAGAGAATGGCATCAATGCCATTACTATGACTGTGTTGGAAGCACTAAGTAATGTGAGAGAAGTTACAAAAAGCAGGGAAGTAAGCCCCGGTTCTATTAAGCCCAAAACAAAAGGTCTCCAGCCAATCTCTCTTGGTCTAAAACTCTTAACTCTGAAATAAGATAAGACAAAAAGTGTAATTGCAGCAACAAGAACTCTCGAAAACGCAAGCTGTGGAGCTGCTATTTCCTCAAGTGCCATTTTACCTGCAACAGGATTTAGCGACCAGAAAAGACTGGCCACAAGCATAAAATAGTATGCGCGATTTAACATGAAATTTTACTAATTTGAAATGTTACTAAACTGCTTGCTCAAGCTAATAGAATTATCTGTTGTTATCAAAAAAAATATAATGTTTTTAAATCATAATAATTTAGTTTTTCTCTTGATACAGTTGTATAAATGTTTTACAAGATATATGATATTTTTACAATTGATCTTTTTTCATAGCATGGATTAGTTTTGTTTATGAATAACTTTAATGGACTTCCATCACTGAATTTTCTGCATACCTTCGAGTCTGTTGCCCGTCATTTAAGTTTTACTAATGCCGCCAGGGAGTTGTTTGTTACTCAGGCGGCAGTCAGTCACCAGATCAAAGCCCTGGAAGACCATCTGGGAGTAAAGCTGTTTCTACGTCAGAAACGTAAAGTTTTTTTGACTAAAGAAGGGCAAAAATTATTACCTTCTGTGGTCAGCGGATTACAGGGTATTTCGGCCAGCCTGGAAAATATTCGCAATTACGACACGGAAGATACATTGGTTGTCGGAGTAGGTTCCTCTTTTTCCGCCAATTGGCTTGTGCATCGTTTAGGCTCGTTTTACCAGCAATATCCTGAAGTCAATCTCCATCTGAAAATTTCGAACAATGATCCTGATTTTACTGCTGATGAAACTGACATGGCAGTTGTGTGGGGAAAAGGAGATTGGTCGGGACTGTTTTACGAGAAGTTAATGGTCGTCGAATTTACGCCGGTATGCAGTCCGGAATTATTAAATAAATCGCATCCTCTGCGAACTCCGGAAGATCTTATTCACTATCCCCTGCTGGATGATCCGGATTTTGAGACTTGGCAGGAATGGTTGGAAGAGGCCGGTATTCCAGAGAAAAAGTACAAGCGGCGTACGGTAATCCGGGACTCCAGTGTACTAATACACTCCACACTGGATGGACATGGAATTGCGCTTTGTGCGGTGGGAATCGTGCAAGAGTATTTGGATTCCGGACGGCTGATTCGGCCGTTTAAACTTTCAATTACAGGTGGCGGTTTTTACTATCTGGTCTATCCTGAAAAAGCTCTGCGAAAACCTTTGGTGCGTTTATTCAAAACCTGGCTGGTCGAGGAAGTACGGAAGTCCGAATCACAGGGAACCTCACAATAGTAGATTTTTAAATGCAAATAGAATGGCAGGAATTGTTAGGCCTCAGTCCGGCAATGTTACTATATGCAGTGCTCGCAATCGGCGTTGCAGCTTTCATTCGGGGATACAGCGGTTTCGGTTTTTCAGCTTTGACCGTCACCAGTTTGTCCCTGATTTTACCACCTGCTGAAGTAATACCAATTGCATTTTTGCCGTGGGGTTTCCCATTTTTCCATGAACCAACAAATTTAATACCTTTCCATATGTAAAAATCAAACGTTCCATCATAATTTGGAGAACCATTGTATAAAATACCTAATCCATTAGGTTTATCATTTTTAATTTCCCCCACATATTTTGGATGGGTGTTATCATCTCCAAAAGTTTTCCACACATCACCAGAAGACCTCTTCCAATAGTATAAGACACCAGTTTCCTCTCCAATCACAGGAGAAGAAAGAAGAAGGATTGAGAGGAGAATGAGTATATGTTTCACTTGGTTTCCTATAAGTGGTTTAGGAGAACCTTATATATACCACGATTCGGGGGTAATTTACAAGAATAGGGAAGATTGTGGAGGGTGTCTGACTGTGAAGAATTAGTGGGGGTTACTCACAGGGGGTGATGGGGTTGGTTTAGGAGAACCCAACATATATCATCAATTGGTGGATTTTTCAATTATGGGGGATTTGAATCGGAAAGTCGTAATTAAATAGATTTAGATTCCAGAATTGTTAGTAAGGGTGATGGAAAGGACGGTCTAGGTAGTCTCTACACCCTTGTCAACTCCAAACTTCAGTGCCGCCGTCCACTAAGCGAGAACCAAAGGCTATTCTCTTTCAAATTATGTTTGACATGTTGATTACACTGTGGTACAGTTCAAATATAATCCTATGATATAGTGACCAAGCCAAAACCTCTCTAAGGGAGGCACAACTTTTTGTGGGCCAGGCTGGTCCGTCCTATCTGAGAATTAGGCAATTCACTTAGTGCCGATTCCTCTCTGTTTCCCAATATAAGTGAAGTTCCTTCAATACATCTGTGAGTTGACCTCCTGAGTGCTTGTGCATCCTACCGGAGTCAGCCGTTTTCAATTCTCCGATTTATTTAAGCAACATACAGGTTTTACACCATAAATCTAGTCTGGACAGCCAGGACTTTATTGTGCCGGTGTGTTCGGCCCCATATATCGAAAGGATAGTAATGGCAATTGGAATTGAAAAGATGAACTGGGAGAAAATTAAATCATTTTTTTGGAATTCTATTGTTGGGACAATCCTAATAAGCATTGTCGGATTCAGCTGGTTGGGCTGGGTTTTGGAGAGCACGGCGCAACAAGAGGCGACGCAAATCGCTGAAAAGTCTGTAAACGATCGCCTGGCCAAGATTTGGAAGAAAAATCCTGCAAAAGTGCAAACGTGTGCGGAGTTTCGAAAAAAACAGGATGGATTCATTCAATCACATGTTTCAACTTAGACTTATGTTGATCTATAATTTCCCATCTCCGATATCTATGGACGAAACATGAATTGTAAACTAATATTTTAAATAATATATAAAACAATCTTCCTATTGAAAGGTGTGATCATGGAAAATATAAAAATACCAAAATCATTAATATTCATCTCGGTTATAGTTGTCATCTTTTTGTGGTTTGGTTCATCACTTTATCAAAAGGTTCCTGCTGGTTATGTTGCAGTCGCGACGCTCTTTGGTGAAGTACAGGCTGATCCATATGAAGAAGGGTTACACATTCCAGTCAACCCATTTTATGAATGGTATTTTTATGACGTTCGTCAAAAGTCACACCTGGAGGAAGCCAATGTTCCCAGCCAGGACCAACTTCAGACCAAGATTCAAGTGAGTGTCCAGTTTCGACTGGAAAAAGACAGTGCACCCATGATTCTCAAGGAAACTGGTACGGCAGCAGATGTTTTAATTGTACATATTGTTCCCAAACTAAGATCTCTCTTACGCGAACAGGGAAAGGCCATCAAAAGAGCAGAAGACTTTTTCCTGGAGAAAACCCAGCAGAACATGCAGACATCCTTATTGGCGGGACTTCAGGATTACCTTGGCAATAAAGGCGTCAATGTCGGCGCTGTGCTCATCCGTGACATCTCTCTGCCTCCTTTTATCATCAAGGCTATTGAGTCAAAAAAAGAGCGCGAGCAGGAAGTCGAAAAGCAAAAGGCAGAGTTGGAGCGCTTCAGCACGGAGCAGCAGCAAAAGGTTGCTCTTGCAAAAGCAGAGAGTGAAGCAGCCACGGAACAGGCAGCCAAAATGATGGTCCTGGCAGACGCACAGGCCTATGAGATAGAAAAAATAAATACAGCAATTGGCAACAACCCCAACTATGTTAAATTACAGGCTTTGGAAGCCCTGAAAGCAATCTCCAAAGATCCTGCTTCCAAAATCTATTTCATGAATGGAGACAGTCCTTCTCCACTTCCATTATTGAATATTGGTAATTAAATAACAACTTCATCAAGTCATTCCTGGGACAACACCAGCCACCGACCAGATGTGGTTGATGGATCTGGCCTATAGACATAAGTTATCCCTCGTGCAAGTCTCTCCTGATAAAGCACCTCTTCATGTGAGCTGTGATTAATAACTAGCGAGTACCAATTCTCTTCGGGCAAACGGAACTGTGCGTATCCCTGCTCGTTGGTTCTAAAAATGCCGTGCCTGGCAACCCTTACCAAGGCGTCTTTAACAGGTTCGCCATGCTGATCTAAAATCCTCACCCTAGTGGTACTGGAATCAGAATTTTCTCCAATAGCGGATTGCCTCTGTTGAATGGGATGGTCCGGGATCATTGCCAGAATGTCTTTTTCATACCCAGATCTCTTTGGAATCATCCAATTTGGACCGTATTTTGCGGAAAGATAGTCCTCCGGTGGATTAGGTACGAGGAAGGTTTCACCTGCGAATTCAATCTCCTTCAACGACACCTATTTGGTCACCTATTTTTGAGAGATTCTATTCCCTCGCGTGCGCACATGCGAAT
>Ga0310122_10001712_pt1 | contig 14044 bp, 11 predicted proteins | sample CB6_Bottom_1051__FD_203503 | JGI IMG/M metagenome (GOLD analysis project Ga0310122, IMG submission 203503) | Marine microbial communities from Western Arctic Ocean, Canada - CB6_Bottom_1051 | ecosystem: Environmental > Aquatic > Marine > Oceanic | place: Canada: Western Arctic Ocean | collected...
CGCTCTTGAGCCACTTGACCGACTTGAAGCCGTAGGCATCGGGCACCAGCATCCGCACCGGGCCACCGCGTTTGCCGGTCAGCCATTGGCCATTGAGCTTGTAGCAGAGGATCACCGGGTTGTCGCCTGGCGGATCCTCAAGCACCCGGCCGATCGGCAGTGAGCTCCGGAACATCTGCTTGGGGTCGTTGTTGTGATGGCCATGGTAAAACACGCGCCGGATGTTCGCCGTCGGTTTAGTGGCCCAGATGACGTGGCGAAGCGGCACCCCCTCCCACAAGCCCATGCCCAGCGGCGCGCCAATGTTGTTGCAGGTCATGATCTTGAGAAACCGCACCGCGTGTTTCTCCCCGAGCTTCAAGAGCGCCTCGAAATCCAGCGCGTTGCCCTTCGCCCTCGAGAGCGGGTTGCCCATCTGCGGATTGCTCTCGGGATCCGGAACGACGTCGAGTTTCCAAGTTTCACGTTCCAAGCCAACCTCGAGCCGCTTGGCCAAGGGCAGCTGGTACGGCAGGGGATCGCCACGCTCGACCGTGCCAAAATCATCCTGCGGCGTGAAATACTCGAGATCAGCCGTCGCCTCATCGAGGAGGGCTTGATCGGAATCCGCCCAGGCGGACAGTGGCTTCAGCGCGGCAACACCGACTGCTCCGAGTTGCAGGAAGCAACGCCGCGTCACCTCGAGGTGTTGCCGGTAGAGTTCGCTTGAGAGAGACATTGGACGTGACGAATTGTGCCCAACCACTTGGAGACAATCAAGTAAACGCTTGGCCAAATTACGGACTCGCGGCCGCTCGTCCATCCAGCCGCGACTTGGCAGCTGGAGCCAGTTTTAAAGAATTGGTTTGTTAATTTCCGCCCACTTTTCTAGGTTTCCCAGTCATCGGTCTTATGAGATCACTCCTGCAAACCACCATCGCAGCCGTGCTGTTGACGGGGTGTGCAGCTACGGAGCCGACTGCCATCCCAACGCTCGGGATGCCCATTTGGGCGGCGGCCGAGGCGGGGAACAGGGAAGTTGTCCTCCGGCATTTGGTGGCTGGAACCGATGCGGACACAAGGGACGAACGTTACGGCGCATCCTCCCTGCACTGGGCGGCGTGGTGCGGTCACCCGGATATCGTGGAATTGATCATTGCAGCCAGGGCCAACGTAAACGCATTCAACTTCGACGGCGAAACGCCGCTTGATTGCGCAAAAAACTTTTCCCAAAACGAAATCGCAGCCATCCTCCGCGAGCACGGTGGCAAGACGGCTGATGAACTGAAAGCCGAGGCAGAGAAATGAACACAACGACCAAGCGGGCATTCACGCTCATCGAGTTGCTGGTGGTGATTGCCATCATCGCCATCCTTGCAGCGCTGCTGCTGCCGGCCCTGGCCAGCGCCAAGGCCAAGGCGCACGGCATCTCCTGCCTGAATAACCTGCGCCAAATCCAGTTGGCCTGGGTTCTGTATGCCGAGGGCAACGACGGCGCGGTGACCGCCGCCGAGGATGACCAAAGCAGCAAAAACCAGGTGGGCAGCCGCCCCGGCACAATGGGAACGGCGGCCTGGGTGTCCGGTTGGCTCAACTTCAACGCCAACAACCGGGACAACACCAACATCCTCCTGCTGGTCCATCCACAATACGCCAGGCTTGCCCCTTACCAGCCTTCGCCCGGTGTTTACAAGTGCCCGGCCGACAAGAGCAGCGTGAGCGTGGGTGGGTGGGCGCATCGCCGCGTGCGGAGTGTCTCCATGAATCAGGCCTTGGGCGGGCGCCCCTGGCATGCAAAGAGTGGAGGACTGCCCAAGACCGGTTATTGGCTCCCGGCGCCACCGTATCGCACCTTCCGTAAGATGGCCGATTTGAACAACCCCGAGCCGTCCCGTTTTTTTGTTCTTATTGACGAGCATCCGGATAGCATCAACGGGGGCGGGTTTGCCGTTCGAATGGTGGAACCCGATCGGATGCATGAGGCAAGCATCATCGATTACCCGGCCAGCCATCACAGCGGCAGCGGCACACTGTCCTTTGCCGACGGCCACTCCGAATTCAGGAAGTGGATCGACGCACGCACCACGCCCCCGGTGCGCTACAACAACAAGCTGCTGTTGAACAAATATTGCCGCGACAACCCCGACATGCTTTGGTTGGCCGAACGCACCTCCAGCCGCATGCCCGGTTTCTGATCAGGCCGGGGACTCCCCGGTCGGTGTCACCACACGTGAACACGAAAAACGAGATTGGTGGACGCCCCTGCATTATGCGGCTTACGATGGTCACAAAGAGATTGTCGAACGACTCATCGCCAACGGCGCGGATATAAAAGCGAAGGATAAGGGGGGCTTTACACCGCTGGATTTGGCCGTGTCTGAAGGCAAGAAAGAAACCGTCGCCCTTCTCCGCAAGCACGGCGGAAAGACCGCCGCAGAGTTGAAGGGCAAACAATTAAAATGAACGGCAGACTGAAGTTTCCCCGTAGTGCGGTTCTCAGGGCAATGCTGTTGCTTGGCGTTGGCCAAGGTCTCCCGGTGCAGTTCACTGCGACGGAGCAACCCGGCTCACCGGCGATTGTCGACGGGGAGAAAGTGGCCAAGCGGCCCGCGGATAATGCCAAAGCCGAACCCCGGGCTGCCCGGGTAAACCGTAGGGTCCACGCCTTTTACTATCCTTGGTTTGGGAATCTGGAGACGGATGGCGCGTACGATCACTGGAATCATGCCGTCTCCACACGGAGTGGCCCCCCGAAATCATACCCCGGCGGCGAGGACATCGGGGCCAATTTTTATCCCGCCCTGGGTTGTTACAGCGTGAATGACCCCGCCACGCTCCGGAAACACATGAGGCAGCTCAGGCAGGCGCGGGTCGGGACCATTTGCGTGTCCTGGTGGGGGAAAAATTCATTCACGAACCGCACGCTGCCGGCGCTTTTCGATGCGGCGCAAAAGGAAGGCATCCGGATCAATTTTCACATAGAACCCCACATTGGCCCCGGCGGCCGCAACGCAGGCACGGTTCGTGAGGCCATCACTTACCTGTTGGACCGTCATGGCTCCCATCCCGCCCTTTACCGTGACAGCAGGTGGGGGAATCGCACCATGTTTTATCTTTATGATTCCTACCTGACGAAGGCCGGGGACTGGGCCACGGTTTTTTCTCCCAACGGAGCGCAAACGATTCGGGGAACCCAGTACGACTCGATTATCATCGGCCTGTGGGTCAAAGAAAAGGAGGGTGAATTTTTCCTGAAAGGGCATTTTGACGGTTTTTACACCTACTTTGCCATAGATGGATTCACCTACGGCTCGACCCCGGCCAACTGGAAAACCCTGGGCGCCTGGGCGCGAAAAAATGGCAAGCTGTTTATTCCCTGCGTGGCGCCCGGCTACGATGACACCCGGATTCGACCCTGGAACGGACGCAACACGAGAGGCCGCCAAAAAGGCTCCTATTATGACCGCGAATTTGAAGCAGCCATCAGGGTTGAGCCCGATGTGATCGGGATCACCTCATTCAATGAATGGCATGAGGGAACACAAATTGAACCGGCGATCCCAAAGCGGATTGCCAACTACAAATACCACGACTATATTCCCTTGGAACCCGGCTGGTATCTCGACCGGACCTCGCATTGGGTGGAACGGTTTGAGTAAACCCGCAGGTCAAGGCCAAGCGCTTGGCCAAGCGATCCCCCCTTGGGGCGTTCCGCGGCGGCAAAACAGCGGTGGAACTGAAAGCCTCAAAATCGAAATGAACACGAAGACCAAGCGGGCATTCACCCTCATTGAGCTGCTGATGGTGATCGCCATCATCGCCATTCTGGCGGGGTTGCTGCTACCGGCCCTGGCCAAGGCGAAGGGGAAGGCCAGGCAGACCCAGTGCCTGGGAAACATGAGACAGATCGCCACCGCCCTCGTGCTCTACGAGACCGACCACGGGAAGTACCCGCCCAAGGCGTCGCAGGTGCCCGACTTCATGAACAAGCGCAACTCCTACTGGCGAAACAACTGCCTGTACGCCATTGCGCCCTACCTGCAAAATCAAAACCGCCCCAGCACCGAGGTGTATTCTTGTCCCGATTCGAAAAAGCCGGGCGACGCCTCGGACGCCACCGAGATCAGCGCCACCAGTTATCTGCCCAACGGGGTGGTGATGGATTTGTCGATGGACCGGGTAACCGATCCAGCCGGGGTGGCCTTGATCCAGGAAACCGTCCGGCTCGTGAGCTACACGGCGTTGCGTCCCTCCTACGGCGCCTCGTTCGGCGGCTGCGGCAAGGGCCAGTACACCTACTGGCACCATGCGCGAAGCCCAGGCATCGACTGGTACGCCTCCGTGCACTTCAAGGGCGGGAACCTCGTCATGTCCGATGGCCACGTCGAGTATCGCAAGGCAACCGCGCTGCGCGCCAAGCACTTCGGCCTGACAGACGGCCCCTCGGGACGAGCCGAGGACACCCAATCCGCACCCAGCAACGCATGCTACAAGCCTGCCTTCGGATATTGACGGCAGAATGCCAACCGGCATTTCCTCCCCGCTTGGCCAAGCGCTTGGCTGCCGGAGGCAGTTCACAACTCGGCTGCCAGCTACGACGGCGGCGGCGGTGATGTCAAACACTCCCTCCGGCCCGAGAAGCGTGAGCTGTTTTCCCACCGGATGTATTCGGGTGATCTGCGTGCTCAACCCTTGGAGGCAATCAAGTAATGATTCGCGTAGCGGTCGCGACAGCGAGTCCTTATGGATTCCCGGTCACCAAGCCATGGCTCACCTGAAAACCGGTCCGCGTCGAGATGTTCAATTTGGTAGCGGCTGCGCCCCTGGCATATGAGATCCGCCATGAGAAGACCCACCGAGGTGCTCTGGAATACACCGCGGCCGTTGAATCCGGTGCAGTGGTAAAGTCCCTCGACATCACGCACCTGACCGCAGAGCGCATGGCCATCGGGAGTGAAAGTCATAATGCCCGTTGTGACGCTCATGGGTGTTCGTTCGTTGATGAATGGAAATCGCTGCGATGCGGCCTCGATCAGCAGGGCAACATTGAGGTTGTCCCTTTGAATGCGAATTTCCGACATTTGAAAATCCGCAGGCAGTGCCTCCATGCTGTATTCGACAGGCTCCTGTTCATAGGACCCAACCAGTAGCCCCCCCATCTCGGGTCTCGAATAAATGCGGTTGGCCCTGTCCCTAATGGCCGCATCCGTGGGGGAAATCTGCATCCCCGGGATCGGCTCCGTGACCAAATAGTAATGACCCAGCGTCGCGGTCGCCATGGGGGTTTGCGTCAACTCCGCAACCAGATAGGACCACGGCCCGGCCGCGTTGACCACGACAGGGGCAAAAAAGGATGCATCGGCTGTTTGGACGCCCTTGACCCTGCCTTCCTCCATCAGGATGTCCTCCACGGGTGTCTGTGGCAATAAAGTGGCCCCGGCATCCCGCGCAATCCTGATGTAGCCGTTCAACAGTTCGCTGGGCGCGAAATGTCCGTCGGTCGGACAGTAGCAAAACTCAATCAGGTCGTCGGTTCGCATGCAGGGCAGCCTACTCTTGGCGAATTCCCTGTCCACAAGCTCAATCTCGAACCCAATGGCTTTTCCCGATTCAACAAAGTCTCTCAACTCCCCTGCCCGATCCTCGGTGGCGGCAACGTGAAGTGATCCCGTCTTGGTGAAGATTTTCTCGTTGAGTTTCCTCTCCATTTGACGAACCACCTCAATGCCCTCCATGAGCAGTCGCGTTTCGCTCGGGTTGCTCCTTAACTGACCTCCCAGACCGGCTGCCTGGCCCGTTGATCCGGAACCGAACTGGGCTTTATCCAATACAAGCACACTCCTGCCCTGAAGCGAGAGCTGCATTGCGGTGCTGCAACCCGATGCACCACCGCCAATGATGATCACGTCAAAATCTTTGTTCATCAGCCGTTTCGATCTTGTGCGAGAAACACTATCCCCGGCCCTTGCCGTGTCAAGTCGACCTGTTACGCAATCAACATCCTAGAGAAAACGCGCAACTGCCCGGGCCACGCGGCGGCCGTTGAAGTAGCACCACTGCGCGCCGTGAAAGCCGCCGATTACGTTGCCGGCGGCGAACCAACCCGGCTGCGACAGCGCTTGGCTGCGAGCCAGTTGCAGTTGCCGCGACGGCAGCTCGACGGCCATGCCGGCCAGCAGCGCCAGCTCGGTGTTCGGCACGAGTTCCCCGCAAACCATCACGCCGTCGCCGGGCCACTCTTGGCCGTCGCTTGACTGCACGCCGGTGGCCGCGCGGTCACCCATTATCTCGGCAGCCGTCACGCCGCCCGACCAGTCGGGACGTGTCCAGCGGCGGAAAAACAGTCGCTCGAACAATCCCGAGCTTGGGCGTTGCCGCCGATCAATCATCACCGGCTCGTCGCTGCCAGCCGCACGCAGCTTGGCCGCCGCCGAGAAGGCGATCAGGTCCGAACCCACCACCACCGGCTTGCGCGCGGGGAGCAGCCCGTGGTTGTCGAGCCAGCCGGTCACGTGCCGCGTAAAGCTAACCCGCGCCGTTCGCGCTCCGGCAAGCCAGCCTTTCTCGGCGGGTGTTTGTTCGCGGGCACCTGCCGCCAGCACGACGGCATCGGCGGTAAGCTCGCACACGCCTTCCGGCCCGAGCAGCGTCAGTCGTTTTTCGGCGGGAACAATCTTCGTCACCTGCGTGCTCAAGCGAATCGCGGTGTCGGTCTTGGCCAAGCGCTGGACCATTCGCCCGGCCAGTTCCTCGCCGAAGACCATCCGGCCACGCGTCCACTCGACAAAGGTCGGCACGCCGCCCGGTTTTTTGCGGTAACCCATCGGCGTGCCGCCAAGCTCGGCGCGGCGCTCGATCAACACGACCGGCCCGATGCCGCGCTTAGCCAAGCCGACGGCCGCGCCGATGCCGGCCGGGCCACCGCCGATGATCGCCACTTTGAAATGTTGCCCGATGCTCATGCCGGGACCTCCGCTTGGCCGGGCGCGACGAGTTCGCTGCCGGGGCCGTTTTTGGTGAGTTGCGCGATGCCGATGCCGGTGTGACCGGACACGATTTCCGCCAGCGGCACTTGGCAGTCGAAGCCTTGGCAGCGGCCGGTCAACGCGCGCGTGCGCCGCTTGAGCGCGTCCATCGTGCGGGGCTTGAGCGGCGAGTCGAGCGCGTCGCGGATTTCGCCTTCGCTGATGACTTCGCAAAAACAAGTCACGCAACCATGATCGGCGCGGGCATTGGTCGCTCCGTTTTCGAACGGCCGCCGCCACCAGCCGGGCCAGGCGCTTTCCGGCCGGGCATCGATCGCGGCGGTGTCCGGCGACAACTCGAGGCCAAGCTCTTTTTGCATGCCGTCGATCAAGTGGCGCGCCAGCGAGATGGACGCGGTCAACCCGGTCGAGCGCACGCCGGTGAGCGTGACAACGCCGGGCGCGCCGTCGTTGTAACGGATCACGTAACTCCCCTGACTGCAGGCACATCGCGCCCCGGCGTAAGTCGCAATGATTGGCTGCCGGGCCAAGCCCTCCACAAGCCGCGAGCCGCCCTCCATGATCCGGCCGATGCCCTCGACGGTGGTGTGCGTGGCGGCGGGATCGTCGAGCGGCAGATCCTCGGCAGTCGGCCCGGCGAGCAAATTTCCGAAAATAGTGGGCGACACCAGCACGCCTTTGGTGTGCGCGGTGGGCACCGGCAGCAGGATGTGTTGCACGAGCGACCGCGCGGATTTGTCGAACAACAAAAACTGGCCGCGGCGCGGGTTGATGTCGAACGCACCGCCGCCGTAGCCGTCGGCCAAGCGGCGGCTGCCCAGCCCGGCGGCATTGACGATGCGGCGCGCCGGGAGACGGTGTCCGTCGGCTGTGACGAGGTGATGCAGCGCTTGGCCAAGCTCCACGCCGGCGATGTCCGCGCCGAGTAAAATATCGACGCCGTTGGCCAGGGCGATTTCGGCGTAGGCGATCGACGCCATGAACGAGTCGCCGAGCGACTCGCCCGGCACGAGCAACCCGCCGCGCACGTCCGGCGAGGCATTGGGTTCGCGCTCGCGAATCTCGGCGGCGCTGAGGATGCGCACGTCGGTGACGCGGTTGGCGTGGGCGTTTTTTTTGGCGGCCTCGAGCTGGCGTTCCTGCTCGTCGGTCACCGCCATCATGATGCCGCCGACGGGGTCGAGCGGGATCTTTAACCGTGCGGCCAAGTCGGGCCAATCGGCCTCGGCCTCGTGCAGCAGTTCCGACTCGAGCGTGCCCGGCTTGGCATCATAGCCGGAATGGATGAGAGCGCTGTTGGCTTTGCTCGTGCCTTCGCCGACGTCATGCAAACGATCAACCAGCAACACGCGAAGGTCGAACATCGACAGCCGATACGCCAGCGCGCAACCGACCACGCCCGCGCCAACGATGACCACGTCGTAAGGCTCGCTGCCAAGCTGCCCAGCGCTTGTAAAACGCAGTGGCTCCTCACACGCGCCGCGTGGCCAGTTGTAAAATAACCTGCCGCGAACCGTGGGTTGCCATGTGCCGAACTGTGTCATTCAAGTGGCGGCTATTAACCACAAAACCAAGCACCCGACAAGCTTGGCCAAGGGGTGCATTGGTAGGTTGCGCGATGGCGGGGGGTGTCGCTACAATCGGCTCGTGCGTTTGTTCCCTGCCCTTTTGTCGATGACGTTGGTCGTGGCAGCTCTTCCGCTTGGCCAGGCGGCCCGGCCAAACGTGATCGTCGTGATGACGGATGACCAAGGGTATCCGGAGCTTTCCGCGCACGGCAACCCGGTGCTCAACACGCCGTTCCTCGACAAGTTGCACGCGCAAAGCCTGCGCTTCACCGACTACCACGCCTCGCCGATGTGCACGCCGACTCGCGGCTCGCTCATGACCGGGCTCGACCCCGCGCGCAACGGCGCGATCAATGTCAGCAGCGGGCGAACGCTCCTGCGCGCCAACCTCCCGACGATGGCCAGCCTGCTCCGCGAGCAAGGCTACCGCACCGGCATTTTTGGCAAGTGGCATCTTGGCGACAATTACCCGTACCGTCCGCAGGATCGCGGCTTCGGGGAGACGCTGTGGTTTCCCTCGTCACACATCGGCTCTGTGCCGGATCATTGGGGGAACAATTACTTCGACGACACGTACCTCTGGAACGGCAAACGCAAAACTTTCGCCGGTTACTGCACCGACATTTTTTTCGACCACGCCATCGACTGGATCAAGCGCTGCGCCGATGCGGAGGAACCGTTCTTCGCCTACCTGCCGACCAACACGCCGCACTGGCCGTTCTTCGCGCCGGAGGAAGACATCGAAGTGATGGAGGAAGTGATGGCCAACACCAAGCTGCCGCGAATGGCGCCCCAGACGAGACGCAACCTCGTGCGCTACCTCGCGATGATCCGCAACGTCGATACCAACATGGGGCGGCTTATGGAGTTTCTCGACGAGTCCGGCCTGGCGAAAAACACCATCCTGCTTTTCATGACCGACAACGGCAGCACCTTCGGCCACGCCTATTTCCCCGCCGGCATGCGCGGACGCAAAACCCAACTGTGGGAGGGCGGCCACCGCGTGCCGTGCTTCGTCCGCTGGCCCGGCGGCGGTATTGGCCAACCGCGCGACATCGGTGGCCTGACGCAGACGCAGGATTTACTCCCGACGCTGCTTGACCTTTGCGGCGTCGAGACGGAGTGCAAATTCGACGGCATCAGCCTAGCTCCCGCACTGCGCGGCCAAGCCGCCGTGCCGACCGAGCGCATGCTGGTGATCAACTACAGCCGCATGCCCGGTGGGCTTGATTTTCCCACGCCCGACTCGCCCTCCATCCTCCGGCGAGACGGCGGCGCGGTGCTGTGGAAACGGTGGCGAATGCTGCAGGACAGCGAGCTGTACAATCTCGAGATCGATCCGTTGCAGAAAAAAAATGTGATCGGCGACCACCCGGAAGTGGCCGCGAAAATGCGAGCACACCTCGACGACTGGTGGGCCTCCGTCGGCGATATTGCCAACGAGCCGCAGCGGGTGATCATCGGCAGCGACGAGGAAAACCCGATGATGCTCACCGCCTGCGAGTGGCTCGACGTGTTCATCGACCAGCAGGGACAGATCCGGCGCGGCGACCGGAAAAACGGCTACTGGGAACTGAACGTCGCCCAAGCCGGCCGGTACGAGTTCGAGCTGCGGCGTTGGCCGCGCGAGGCTGACCTGCCGCTGGGCGCGGGGTACAACGGCGAAGGCGCACTGCCGATCAAGCAGGCGCGATTGTTCATCAACCGCGAAATGAGCACCAAGCCGGTGAAGCCAAGCGACAAGGCGGCCACGTTCACCGTGACCCTCCCGCTTGGCCAAGCCCGCCTGCACACGTGGTTCGCCGAAAGCCGCACCAACCCCATCTGCGGCGCCTATTACGTGTACGTGAAACGACTCTGAAATAATGAACATGACAAAAAAAACGCTCCCCCGCTTGGCTAAGGGCTTGGCCTGTTTGACTGCCGCACTGCTGCTGCTCGACTGCGGCCACGCCGCCGAGCGCAAAACGGAAAACCTGATTTTGATCACGCTCGACGGCGTGCGGTATCAGGAACTTTTTGGCGGGCTCGACCTCGAGATACTCAAGGCAACCAGCAGTGGAAAACCGGAGGCCACCAAAACGTACCAGCGTTTTTGGGCCGACACACCGAAGGAACGGCGAGAAAAACTCCTGCCGTTTTTCTGGGGCGAATGGATGCAGCGCCACGGCTCCGTCGCCGGCAACCCACAAAAGGGAAGCTCGGTGCGCCTGGCCAACCGGCTGCATTTTTCCTATCCCGGCTACTCGGAAATCCTCACTGGCCAAGCGCGGGACGACCTGATCACCAGCAATGACAAAGTCCTGAACCCAAACCCGACCGTGCTCGAGTTCCTGCGCCGCAAACTTGGCCTGCCCCAAAAACAGGTCGCCGCGTTCGCCTCGTGGGACGTGATCGGGGTGGCGGTTGAGCACACAGCCGGCGCAGTGTTCGCCAATGCCGGATTCCAAGCCTACGAGCACCCGGATCCGGTCGTCCAAGCCGTCAGCCGGCTTCAGTTTGAAATGCTCACGCCGTGGGACACCGTGCGGCACGACGAGGTCACTTTTCGATTGGGCATGGCGCACCTAAAAACACATCGGCCTCGTGTTTTTTATCTCAGCTTCGGCGAGACCGACGACTGGGCGCACGATAAACGGTACGACCGCGTGCTCGCCGCCATCGCCCGGTTTGATTCCATGTTCAAAGAACTTTGGAACTGGCTGCAAGCCGACGCACAATACCAAGACAAAACCACCCTGCTAATTACCACCGACCACGGCCGCGGCGACATCGCGCTTAACTGGCACTCGCACAATGCGAAAATCAAGGACTCCAAAAACACATGGCTGGCGGTCATCAGCCCGGACAGTCCGCTGCGCGGCGAGTGGGTTGGCGGCGAGCCGATTGTGATGGATCAAATCGCCGCCACCCTCTGCCGGTTCGTCGGCCTCGACTACAGCAAACAAAACTCAAAAGCCGGCAAACCCATTACCCGGCTCTTCGACAAGTAGCCCTTGGCCAAGCGCGGGCGTCAGGCTTTTACGCCGAAGTGGTGGAGGACGTTTTTGATGAGCGTCCCGAATTTTGGATCGGCCGAGAGCACCCAGCCAGACCCGATGGCACCGGCGTTGAAGACGCGGCCGCCTTCCGGGCGATCCCAGTAAATCATATCGCACAGGTAGCCTTCCGGGTTGGGTGCGCGGCGCATGAAAAAATCGAGGTGCCGGCTCCGGCGTTCCGCATCGTTCCCGTGAGCCAAGGTCACGATGCCCTTGGGCTCGTCCAGCATTTGGACGCCCTCGGGAAACGGCTTGGGGTGTGAGCTTGGCCATGGTCGAGAGCCGCACGTCCCACTCGTGGCCAAGCGCGATGGGCACCAGGCCATCCGGCGATTTGCCAAAAAACTCGTTCGGTTTCACCCCCACTTTTTCCGGTTGCTGAAACAGAAAATGATCGGCCGTATCGACTTCGTACGCCTGGAATGTTGAGACCTTGGAACTGCTCCAGCCGAGAAACTCCAGTCCGACAACTTTCCACGCCGGATAGCCGCACTCGCACGACAACCCGCCGCGCCGGCCGTCGTGGGAATGCCAAATCTCGCCGAGCGTGGAGCCTTCGCGGGCGGCGGCATCGCGGTCGAACTTTCGGCATTCCATCACGCTGCCATCTTCGCTGTAGCTGACGCGCCAAAACATCGTGTTGCCGGAAAACACCGCCACGTTCCCGCCGGCTTTCAGGTAGCGATCCACTCCGTCGTACGCCTCGGCCGACCAGTATTCGCTGTGGCCGTTAATTGCCAGCACCTTGTACTCCTTCAGCATGTCGGGGTTGCGGTGCAGATCGTAATCGGTGACGAGGTCGTATTCGTAGCCGTTGCGATCGAGCCAGACATGCAGAAACCGTTCGCCGCGCGTGAGGTGGCTGTACCCGTCTTTCGCATCGCTGTAAGTCGCCTGCGGCCCGGCGGCCGGCCACGGGAGGTTGAAGCCCTGCTGATAAACCGGCGGGCCCGGTTGCTCCGAGCTATAATGATGAACGCGGTACTGCGAAAACGACGGCGGGTTCCCCTCGCCGTTCGCGATGCCGGTCGTGTCCCATTTTCGAAGGCCCAGCGACACGTTTTTCGCAAAGGCCGTCGAACTGTACGCCAGCCAGGTGTTGGTAGAGCAGAGCACCAAAATCGGCGGCCGCTTGCGCTTGGCCGGAGGGGTGACAATGAACGTGACATCGTAGTGGGCCGGCTTGCCGTCGAGTTGAAAACGATAACGCCCCACGTAAATGCCTGATCGCGCATTGCTCGGCAGCCGGTATTCGTGAGTCACTGCCCAGCGGCAGTCGAGCAGGTCGTCCGAGCAAAACCGCAAGCCGTGGCCCCGCTTGGCGTCCCTGGCCGTATCGTACGCAGCGTCGTATCGCGGCACGGCATCGGCATCGAAGTCCGGCCCGCCCACCATCCACGTCGCGTGATTGATGATCCGGCCGTGCCGCTTATTGGCGGAAACATCCGCAACCCGATCGCCGCGCTCTTCGCTCAGCGGCCAGCAGGCCAACACGTGATTCCCCTCCGCCTGCTGCGACCCGCGCTGCGCGAAGCGCTTGGCGATTTCCTCCGGCGACAGCGCTTTGTCGTAAATAACCAGCATCGCCAAATCGCCGTCGAGGAAGCGATCTGCCCCGCCGTGCGCGTGGCCGAAAGACGCCAACCGCAACGCCGCCTTCCCCGGGCGCAACGGGCCTTCAAACTTCCATTGCGCCAACCGTTTGCCGTCCAACCACAGCGATTTCGTCGTGCCGTCCCACACCCCAACGATGTGATGCCACCGGTGTTTCGTCAGCGCCGGCCCGGCGTGCAACTGTGCTTTTTGATACTTGCCGCCGTCGCCCAAATAAAAACGAACCCGCCCGTCGCCATCAATAAACAACCCCGGCCCGCACTCGTTCGGGTAACCGTGTTGCGAAATAATCCCCTGATACATCGTCGTTCACCACGGACGCACCCAGCACTCCAACGTCACCGCAGCCATCGTCTTTTCAGCCGGCAACCCCTTGTCGATGTGCACGTATGAGCCGTAATGAATCAGTTGAATTTGAGGCTCGGCGGCAGGGAAAGTGTGCAGCACTTCGTCACTGCCCGGGTCATCAATCTCCGCACCCAACCGGCAAATCGACAGCTCGCAGGGAACCGTGCTGCTGGCACGAAAATGAATCGTCCCGCCCGCCGTCACGCTCTTCTCCGCATACGCGTGCAGACCGGACAGGTACAACCCGCGATGCGGCGGCATCGACGGCCCGGCGGCGGCCCGCTCCCGGTCTCCTTCCGCCCCGAACGCCGAAGACAACGAATCCGCCGCCACGGCAGCCGTCGTGCCCAGCCCTGTTTGTTTTATAAAATCACGCCGAGTTAAGTCCATGGTTGCTTAAATTTGGGGGCTGGCATAGCTAAGGGCTAGGAAAGACAAAGTCAGAGGCATGTATGAAGGGAAGAGTCGACTAAGCGGAAAGCAGAGAGGAAAGAGGATCGAAATGTTT
>Ga0310122_10001713_pt1 | contig 14043 bp, 13 predicted proteins | sample CB6_Bottom_1051__FD_203503 | JGI IMG/M metagenome (GOLD analysis project Ga0310122, IMG submission 203503) | Marine microbial communities from Western Arctic Ocean, Canada - CB6_Bottom_1051 | ecosystem: Environmental > Aquatic > Marine > Oceanic | place: Canada: Western Arctic Ocean | collected...
AGACAAACAACGTGATGTACAGCGCTCCATCGGGTCCCAGGTCCAGTTGCAGGGCCAGCGGTGTGGCAAAGACGTTCAGCGGGAGGAGGAGCAGACCAAGCAGGACGAAGCGAATGGCTGATACCTGCCGGAGAAATCGCTTCAGCTGCGCGGGGCCGGCCGAGGTAGCGACCTCGGGGAGGAACTTGGCCAAACTACCAGGGATCCCCAGCCCGGAGTAGGCCAGCAGGGCCGTCAGCAGTGCCAGCAGGGTGTCGTACACACCGGAGAACAGCCCGAACCTTCGGCGGAGCAGAACCGAGAATGCGCGATTCGCCGCGGAGATCCACGGCAGCAGAACCGCATGCCATGCCGCCGCTCGAGGACGCCTGGCGCAGCAGCCAGCCATCTGACGTTGTCTGCACGACCTCCGCTCGACCCCTCTCCAGTCTACGCCGATGTGGCCTCGCGGCGAGGCGGCCGTGCGAACCCGAGGGAGATCAACGCGATAACGGCGAGACCTGCCGCGATGAAGAACGCGTTGCGGTAGTCGCCGGATGCATCGAAAACGCGCCCGGCGATGTAGGGACCGATGAGGCCGGCCACCCCGTACGCCGTGAACAGCAGTCCATAGTTCAGACCCATGTGTTTGGTGCCAAAGAAGTCTGCCGCGGTGGTGGCAAACACCGACAGCTGCGTCCCGAAGCACCAGTAGACGACGAAGACGAGCAGGTAGAAGAGGACCCCCTGTTCGCGCCCGATATACAGCACCGGCATGGCAATGGCCGACGCCAGGATCATGATCCGCAAGACGCTCAGCCGACCGATCATGTCTGACAACCACCCGGACACAATCCGACCACTCGCGCTACCGATCGCCCCAGCCAGACCCGCAGCGCCAGCGGCCATCCCCGCGCTCGCGGCGAAGGGCACCAGTTGGCTGATGATCATCAACCCGGCGGCCGTGCCGAGGCAGAAGGCCACCCAAAGCGCGTAGAAGGTCGGCATGCGCACCACCTCGGCGGTCGGGATGTCGCGCAGCGTGCGCTCGGCCGGTGCGGCCTGCGGACTCCAGCCCTCTGGCTGATATCCGACTGGCGGATTCTTGAGGAGCCACGTACCGACCATGCACATCAAGAACAGGACCACCCCGATGATCTGAAAGGTGGGCCGCCAACCGAATCGCTCGATAAGCGCGTTGCCGACAGGTATGAAGATCGCTGATCCACCGCCGTATCCGGCCACCATCAACCCGACGACCAGACCGCGCTTGTCCGGAAACCATTTCGACCCGACCGGTATGGGGGGGGCATAGCCGAATCCGTTCCCCATGCCGACGAGGAATCCGAACGCGACGTACAGATAGGGGAGAGAACTGGTGAAGCTGGCGAGGATGAAGCCCAGTCCGACCAATGTTCCCCCGATGGCAGCGGGAATCGTCGGCCCCAACCGATCCTGAATACGACCCGCCAGGACGAACGAGACCGCAAAGGTGACGATGGCGATCGAGAAGACCCACGAAGTCTGGGTGCGACTCCAGCCGAACTCGGCTTCGAGCGGGCTGACAAAGGTGCTCCAGGCATACAGAGAGCCGAGGGCGAGGTTCATGGACACACCGCCCACGACAGGGAGCCAGCGGTTCGTGGTCTGCGCTACCGTGTTGGACATATCGACTGCTCCGCAAGCGGCGCCACGCTGACGCCGGGGACCGTCTACTCCTCCTGTGCAGGCCAAAGCCTACGTCGTTTAGGAGAGTCGAGGCAATGGCTACGCAGACCCCGCGTGGCTAGCCGAGCGTGTCTCTCCGCCCTCCTCCTGGGATCGAGCCCTCCTTCAGGGCATCGATGCTGCACCTGGCGAGCCGCCCCGCGCTCGATGTGTTTCGACGCCAACGTATGACATCATGATGCTTATGAGAACCACATTGACGCTGCATGATGATGTCTTGAAGCTTGCCCGACACCGAGCGGCCCAAGAGAACAGGCCGCTCAAGGATGTGATCAACGACGCGCTGCGTGTGGGTCTCACGCCGGACCGGGGGGACCGCGGTCAACGATATCGGTTCAAGCTAAAGACGATCAAGGGCCGCACGATGCCGGGGGTAGACCTCCATGATCGCGACGCGCTCTTCGACCTCATGGACGGACGGTGATGGTCGGGCTCGACACGAACATCCTGGTGCACGCCCACAGACAGGGTTCCGAGCACCACACCGCCGCCCACGCCCTCGTGCGATCGCTGAGCATCGGCCGCGTGCCCTACGCCCTGTTCTGGCCGAGCCTGTATGAGTTTCTGCGTGTGGTGACGCACCGTCGCATCTTCGACCCACCCTCCACGATGGGTGAAGCCATGCAGGCCCTTGGCGACTTCATCCGGCCGCCCCTGGTCCGGGTCCTCTCTGAAACAGAAGCACACGAGGACATCCTCGGGCAGGTCATGGGCAGGACCACCGCGCGCGGCAACCTCGCCCACGACGCCCATCTCATCGCGCTGGCACTCGAACACGGGGTCCACGAAATCCTGACGCTCGACGAAGACTTTCGGCGCTTTCCCCAAATTGACAGCCGGAATCCGTTCCAATAGCCGAGACGTGGGTACGCGTATAATCGCTTCGTCCCATGCCCATCGAACCCGGCGCAAGCTTCTCCAAGAGGCGCGCAGCGCCTGGGCCCTGAGCCACCCGAACGTCGCCACGGTCCATGAGGTTGCCGAGCACGACGGCCAGCCCGCTGTCGCCTTGGTCGCAGGCCTGCCTGCCGCCGTAGCCTCGGCGAAGGCGGGAAGGCCTGCGCCACACCGAGATACAACCGATACTGAAGCGCCCGGCCGCCGGTGCAACTTCTGCGGCGTCTTCTCGTCTAAGGCGTAGGTAGGGAGTTCCGCTCATGCACACACTCTCGCTTCGGCGCGCGCTGCGCACTCTGTTCAGCACGCCGCTTGTCACGATCGTAGCGATCGCCTCGCTGGCCCTCGGTATCGGAGCCAACGCGGCGATCTTCTCGCTCTTCGAACAGTTCCTGCTGCGCCCCTTGCCTGTGCAGGCGCCAGAGCAACTCGTCAACCTGGCAGTGCCTGGCCCGAACCCGGGGTCGCAATCGTGCGGGCAAGCCGGGGGCTGCGACGAGGTCTTCAGTTACCCGATGTTCCGCGACCTCGAGCGCGAGCAGACGCCGTTCGCCGGAATGGCAGCGCACGTGTCGTTCGGCACCAACCTCGCCTACAAGGGCGAGACGATGACCGGCGGCGGTCTCTTCGTCTCGGGCAGCTACTTCCGTGCTCGGCGTGCAGCCCGCACTTGGACGCCTGCTTGGTCCCGGCGATGATCGCACCGTTGGCGAGTCGCCCATCGTCGTGCTGAGCCATGACTACTGGCGAACGCGGTTCGACGCCGATCCGGACGTTATCGAGGAGACGCTCATCGTCAACGGTCGGGCGTTGACGATCGTCGGCGTGACGCCATCCGGTTTCGGCGGTACGACACTCGGAAGAAAGCCGCATGTGTTCGTGCCGATCACGCTCCGCGGACTGCTCCGGGGAAGCTCCGGTGGCTTCGAAGAGCGGCGGAACTACTGGGCGTATGTGTTCGCGCGTCTCGAGCCCGAGGTCTCGATGGAGCAGGCGCAGACCGCCATCAACGTCCCGTACTCCGCCATCATCAACGATGTCGAGGCGCCGCTCCAGGAAGGGATGAGCGACCAGACGATGGCGCGGTTCCGGGCGAAAGAGGTCCTGCTCGCCGATGGGGCCAGAGGACAGAGCAGCCTGCACGAAGACGCGCAGGCGCCGCTTATCCTGCTGCTCGGCGTGACCGCCTCGAGCCCGAGGTCGACCCGACTGACGTTGTAGAGGCTCTTGGTGAACAGCCCGGCCGAGACTAGCAGGACCATCGAGAGGCCGATCTGCACCGTGGCCAGCGACGTGCGGAATCGGGCGGCCGACCGTGAACCCGACGGTTGCCCCGACTGGCCCTTGAGCACCGTGACGAGATCGGGACGCGTGCTGTGCACGGCGGGGAACAGCCCGAACAGCACGCAGCTGCTGTCGGCGATGCCGCGGGTGGTGGCCCGCCTCGATCCCAACCTGCCAGTCGAAGAGCTGCGGACGATGGAGGCGCAGGTGCGCGACAACGTCTTCGTCGACCGGATCATCAGCGTGCTATCGGCCGCATTTGCCGGCCTGGCGACGTTGCTCGCGGTGATCGGGCTCTACGGCGTGCTGGCCTACAACGTGGCGAAACGGACGCGGGAGATCGGCCTGCGCATGGCGCTGGGCGCGGGGGCCGGCCGGATCCGCGGCATGGTGATGCGACAGGTCACCCGTATGACGCTTGTCGGTGGCACCGTCGGCTTGATCTTGGCGATCGCCCTCGGCCGGGTCGCGCAGTCCCTGTTGTTCGAGCTCCAGAACACCGACCCGCTGGTGCTGATCGGCGCGGTGAGCGCGCTCACACTCGTGGCACTCGGCGCCGGCGCTATCCCCGCCTGGCGGGCCTCGCGGATCGAGCCGATGCGCGCGCTGCACTATGAGTAGACGGGGCTGCTCGCGGCATTCCTTAGACGGGGCTGCGCGGCATCACTTTAGACGGGGCTGCGCCCCGAACCCCCCGCGGCTGCTTGCGGGGACCCCGTCGCACGTGCGCGCCCGTCCCTTGAGGGGCTGCGCGGCATCCGCCGTGCTCCACAGGCCTGAAGGCCTGCGCCACAATAGAGCCCTACCAGTCGACAGAGCCCTACCAGTCGACCTGAGCTCGATCGGCGACTGTGCAGCTCTGTACAGAGATCTGTGTGCTGATCCTCCTGGGCGAAGACGGAGGCCCGTGACGCGGCAGGGGGCGAAGGATGAAGACGGTCAAGCTCCTGCTGATGGTGCTGATGGCAGGGTTCTACATGTTCGGCGGCGTCAACCACTTTCTCAACCCGGACTTCTACCTGAACATCATGCCGCCGTATATTCCGGCGCATGGTGCAGCGGTCGCCCTGAGCGGCGTCGCCGAGGTGCTGCTCAGTGCCCTCCTGCTGTGGCCGGGCACGCGGCGGCACGCGGCCTGGGGCATCATCGCGATGCTCATCGCCTTTCTGCCGGTGCACGTTCACATGCTAGTGAACAGCGGACTCTATCCAGAGGTGTCGGTGGCCTTTCTGTGGGGACGCTTCCCGGCGCAGGCACTGCTGGCGCTCTGGGCCTACTGGTACACCCTCGGCGCCGGCCAGCCGGCGCGTTCGGCGTGAGCAGCCCGAGTTCGACGGCCGACCTGAAGCCCAAGGACCCGGGCGGGCGGCGCTACTAGTGCCAGCCAGGGTCCTCACTTGGTCGATTCCTACACCCGTTGGCCCCAGGCGGCGCAGGTCATTTTTTCTGGCCGGTGAAGGTCCCACCGCCGAGCCCCCCGAGGTCGATCTGGCCGGAGAGCGTGCCGTCGTCTTGCATGGTGCCGGTGTAGGTCACCTCGATATCGAAGCCTCCCGCACTCGCGCTCAACGAGAACATGACGTCGTTCCCGTTCACGGTGCCCTTCACGTCGGCCTCGCCTAAGGCCTCCGACGAATAGTGCCCGGTCAGCTCCGACCCGTTCTGCTCGAGCATCACGCTCGGATTCGTGATGCCCTGGTCGGTATCGACCGTCAGCATCCAGTCCCCGGCCACGTCGGCCGGTGTCTGACCGGCCACACTCGGCCCCGTGGCCATCATGACGGCCACAGTGGCCGCGATCCCAACCGCCAGGCGCATCGTCGTCCACCGCATTGCTCGCTGATTCATTACGCACTTCCTTGTTTACGATTCACAACAGGCCACCGAGTAGTGGCTCACACGTATCGACGACCGGACCATCCGGGCCGCTCTTCGTGTCCGACGTACCATATTACTCAGTAAATCGGTTACTCAGTGGACTGGCACACGCGCCTCGAACTCCTCGAACCAGTTGACGACGGCCACGAAGTGACCACTGCCGGAGTCCCCCACACGATAGAACAGCTCGCGTCCGTCACGGGCCCAGACGATCGCCTGACCGCCCCCGCCGACACCGAGGTCTTTCAGACCCTGACCAGAATCGGTCTGCCATCCGTCGCGGGTCGCCCCGAGTGCTCAGCTCGCGCCCGCGACGATACAATGGCGCAAACAAGAGAGACATGGGCAGAATTGAGGCAAGGGATGCGGCAATTACTCTTCCTGATGTTGCTGGCCAGCGGAACGCTCAAGGCACAGGAGCCGGTCGCCAAGATGTATGACGACCAGGTCACGCTGGTCGAGCACGATGTGCTCTCGCTGGCCGATGCGATGCCAGCCGACAAGTACGACTTTGCACCGACAGGCGGGGACTTCACCGGGGTCCGCACCTTTGGCGAGCAGGTCAAACACCTGGCGACCATGATCTACATGACCGCGGCCCTGGTACTGGAAGAGCGCTCGCCATACGGACCGGGCACGCACAACAATGGCCCTGACGAGATCCAGTCGAAAGCACAGATCATTGCGTTTCTGAAGGACGCGATCGCGTATGCTCGCACCGCCATGGCGTCACTGACCGAGGACAACCACATGACCCCGGTTGCGTCGGCGTTCGGGCAAATGCCCCGGTCAGCGATCGCGGCGGGTGTGGCCTTCCACAGCTTCAACCACTATGGACACATGGTGGTCTACGCGCGCATGAACGGGATCGTGCCGCCGACGAGTGTGCCCACGGGTGATGAGAGACGATGACCGAGGCGCGACGATCGGTCCCGCGCGCCAGGACCACCCCACGACCGCTCTGAATATGAGACCTCGCGGACCGACCTTGACCCTGAGTTCGTAAGCACGAGCCAGCAGCCTCATGGCACGCCTGAACGTTCCGTGGTGGATGGGCGTTGCCGTGGCGTCCTTCCTCTCCTATTCCGCGCTCATCGTCTATTGCGAGATCCGGCGTCCGGAACATCCGGGGATCACCACGCAGTTCCGGGACGACCGCATGCACCTGACCGCGGTCACACCGGGGTCACCCGCCGACCGCGCCGGTCTGCGCGCCGCAGATCAGATTCTGGCGTGGGGCGGCTGGCCGATCCGCAGCCGGCTCGATCTGATGGCGGCTGACGCCAACGTCGTCTTCGGCGTGGTCCGAGAGGTCGAGGTCGAACGTGGTGGCGCACGGCTGCTCGTATCGTTGCCCGTCACGAGGGCCCCCTGGCGTTTTTGGCGATCTCAACCGGGGAACGCCCTCCTGGTCGTGCGAGCGGGACAGCTCGTCACGTTGGCCTTCGCGGTGTTCGTGCTCTTCAGACGGCCCCATGACCCCCTGGCCCGCACCGCCGTCTGGCTGCTGGCCTCCTGGGCCGTCTTCTCACTTGCCCTTCCGTACAGCATCGCGGCAGTGTGGCGAGATCTGCCGTGGCCCGTCGGGCTGGTGTTCTGGTTTCCCCACATCAGCAGCCTGGCCCTCCCGGCCATACTCTTCACCTGCTTCGTGGCGATGTTCCCCAAGAGCATCCTGCACTCTGCCCACGCCCTCACCCTGGTGTGGATCCCGATGCTTATCCCGCTTGCCTGGGCCGGGATGGTGCATTACCGGATGGTGTATCCGTCGAACCCGCTGACGAGCTTGCCTGACTGGTCGCAGGCCCCCTTGGTGATCAACGCCGTCTACGTTGTCGGCGGGCTCGTCGTGCTGGTCGTCAACTACCGACACCTCGAGGACACCAACGCGCGCCGTCGAGTTCGCGTGCTCACGCTCGGGGCGCTGCTCGGCTTCGGCGCGGGCCTACCGGTCTACATTCGCTACTGGATGGTGCCCGGAAGTCCGCAGGCCGACTCGTTCCTGATGTCACCGACCGGGGCAGTCGGGACCGTGCTGTCGCTCGCCTTTCCTCTGTGCTTCGCCTACGGCGTCCTACGCCATCGACTCTTCGACGTCAGAGTCATCATCCGACAGGGCATCCAGTATGCCCTGGCGCGCCGTCTCCTGCTGTGGGCTGCTCCTGCATTGCTCGGAGGACTGTTGCTGGACCTGCTGCTCTCTGCCGATGACGGCATCGTCCCGACGCTGGCGAGCCGTGGCTGGATCTACGCCGGGCTCGGCGGACTGGCATGGGTGGCGCACGGCAGACGTACCGACTGGCTCGATCGCCTGGACCGGCGATTCTTTCGAGAGCGGTACAGCGCCAACCAGATCCTCCGCCAGGTCGCCCGGCGGGTCCGCGACGCGGACGGCATCGACCAGGTGGCGTCGCCGGTCGTGACGCGCATCGAAGAGGCGCTCCATCCGGAGTTCGTCGCCCTGCTGGTCCGAGGTCCGTCACAGGAGGCGTCGTATCGGCTCCTCGCCATCCGCCCGGCAGCACGCCCCCTCCACCCGCTGCACGCGGATATGAAGGTGATCGGGCTGCTGCGTCTGCTTGGCAAACCGCTCCAGCTCTCCCTGACCGACTCCAGCTGGGTGATGCGCCAGCTCCCGGTGACGGAGACGGGGGTGCTCCAAGAAGACCGCGTCGAGCTGCTGGTGCCGATTGCGACCGATCCTCAGCGGATGGAGGCACTGCTGATGCTGGGCGCGAAACGATCGGAGGAGCCGTACGGCGCGGACGACCTCGATCTCCTGAACACGATCGCCGACAACCTGGCGCTGCTGCTCGCACAGGCCGAGCCGGCGGCCCCGGCCCGCAGCGACACCTTCGAGGAGTGTCCTCGCTGCGGTGCGTGCTACGACACCGGAACCGGGCGCTGCGTCGCCGATGACGAGCGCTTGACCACGTCTGAGACCCCGCGAGTGCTCGGTCACCGCTATCGGTTGACATGTCGACTCGGCCAAGGAGGCATGGCCACGGTCTACGAAGCGCTGGACACGTCGCTGCAACGCACCGTGGCGGCGAAAGTCATCCGCGAGGACTTGCTGACCAGCCAGAACGCCGTTCAGCGTTTTCGCAACGAAGCACAGATGGCTGCGGGGTTCACGCATCCGAACGTCGTCACCATTCACGACTTTGGATCGTCGGACGACGCGGGCAACCGCGCGTTCCTGATCATGGAACGTCTCCACGGGGCCACGCTCCGCGCGACGATCCAGCAAGGACCGATGCCCCCACAGCGAGTGGTCGCGGTCCTGGACGGCGTGTGCGCGGCGCTGGGCGCCGCCCACCGCCAGCAGTTCGTGCATCGAGACCTCAAACCGGAGAACATCTTTCTCGTCAAGCACGATCACGGCGAGATTGCCAAGATCCTGGACTTCGGGATCGCGAAAGCGCTGCCCGGTGGCGCGGCGGGTCAAGCCACCGCCACCACAGGTGTGGGGGTCGTGCTAGGCACACCGTCCTACATGGCGCCGGAACAGCTACGCGGTGAGGAGGTGCAGTTGACGTGGGACCTCTGGGCGATGGCGATCGTCACCTACGAGATGCTGACCGGGCGACATCCTTTCCTCGACCGACCGTCCGGCGGAGGCTTCGTTGGGCACCCGACCGCGATCGAGGCGGGACTCTCCGGTGAGCCCGACTCGTGGCGACCGTTCTTCGCCCGCGCCTTACACCTTGACCCCACCCGCCGGCCCGAGTCGCCGGCGACGTTCCTCGCAGAGTTGCACGAGGCGCTCTCCCGATAGGGACGTCGCGAAGGACTGACTCAGATGTCAACCGCGGGCCGGTGTGCGGGGTGCGGGAACAGGTTAGTGCCGGGAACAGCGATCCAGGGTCTCTGCGCCGCTTGCCTGCTCAGCGACGGCGTCGAGGGCCAGGCGCACGCGCACGCGACCGACGCGGGAACGTCATACCGTCTCCTCAACATGCTCGGTGACAGCGAACGCGGCACCACCTATCTCGCCACGCTGGACGGCCCGACACGAGAGCACGTGGTCGTGAAAGTGCTGCGATCGCACATCGACCCGCACGCGCTTGCAGCACGGATCAACCGCCTGCGGGCCGAGCTGGCAACCCTCGACCACCCGAACATCGTCGGACTGCGGGACGGCGGCTGGCCGGGGCGAGGGCGACCGTATGTCGTATCCGAGTTCATTCGGGGGCGGCCGCTCGTCCAGTTTTGCCAACGTTCCGAGGTCGGCGCGTCGGAACGCCTCCGGCTCCTCGTACAGGTCTGCGTCGCCGTCGCCCATGCGCATGAGAGCGGAATCACCCATGGCGGGCTCAGCTCAGCGAACGTACTGGTCGTCCAACAGGCGGAGGGAGCGGTCGCTCGGGTCGTCGATTTTGGTCTGACGCGGCTGTTGCAGACATCGGCCCCGCTGGACCTGGCCACGGCCGTTCTAGAAGACGTACGCCACCTCGTCACCTTGCTGCAGGACCTGCTGTCACCCCTCACGTCGGAAGAGCTGGGCCACGCTGTCGCGCGGCTGCTCGGCATCGACGACGCCGGACAGCGAAGACCCGCCTCTCGCTGGACCTCCGCCGCTCAGATGGCGACGGACCTTCGCGCCTCGTTCGCCTGAGAGCCTCACAGGCGACCGGCTCCTCGCATCTCTGTCTCCGCCAGACCTGGTCACGGACCTCGTACTCGGGGTGGAAGTCGTCCTATAATCGGCTGGTTCGCCACTGACCGAGGCCTTCCGACGCCAGCACGCAGCTCGGCGTCTACGAGATCTGAGCCGCCATCGGCGCGGTGGTGACGGGACGTCGAGAAAGGGAGTGCATCCGATGACACTGGACGGGAGGGCGGCGCAGAAGACGAGCAGGATCGTGAGAGGGACGAATACCTTCCTCCTTCTCCTGGCCGTGATTCTGCTCATTGCTGGCTTTCCGTGCCTACTATTCGGAGTGTTCCTCGCCATTAGTCAAGGACCAGACGGTATTGGGGGAAACGTTGCCTTTGGGTTCACCTTCGGTGGGCTTGTCTCGGTGTTGTGCTCATTGGGCATCAGAGCATACTTACGAACGCGAGATGGTTGGTTCTGACCGAGCCCTTGGAAGCCGTGCACCGGCAGGTCGAGGACAGGGACGAAAGGAACGGGATTCTTCGGCGGGCTGCTAGGGCGCCTCGGGCAAAGCGAACGACGTGAGCGTCGTCCCGGACGGTATAAGGACGTGCTGACGGCCGTCGAGCATGTGGGTCATCGCCGCTGCGCCCCAGATCGAAGACCCGGTCGGGTAGTGCCACAGGTTCTCGCCGGTGTCGGCCTCGAACGCCATGAAATTGCCTTCGTTGTCACCTGCGAACACCACACCGGCCGCGGTCGAGAGGACGCCGGCTAGGGTCGGCGTGGGATAGCGGAACTCCCACCGCCGCTCGCCGGTCGTCACATCAATGGCGCGCAGCGCCCCATACCCCTTGTCTCGATCGACCCAGACAGTACCGCCGGACGACGCTCGCCCAGGTTCGAACTCCGGTTTCTGCGGGATGAACGTGGCGCAGGTCTCACGCGCGGTGACGAAGAAGAGCCCACGTACGGGGTCGAACGATGGCGGCATGAAATTGGTACCGCCCCAGTAGTCCGGCAGACAGCCGTCACTGCCATCGTTGAGGACGATCGGCCGCCCGTCCGACCCGATCTCCCGGGCCCAGGTCGTATCGGTGAACGGCTTCCCCAGCAGCAACTCGCCCGTCTCGCGGTCGAACACATAAAAAAACCCGTTGCGGTTGGCGACCATGACCACCTTCCGCGGTCGGCCCTCCCACATGATGTCGGCCTGCACCGGCACGTGGTTCGAGTCCCAGTCATTGATGTCGTGCGGCGTGAACTGGTAGTGCCACTCGAGGAGACCGGTGTCGGCATCGATCGCGACCAGCGACGTGGTGTACAGGTTGTCCCCCCGCCGATCGTCGCCGTAGTAGTCCGGATTCGGGTTGCCGGTGCCCCAGTAGATCAGATTCAGCTCCGGGTCGTAGCTACCGGTCATCCAGGTACCACCGCCACCGCGCTCTCTGACCCCGGTAAACGGCCAGGTGTCGCCACCCGGCTCATCCGGCCCAGGGATTGTGTAGAACCGCCAGTCACGCTCCCCGGTCTCCGGATCGTAGGCGTCGATGAAACCTTTCGTCGCGTACTCGCCACCCGAGATCCCGACAATCACCTTGTCCCCGACCACCAGCGGCGCCATGGTCGACGAATACCCGATGTGGTAGTCGGCCAGCTCCACCTCCCACTGCACCGTCCCGGTCGCCCGGTCGAGGGCCAACAGATGCGCGTCGAGGGTCACCATGAAAAGGAGATCGCCGAGCAGACCGAACCCGCGGTTCACCGGCGCACTGCGCCCATAGGTGAGGTCATCGGGTAGCTCGCGGCGATACTGCCAGAACGGCCGCCCGGTCCGAGCGTCGATCGCCCAGGCGTAGTTATTCGACCCGGTGACATACAACACGCCGTCCCACACCAGCGGCGTCGTCTCGAACCCACGGCCACGCGTCACCGTGCCGGTCTGGAACGTCCACTGCGCCGTCAGACGATGCGCATTGTCTGGTGTGATCTGCGTCAACGGGCTGTGGCGGCGTCCCGTGTAGTCGCCGGAGAAGGTGGGCCATTGCGACGGGTTGGCGGAACCCTCGAGCAACTGATCGAACGTCGGCTCCGGCGCCGGGTCTTGCTGGGCGCCCAGCAGAACGGCGCCCGGCAACGACAAGAGCGCCGCAAGAGTGAACAGTCGAGTTACTCGCATTCGTCGCACCCTCTCAAGGAGCCGCATCGGCTGCATTCACCGTAGTTAGGAACCGGAAGAGATCGTCCAGATCGCCGTCGCTCAGGCGATCGGACCCGAAGACGGGCATCAGCGATTCGGCCACGTCCCGCACAGACGCCAGGTCCGCCCGTAGATAACCTTGGAGCCGGTCGTTGGTATCGATGAGCTGGAGCGAGAACGCGTCCTCACGCTTCTTGACACCGCGGACCTGTCGACCGTCGCGCAACGTCAGCGTGACCGTCCGATAGCCGACCGCCACCGACGCGCTGGGCTCTCGAATCGCCTGCGTAAGGCGCACCCGCGACCGCGTCCGGGTCACCCGGGACAGGTCGGGACCCAGATGGCCGCCACGCCCGTTCACCCGATGACAGCGGACGCACATCGAGCGGAAGATCTCTTGGCCATGGTCGGCGTCACCGGTCACGAACTCCACCGGCGGTACCGTGCTGATGCCCTTCAGATAGGCGACGACCGCCCAGATCTCGTTGTCGGGCGCCGAGCTCGACGGCATGATGCTGCCGGGTCTGCCGCGTCGGATCGTCTGGAACACCCGCACATCGCTCGTCCCGACGTCCCAGAGTGCCGTCAGGTCAGGGCCGCTGATGCCCTTGGCGTCGGCGCCATGACACTCGGCGCAGCGGGTGCCATACAGAGCGCCCCCGGCGCGTCGTGCGGCCGGGTCACCTTCGAACGGGTTCACAACGCCGTCCTGCCCAGCCAGAGCGCCAGCCGGAACCAGCAGCGCCATCACTCCACGGACGAGTGACGCGCGGACCCAAGCCAGCCTCTTTCGTGTGAGGCATCGCCGTTCGAGGTTCATACGTCTCATGAATGTCGCAGCAGGCCTGTAGGTCTGCCCACGGTACCCCATGGGCCAACCGGGTTCAACACCGTCCGGACGTCCCTTGCTCGGGCCAGATTTCAGCTCGGGACTACAGGCGCAAGCTCGGTTGCACACGCCCTACTCATTCAGGAGGGCTGCCGCCGGGCCGGTCAGCTCCACGATGTGCAGCCCGGTGTTGGCCCGGTCCACGAGATAGATCAGCCCCCGGTCGTCGACCTCGACGTTGTTCGTCTGAATCGCGGTCTTGCACCGCTCGACGCCGTTGATGGTCAGACAACGCACGTCGGTGTTCGCCGTGGTCGCGGGAATGTAGAACGCCACTTCAGTCGGCGCAAACGGGTTGCGCACATCGACCACTCGCATCCCGGCGTTGAACCACGAGAACACCTGGAGCCGCTTGTAGAACGGCGCGCTCATCGACCACTGCGTCCCGTGAGGACCGAAACGCCCGCCGCGTGCGCAGAACCCGCCGTCCGCCTCCGGCACCTGGAACGTCGAGATCGGCATCGGATGGGTCTCGTCGCCGAGGTCGACAAAGAAGACCACGTGTCGTGCCTCCTGGCACTCGTTCGCCACCGACTCCGACACCAGCACCACAAAGTCGCGCGTGTGTTGATCGCGGTTCGGGGCATA
>Ga0310122_10001714_pt1 | contig 14042 bp, 14 predicted proteins | sample CB6_Bottom_1051__FD_203503 | JGI IMG/M metagenome (GOLD analysis project Ga0310122, IMG submission 203503) | Marine microbial communities from Western Arctic Ocean, Canada - CB6_Bottom_1051 | ecosystem: Environmental > Aquatic > Marine > Oceanic | place: Canada: Western Arctic Ocean | collected...
CTAGTGGGGCGATTTCACTAACGGGGTTTGGCTTCCGACAAATGTCCCGGGTGATGTTGAAGGGGCAAAATATCAGGATGGCAGAGTCATCACTCCGTCCGGCTTCAAGGAGGCGTGGGCAGCCACGGTTGAGGCTGGTTGGTTGGCAACGGTCTGTGAACCCGAACATGGCGGATTGGGGCAACCTCTCCTATTCCGTAACTCGATGGACGAATTCGCAATTTCTACCAACATGGCGCTTTCAGCATTGGCAGCACTCTGCCTCGGCGTCTACGATTTGGTTACTGACCACGGTGATGATTCCCTGCAAGAGTTGTACGCCCCAAAGGTTGCTACCGGCGAATGGTGTGGGACCATGTGTCTGACTGAGCCGCATTGTGGGACTGACCTCGGGATGATTCATACCAAGGCAGAACCCCGAGATGATGGTAGTTACCTGATTAGCGGAACCAAGATTTTCATCACGGGCGGAGATCATGACCTGACTCCGAACATCGTTCACATGGTGCTCGCAAGGCTTCCAAACGCGCCGGCCGGAACCAAAGGGATATCCCTCTTCCTAGTGCCTAAATATCTCCCCTCCGACTATCAAGGCGGTATTCCCAAAGGGTGTTCCGACGATATTTCGGACTCCGTGAACGGCGTCGTCTGCTCTTCGATTGAGAAGAAGATGGGTCTGCATGGCCAACCGACCTGTGTGATGAATTTCGAGCAGAGCGTGGGCTGGCTAGTCGGCGAACCCAATAGGGGTATGGCGCTCATGTTCGAGATGATGAATCGAGAGCGGCTTGCCACTGGAATGATGGGACTCGGGCTAGGAGAAGTCGCCTACCAAAACGCCCTCGACTGGTGCAAGGAACGCCGTCAAGGCCGGGACTTGAAGGGGGTCAACGACCCTAAGGAAGAGGCTGACAACATTCTGGTTCACCCAGATGTCCGTCGAATGTTGCTACGAACCAAGGCGAATAATGAGGGATGCAGGGCGCTCGGCACCTGGATTGGTTTGCAACTCGACAAGGCGGGGCGGTCCGAGGGTGAGGAGCGGGATGTTGCGAAGGCGCTTGTCGCGGTTCTGACTCCCGTCGCCAAAGCGCACATGACCGACATTGGATGTGAGAGTATCTTCGACTGCATTCAGGTGATGGGTGGAGCTGGCTACATTCAAGAATCGGGTGTTGAGCAATTTTACCGTGATGCGAGAATCGCTCCCATCTGGGAGGGAACCAATGGCATCCAAGCGCTCGACCTCGTCGGACGAAAAATCGCACTCAACCTCGGTCGAGACATGCGCCATCTGCTATGGCCGATGCTTGAATTCATCGAGGAAAACAGAGATGTCGAGGGGATGGCCGAATTCACAAAACCACTCTACCAAGGCGTTAGAGGCTTGCAACAGATTACTCTTCTGTTGATGGCGGAGGGGATGGCCAACCCCCATTTCCTCGCCGCTGGTGCAACCGACTATTGCCGCTACCTCGGCAACATCGTTCTGGGATACATGTGGGCTCGGATGGCGAAGGTGAGTCTTGAGAAGCGTGGCGAAGACCCGTTTTACGACGCTAAACTAGCGACTGCCCGCATCTTCTTCGAGAGAATATACCCTGAGACCATCTCACTCGCAGTCAAGATTCAGGCAGGACATCGCAACCTTATGGAATACCCGGAGGCGATGATGTGACTTTGCTTCGAGAGGACGACTACGGCTTTTTGCCGCCCCACATCCAACCGGAGGTCCGCCACGCAGTCACCTTCCCCCAAGTCCTGACCGCACTCCTCGTCATCGAAGCTCTCGCACTCATCATCATCCCCGGGTGGTGGAGTCAGCCAGCGGCTTGGCTCTTGTTCGGACTTTCCATGCCCCCTCTCGGCTGGCTCATCTTCCGTCATCTCGTCATCAAGATAGTGTTCACCACACCAGACCCAGTCTCCGGCAGACCAACTGACCCCCGCTGGGCGCCCTTCCGATTCACTGGATGGGGAGGTGATGTCAAGACAGCTCATCTGCTTGAGGGAGATAACTCTGGTTCAGACCTTGTCGTGATCCTACACGGTCGCGGCTCATCTCTCAGAAGAATCGAGACGAGGGCGCAACACATCTCAGAACTCGGTGCGACCGTGGTCGGCCTCAACTTGCGCGGGCATGGTGAGTGCGATCGCAGAACTGATTGGACACTGCTCAAAGTGGTCGAGGACATTGAGGCGATGATGGAGGCCTTGGAGCATGAACTCGGTGGTAATCTCCCGGATAGGGTATGGTTCTACGGCCATAGCGTAGGAGGTTTCCTTTCCCTTTGGTTCGGGGCCAATGCGACGGGGTGGTGGCAGGAGAGGCTCTCGGGAATCATGCTCGAGTCACCTGCAACCTCCTTCCCGCTCGCGGTCGAGTCGCTGCTCCCTCCACACCTCCGGGTCTTCATGCCGTGGGTCCGCCAAATCCTCCGCCGCGAATATGAGCGCATCCACCCAAACAACTCGATTCGCTACGCCACCGCCCAAGTTCCACACTTCGGAATGCCCACCGTTCCGACCCTGCTCTTACAGGCGACGCGCGACGACCGACTTGGTCGAGAACACTTCAATCTCCTCACTTCGCACCTTGATGGGGATGCCTCAGTCCATCTGTTGGCATCACAACCCCACTCATCAGGTGTGGACAGCGAGGAGCGGAAAAATGTCCTCGAAGAGTGGTTGGCGCCGCGCCTCGGGAACGCAATGGAAGGATTGGTATGAGTTTGGAAAGAAAATTTGAACGAGCTGCGAAGAAGGTATGGCGATTGAAAGCGAAACCGGATGATGACACCTTGTTGGAGTTGTATGCACTCTACAAGCAGGCGACTGAAGGTGATGTAGAGGGACGAAGGCCGCTCCGCGGCGGTATGAAGGCGATGGCGAAGTGGCGCGCTTGGAAGGGATTGCGAGGAATGCCCATCGATGATGCGATGAGTGGGTATTGTGACATGGTCATCACTCTCTTCACTAGCAGAGCAGCGGCTTGAGAAAATAGGGGGAGGTCAGTCTAGATGGTTGATTCATTATCCGGTCGTACATTTCTCGTCACCGGGGCGAGCAGGGGGATTGGTCGGGAGATTGCTGTCCGGTTAGGTGCAGCCGGAGCGAACATCACAGTCTGCGCTCGTAGCATGGAGGCGAATGCGAGGCTGCCTGGAACCCTTCCCGAAACAGTGGCCGCGGTCGAACAGTCCGGTGGCAGTGCACTGGCCGTCAAAGTCGATGTCAGGGATGATGAACAGGTCGCAGACGCAGTAGCCCAATGTGTCGAGCGGTTCGGTGGCTTGGATGGAGTCGTATGCAATGCCGGTGCGCTGTTTATCGCCCCTTTTGCGATGACCCCGATGAAGCGTTTTGACCTCGTGCACCAAGTTAACGTGAGAGCCACGTACGCGACCATTCAGGCGGCCCTACCACATCTGCTCAAGTCCGATCAGCCCCGAATCCTAGTCATCTCACCACCGGTGTCGATGAATCCTCGTTGGCTTGCAGGGACAACCGCCTACTCCATCTCAAAGTTCGGGATGTCAATTCTCGTCGCCGGACTCGCAGCAGAGTTGGCGGCCGATTCAGTTGGAGTCAACGCACTTTGGCCTGCGACCACCATCGATACGGCAGCAGTCCGTTTCAACCAGGCACTCGGTGGCGAGGCGATGGCAGAGATGAGTCGAAAGCCATCGATCGTCGCAGACGCCGCCTACCATGTGCTGACTCAGGAATCAGAATGCACAGGCCGATTCTTCACCGACGAAGAGGCTCTTGCCGAGGCGGGAATAACGGACCTCGAGGGGTATTCAGTCACCCCCGGCGGGCCACTACAACCAGACTTCTACCTATAACCCAATTCACTATCTAATTGGTGGGGTAACCTTATTCCGTATAATCAATATTAGCGTGTCCAAGTAGCCAAAGAGTGCGCATTATCCACAACGGCAAACCCAAATCTCTCTTGGAAGGCGCGGGCTGGAACTGTGAAGTCAGAGTCCCTTGAAGCGACCAAAACAGAGCCGAATCCGGGCAAAGCCTCACCAGATAGATGAGCTGCGAAGAGCATGATGTCGATGTCTCCTGCCTCAGGAAAAATCTGTTCTCCCTTCAACTCAGTTCGCTTTGTCGGGTCGTGGCCTCGCAGCCGCTTAGCCTCGTCGATATCGATGTAGACACTGGTGTGGGCGATGAAGAACATCTCAAGATTCTGCCTATTATCCTGGACTTGTTCGTTGACCCTTTCGTCCTTAGGTGGAGCCCAGGTGTTGTGCTCCTCGATGAGTTCCTCAACTAACCCAGCAAGTGCCTTCTGGTCAATTCGCTCATTCCACTGCTCTTGGTCAATCAATCGGTCACCGCATAGGTCTCTCACGCGGCCGGGAGTGGCTGCGAAGTTCCGTAGTTCGTTGCGAACCGCGGCCGGCACGAAGATGTCGATTCTACCTTGTATGGCTCTGAAGAGCAGGGTGCGGTGGAATTCTCTTCGGCCATCTAGGTGCATTGGAACTTCCCTTTCCACCTCGAGAAGTCGGAGGACCCGGTCGGCGAGGGCGTCGATCAGGAGGTTTGTGTCGAGCACCACGAGAGGCTTCAGCGCGAGGTTGGTGAGATGCATCCGGCGGCGGACGGGGATGTCATTCTCACTGTTGGCAAACATCCCTTTTTGCATATCCGAGAGGCGCTTCAATCCGGTTGGGCCAAAATTGCCGCTGTTCATCGCCCGCTCGTAGATGAGCAGGCCGTGTTCGGGACCCCTAGCCGCGGAGGCTCTGTTCGCCACCTCGAAAATGTCCGGAATCACCCTTGATTGAAGCGCTCTTTGGAACCGTCCTTCAAGTTCCGTGCTCCTTCTCTCCCTACCGGTTTTGAGCCCATTGATGGCGGCAAGAACTCGTCCTCGAAACGGCTCACCTGGCAACTGGAGTAGGGCAGGATAGGTTAGCAGTTGGTTGAGGTCCTCAAATGAGTGTTTCACTTCGATATTGGTCTCAATCTCACCCTCATCGTTCTCAAATTCCACCTCCTTGATTTCTCTAACACTCTCCAAAATGAGGCTCCTCGCCTCATCGAGACGCCTCCTAACCGCTTCGTCGTTGACTTTCAGATAGAGCCGGAAGCGGTCCGTGATGTTAGCTGAAAGTCCGGATTCAGACTCAAGAAGTTCAATCGCCTCCGGCCAATTGCCAGCGTGTGCGAATGAGATGAGTGACCGCTTGTTCAACTTCTGACGCAGCTCGTAATCATCGCATCTTATAGCAGCGGAGCGGTAGAATCGCGCAGCCTCAAGATTCCCCCCCGCCCGATCAGAGATTCTTGCTGCCGCAATAGCAGCCCACATTGACTGAGGCTCATTCGCACGATGCCATTCAAGTAGAGCGGGACTCGCCACACCGTGTTCGATGACCTGTTCACGAACATTCGCGAGCAGGCGCTGAGTCGGCTCCGCTGAAGTCAGAACCTCCTCGATGATTTCCTCCGCCTCGCCCCAACTGTCGCTCTCGTCGCGCTGCAGCAGACTGTCCGCTCGGTTCAACTTCAGATGAAGAATCAGTTGCTGGAAGAGTGCCTTCTCAGGGGTGTTCAAGTCGGCCTCCTCGACACTCTCCTTCAACCGCGCAAGGTGCTGGTCTGGAACCAGTCCATCCCCTCCCTCCATCAACGCTCTTCGACACTGGCGGAAGCCGAGGATCCCCTCTGCTGAGAGTTTGGATTGAACCTGCTCTAGGTCAGCGACGCCGCCGTCGAGTAGCGCTGTCAAGGCGACGGTGAGTGGGGTCAGATGTTTTGTCTCTCCATTGGGAGGCAAGGAGAGTGCGGTTCTGCGGGCTGTTTTCGCCCAGATGAGCAGGTCTTGTGAGGCGTCTGCGGGTAGGAGTCGGCAGGCGAGCAGGGTGAAGCGGGGCCATTTAGCGGCACCTTCCTCGGAGAGAAGCCTTGCGAGTCGAATGACTTCTCCGGCCTCGGCATAGAGACTCAGCATCGATTCATGGTCGGACTCATCCCCGTCACCATTCTCAATCCTCAGATTGTCCGCTTGCATCCGGAGTTCTATCGGTATCCGATTAGACTTGACGAGTGGCGTGAAGTCGATCTGAAGCGAATCTGCAACTGCCCGCTCGAGAATCGGGATGACGACTTCGTGATGTTCCTTGCTCAGCAGGTATAGTGAAGTGTCTAGATGGGACTCAGTTTGAATGGACAGCGTTGATACTGTTTGAGCAGCTTTTTTGTCAGCCCCCTCCTCAATCTGCGCGGCGACCAAGCGCCATGAAATGCCACTGAGGTCCAATTCCACACCGCGGGCTTCCGACCGTTCGGTCAAGATAGAGACGCCACTTGAGAGTGTTTTCGAACCGAGTGACCCAGTTCCTTCGGGGATGCTCATCCACGCTTCGCTTCTACAGGCGGAAGAGAGCAGGTCATCAGAGGTCAGCTCAATGCATTCACTCCAAGCGGCGATATCACCGTTTCGTAGGCGAATCAATTTGAGTTGAAGCGAAGCGATTTCAGCGACCACCGAATCAACCACCTTTCCGTCATCATTAGTCACCAACTTCTCGAAAGTATGCTCAGCATCACGCGACCCGGATGCTACCGTAAGAATACCACCGAGTAGTGCATACTCAGCCCCTAACTCCGCTAGAGTGGAGTCAAGGCGAGGGTCGGCCAGCCACTTTGGACGGATGGAATTTCGTCCCGATACCTGCACATGCAATCGGTTGAGGTCACTCTGAACCTTGGCGCTGAGGGGCAATCCGATGGGTGGAGTCAGAAGATTCTGAATCGAAGTCGAGTCGAGCGGGTCGATGCGACACGACTCCAACCACTCGGAGTCCACCACTTCCCGAACTACTTCGGCTTCGGGGTGGAGTCTCATCTCTCCGAGGGTCGCCTCGAAGGTTTTTCCGAGAACATTGTAGACAGGGTGGACGCCGTCCGTCTCGCAGTCTGTGCGAAGTTCAGCGATTGTTGAATTCCACGCGACATCCCACTCCTCAGCCATTTGGGACTTGTGAATGAGGAGTACTGCCAATCTGTATGGCGAAGTCCCCCCGCCGTCAAGTAGGTCCTGAACCGGTTCCAACTCTGGTCCAGCCATCAGCGCCCGCTGCGCTCTGCCACCTCGTCGGCCAATTCTACGCTTACCTTTTCCACCGCCAGAAATGCTCTCAACTTCTTGTTTCAGGAGTGAGAAAAGCAATCCCCTCCAGCGTTTATCCATCAGATTCCAAGCGTCGCCCCGCATCGCCACCTGCAGCCTTCTCTCGGGGTTGTCCTTCGCCTGCTCAAGTGCCTCATTTAGGCACTCCAATAGCAGGCGCTCCGTAATCTCACATCCCTCCGGCGCCTGCCTGCGCTCGCCCCGCTCTAAATAACCCAACGCTAGAGTTCCCTAAGGGAACTCAGGCCAAGTGATGAAGTGTCGACCGCTTCTCACAGCCTCTGATGGCCTATCCTTCAGGAGTAATGGATACGCTTATTTTGATCCTGCATCCGGTGTTTGCGCTCATCGTGATAGGCTTAATGCTGAAACAATATCGTTACCGAAAGCGGCGGCTTGAGTTACGTGGGAAGGAGGCGAAGGAGGAGCGCACGAGGCACGAGGAACTCGGTGAGTTGACCTATATTCTCGCAATCTCCGTGGTGGTGGTTGGATTCCTCGCCAACACCCTCAACGGCTTGGCTGACGGTGAGAGCGCCACCGCCGTCGTCCCCAGCCATCTTCACGGTTGGTTTGGAATTCTCGGTCTCATCCTGTTGACCATACTCGTTCGGAAGGGCCGGCTGACCAAGGCTCAGAGGGAGGCGGGCGAGTCGTTTTCCCTCGAGCGAGAGCGTCACGGCCGAGCGAGTGACATCATCGTCATACTGATGGTGATTCACGCCTTCCTCGGCTTCATCTATCTGTTTCAACTGGTTCGCTGAGCCCAGACATCCATCCAGGCGTCGATGTTCCGCTGGACATCTGCAGCTTCAACCTCTCTCTCTTCCAGATGGCCTTCGTCGTCAAGAGCCACCAATCGACAGCCGCAGGCATTTCTATGGCCGCCACCACTTGAGTCCAAAAGTGTGGCCAATTGTGTCAAGTCAAATATTCCCCCATCGGAATGCAGAAAGGAATTGGTGTAGAATGAGGCAGAGAGCGGCCACCCGTCGGACTCACCTATCTTGCCATCGACATTGCCGTGGATTATCATGCAGGCGTCACACTCCTCGCCAAAATGCGCCGTCACCAGATATCCGTTTGTTCTGAATCCAGTTCCGTCAATCCGGGCGACGGCCAACCTGTCATGCACCTTCGAACTAACCTCAAGCAACGCCCTGACATTCTCCTGCTCCAACCTCTTGTCGGCGATTCTCGCCTCGACCGAAGGGTCTGCCATTATCGATGACAACTCCTCTCCAGCCACCAGCTTCTCGAGAAGTCCGTGGGTGTATTCGGGATATGAGGCCGAGATGGTTCGGGAGAGCCATATCACCGGGTGGTCGGAGAGGAACTCCTCATGGCTGATTCTCCCACTGTCCAAGCGGTCGACCATGTCCATGAGAGGGGCCAACGCGCCAAGGTCGAAAATAGGTCGAAACAACTCAAACGCCACCCGCGCCGCGGAATCAGCCTCCATCCAATGCACATGACCTCCCCGTGCCTCAAACATCTCCCTCTGCTCCTCAGTCGGTTTGTTGGTCGCGTGGTGATCGATGTAGAGCCCGCACGCCGGGTGGAACGGAAGGTCGCAGATTGCGGTATGTTCATCGATGAGAGAATCGAGGTAGCCGCTGCGAATTTCAGCAGGATGGGAGAATATGACTTCGGCCTCTGGCCAACCGTGCCGGAGCACAGCTGCGGCCATCAGGCCGTCCATGTCGCCATCGGTGACGATGCGCTTGATGTCGAGTTTGGCGAGCATGTCGCGCGGAGGCATGGAGAGCGCCTCGATGCATACCCCCCATAGCCGTAGCGCATGCAGTCACAGGTGATTCGCGCAACCGATATGGCGGTCACCCTCGTCACCACCTTCATGGAGACCTCCTGCGGACTCGTCTTGTTGAACTATGACTCCATCTTGCTACTGCAATATCCACAGGGTCACTGGGATTTCGTGAAGGGCCATTTCGAGGAGTCGGATGGCTCGCACGAGGCGACCGCATTGAGGGAGTTGAAGGAGGAGACAGGAATATCCAAAGCGACCATTTCAACTGGTTTCAAGATGAGGACTCAATACGAATTCTCTCACAAGGGAACGGTTGTCCACAAACAGGTTCACTGGTTCCTCGCTGAGACCAACGAGATGATCATCAATCTCTCACACGAGCATGTTGGTTTTCTCTGGCTTTCGTGGGATGATGCGGCCGAGCAACTCACCTTCGAAAACTCTCGCGCGGTGTTGGCAGCGGCTAGGGAATTCCACAACGCGGCGTGACCTTACCAAGTCAGTTCGGCTCCCGTCTGCCAATCGGTTCCCAGAGAGTTTCCTCTTCACCGAGTTGGCCGGTAATCCAGCGTGACAGAACGAAGAACCAGTCGGAGACCCTGTTCAGGTAAGAGAGAGCCACGGCTCGCACCGCCGAATCACCTTCGATGTCACGCAACATGGCAAGTCTCCTCTCAGCTCTGCGCGCAACAACTCTGGCCAGATGCAGATTGGCCACCGCCGGACTTCCGGTTGGTAGGATGAAGGAGGTGAGCGGCTCACACTCTTCGAGCCATTCATCCATCTCAATGATGAGCCTCTCTGAGGCACCTTCGGGTAGCAATTGCATCCCTTCGGGAACAGCGTCGGGCAGGGTGGAGCATTCTGCTCCGAGGTCGAATAGTTCCTGTTGAACCCTCGCCAGTTTCCTATCTGTCATACTCTGCACCTTGATGACCGTAGCCCGTGGCCCCCCGTCCTCACTCTTGATGGGTAACCGCTCGATTTCCATACGGACGATTCCCACCACGGTATTGAGTTCGTCAATTGTGCCCACCACTTCAAGCCGAGCATCCCCTTTGGAAACTTCACTTCCATCGAGATGACGGGTTCTCCCGCCATCTCCCACACCGGTGTGAACCTTGGTGATGCGAACCATCGAATCCCCGAAAGGTGGGTCGTGGTTTTTCGTATTAAGCGCGGGGGTCGAGGGATGGTGTATCCCGACGGGCCGTAAATTCGGTTCAAACACCGCATGAGTGCTTTTTTTCCGACCGGTTCAGACAAGGTGAATCGGGTTGCGGCTCAGGAGGTGGAAGCCTTGGATTTCCTCACATTTTGGAATTTTTGGTAGATGAGGTTCCCCACTATCAACCAAATTATCCCTTCGATGATGAATAGAAGCCAGGACCATTGGCCCAAAGATTCGATCAGCATCGTGCCGTCGTAGGGTGTGCCATACTTTCCGATGTAGGCTGCTTGGGAGAGTAAACTGGCGCTGAACCAAGCGAGCACAAGCCCCCAAGACCACTGCACTGCGCGCTTATTTCTTCCGAACATCATCTATTTTCATTATAAATGTGTAATCCGGGATATTTGAACCCCCGCGAGATAAGCCCGGGAAACCCCGCCTTTCGGGGCAGAACGGCTCACTCTTCAGAAGCGGCTGCGGAGACTCTTCTAAGCGTCCTGTCGACCGCTTTCAGCCAAGTTTCATCGACCCCGGATTCGCCTCCAAGGCGCTGCAACCTCTCGTGGTGGAAATCCGCCGATTTAGGGTCGTTGAGGGCGCGATGGATTCGCACCAATGCGGCGTGACTCATCGCGTTGATGTATTGCTCATCCATATCCCACGCCCGTTCAAAGCAGGAGATGGCTCCGCGCGGTCCCCTCAGGAGCTCTCTCTCACACTGTCGAAGCCCTGCTGCCGACCACATCCTCGCGGTGGTGCCGACGATCATGCCACGGAAGAAGAGGTAGATTTCGACGAGGACGAGCAACGAGGCGAGCGCGAAGGCGGCGACCTGTTCAGTCCCTGAGTAGGCCAACCAGTCATCGACGAGCATCGCCACCGCACCAAAACAGAGCAGAATTCCCGCCATTGGGGCTACTATGACGTCCTTCAGAGTGCTCGCCATGTGGCGAACACCAGCTATCAACTGCAATCCTCCCATGACTGTGACGAAGAGGGCACCGACGGCTGCTTGGTCGAACTGGCGAGGGGAGTTGACTGCGATGAGCATCAAGCCCGCAAGAACCAGTTGCAACCAGCCGTGAGTCCGAGATATCTCCGGAAACGGCTGGTCTTTGCTCAGGTGGAGAAGGATTGCGCCGGTGGCCGCGAGTAGCAGGACCCAACCAATCATGAATACGCCGAGCACATCGCGGCCATGAAACCAACTGTTAGGACTCATCGTCGTGAACCCGTGGCTCAAGTCGCCAACCGGGCTTCCAAAAATCCTCGTTGTCCAGCCAATCCAACCACTCAACCTGATTCGCTCTGAGCAGGTGAAAGGCGCGCTTGTCAAGCCCCTCTCTCAAATCGTCGGGGACCTCAGCCCCACCATGTGCGTCTTTCCACTCAATCTGCATTTGACGAATCGCTCGCTGTCCTTCGGCCGGATTGTCGAAGTTTTTCTCGCAAATCTCCTGCATTTCCTGCAACCAGTGTCGCGCCCCCCGAATATGAGGGTCGTCGGTGATGACCGCCCGCTTACTCTTGAATGGCCACCAGCCCATCACTCACCCTCGCCCGCCCTCTCCCTTGAGCCTTCCCTCTCATACCCCAAATTGGGATATGTTCTCCTCTTCAGCGTTAGTTCATTGTTTGGCCTCTGCCCCCTTCCCGAAGTGTGATGACGGCGGCGCTTCTCAGGGCGGCCATGGCGCGCATCGTGGTACACACACACGGCCGGGCGCGAGAGAGGGGATACGCAGATCTCGTTGCGCTCTACGCCGAGCGTCTCGCTGCTCGTGGAGTGAAGTTGGTCCAGCACTCCGACAAGCTCGGTCACGATGCCTATCTCGAAAAGTTGCAGGCGGCGGCGAGCGGTGGCGAGTTGATTCTCCTCGATGAGAAGGGAGAGTCCGGCAGTACCGATTGGATGGTCGACAACTGGCGCAGGTGGCGCATCTCAGGAGACAATGTGCATTTGGCGATAGGGCCGGTCGATGGCTTTGGTGAAGAGGCGGTTGCTCAACACACGACGATTGGTCTGGGCCCTTTGACGATGACCTACGAGATGGCTGCAGTGGTCCTTTTGGAGCAACTTTATCGGGCCAGTGAAATAGAGCGAGGCTCGCCCTATCATAGAAAGTGAAATCAGGTGCTCAAGTCGTTTCCAACTTCGACGATTTCTTCCAGCAGCGATTCAAGAACCGCTTCGTCAACAAGTGGATTTACGATGACTGGACGGATGATTGGCCGCCCGTCAAGGAGCGCCTTGGTGACCATGAATCGCCCCCTAAGCAGAATTTCGTCGCGGATTTTATCTGTTACGGAATCAGCAACAGTTTCCGATAGGCCGAACCCGATGAACCTCATACAGATGTTCGCAAACTCCCTCTCCGATGCCATCTCCAATTGTGGGTGTTCCCTGACCCTCGCCTCTAGAATCTCTGAGAGTTCGAGATATCGCTCGATTCTTTTCGCCCACCCTTCATGTCCTAGCGCCCGCCAGGCGAGCCAGAGTTTGACCGCATCCACCCGGCGAGCGCACTGCAGACTCATCCTTCCAAGGTCATTTTCGGAGGAATCATCGTGAAGCAGGTAGTGACCCGATTCTCCGTGCCGGCAGACTCTTCGCAGGGTTCCCTTGTCTCGGACGAGGAATACCGAGCAGATGATTTGGATACCCATCATCTTGTGCGGATCCCAGGCGATGGAATCAGCCCTCTCGATTCCTCTCAGAAGCCCTCTCGTCTTTGGTGATAAGAGAGCAGCACCACCCCAAGCGGCGTCAACATGCAGCCAAAGGTGTTCGGCGTGGCAGATGTCGGCGATTTCGTGCAGTGGGTCGAACGCGCCGCGCACGGTAGTGCCCGAGGTTGCAATAACGCAGAAGGGCTGTTTTCCGGCTCGCTTCTCAGCGGCAATCGCCTCTGCGAGCGCGTTTGGCACCAAGCGCCCTCCAGCGTCACACTCGATTACAATTAGGTTGTTCAGTCCGACACCGAGCACATTCACCGCCATCTCAACTGAATAGTGTGACTCTTCAGATACGAATGCGACCAACTGTTTGCCGCTGAGACCCTCACGCCGAGAATCGGGCAACTTTCGGTCGCGAGCACACAGTAATCCCAGCAGATTGCCATTTGAGCCACCGGTGGTGAAGGTCCCCTCACCCGCTTCAAAACCGGCTAGGGTGGACATCGTGTCGATGATTTCAGCCTCGATGAGCGAGGCAACCGGTGCCATCTCAAAGGTGTACATCGAGGTGTTTGTCAGGGCCGTGATGATCTCCCCTGCGAACGCCGGAACAGAAGTCCCTCCCCAAAGCGGCTGCATGAAATTTGGATGACTGGTTTTCACCGCGTCCTCGAGATAGCCATCGATGTCAGCTAACATCGTATCGATGTCAATTCCCTCTCGACCGATTGCGAGGTCTAATTTGGCGCGCAGTTGCTCAGGCTCCGGTGAGTTGGTCACGAGTTTTGAGGTGTCATCCATCTCGCCCAAGTGTCGCCAAACCCGTGCGAACACTCCCTGCAAGAGACGCTCGTCGAAGGTGCTGAGACCCCCATCGTTTTCCGCCATCGGTTCCCTCTACCCCATCCGCTGATGGGACAGGTCATCAAGGGTTGTGCCTTGAGTTGTTCACAGCGTGGCTCTGTCCCACGGGCAGTCGGCTGCGTGACTCCACCTAAGGCCCGCCTTGCGAGCGCTGAACAAATCACAGTCGTTCTTGGGCATGCCGCTGCGCTTCAACCGCGCAAATGGCAGCCATGTGGACGACTTCCCTCACTCCGTCACCTTGTTGAAGAATCTGAACCGGCTTAGCCATCCCCTCAAGAATCGGTCCGGTCATCTCAGCTTCACCCAAGTGGTCGAGCAACTTGTAGGCGATGTTCGCCGCTGCCAAGTTGGGGCAGATCAAAACGTTTGCCGGCCCGTGGAACTTCATGAACGGAAAT
>Ga0310122_10001716_pt1 | contig 14035 bp, 14 predicted proteins | sample CB6_Bottom_1051__FD_203503 | JGI IMG/M metagenome (GOLD analysis project Ga0310122, IMG submission 203503) | Marine microbial communities from Western Arctic Ocean, Canada - CB6_Bottom_1051 | ecosystem: Environmental > Aquatic > Marine > Oceanic | place: Canada: Western Arctic Ocean | collected...
CAGGTCGTGTCCCGCGGTCGACAACTCGACATGGATCGCCCCGCGGTCCTCCCGCTCGGTCACCGACACGTCATCGGCGCGATCGGCCAATGCCCGGGCGACCACCTCCACGACATCACGAGCCCGACTCACGTCGCCGCCTGAGTCTCGTCGGCGCTCTCAGCCGGCGTCGGAGGCTCGACCACCGCGGGCGCTTCCGGTTCAACCGACGCGTCCGCCGGATCGGGCTCCGGATGACGCGCGAGCAGCGTCCGAACCGTATCCGAGGGACAGGCGCCGTTGCCGATCCAGTGACTCACGCGCTCGCGGTCAACCTCGAGTACCTCCGGTTCGGCGCGCGGGTTGTAGTGGCCCAATATCTCAACGAACCGCCCATCGCGCGGTAAGCTCGATTCGACCACGACGACCCGATAGAACGGCCGTTTCGTCGTGCCAACCCGACTCAATCGAATGGTCAACATGCGTCTATCAACTCCTCACTCCTGGTTCACTCTCTCACCGGAAAACGTCGCCCGGCCGGCATGCGCCGACGCCGACCGCCCTTTGTCTTTCGAGACCGGGATGCCCCGCCGACCGCCCGTAGCATCCGCCGCATCTCCATGAACTGCTTCAAGAGACGATTGACGTCCTGCACCGTCGTGCCGCTGCCCAGCGCGATGCGCCGTCGACGACTGCCGTCGATGACCTGATAACGCGCACGCTCTCGCCGGGTCATGGAATCGATGATCGCCATCGTCTGCGACAGCGCCTTGGGGTCGACGTCCGTCGGCATCTGCGCCGACATCTGACTCATGCCGGGGATCATCTCGGCCAACCGGTCCAACGGCCCCATTCGCATGACCGTCTTGAGTTGGTCGCGCATGTCCTGCAGCGTGAAATCGTTGCCGCGAATCTTCCGCTCGAGTCGCGTGGCCTCCTCCGGGCTCACCACCTGCTCGGCCTTCTCGACCAGGGAGAGCACGTCGCCCATGCCAAGCAGCCGCGAGACGAGCCGTTCGGGATGGAACGGTTGGAGATCCTCCAAGCGCTCACCATCGCCGATGAAGGAGACCGGAACGCCGACGACCGACACCACCGACAACGCCGCGCCCCCTCGGGCGTCCCCATCCATCTTGGTCAACACCACACTGGTGATACCCACGCGCCGATTGAACTCGCCGGCGCTCTTGATGGCATCCTGCCCGGTCATCGCATCGGCCACATAGAGAAGGTCGGACGGCTCCACGGCCGCCTTCAGGGCATCCAACTCCCCCATGAGGTCGTCATCGACGTGCAGACGCCCCGCGGTGTCCACGAGCACCACGTCAAACCCGAACGACTTGGCCATCCGCACCGCACCTTCGGCGCGAGCGACGACCGCCGTGTCACGATCCGGGTCGTGCACTCGCACGCCGGCGTCGCCGGCCAGCACCCCCAGTTGTTCGATCGCGGCTGGCCGCCGTATGTCGGTCGACACCACCAGTGGATGCCGACCGTTCGCGCCCAGCCAACGGGCGATCTTGACCGTGGTCGTCGTCTTGCCGGCGCCCTGTAACCCCAGCAGCAGGACGACCTGCGGCCGCTGCTTGCTGGCGGACAACCCGGGCTGGCCGTCGCCGAGGAGCGCCAGCAACTCGTCACGCACGATCGCCACGACCTGCTGGGTCGGCGTCAGGCTCTCAAGTACCGCACGGTCCACAGCGCGGTCGCGAACACGATCAATGAACGCCTTGACCACCTTGAAGTTCACGTCCGCCTCGAGCAGCGCCATCCGAATCTCGCGTAGCGCGGTCTCGACGGACTCCGGGGTCAGACGGGTTTCACGCCGGACAGAGGCGAAAACGGCCTGCAGACGATCACTCAGTGAGGCGAACATGGACAACCGGTCTCGAGATCCAGAGGGGAAAGTGATAACCGCTTCAAACGCAACCGTTTATCGTAACTCAGACAGGGACTAACTGTCAACCAATAGGACCGGACACGGTCCAAAACAGGGTTGGCATCCTTGGGGGCCTCGGGCACCGGTCGAGCGAGGCGCGAGGAGCGCGCGGGAATGTGCGTTACACGGACTTCAGTGTGTGTCCGAGCTTCTTTTTCTTGGTTCGAAGATACGTCGTCGCAGCACCGGTTGTGGGCACCTCCAGCCCCAGCGAAGCGGTCACCGACAACCCATAGCCTTCCAGCCCGACGAACTTGCGCGGATTATTGGTAAGCAGTCGCATGCTGCGAACCCCCAGTTCACCGAGAATCTGTGCCCCGATGCCGTAGTCTCGCTGATCCGGCTTGAATCCGAGGCGTTCGTTGGCCTCAACGGTGTCATACCCCTGATCTTGCAGGTCGTAGGCCCGAATCTTGTTGGTGAGTCCGATTCCGCGGCCCTCCTGATTGAGATACAACAGCACCCCGCGCCCCTCGGTGGCAATCCGTTCCATCGCCGTCGTCAGCTGGGCGCCGCAATCGCATCGGGCCGAATGAAAGGCCTCGCCAGTGAGACAGCGGGAATGCACGCGAACCAATACGTCCTCGCCGTCGCCGATGTCGCCGCGGACCAGCGCCACGTGCGTCTCACCGTTGACGATGCTCTCGAACGCGACAAGGCTGAAGTCCCCAAACTCGGTCGGGAGCTTGGACGCCGCCACGCGACGCACGAGCCGCTCGTGGCGCATACGGTATTTGATCATGTCGGCGATCGTGACCATGATCAGCTTGTGCTTGCGGGCAAAGCGTCGAAGGTCCGGCACCCGGGCCATCGTGCCGTCATCGTTCATGATCTCGCAAATCACACCCACCGGCTCCAGACCCGCCATGCGCGCAAGATCGACCGCCGCCTCGGTCTGACCGGCGCGGACGAGCACACCGCCCTCCCGAGCCCGCAACGGGAACATGTGCCCCGGACGAAGCAAGTCGGCCGACGTGCTCTTCGGATCGGCGGCAACCTGCGCCGTCTTGGCGCGATCGGCGGCTGAGATCCCGGTGCTCGTCGACTCCTTGGCCTCGACCGTGACACAAAAGGCCGTGTTGAACTGCGACGTGTTGTCCCGCACCATCAACGGAATGTCGAGCGCGTCGAGCCGCTCCCCGACCATCGGCAGGCAAATCAGGCCGCGGCCGTACTTCGCCATGAAATTGATGATCTCGGGGGTGGTCTTCTCCGCCGCGATTGTGAGGTCGCCCTCGTTCTCCCGGTCCTCGTCATCGACGACGATGACCATCTGCCCGGCCTTGATGGCCGCGACCGCGTCCTCGATCGGCGCGAACGGCCTCGAGGTGCGGCGACCCGCGGCCAGCTTCAGCGCGGGCGTCTGTCGACGTGACCGCTTTCGAGTGGTTTTCTCAGCCATCCTGCTCCTCGGCGTCAAGCTCAGGCCTGGCGAACTCGCCGACCTCCAACGCTCGTACGACGTATTTTCCGATGATATCGCACTCCAGGTTGACGGTCGCACCCACGTCCAGGTGACTGAGATTCGTGTGATCCCAGGTGAAGGGCACGATCTGCACGACGAACTGAGCGTCATCGAGCCTGGCCACGGTGAGACTGATCCCGTCGACCGCGATTGACCCTTTTCGAACGAGCAGCGGGGTCAGCGCTGGCGGAAAACTGACCGTGACCGAGTGGAACTCCGCCTCATGCCGCATGGTCTCGATCCGGCCGGTGGCGTCCACATGTCCCTGAACGAAGTGTCCGCCGACGCGCGCATCTGCTCGCATCGACCGTTCCAGATTGACGACGCTCCCAGACCGGAGCAGGCCAAGACCGGTCACGCGCGCCGTTTCTGGCGAAATCTCGGCGTGGAAGGTCCCGCCGTCCTCCCGCGGTCCCTGCACCTCGACCTCGGTGTGGACGACGGTCAGGCAGACGCCGTTGACGGCGATGCTCTCCCCTAACTCCAGCTCACCCGCCAGCGGTGTCGCGACGAGGATACGATAGCCGGCCGGTATCGGCCGGAGTTCGGCAACCGTGCCGCACGAGTCAATCAGTCCGTTGAACATCTGCCTCCACTAACACGTCGTCACCCAGCCAACGTGGCTCGCTGCCGCCCAGCGCCGCAATCGACGGTCCTCCGCCCGACATCCAGGGAACCGCGTGGCGGCCCAACGTGACCGGAGCCACATACAGGCGAACGCGATCGACCACGTCCGCCACCCAGACACCGCGGTGGAGCGCGGCGCCCCCCTCCACCAGCATGTCGCTCACGTCGTAGGCGACCAGCCGTGACATCGCGAGGGCGGGATCGCGACGCGGCAACGCCTCGATGACCGCGCCAGCGGCCTCGAGCGCCGCCGCCCGCGCCGGCCAGGCGTCCACCGCGGCCTCGGTCGTCATCACAACGACCGGGCCCGTTTCGGTGGTCGTGAGCACGCGGGCCGTGGTCGGCGTGCGCATCCGGGTGTCGAAGAGCACGCGCACGAGCGGCCGGGTCCGAGAGAAGCCGCGCGCCGTCAACAACGGATCGTCTACGAGCACTGTTTCTGAGCCAACGCCGATCGCGTCGACCCAGGCCCGCACGCGGTGAGCGTGAGCCGCCGACTCGGGTCCGGTCAACGCGGTCCGCTCACCGGGAGCGGCGGCGATGCATCCGTCGAGACTGACCGCGGCCTTCATCGTCACAAACGGCCGCGCGCGTCGCTGGACGCTGAAGAACGCCTCATTGAGACGCGTTGCCTCCACGCGACGGAGACCAACCGACACGGCGATGCCGTGATCGCGCAAGTACTGGATGCCGGCCCCGTTCACGCGCGGGTTCGGATCCTCGACCCCGACCACGACCTCGTGCAGCCCGGCATCGACGATCCGTTCGACACAAGGCCCCGTGCGCCCGGTATGTGAGCACGGTTCAAGGATGCAGTAGAGCCGCCCGCCTCGAGCCGCCTCGCCCGCGTCGTTGAGGGCCATCACCTCGGCGTGAGGCGCGCCCGCACGGGCGTGGTATCCGCGGCCGACGACACGATCCCCTTGCGTCACAACGGCCCCGACCATCGGGTTCGGGCTGGTCGCCCCGCGGCCACGAGCCGCGAGCGCCAGGGCCTCGTCCATCGACGCCTCGTCGGCGCTGACGGCAATCACCGCAGTCACCACACCGGCTCGAACAACGCGTCCACGTACTCGGCCGGGGAAAACGGCACCAGGTCGTCCAGTTGCTCCCCCACGCCCACATACCGGATGGGCACCCCGAGCTCGGCCGCAATCGCCACGGCAATCCCTCCCTTGGCCGTACCGTCCAGTTTGGTCAACACGATACCGGTGACGCCCGCGGGCTCGAGAAACGCGCGCGCCTGGGCCAACCCGTTCTGCCCGACGGTGGCGTCGAGCACCAGCAGCGTCTCATGCGGCGCCCCGGCCACGGCCCGGCCGGCCACACGACGGATCTTGTCGAGCTCATCCATGAGATTGGCACGAGTATGGAGACGACCCGCGGTGTCGACCAGCACGACATCACGTCCCCGCGCCTTGCCGGCGGTGATCGCATCGAACACCACGGCGGCCGGGTCAGACCCGGGCCGCGCTCTGACGAAGTCCGCGTCGACCCGTCGGGCCCAGACTTCCAACTGTTCGACGGCGGCGGCGCGAAACGTATCAGCCGCACAAATCACCGCCCGCTCTCCCGACAGCGCCAACAGCCGCGCCAGACGCCCGACCGTGGTGGTCTTACCGGTGCCGTTGACCCCGACGACGAGCACGACCCGCGGGTGGGCGTCGCTCAACGGCGCGGGACCGGACAGCTCGAGCAACCGGAGCAACTCCGTCTTGACGACGGTGCGCAGATCCGAGGTGGCAGTCTGGCCACTCGCGACCTCGAGTAACCGGGCGGTGGCAGCGACCCCGATGTCCGCCTCGAGCAGAATGCCCTCCAGGTCATCCAGCGTATCGACAGCAGGACCGCCGCCGTTCGCACGCCGACCGGCGTCAAGACCGTCGATGCGGTCCACGAGTTGTGCGGCGGTACGCCGCAGACCGACCCGAAGCCGTTCGAGAACGCTCACGGATCCACTATGTCACAGGAGGGGAGCCGCTCGGAGGACCGTCGGCTTCCGGCCGCTGCCGCCTGAGCATCAGCTCGTCGACCGCAACCCGCGCCTCCGTGCGTCCCTCCAGGACCGCGGCCATTTGCGTCGCAATCGGCAAGTCCACGCCATGTCGGCGGCCGAGTTGAAGAGCGACCTCGGTGGTCTTGACTCCCTCTGCCACGGTTCGTGTCTCGGCCAAAATCTCAGGCAGGGTCCGGCCGCGACCCAGTTCGATCCCCACATGGCGGTTGCGACTCAGCCCCCCGGTGCACGTCAAGATGAGATCGCCCAGTCCGCTGAGCCCCGCCAACGTCTTGCGGCGCCCTCCCATCGCGTAGGCCAACCGCGAAATTTCCGCCAGTCCCCTGGTCATCAATGCCGCCAGCGCGTTCGAACCCAGACCCAGACCCTCGACGACGCCGGCCGCGATCGCGATGACGTTCTTCATGGCGCCGCCCACCTCAACCCCAACGACATCGTCGCTGGCGTAGAGCCGGAGATAGGCCGACCGGAAGTCCTCTTGGACGCGAAAGGTGACATCAGGCGACGAGCTGGCGACGAGCACCGCGGTGGGCGCCCCTCGCGCCAACTCTGCCGCGAAACTGGGTCCCGACAACACCGCCGTCGAACGCGACGGTCCCGCCTCCTGCTGGATGACCTCTGACATCCGGTGCAACGTTCCGCCTTCGAACCCCTTCGTCGCGCTGACGATAGTGACGTCCGGCCGCATCAACGGTGCGGCGCGGCGCATCACCTCGCGGGTGCCATGCGACGGCACGGCCGACACGACGCAATCCGCGGTGGCCAACGCCTCTTCGAGGGACGTCGTTGGCGTCAATGCCGGCGGGAACATCACATCCGCCAAATAGGCCTGGTTGCGCCGCTCGTCCCGCAACGTGTCGACCAGCGCCGCGTTGCGGCCCCACAGACGCACCGGCGTGCCCAGACGGGCGACATGAATTGCGAGCGCGGTGCCCCACCCTCCGGCCCCGAGTACGGTAACCTCCCTCATCGTCGTCATCTCCATCGTCGTGGGCTGGCCGCTTGATACACCCGCGGGAGGACCGCCTCACCCACCCTCGATCGTACCGCCGGCACCCCGCAGGGACTCACACTCCACCACGCGGTATACGGATCCACCCGGCGACAGTCGGCTCTCGTAGAGGCTCACGCGATCGACGCGCCACCGTGTGTTCGGTGCGACCTGGGCACGCACGAGCGACCGTAGCGCGGTCCCCGAGTCCGTGACAGTCCGATTGGCCCGGCCTAGCGTCAAGTGCGGCCGGAAGGGTCGTGACGGCGTCTCGAGGCCGCACCGATTCAATCGACCGGCCAGTTCCCCCCTGAGCGCGTGAAGCTGGTCCCGGCCATCCCCCATGCCCAGCCAGATGACACGCGGCGGACCGGAAAAAGGAAACACGTCGACCCCCTCGAGGCTCGCCGTGAACGCGCCGATGCCCCATGGCGCCCGAAGCACCGACCGCAGGTCTTCGATCTGCGGCGCCGGAACATCACCCAGGAAACACACCGTGAAGTGCAGCTGCTCCTCGGCGACCCACCGCACGGACGGATACTTCGGGGCGACATCGACTCGGCGCGCCAGGTCGCGCGCGCACTGCGATGATGCGGCCCGCGCGGCCTCGTCCAGATCAATCGCCACGAACAGTCGCATGCGTGTCCATCCGCGCCAACACGCGGCGGAGCAGATCCACGGCCGCGCGCGTCGCCATCTGCCTGACCATCGCGCGGTCACCGGGAAGCTGCAGTGTTCTGACGATGCGAGCAGCGTCCGGCGCCACGACCGCGATGCACACGGTGCCCACCGGCTTCTCCGCGGTGCCCCCACCCGGTCCGGCGATCCCCGTGACGCCGACTCCGATCTCTACACCCGCGGCGCGACGCGCCCCCTCCGCCATGGCCAGCGCCACCGGCTCGCTGACGGCGCCTTGATCCGCCAATAGGGCCTCGTCGACACGGAGCACGGAACGCTTGGTCTCGTTCGAGTACGCCACGAACCCCGCCACGACGTAGCGCGAGCTACCGGGCGTATCGACGAGCGCGGCCGAGACAAGCCCGCCGGTACATGACTCCCCAACCGCCACACGATGGCCGTGGCGGCGCAACGAGTCACCCACCACCTCGGACAACGTACGGCCATCCGTGCTGATCACATGTTCACCGAGTACCGCGGCTAACTGCGCGGTCGCCCGGTCGAGGACGATCGTCGCCTCGGGCGCGGTGACGACCCGCGTCGACAGGTGCAACTCGACGGACCCCGGCGACGCCAGGATCGTGGTGTCGATCACCGGGTCGCCGTGTCGCCACGGCGCGTAGACTGGATGGACCAACTCCTCGACGTGCGACTCCCCTCGCCCGGCGACCCGCACCACTCGACGATAGAGCCGCTCGTCTGATACGCGTGTCGCCAACCGGCCGCGCGCGAGCTCGGCGAACATCGGCTCGAGTTCGCGGGGTGGACCCGGCAGCAACACGACACTTCGACCGCCCGCTTCGAGCCACAGCCCGGGAGCCGTGCCGCGCGGATTCTCGAGCACGACCGCTCCGGCGGGGACGCACGCTTGACGCCGATTGTTCTCCGGCATCGTCCATCCGCGCGCTTCAAACCGCTCGCGGAGCTGCTGGAGGATGTCAGAGTCCTCCTGCAGCGAGCGACCGAGCACCTCGGCCACCGTCTCTCGCGTCAGATCGTCGTCGGTCGGACCCAGTCCCCCACAGACCACGAGTAAATCCACACGTGCGAGCGCCTCGCGAATAGCACCGGCGAGGTCGCGCGGCGAGTCACCCACAATCGACTTCCGTCGAACCACGATTCCGATTTCGTTCAATCTCGCGGTCAGAAACAGTGAGTTTGTGTCGGTACGAAAGGGCGTCAGGAGCTCGGAGCCGACCGCGATAATCTCCGCGGTCGCAAGGCTGGGCAGGCTGTCCGGCGCCTCGACGTTCACGCGAGGGCCCCGACCCACAGCAGGAGCCGCAACGCCCCCTGCGCATAGAGGCCCGCCACAAGGTCGTCGACCATGACTCCCCACCCACCGGGCAGTGCCTCGACCTGCCTGGCGGGAAACGGCTTCACGATATCGAACACCCGAAACGCCACGAACCCGATCATGACGCCGCCCACTCCCACCGGCACCGCCAGAAGCGTCAGCAACATACCCGCCACTTCGTCGATGACAACATGTCCAGGATCTCGGCGCTGATACTTCGACTCGGCCTCGGACGCCGCGACGACGCCGACCAGGGTCACCGCGATCAGCACCACGGCCTCGAGCCAGAACGAGTGAGCCGATCGGACCGCCCAGAAGAGCGCCACCCCAGCCACTGACCCGACCGTCCCCGGGGCTCTCGGAACGAACCCGCAAGGACCAACGGTCGCGACGCCGACCAACACCCGCCGTACGATCTCGGTCATACGGCGCCTCCCGCCACCCACGCCATCGTCGAACCGAGAGTGGCGCCGGGCCAGCCGGCGACCGACAGGATGCGGTCAGACATCGAATAGAGAGGGCTGCCCAATTGAAACGCGGGTACCACGACCGCTACACCACAACGACCCGCGTACCGGCGACACGGTCATGCAACCCGCGCCGGTCCCGGACGACACACACCCAGACCAGCCCGGCGCCAGCCGGTACCATGGACACCACAATCGTGGCCGCCCGAATCAGCGCCGCGGCGATTGTGACGGGATGACCCGCGGTGTCGACCGCGCGGATCCCCACAGCCATCTTTCCAAATGTCTGCCCCCCCGTGGAGGTGAGCACGACCACATAGCCGGCGTCCAGCAAGAGCAGGAACACGGCGAGGGGCGCCATGGGCAACGCGCCGAGCGAGGCGACATCAAGCCCGGCAAGCCGAAGCGTGAGTCCGACCACGACCGCGTCCAGCGCCAGGAGGAGTGCCGCATCGAGCCCCCCCGCGATCAGCCGTGACGATAGGCTCGCCGCCTCCGCGAGCACATCGGTCGTCGTCCCCGCCGCCGACGTGTCGAACGACAGCTGTCGCTCGGACTTCTGGCGGCCCGCCCGCACTGGCGGCCGCGGCGGAGCCGGCCCCTGGCGTCGCACGGCCAGCGGCGCGCGAGTCCTCGGTCCCTCCGGGGCAGCGGCCGCGGAGGGACTCGGAGCGTGGGGAAACAGTGGGAGACCGAAACTGGTCCCGAGCGGCTTGGGCGCGCGCCCCTCCGGCTCGCCCGCGGGCCGGCTCGGCCGACCGCCGCGCGCTGGACGTGTCACCATCTGTTCTGCCTTTGCCTCGGGCAGACGCTCGCGCGCCACCGACCGGCCCACGGCTGGCACCGTCCAATCGGTTCCGGACCTCCGGGCGTGGGTCTCCCGGTTGGAGTGGTGTCAGGTGAGCGGAGCGTCCCACGATCGCCTGCCGTCACCCCTTCGAGCAAGCGTCGCTGAAGCTGCCCACGCAACGCCTCGAGTCCCTGACCCACACCGGCACCACGTCCGACGGTGTCCAGGACGCCGAGCGCCTCAGTCAGGCGCCCCTCATCTGCCAATGCTTCTGCGCGCCTGAGCGCCAGCTCGGGAACGGACGGCACCGGCAACGAATCCACGGACTCAAGAGACACGCTCGACGCCCCTCGGGGTCGGGCGCCCATCGGCCCGAACTCACTCGAGGCCCAGCCGCCAACGATATAGGCGGTGACCGCCGCCGCGACGACCAATGGCAACGGCAGCAGCCAGAGGGCCGACCGTCGAGGCGGGCGACGTGGGGCGACTCGCCCGACGTCGCGGCGGGAATGTCTGGCGCGACCACGAAGCCGCACCGCGTCTCCCGACGCGGTCGTGCTCACCGCACCGAGGCGCTCCACCCGCTCCAGTGCGGCGAGCACTTCATCGTTCGCCCCGCCACGCTGAATGGCCTTGGTGAGCAGCGCCCGCGCCTCGACCGCCTCTCCTCGCTCGCAGGCGTCGACGCCGGCATGGAGCAAGGCGTCCGACTCGCGAAGCCGCTCGGCCATCGCCGCCCGGGCGCGTCTGATATGCGCCCTCGCCCCCGCATGGGTCCGATCCAGAAACAGGACTCGTGTCCAGACGTCCACCGCCCGGTCGAATTGTCCTTGGACGTAGCGGTCGAGGCCAAACTGCAGTAGCTGTTCGATCTTGGCGGCACGATCCGCGCCGCCCACCGTGGTGGCGGGACCGTCGTTACGCTGGGCTGGGTCCGACATGGGGAAAGGCCGCCAGCAGCGGGCGAACCGTGGCCGATTATGGGCCACCGCACGGGGATCGTCAACCGGACGGTCCGATGACCCGCCACTCTGAGGGCCTTCCATCGAATGACTGTGGTATACGTCCCGGCGTGACACTCATCGAAGCCGTGCCGAACGTCAGCGAGGGCCGCCGCGCGCCGGTCATTCAGGCGCTGGCGTCCGCCGTCCGTGGTCAACCGGGCGTCACGCTGCTCGACGTGTCGTCTGATGCCGCGCACAACCGAACCGTCTTCACGTTGGTCGGTCCCCCCAACGGGTTGCACTCGGCGTTGCTCTCGTTGTACGCGGTCGCCATCGAGGCGATCGACCTCCGGAGTCACACCGGCGAACATCCCCGCATCGGAGCGGTGGACGTTGTGCCGCTGGTTCCCTTGGCCGTTGCGGACATGGGGGTGTGTGTCAGCACGGCGACGGCACTCGCGGCGGCGGTGGCAGCACGGTTCGACATGCCGGTGTATCTGTATGGTCGGGCCGCTCGGGTGCCGGAACGCGAACAACTCGAGGTGGTCCGGCGAGGCGAATTCGAAGGGCTTGCGTCAAAGATGAGTGGGCACTCGTGGTGCCCCGATTTCGGACCGGTGCGACCGCATCCATCGGCTGGCGCGTCCGCCATTGGGGCGCGGAAGATCTTGATTGCGTTCAACGTCAACCTGCGCACCGCCACCCTCGACATCGCCCGGCAGATCGCTCGCGGCATCCGCGCCTCCAGCGGCGGTCTTCCGGCCGTGAAGGCGATCGGGGTGCGCACCGAAGATCCTGAGATCGTGCAGGTGTCGATCAACCTCGTGGACCACGAGACCACGGCGCTCCACACAGTGTTCGCCGCCGTGGAGGACGAGGCACGACGCCGGGGGATAGTTGTCGAGGGCAGCGAAATCGTCGGGCTGGCACCGGCGGGCGCGCTCCTCTCGACGGCCGCCCACTGCCTAGGGTTGCCTGACGTTACGATGGATCAGGTCCTGGACTGGCGGCTCCCGCGCTGAGCGACGAACGCCGCGGCCCGCCGGGTCGGTATGGCCGGATGCCGAACGCGCGCATCTTCCGATAGAGGTTGCTACGTTCCAGACCAAGCGTATCGGCGGCGCGGCTGATGTTGCCGTGCTCCGCCGCCAGCGCGCTGACGATGTAGTCACGCTCGAATCGGTCCCGGGCGTCGTGCAGTCTCACGGGTGCGGACGTGTGACCAGACGGTCCAGCCGATGCCGGAACCGCGGTCTCGAGAAAAGACAGATCCTGGACCGTAATCACCGGCCCGGGGACCATGATGACAACTCGTTCGATGACATTCCGTAGCTCCCGGACGTTACCCGGCCAGTCATACTGACGGAGCACTGCCAACCCGTCCGGATCCATGCGCTTCACTCCGTGCCCATACTCGCCGGCGTACACGCTGAGGAAGTGCTCGCTGAGGCGACCCACATCCTCCCGGCGGTCTCGCAACGGGGGCACGACGATCGGCACGACATTCAGTCGGTAGAACAGGTCATCGCGGAATCGGCCGGCCTGGATCTCCTCCGGTAGGCTCTTGTTCGTGGCCGCGACGACACGCACGTCGACCGGTACCCCCTCCCGACCGCCGACCGGCTCGACCACCTGTTCCTGAAGCACCCGGAGCACCTTGGCCTGGGTCTTCAAACTCATGTCGGCGATCTCGTCGAGGAAGATGGTGCCTTCGTCGGCCAGCTCGAATTTACCCCGACGGTCGTGCACCGCCCCGGTAAACGCACCGCGCACGTGTCCAAAGAGCTCGCTTTCGATCAATTCCTCAGGAATGGCCGCGCAATTGACGTCGATAAACGGACCGGATGCTCGCCGGCTCATGGCGTGCAGGCTCCTGGCCACCAGTTCCTTCCCGGTGCCATTCTCTCCATGGATCAGCACACGGCCGTTGGTGGGCGCGGCCATCGCCACCTGCGCTCGGAGTTCCGCCATGACGGGGCTCTCTCCCACCATCACCTGCCGGCGATCAGCGTCGGCACGCAGAGCTTGGTTCTCCACCTTGAGACGCCGCTGTCGCAACGCGTTGCTCACAACCAGCACTGTCTTATCGAGAGAAAGGGGCTTTTCGACGAAATCGAACGCGCCCAGCTTGATGGCCCGTACTGCTGCCTCAATGCTCCCGTGGCCGGAGATCATCACGACCTCCGCGTCGACACCGCGCTCCCGCAGCGCCGTCAGCGTCTCCAGCCCGTCCGCGCCAGGCAACCAGATATCCAGAATGATGAGGTCAAACACGTGACCGGCGGCGCGATTGAGACACGCTTCACCGGAGTCGACCGCCTCGACGGCGTACCCCTCGTCACCCAAGACGCCGGCGAGCGAGGACCGCACGCCAGCCTCGTCATCGACGATGAGCACCGCCGGCTTCACGCCCGCTCACCCTCGGCCGGTGCGACAACCGGCGTGTCGTCCAGCGCGGACGTGTCGCAGGGGAGTTCGATGGAGAAACGAGTGCCTCGGGGGCGGTTTTCCGTCACGTCGATACTTCCTCCGTGCTCGATAACGATCCGCCGAACAATCGCGAGCCCAAGACCGCTTCCCCGACCCTTCGTCGAAAAATAGGGCAAGAACAACTTGTCACGGTCGACCTCCGTGATGCCAGGCCCGTTGTCGCTGACCGTCACTCGGGCGACATGGTTCATCGCGTCATGGTAGGTCGCAACGCCGATAATACCGCCTGGCTTGGAGGTGAGGCCGCGGTCGCCGCCAAGCGCGGCAGCCGCGTTGTCCACCAGGTTGACCACAACCCGTCGAATTTGATCCGGATCTAACCGAACCACCGGCAGACCGGGGTCATAGGTC
>Ga0310122_10001717_pt1 | contig 14035 bp, 12 predicted proteins | sample CB6_Bottom_1051__FD_203503 | JGI IMG/M metagenome (GOLD analysis project Ga0310122, IMG submission 203503) | Marine microbial communities from Western Arctic Ocean, Canada - CB6_Bottom_1051 | ecosystem: Environmental > Aquatic > Marine > Oceanic | place: Canada: Western Arctic Ocean | collected...
GGAGACCCAGCAGACCCTGCGCGACGACGCCGGCTCCGAAGAGGTCGATCCGCAGCGCCGCGAGCAGATGCTGCGCAGTCGCATGCGCGAGATCCAGGCCGAACTCGGCGAGGCCGACCCGGGCCTACGCGAAGTGGACGAGTTGCGCGATCAATTGGTCGAGGCAAACCTGCCGCCCGAGGCCCGCGCCCAGGCCGAGCGCGAACTCAAGCGTCTCTCCTCGCTGCCCCAGCACGCACCCGACCGCCACCTGATTCGCAGCTACCTCGATTGGCTGCTCGACCTCCCGTGGGCCATCGAGACCCCGGACAACCTCGACCTCGCCCACGCCCGCACGGTCCTGGACCAGGATCATTACGGTCTCGAGAAGGTCAAGGAGCGGATCCTCGAGTACCTGGCGGTCCGCAAGCTCGCGGCCGAAGCCAAGGCGCCGATCCTCTGTTTCGTGGGACCGCCCGGGGTCGGCAAGACCTCCCTCGGTCGTTCGATTGCGCGCGCGATGGAGCGCCGCTTTGCCCGCGCTTCGCTCGGAGGCGTCCGCGACGAAGCGGAGATCCGCGGGCACCGCCGCACCTACGTCGGGGCCCTGCCCGGTCGCATCCTCCAGAGCCTGAAACGCGCGGGTTCGCGGAACCCGATCTTCCTACTCGACGAAATCGACAAAATCGGAGCGGACTTCCGGGGCGACCCCTCGTCGGCCCTCCTCGAGGTGCTGGACCCCGAGCAGAACCACAGCTTCAGCGACCATTACATCGAAGTTCCCTTCGACCTCTCCCGCGTGCTCTTCATCGCGACCGCGAATACCGTCTCGACCATTCCCCCGGCATTGCTCGACCGCATGGAGGTGATCGAACTCCCGGGCTACACCGAGCACGAAAAGAACGTGATCGCGACCCGCTTCCTGATTCCGCGGCAGCTCGAGGCGCACGGACTCGACGAATCGCGAGTGCAGGTCGGCGCCGAAGCGCTGCGCAAGACCGTCTTCGAGTACACCCGCGAAGCCGGGGTCCGAAATCTCGAGCGGCATATCGCCACGTTGATGCGGAAGGTGGCCAAGGCGATCGCCAAGGACCCGGACCAGGGAACCATTCAGATCGACGAGGCGTTCGTGGCGAAGGGCCTCGGGGCGCCGCCGCACCTCCCCGAGACCGCGGAACGAACCACTACCCCCGGCGTCGCTGTGGGGCTCGCGGTGACCGCACACGGGGGCGACATCCTCTTCATCGAGGCCACCAGCATCCCCGGCGGGAAAGACATCCGGCTCCAACTCACCGGTCAACTCGGCGACGTGATGAAAGAATCTGCCGAGGCGGCGCTTTCCTGGGTGCGCTCGAACGCCGACGCGATCGGCATCCCCGAATCCGCACTCGAGCCGCAGACCCTGCACGTCCACGTTCCGGCGGGCGCCGTCCCGAAGGACGGCCCCTCCGCCGGTGTGGCGCTGGTCACCGCCATCGTGTCGGCCCTCACCGGGCGCTGCGCGCGCGGACACGTCGCCATGACCGGGGAAATCTCGCTGCGTGGACAGGTGCTGCCCGTGGGAGGCATCAAGGGGAAGATCTTCGCCGCGGCGCGCGCGGGCATCGAGGAAATCATCCTGCCGCGACGCAACGAGAAGGACCTGATCGAGATCCCGGAGGAGCTGCGCAGCGACGTCGTGATCCACCTCGTCGATTCGATCGAAGAGGCCCTCGAGCGGAGCCTCGAGCCCGAGCCGGCTGGCCCATCAGCAGCGCGCCGAGGCAGCCGCTAGCTTCTGCGCGTGCGAGTGGCCTTGGTGCACGACTGGCTCACGGGCTTCCGTGGTGGCGAGAAGGTTCTCGCGGAACTCGCGAAGCTCTACCCCGAAGCGGACCTGTACACGCTGGTCTACGTACCCGGGTCGACCTGCGAGGCCATCGAACGCCTATCGATCCACACGAGTCCGCTCTCCCGGATCCCCGGGATCCGCCACCACTACCGGGCCTGGCTGCCGCTCTTTCCCCTTGCGATTCGCAGCTTCCGGCTCGAGGGTTACGACCTCATCGTCTCGGTGAGTCACGCCGTCGCGAAGGCGGTGCCCCACGACGCCGCGATCCCCCACGTTTCCTATTGCCTCACGCCCATGCGCTATGTCTGGGACGAATCCAGTCGCTACCTGGGACATGGACTGCGCCGAACGCTCTCGGCACCGCTCGTGCGATACCTCAAGAACTTCGATCGAAGTACCAGCGACCGCGACCAGGTGCGTCGATTCGTTGCGGTCTCGCGCGCCGTCTCGGTGCGAATCAGCGATCACTACCAGCGATTCTCGGAGATCGTCTGGCCCCCCGTGGACGTCGATCGGATCCGTCCCAATGGCCGCGCCCCCGACGATTTCTATCTGTTAGTTGGAGGCTTCGTTCCCTACAAGTGCGCACCGCTCGCGATCGAAGCCTTTCGAGAATTGAAGCGGCCCCTCTGGATCGTCGGCGACGGTCCCCTTCGAAGGCGCCTCGCTTCCGGGGCTCCGGCCCACGTCCGCTTCCTCGGACACGTGGGCGATGCCGAACTCGCGGATCTCTACGCGCGCTGCCGTGCGCTCATCTACCCCCAGCGGGAGGATTTCGGCATTTCGGCCGTAGAAGCCCAGGCCGCCGGGCGTCCCGTCATCGCCTTCGGCGGGGGGGGGGCCTGCGACACCGTCGTGCCACTCGACGCTTCCGGGACGCCCTCCGCGGCCTCGCCGACTGGAATCTGGTTCACCCCACACACCTCGGCAGCGCTCGCGGAAGCGGTGCTTCGCTTCGAAGCCAATGAGGCGACCTTCTCCAGCGATGCCATCCGCGCGTGGGCCAAGCCATTCGGCCCCGAGCGCTTTCGTCGGGAATTCTCAGCCCAGGTCCAGAAGGCCTGCGCGGGAGACGGGTAGCACCCGCTCCCGCACCTACACTCCGGAGCGGCCGAAGAGCCGCTTCCTAACTCCGGCCCACTTTCCGGCCCACTTCCCGAGCGGGGTTTCTCGAAGATTGATGACAGGAAGACCATCGAGATCTTCTACGGAACTTCGGAGCGTCATCATCTGCATCAGATCGGGAACGAACCTGATGCTCGTCGCCTCGTCATCGAGGTCCTTGACGACCTTCTCGAGACCTCCCCACTCGTCGCGTTCCATAGCGAGCGTGACCTGGTCGACCGGGTTCTCCGCCAAGAAGGGCTTCAGGTCCGCGAATCCGCCCAGGCGCGTCACTCCCTGCAGCCGGTCGTCCTCGCTATCGAATCCCCCGGAAAAGATCCCGACGATGCGCAAGCCCGCTTCCGGAGCCCCGTGGATCCGATCGATCACTTCCTTCGCCAGGCGACCGCTTCCAACCACCACGACATGGCGAAGGTTGTAGCCGCGCCGGCGAATACTCCGAAGAACCAGACGGAGAAGAGCTCGAACCACGATCGCGGAGAGTGGCGCCAAAACCGCAAAGATACCCACCATGCCTCGCGAATAGGTGTAGCTCCTGATGAAAAAGGTGATCGCGACGAGAACGAGCACGCCCAGGGCGTTCGCGCGAATCAGGAGCATGGCTTCTTCGTAGGTCGACGCCGAGCGCCGCGGGCGGTAGAGCCCGTGTGCCTGGTACAACAGAAACCACATTGGAAGGATGATCGCCAGGGGAAGGATGTACGCCTCCCGTTCGGGCACGCCATGGATGACCGGCAGGCCGGTGTGGAAGCGAAGCTCGAAGGCCACGAACCAACTCGCTACCACGAGCGACAGGTCGAGAAGCACGAGCAGCGAGAGGAAGGGCTCGTTGTGTCGATTGAACAAGGACGCCTCGAATTTTCCTTCGGTGGTATATCGCATCGACCCGCGCGACGGGGAACCTCGCGCGAACGCCTCGGTCACACTGGACCGCAGATCCTCGGACCGCCGCTACGGGAAGGTCCAGAGAATCGCCTACCGGTACCGGAGGCACAACCTCCCGATTGCATCCGGGCGGCGATCCGACACTTCGAAGAAAATGCAGGAAGTTTCGATCCGAACGCGATTTCGGCCTGGGCCCAGCGCTTCGGGGTCGCGAGCTTCCGGGAGAACTTCGCGCGCGCCGTCGAATCGGCCCGTACCCACGCGACGAAACCCGCCCGCTAGCTCCCCCGGCGCTCGAAGAGCAGGTGGCGGATCGTTTTCAGGACGATCCGAAGATCCAGGCTGATCGACCAGTTCTGGATGTAGTAGAGATCGTGCTCGACGCGCTCGTGCACCGAGGTGTCCCCACGCAGCCCGTGCACCTGGGCCCAGCCGGTCATGCCCGCCTTGATCCGGTGCCGCAGCATGTACCCCGGCACCTCCCGGCGGAACACCTCGATGAAGATCGGACGCTCGGGACGCGGTCCCACCAGGCTCATCTGCCCGCGCAAGACCAACCAGAGCTGCGGCAACTCGTCGAGACTCAGGCGCCGAAGCCAGCGGCCCAGCCGCGTCTGTCGGGGATCCCCCGCGGTGGCCCACACGGGCCCGGACGTCGACTCGGCATCCCGCCGCATGGTGCGAAACTTGACGATCTGGAAGAGCCGTCCGTCCAATCCCATGCGCTCCTGGCGGTAGAAAATCGGCCGCCCCTGGCTCAGCCCGATCGCTGCCGCGATGGCGAGCTGCAGCGGCAGCGAGATCAGAAAGGCCGGGATGGCAATCGCCAGATCTAAACTCCGCTTGCGCACGGCCGCCCACCCCACGAGAGGCGTCTGGCGCAGACTGATCACCGGCATGCCATCGATCTCGTCGACCGACGAGTTCGGGGTCATGATGTGCATCAGGTCCGGAACGAAGATCAGGTTTGCGGTCTCGTCGTCGAGGTCGCGAATCACCTTCTCGAGCGCCGCCCCCTCGTCCCGCCCCATGGCGAGAATCACCTGGTCGACTCTCCGCTCAGCGAGTAGCGGCTTGAGGGCTCCGTAGCCCCCGAGGACCGGCACGCCCCGGATCCGGCTGCCGGCCGGCGGGTGCCCGTCGGCGAAGACGCCCAGAATTTTCAGACCCGATTGTGGTCGGGAATGAATCCGGTCGATGATTTCCTCGGCCAGGCGTCCGCGCCCCACCACCACGACGAAGCGCAGGTTGTAGCCCTTGAGACGCATGCGTTGCAGGCCGAGCCGGATCAAGGCACGTACGCAGATGACCGAAGACACCGACAGCAACGCAAAGATCCCGATCACTCCACGCGAATAGAAGTAGCTACGCAGGAAGAAGGTGATCGCGACCAGCGCCAGCACGCCAAGCGCATTGGCGCGAAGCAGCTGGAACGATTCTGCGTAGATCGACCCCGAACGACGCGGTGAATAGAGGCCGAAACTTCGATACAGCACGAACCAGAGCGGAACGATGAGCAACAGCAGGGACAGGTAGGACTGAAATTCAGGGACACCCAGAGGTGTCGGAAGTCCCACATGAAAGCGCAGTCCGTAGGCGCCAAGCCAGCAGGCCGCCACCAGCACCCCGTCAAAGAGCATCAGGAGCGATCGGAATACTTCACTGTAGCGATAGAGCAAGACCGCTCCCGTCCGAGCTTCAAGGAGAAGGGATGAACTCGATCACGATGGCCGCCTCGCCGTGATCCTCGGTCCGGTGGACCGAACGCAGGCCCGAATCGAGAGGTTCCAACCATGGAAGATGACGGATCTCCTTCTCCGCGACAAGGATGTAAGCAACCCCCTTGCGCCGCAGTTTCGCCAGTGCCGATGCCCGAGGCCCCGCCGGGAGAGGCTCGAAACGACGCCCGGCGTAATACGCATTCCGCAGTCTTCCGGTAGACAACGCACCCTCACGTAGAGTTCCCGCTTCGATCCATTCGGCCGCAGCGCGCAGTGCGGCGTGCTGCTGGCGCCGCGGCGCAAGGTCCGCAGGCAGCGCCAGCCCCGTCACCACAGCCAGCACGACACCGATGCAAAGGCCTCTTCGCGCAGGAGTCCCGGCCGCCTGGGGGAGCGCTCTTCGCAGCGCCTCGGCCAACCCGGTGACACCCAAAGCCGCGTAGCCCAGGAGCGGAAGCAGTGGCACCAACGCGTGTCGCCGGCTCACGTAGCCCGCACTCGAGGCGAGCCCCAGCAACACTGCGGCGTAGAAGATCGCGATCGTCGCCAGGAACACGCCCCGCATTCCAGGGCGCCCGCGGCACTGCCAGAGCCCAACGCCCAGCAGCAGGACGACGTCGTAACGGAAGGCCGATAGCAGGGTCCCGAACCACTCGACGAGCGTTTCCCAGCTCCCCGATGGCGTGTCCGTTGCGCTGGCGGCGCCGATGGCACGGGGGGGCGCCGGCGCACCGATCACGCGCACCGCCCTGGGCGTCGCCTGACCGGCGACGAGACCTCCGGCAGACGCGGGCGCCTCCACGAAAGGCAGCAATGTCGCGAAGGAGCGCTTTGGCGTGAGCACCCACTCCCCGCGTTCGGACTGAATCGCCAACACGTAGGGTGCCACCACAAGGATCGTCCCCAGAACCAGGGCGAGGGCCGTCGCGACGACCTTCTTTCTCTGCGCCGTGCCCCCAAACGCGTGACCGACCAGCAGCAGCAGGCCCACGACCACCAGTCCCAAGCCCTCCGGCCGTGTCCAAAAAGCCAACCCGATCCCGACGCCCGTGAAGACACCGGTGCGGCAGCGCGGCGAGCGCAGGCAGCGAAAGAGTCCGAATACGCACCCCAGAAACAGCGCCATATAGAGGCTGTCGCTCTGGATGTCGGAACCGAAATCGACGGCACGCGGATGGATGGCAAGCAGGAATGCCCCGATCGCCGCGATCTCTTCTCCGAAGGCGTCGCGCAGGAACAGAAACAGGAAGACCACCGCCGCCGCGGCGCAGCCGATCGAGAGCGAGACCGCCGCCGCCTCCGGCGGGAGCCCGAGCACCGTCCCTAAGGCCACTCCGATCGAATACAGGGGGTGATAGGGGTGGCCGAGGACGGCCTCGAAATCGCCGGCGCGAATCGCCTTTGCCATGGCGAGAAACAGCGGTCCGTCGTCGAAGAGCACGGCCTTCTGCGCCCAGGCAAAGGCGCGCAGCAGGACCGCGGTCACCAGCGAAACGAAGAGCAGGCGGCGAGCGGGGAAGCGGTGCGCGCGACTCAAGAACCCGGCCTCCCTCCGCCAGCGCGGAAGCCGGGGCTTCCACCGTTCGGGCACACGCGTCAGGTGATCTCCCGGGCGTCTGCGTCCACTGCATCCTGGAGTTCGCCGAGGAACACGGGCAGTGCGGAGATCACCCGGTTCCAGTTCGGAATCTGGGGCGCGCCCATCGGATCCCGAACAAAATCGAGGCCCGCCACGCGGAGCGCACCCGAAAAGACTTCGACCGCGAGTTCCTCTTCGTGGCGGTCGAAGGTCAGCCCGTTGAGCGCGGCGTCGTCGTTGTAACGCGCGACGGTGTCCTGGGCCATTCGCACGTAGGCGGCGATCAGCGTGTTCAGGAACCCGGACTCGAACTCGACCCCGTAACTCGCGAGGTTTCGGATCAGCGACGCCGCGATGTCGATCACCATTCGGTGCAGGCCGTCACCCGCATCGTCCGGCGAAAGATCGCGGTGCTTGTGGTCGTAGTTGTCGACGAGTTCGACCTGGCACACGCGCTTGAGCGAGGTGTTGCGGAAGACCTCGGCCAGCACGCCGACTTCGAGCCCCCAATCCGACGGGATCCGATTCGCTCGCACCAGGTCGGTGGACATCGAACACTCGCCCGCCAGCGGATAGCGGAAGGCCGAGAGATAGTCGAGGAGCGGAATCGGGCCCAGCACCGATTTCAACGACTGCAGCAGGGGTGTCATGAAGAGGCGCGTCACGCGACCGTGCATCCGGTCGGACACCCGGCTGTAGTAGCCCTTCGCGAACTCGTAGTTGAGATTCGGATTGGCGGTGGGGTAACAGAGTCGGGCGAGGAGTTCGCGCGAGTAGTCGCGGATGTCGCAGTCGTGCAGGGCCACGACGCGCGCGCGACTCGCCGCCAGGACGTAGCCGTAGGCGATCCAGCTCGCGCGCCCCTTGCCCTCGGACCCGGGATCAAGACCCTCGTCGCAGAGGCTTCCAAAGAGCGACTGGATCCGCGGCCCGGCATTCCAGATCACCGTCGGCCCGTTTCCCGAGGCCGTCGGGATGCCTTCCAGGAAGCGCCGCATCTCCCCGTACTGTTGGGCGTCGGCGGGCCCCGAGAGGCTCACCACGAGGTCACTCAGGTACGGAACCCGGCGGAGTTCCTCGACGATGCCCTTGAAGGCCGGTCCGTGGAGCTCCTCGTAGAGGCACGGGAGGACCAATGCGATGGGACGCGAAGCGCTGGTTCGGGTCAGCGATTCCTCAACCCGCTCGAGGTTGCTGGGACCCAGCCTGTGCAGAGTCGTGATCGCGCCCGTCTGGTGAAAGTCCGCCATGCGCGGGAACTTTCACGGATCCCGGGGTGGTGTCAAGCGGGTCCGGAAATCAGCCTCCGAGAGGCCTCACCGGCCCGGAACCCGCCTGGAGCGACGCGCAGGCGGTCTCGGCTTCGAGGCCTCGCAGGGCTTCCGCCAGGGCGAGGTCGGTTTCCACGAAAGCGATCCCCACGTCCACCGAGATCGCATCGATCTCGGTGACCCAGACCACCCGCCCGGTCGCCTCGACGCGACGGTCCTCGAAATGGAAGGCCACGCGCAGAAAGGCCCCGAACGGAACCTCGCAGGCCGTGACTTCAAAACGAATGCCCCCGCGCGAGACATCGCGGGCATAGCCAAAGCGCTCGGCGCAGCCGGCCTCGGCAAAGGAGATCATCTGATCCGTCGGAATCCGCCGGTATTTTCTGCGCTCACGGAAGGCGGCCTCTGCCATGCGGGCTCCCCCGATCCCGGTTGCCCCGGGCACCCCTCCCCCATCGGCGCACCGAGCGCCGAACCTGAATCCCGCGGGGGAGCGGAAAACGGGGACGGGTTCCCCGTCAGGAACTTCCCCCCTCTCCGGCCGGTCCGAAGAGATCGAGTTGGCCATCCGCCTCGGCGCGCGCTTCGAGTTGCGACACGACGAGCCCCAGCCGACGCACTGCACGGGTCCCCGCCTGGGTCTTGCCCAGCAGTGCGCTGGTCAGCGCGACGAGTTCCGAGCGGCCGGAAAGCGGTCGTCCGAGACTGCGCGTGCGCGACGTGCGCCCGCCCCCGTCGAAGCTGAGGCGAATCCCCACGCGGTGGCCCACCCAGCCCTCGCGCTCCAGGCGTTCGCACAGTTCCCGGGCCAGAACGCCAAGCGCCTCGTCCATCGTCCCGCGATCGATCTCGGGCTCCGGGAATCCGATTTCGCGGCTCAAGCTCTGGCGCAGCGGACGCGCGTCGACCCGGCCGTGATCTTCGCCGCGAGCGAGTTCAAGTATCCGCAGCCCGTGGTTTCCGAGAGTCGCTTCGAGTTGCCCCGGATCGATGCCGAGCAGATCCCCGACCTGTCCGACCCCGAGGTCGCGAAGCCTCGACAGCGTTCGCGGCCCGACCCCCGGGAGCTTCGAGACCGGTAGCGGGTGCAGGAACCCCGCTTCCTCCCCCGCCGCGATCGCAAGAATGCCTTCGGGGCCCGCCTCCTCGGCCGCCAACCGCGCCAGGAACTTGAGCGCCGAGACCCCCACGCGCAGCGGAAGACCCAGACGTTCGCGAACGCGCTCGCGAAGACTCCGGGCGTAGTCCACGGCCTCCAGGGCCTCCGGTGACTCGAGGTAGGCGGCGTCGAGCCCGAGCGGCTCCATCGCTCGGCTGCCGTCCTGGAAACAGCTCCGCAGCCGGTTCGAGACCTCTCGATAGTGCGCCATATCGGTGCGGGCCGTGCGCGCGCGCGGACAACACGCCAGCGCGCGGCGCATCTCCATCCCAACTTCGACTCCCACTGAGATCGCTTCCGGGCTGGCAGACTGGACGCGGCCGCGCTTCCGCGGGTCCCCCCCCACGATCACCGGACGCTCCCGCAGCAGGGGATCGCGCAGGCGTTCAATCTCGGCATAGAAAGCCGGCACCTCGGCGTAGAAGATCGCGGAAGACCCGATCACGGCCGGCTTCCCTCCGCGCTGACAATGCCCACGGCAAAACCACCGACCGCCCGCACCGCGGCCGTCAGCCGCGACACCCCGAGTTCCGCGGCCCGTCGCCTCGCGGCTCCCGAGAGCACGATCGTCGTCTGCCCGGGATCGAGTCGCACCTCGAAATCGTGCCAGCGAAGGCCGCGCTGGAACCCGGTCCCGAGCGCCTTCGAAGCCGCTTCCTTCACGGCAAAGAGCTGGGCCAGGCGCTCGACCTGTCCGCCGCCTTCGATTTCGCTCGGACCAAAGAGCCGCCGCGGCAGGCGCTGCGGATGCCGCAAAAGAGCCGCCCGAAGGCGGTCGATGCGCACGACGTCAATCCCTGTTCCCACGACCATTTCTGGCTTCTCCTGCTGGCACCGGCCCGGCCCTCTTCGCCGGAACTCGAGCCTGAGTTTCGCTACGCTCGGCGCCCGCCGCATGGCCCGTGCCGGGGCGAGCAAAAAAACCTTCAAAGTCAGTAGCTTAAAGATCGACCCCCCCGAAGCCACGGGTTTCGGACGGGTTCGACGGCGCTGCCGCCAGGAGTGCAGAGGATGTCGGTTCGGATTGGAATCAATGGCTTTGGAAGAATCGGACGCCTCGTCTTTCGAGCGGCCCAGGGACGCGATGTCGAAATCGTCGGCCTGAACGACCTCACCGACGCAAAGACCCTCGCACACCTGCTCAAGTACGACTCGATCCACGGACATTATCCGGGCGAGGTCTCCGCCGAAGCCGATGCCATCATCGTCGACGGGACCCGCATTCCGGTGAGCGCCGAGCGCGACCCGGCCAACCTCCCATGGAAGTCCCTGGGAGTCCACATCGCGGTGGAATCCACCGGCCTCTTCACCGCCCGCGAAAAGGCTGCAAAGCACCTCGACGCTGGCGCCGACCGCGTCATCATCAGCGCGCCCGCCCCGGACCCCGATTTCACGGTCGTGCTCGGCGTGAACGATCACGAATACGATCCCGCGAAACACCGCATCGTTTCGAATGCCTCGTGCACCACCAACTGCCTCGCCCCCTTCGCAAAGGTGCTGCATGACGAGTGGGGCATCGAGGCCGGCTGGATGACGACGATCCATGCCTACACCAACGACCAGGTCACCCAGGACGGCCCGCACAGCGACCTGCGCCGCGCACGCGCCGCGGGGCTCTCGATGATTCCGACCAGCACCGGAGCTGCGAAGGCCATCGGGATCGTCCTGCCGGAACTCAAGGGGAAGCTCGACGGTTACGCCATGCGCGTGCCGACGGCGGATGTTTCGATTGTCGACCTGAGCGTAAAATTGAGCAAGCAAACCGACGTCGAGAGCATCAACGCGGCGATGAGGGCCGCTGCCGGCGGACCGATGAGCGGCATCCTGCAGGTCTGCGACGAGCCCCTCGTCTCGATCGACTTCCTCGGCAATACACACTCGTCGATCCTCGATGCGCTGAGCACGAAGGTGATGAACGGCAACTTCGCGAAGGTGCTCTCGTGGTACGACAACGAGTGCGGCTACGCGACGCGCGTCGTCGACCTCGCCGAGCGGATGGCTTAGCGCAGCGCGTGGCGGTCTTGGATCTCGACTCGCTCCTTGCAAAGGACGTGAGGGGTCGCCGGATCTTCGTCCGCGCGGACCTCAACGCTCCTTTACGCGACGGCGTGGTTGCGGACGACACGCGTCTTCGCGCGTCCGCCGGGACCCTCCGACGTCTGGCCGAGGCCGGCGCGCGAGTGGTGGTCGCATCACACCTGGGACGCCCCGGGGGCGCACGCAACCCGGCCTTCAGCCTCGACCCCATTGCCCTGGCCCTCGAAGGGATCCTCCAGCGCCCGGTGACCTTCCTCGACGGGGCACTCGGGCAGGACACTCAGCAGGCCATCGAGGCGCTCCCCGAGGGCGGCATCGCCCTGCTCGAGAACCTGCGCTTCGAGGCGGGCGAAGAGGCCAACGACGAAGCGCTCGGCCGGACCCTGGCGAGCCTCGCCGACGTCTACGTGAACGACGCCTTTGGCACCGCGCATCGAGCCCACGCTTCGACCGCCGGCATGACCCAGCACTTCGAGAAGGTCTACGCCGGCGATCTGCTGCGGCGCGAACTCGACGAACTGGCGTCGGTCAAGCTTCCTGAGCGCCCCCTGCTCTGCCTGCTGGGCGGCGCGAAGGTCTCGGACAAACTCTCGGTCCTCGAGGCACTCGCCCCCCACGCCGACACCCTCGCCGTGGGCGGAGCCATGGCATACACCTTCCTGGCCGCCGACGGCCTCCCCACCGGGAACTCGCTGGTCGAAAGCGGGCGCATCGAGGATGCCCGCCGCGTGCGCGCCGCCGCCGAGGCTGCCGGCCGAAACCTGCTGCTGCCCGTGGATCACGTCGTGGTCAAGGAGATTGCTGCGGACGCCGAAAGTCGCGTGGTCGAAACGATCCCCGATGGCTGGATTGGGGTCGACATCGGCCCGCGCAGCGCGGCGCTGTATGCCGAAGCCGCGGCCGCTGCCCGAACCATTTTCTGGAACGGACCGATGGGCATCTTCGAAATCGAACCCTTCGCCGCTGGCACCCGAACCGTCGCCCAGGCCGTCGGGGCCTCGAAAGGGCGTTCGATCGTCGGCGGTGGCGATTCCCTGGCCGCCGTCAACCAACTCGGTTTGGCCGGGTCCATCGATCACCTGTCCACCGGCGGTGGCGCTTCGCTCGAGTACGTACAAGGCAAGCGCCTCCCCGGCCTCGAGGCCCTGGAGCGCTGACATGAGTTCACCCCATCAACGCCGACCGATCCTCGCCGCCAATTGGAAGATGCAGAAGGGCGCCGCCGAGGCGACCGCCTTCGCCGCTGCGTTTCTCCCGCTGGTTGCAGGGGCCGACTCCGTCGACATCGTGATCGCTCCTCCCTTCACCGCTCTTGACCGGCTGGGCCAGGCGCTTTCGGGCTCGGCGGTGGCGCTGGCCGCCCAGAACGTAAACCCCGAAGCCAGCGGCGCTTTCACCGGGGAGATCGCGGTTTCGATGTTGCGCGAGCTGGGCTGTGGTTACGGCGTGGTGGGGCACAGCGAGCGGCGCGCCCTCTACCGGGAGTCGAGTGATTTCGTGGCCGCCAAGGCCGAGGCGCTGCTCGCCGCCGGGATCCGCCCCATCGTCTGCGTGGGCGAAACCCTCGAAGAACGCGAGGCCGACCGCGCGGAAGCCATCGTCGCAGGCCAACTCGAGGCCAGCCTCGCGCGGATCCCGCAAGATCGCGCCGCCGAGGTCGTGGTGGCCTACGAGCCGGTCTGGGCCATCGGGACCGGCAAGACCGCGACTCCAGAAATGGCCCAGGCCATCCACGCCTTCATCCGAGAGCGCCTGCGAGCGCTCTACGGAGCCACCGCCGAGATCATCCGCATCCAATACGGCGGCTCTGTCAAACCCGAGAACGTTCGCGATATCATGTCCCAGGAAGACATCGACGGAGCACTCGTCGGGGGGGCCAGCCTGGACCCCGCGAGCTTCGCTCGAATCGTCCTCTTCCAGGAACCGGAGGCAACCCAGTGACTACTTTTCTCATCGCCCTGCACGTCATCGTCTGCATCGTGCTCGTCACGGTGGTACTGCTGCAGCGCGGCAAGGGTGCCGACATGGGCGCGGCCTTCGGGGGCGGCGGCGCCAACACGGTCTTCGGCGGCCGCGGTGCGGGAAACTTCCTGACCAAGCTGACCAGCGCCTGCGCGGCGATCTTCATGCTCACGAGCATCAGCCTGGCCTACGTGAACCTGCACGACGAAGGCGGGCAGATCTTCGACAGCGATTCCCAGGCCAATTCCGAAGCGCCGGTCGCAGCGGGCGACAGCGAAGCGAGCGGTGCCTCGGCGAATACGCTGCAGGAAATCCCGCAGCCGGCGAAGCCGACGAGCGCAGAGCCGGACGGGGCAGACGGGACGGACGGCGCCGGCAGCCCCTGAACCTCGCGGGCGAAGCGAATTCGTTGACCAGGTGAATCCGCTGACGACGCGGGTTCGCTGACGACGCGGGTTCGCTTCGGTATGTTCGCGAGCCTTCGAT
>Ga0310122_10001718_pt1 | contig 14033 bp, 15 predicted proteins | sample CB6_Bottom_1051__FD_203503 | JGI IMG/M metagenome (GOLD analysis project Ga0310122, IMG submission 203503) | Marine microbial communities from Western Arctic Ocean, Canada - CB6_Bottom_1051 | ecosystem: Environmental > Aquatic > Marine > Oceanic | place: Canada: Western Arctic Ocean | collected...
TGCCCACGCGTACTTCAAGCAGATCGACGAAATGGGAGGCATGGTGGCCGCTATCGAGGAGGGCTTTCCGCAGCGGGAGATCTCCGAGAGCGCCTACCGATTCCAGCGGGAAGTCGAAGCGGGCGAACGGACCATCGTCGGCGTGAACGGCTTCGTCGACGAAACGCGCACCGGGATCGACACGCTGTATGTCGGTGAAGACACCGCAGAGGCCCAGTGCACGGCGCTGGCCCGGCTGCGACGGTCACGCGACGGCGCGGCCGTCGACCAGGCACTGGGTCGGCTTCGAGAGGCCGCGCTCGGCACCGACAACCTGATGCCGTTCCTACTGGACGCGGTTCGCGCGTACGCGACGGTTGGCGAGATGTGCGACGCCCTACGCGACGTCTGGGGCGAATACGAGGAAGCGGCCGTGGTCTAGTGGTCTAGTCGGGAGTGTCCACCGTCACGCGCTTTGAACGATGCCGGCGCGAACACCCGACACTCGACATCTGAGTCCCGATAGGAGCTCTCCATGACCGATATCCCACCCCCCCGCCACGCGCTTACCCAACTGTCAGACGAGGAAGAACTGTTCCGCTCGAGCATCCGCACGTTTGCCCAGGCGGAGATCGCCCCGCACGTGCGAGAGATGGACGAACAGGCCGCCATGCCTCGGACCCTGATCGACCAACTGTTCGACATTGGGGTCATGGCGATCGAGATCCCCGAGGCGTTCGGTGGCACCGGCGCACCGTTCTTCTTGTCCGTGCTCGCGGTGGAAGAGCTGTCTCGGGTCGATCCCTCGGTGGCCGTCGTCGTCGACGTCCAGAACACGCTGGTCATCAACGCGCTCTTGAAGTGGGGATCGGAGGACATTCGGCAGCGGTTCCTTCCCTCGCTGGCCTCCGGCACAGTTGGCGCCTACGCCTTGTCGGAAGCCGGGTCCGGTAGCGATGCCTTCGCGCTGACCACTCGTGCCATCGAGTCCGGCGACGACTACGTGCTGACCGGGCGCAAACTGTGGATCACAAACGCCAAGGAAGCGGGGTTGTTCATCGTCTTCGCGACGGTGGACTCGGAGGCCGGACACCGCGGCATCACCGCGTTCCTCGTCGAGCCTGACCGACCAGGCTTCCAGGTCGGCAACAAAGAAAACAAGCTGGGTATCCGGGCCAGCAGCACGTGCGAACTGCTCCTCGACGAGTGCCGCGTACCGAAAGCCAACATCCTCGGCGACGTGGGACGCGGATACAAGGTCGCCATCGAAACCCTGAACGAGGGGCGCATCGGCATCGGGGCCCAGATGGTTGGCGTCGCGCAAGGAGCGCTCGACCACACCCTGGCCCATGTCCAGGAGCGCACGCAGTTTGGTCAGTCGATCGCCACGTTCCAGGCTGTCCAGTTTCAGCTCGCGCAGGCGCAAACCGAAGTCGAGATGGCTCGGCTGGGAGTCTACAACGCCGCCCGGCTGCACGACGCCGGACGGCCGTTCTTGACCGAAGGGGCCATGGCCAAGCTGTTCTCCTCGCAAGTGGCCGAACGGGCCACGTCGCTGGCGGTGCAGTTGTTTGGCGGTGTCGGGTACACGAAAGACTACCCGGTTGAAAAACTCTTTCGAGACGCCAAGATCGGACAAATCTACGAGGGCACGTCGAACATGCAGTTGCAGACCATCGCCAAGCAGATCATGCATCCGAAGGGCTAGTGGTGAGCAGATCGAGCGGACTTCGTGCAGGATTCCTCAGCTCCTTGACGACGTGGGTGTAGATGGTGGCGGCGCACGATCCCGACTCTGGGGTCGGTTGCCAGCGTCTTGCTCGGAAACACCCAAAACCACGCCAACTCTCGCCCCGCGTTCGGGTATTTGCGGTGCAGCGCGTCCGGCATCCACACACCGGCGAGGCCCGATTTCCGGTCAGATCGATAGAGCGCTTCCGAGAGCCGCAACTGTGCTCGAAGCTCTTCCCGTCCCACTTCCGCCAACAGCGTCGACCGGTCCCTGTCCCCCTTCCCGCCGCGAACGAACACCAGACCCTGATCGAACTCGAGCTCCTTCACGCGCAACTGGCAACATTCCGAAACGCGCAATCCTCCTCCGTAGATAAGCGCCGCCATCAGCCACGTTCTTCCACTCATTCCGCTGAGCAACGCCGCGGTCTCCGGCTTGCTCAAGACGACCGGCAGACGCCTCCCCCGCTTCGCTCGTACCGTCGCTGTCAGGTTCTCCACTTCGACGCCCAACACCTCCCGACAGAGGAACAAGAGGGCGGACAGCGCCTGATTCTAAGTGCTGGCCGACACCTGCCGCTCGACAGCCAGATGAGTCAGGAAGTCTCGAACCGCATCGGAGTCGACCCGCGGATCCGGGGCGTTCTGGCGCTCGGCCAGATAGGCAAGAAACCGCCGCACCCATTCCGCGTACGTGCGCTCCGTCCGGTAGGAGTAGTGCCGGGTCCTGATGCGGCGCCGCAGCTCTTCCAGCGCCGCCAGGCGGTCCGTGCGCCCAGACTCGCCCACAACCGCACCGGCCGGCCGACGATGCCAATCTGTCCGCTTCAGGAAGTTGACAAAATACATCCGGAGCGCCTGCTCGGCCTGGCGAACTTGCCACTCCTGGACCCGGTCCTGTCGCTCCAAGTCCTCACAGAAACGCCGAACCTGGTCGGCGATCGGTTCGTCCGAAGCCTCCCTCATCAAGAATCTCCGCACCCAGCGCACGCAGTGCGGCGCGGCTTTCTCGCGTACCAGTCGCGCTCTAAGTAAGAACTCTCCGAACGGCTGCAGCGACGTCTCGACCTCTCGCACGGTTCCCATGGACATACGTCGGTCGCAATCCGCCTGCCAACTCGGCACCGCCCGGGTAAATAGTTGAGCGCACGCACTTTGTGGTGGCGGCTATCCAGCACGGGCCCGCTACCATTGCGCCGGCTGCCGTCACAGGGAACCCAGCGTTGACGCCCATCCCGAACGATTGGCTCACGCGTGATAATCCGCGAGCGCCACGGATAGCGCGCATGCCCCAATTCGCGGGTCACGGACAGCGAGAGTCCGTTAAACCCCGTGCCCAATTGCACTTGACTCGAAACTCTGCGCCCAGCCAGAATGCAAATCTGACAACCCGAACAGTTCCGCGACAGCGGACCTTTCGCGAGCAGTTCCGTGGATTCATGCACGCTGGCTATACAACGTTAGCCAAACGACTCCGAATGGCGACTATGCGCCAATGGCGTATAATTGATTGTGCGCTTCATCGAGACACCCGTCTTCACCGAGGGACTGCTCGAGACCCTCACCGACGACGAGTACCACTCGATGCAAATGGCCCTGATGCTGCGGCCCACAATGGGCGCGGTCATCCGGGGCGGCGGGGGCCTGCGCAAGGTCCGGTGGGGTACCAGAGGCCGCGGGAAACGCGGCGGAGTGCGCGTCATCTACTACTGGGCCGAAGCCGACTCCACCATCTATTTGCTTCTGATCTACCGGAAGGTCGATCAGGACGACTTGACGCCCCGGCAGCTCAAGGTGCTGCGGCGGCTGGTCCGTGAGGAACTGAAGTGAAAAGCAGCGATTTCGACCGACTCGTCACAAGCGTGAAGCAGGCGGGACAGATCAAGCAGGGACGGCTGCGAGCCAGCCGGGTGACGAAGTTCGATCCGGCAGACGTCAAGGCGATCAGAGCTCGACTGAAGAAGTCTCAGTCAGAGTTTGCCGCCATGATCGGGGTCAGCGTATCCACCCTCCAGAATTGGGAGCAGGGTCGCCGAGTGCCAGAGGGTCCAGCGAGAGCGCTTCTGAAGGTCGCGGCGGAGAAGCCGCGAGCGGTGGCCCAGGCCCTTGGCGGATGAATTCGACACGGTGGCTAACAAGGGTTTGCAGCGGATGCCGCCACGGGCTGCTCAGCCGGCACCGCTGAAACCCGACGTTAGCCTGGAAGGCGGCAGACCACGATCCGGAGTGCCAGACGATGACGACCCCAGAGCAACGGCCAAGGCTGTTCATCGGTTCCTCTACAGAGAGCCTGACCCTCGCGTACGAGATACAGAGCGCACTTGAGTATTCATGCGAGCCTACCGTTTGGACTCAAGGTGTCTTTCAGCTCACCCGAAGCTCTTTGGAGTCCTTGCGCACCGCTCTTGACGATTACGACTTCGCCGTGTTCGTTCTGGCCCCCGATGACTTGTCCACACTCCGAGATACACAGCAGTTGACGGTTCGAGACAACGTATTACTTGAACTAGGTCTCTTCTTGGGCAAACTCGGTTCGGACTGTGTTTTTATGGTCGCTCCCAGGGAGGAGCCAGGAGGCCTTCGGCTGCCAACAAACCTGCTTGGCATTCACGTTGGTACCTATGAACCGAACCGGAGCGACGGCAATTTCTCTGCCGCCCTCGGACCGGCTTGCGCCCAGATTCAGACTGCCATACTGACCAAGTCCCGCCCGCGGTACCCCGAGCAGGTCCGTCAAAGGCTCGCGAGTCTTGACGACCGATTCCGCGCCAGACTCATAGAGCGAATTCAAGAACTGCCCGTCCCCAAGGACTTCCCGATGCCTCCGGAACTGGAGCGCCTGAGCGCGCGGGAACTCAACGAATGCGGGGGGGACCCCGCAACCGACCTCGACCTCTACAAGGCCCGAAACGCACTTGATGACGCTGAGAGCCGCCTTACCGAGTGGTCTGGAGGCTAACCAGCGATTGGAGCAGACAGCGGTCGCTAACGTAATTGGTGCGCCCGCCGCTGCTCAGTCGCAACGTTGGGCTGCGAACGAAGACAAACCTACATGACCCCTGATCCGGCGAGGTTCCGAGCTGCGATTGACCGTGGGCGGCGATTCGAAGACCGGGAAAAGGCGACTTGGCAGAAACTCGATTCTGGCCGGGCCGAAACGGAGGCCAGAACTGTGTTCGAGCGTCGGCGGGGCCGAGTCGATGTCCGAGTCGACGAGGAGGATGGCTCCGTGTCGATTGTAGAGCTGAAGGCGACCGATTGGGATCGAATGAAGGCGAATCGTGTCCGACCGAACGCCCTACGACACGCGCGGCAAGTGTGGAGGTACGTCAACGCAGAACTGAGCGAAGGCGCCGAGGTCTGCCCCGGCGTCGTGTATGAATCGACTCCGTCCGACCACGCCGTGCGGAGCCTGGTCGAGGAAACTCTGAACGAGCGCATGATCCAGGTCGTGTGGCGCGGAGATCACGACGAATCGTGACCGCGACGAGTCAAACGAGAAGAGATGCACACGGAGTCGAGATCGAGCACCGCGTTGACCGGTCGGTCTTTGGCACAGCCGAGGTCATCGTCGGCAGAGTGTCCACGATGCGGGCTCGGCGGTGAACTCACACGGGTCGCGCCCCCGGGGGACAGCCGTGCCTTGCTGCAGAGGCCGGAAACGACGGATTCGTTAAGCGCTCCGGATGCAGGCGTGGGCTGATAGGTTTTGTACGCCGTCACGACGGAGTCAAGAGCGAACGAACCAGCCCAACAAGGCTTTGCAGCGGACGTCGACCCGGGCGCTCACTCGACGCCGCTGAAAGCTGACGTTAGCCCGACACCCATGTAGCCATGCGCCCTGAGCCCGCCGTGGTTGATGCGATGTTCGAACAGCACGGGGTGCGAGGCCCGTGGGAGGTCCTACCGGCAACCGGCCTCGCAAATCATATCTTCGCAACTCGGGACGTCGTCCTCCGGGTTGCAACTGACCACCGGGATGGGATCTCGGACGCGCGGACGGAGTCAGTCGCGGCGCCAGTGGCTCGAGCGGCAGGCATTCTGACGCCCGGACTGATCGCGTTCGATGACACGCGAACACTGGTAGACCGTCCGTTCTCGTTATGGGAACGCGTGCATGGAGAGACCCTGGGGCTGGCCGACCTGTCGGACTTCGCGACGACCCGGGTGTGGCGCGGCGTTGGTCGCGAGCTCGCCAGGCTTCACGTCCGGGTCCGAGATTGTCCAGACCCGAACGACTACCTAGACGAACCGGCACGACAGTACGACCTCCGTCGCGCACTGAGGCGGCTTGTTGAGACGGGAATGCTCGACATCGACACAGCGACGCGGGTCGAGGAATTGGCAACGGCACTCGGCTCACGGGCCGCCGAGCCCCTTGGGCGTCGCTTCATCCATGACGACGTGAGTCCAATGAACGTCATGTGCACGACCGCTGGCGAGCTGCTGGCGATCATCGATTGGGGCGACGCCGGCTGGGGCGATCCAAGCTTGGACTTCGCCGCGATGCCTCTCTCCGCAGTGCCCGCCGCACTCGCGGGGCATGAGGAGGAGGCGCCGGGATTGTTGGGTACTTGTCCGCAGGCCCGCGTCACATTGCACAAGCTGATTGACATTGTCGACGACCTCTTCGACACTCCGGGACCGACCCTGGATCTGGAAGCACTTCGTCAGCTTTGCAACCACAGAATCCCGCGAACGGCCGGAGCCGACCGCTGATGGCCCCCAATGGTCGTCCGGGACGCGTTGTTTTTGTAACTATCAGGGAGCGATGCTTGGGGGCGGAGTGGTGTGGGCTCGACCGAACGCTCAGGGCACACTCGGAATCATCGCGATCAATATGGGCAGGGAGTGCAAGACCGCCGTGGCACCACTGAAGGATGGTTCGACGCTTGGCGGGAGCGTCGCCGGGGCGATCTTGCTGGCAGCCGTCGTGAGCGCTCCCGCGGCGGTTCGGAGCCAGCCGGTTCCGGATCACGTCTTCACCGATGCGCACGTGCACCTGAACGACCCGGAGGCCTGGATACGTTTGATGGACGACGCGGGGATTGCTCGCGCGGTCGTGCTCCGTGGACGCGACATCGACAATCAGGAGTTGCTCGCGGCTGGGCAGCGTTGGCCGGAGCGTCTACTCCCCTTCCTGTCCGTGAGTCCTGAACACCGCGAGCACCGCGGCCGGTGGGAGGCGGATGACCCCACGCTCGTCGAGACCGTGGAGTCGCTGCTCGAGGCGGGCGGCTTCTATGGGATAGGCGAGATCTCTGTCTCCCACTTTCCGGGCCGGGGGTTTCCTGAAGCGGACTTCGATCCGCGTGGTCGCGTGATGCGTGGGATTTTGGCCGCAGCACGTCGATACGCCGTGCCTGTCCTGGTGCACGTCGAGGTGACGCGATTGAAAGAACTGGCGGAAGTGCTCGAGGACTTCCGCGACGTGACCGTCATTTGGGCGCATGGGGGCTACACGCCATTGGTCCTCGCCGAACGCATGCTGGCGCAGCATCCGGAACCTCGTGTACGAACTGAGCGCAAGGACGTGGCAACGGCACCCGCGGTCTCCCGACTACACCATCCTCAGGAACGATTCCGATGTGTGGCCAGAGTGGATTGCCTTGATCGAGCAGCAGCCGGACCGCTTCGTGATTGGAACCGATGCTTCCTTGCGGTCGCTGGCGAGCGACGCACAAAAGATCACGAGCGTGTGGGGCCTGCTCGACCAGCTAGACCCGCAAGTCAGGCGGAAGGTGGCAGGAGAGAACCTGGACCGAATCTTGGGAATCGGCAACTGACTGCTCCCCGATCCAACCCGCGATTTCCGTGAGACAGAACACGATTTCAGCCCAGATAGGGAGGGTCATGGTAGGTGTTGCGGTGGAAGTCATCTTCGAAGACGGGGCGCTCGACGCTGAAGGCATCCGCGATGCGTTCCGGGCCATGGACGAAGCGTCGCGGATGGAGACGAGCTGTTTGAGATACACCTCGTCGGTCGACATCTGCGACCGCACGATCGTGCAGATTGACGAACTGTGGGACTCGATGGATGCGCTAGGAGGCGAGTGACGTGGCTTTCGTTCGACGTGGTGACAGCCAGGGACGAGCAGCCGCCGCGTAGGTGTTTCATGCCAACCACGTTGTACTTCGTCCGGCATGCTCAGAGCGATCCGCGACATTCTCTCGACAACTCGGAATACCCGTTGAGCCCGATCGGGGAGCAGCAGGCCGACGACATCGTTCCGCTCCTTGAGACCCTCAACGTGACGCGGATGTACTGCAGCCCCTTTCTTCGTTGCCGTCAGACGATTCGTCCGTTCGCGCACCACGCCAACATTGAGATTCGAACCCACCACGATCTACGCGAGAAGACGTCGACGCTCCGGCTGATCGCAGATTTTGAGGCGGTGTGGCAACGGTCATGGGACGACTCTGGATTCGCGCTGCCGGATTGTGAATCCTCTCGGGAGGCCGCTACGCGATTCTCTGGCGCAGTCGCAGCGATCGTGGCCGCCCACCCGGGGGAAACGATCGGCATCTCGTCACATGGGCATGTGATCGGCCTCTTCCTCAATCGGCTGCAGGCGTGGTTCGGAGGCGACCAGACCAAGGGTCTTCGACATCCCGACATCATCAAAGTCATCCATACGTCCGGCCAGTTCGAGTGGGACCGAGCCTTTGAGGTCCCTGGGCTGTCCAACATTGCCACCCGCTACACGCACGCACGCGTTAGTGCGCCGCCGGCCGAGTGAGCCGATATGCCGGCGACACGGTGACCCGCCTCATCCTCTGAGGAAGTCCAGCACGACGCGGTTGAACTGGTCCGGAATTTCCCAGTACGGCGAGTGACCGGACTCATCGAAGGTCACCAGAGTCGAGCCGGTCATCTTGGCCTGCAGCGCCTTGGTGACTGTGGGCGGGGCGACCGTGTCTCGCTCGCCCACGAGAAACAGGGTGCGCACGCCGGCGTCTGCGATCCGCTGGATATCCGGCACGGGGGTGTCCGGAGGCGTGGCGTCCGGGTCGACCACGGTCAGGAGCCGGTTGGTCCGACTGACCATCTGGTAGAGAAACGCACCTTCGGGATCTCGTTCGGCATAGGCGGACGCCACCACGCTCCGTGGTCCCAGGTCCGGCGCCTCGGCCCGAAGCGCATCGAGCTCCGCGTCGCGGTAGCCGCCGGTGGTACCCGACAGGACCAGTGCCGCGACACGCTCCGGATGGGCGGCGGCGAACCCGAGCACACTCCGACCGGGTGCGGTTCGATGTGGAGGTCAGGCGCCGGCGGGCGCCGGCGAACGACGCCGCGAGAACCATCGCCATGCGGTGCGTGAAATCACGCCCAGGAAGCACACGATAAGCAGGATCAACACACTGGCGACGACGAACGCGGCGACCGGATACGCGATCGCCAGCGTCCCGAGGCCGACCACGAACAGGTCCTCGGAGACGCTCAGCACCCAGTTCGAGACCGGCTCCGGGCTGGTGTTGACAGCGGCGCGCGTGCTGGCCTTGGTGAGGTGGGCGCCGGCCGCCACCGATCCGCCCAGCACGGCCATCAAGACCTCGGACATGGGGACACCGTCGCCCATGTCACCGAATGACGCGACCGCAATGAACGCTCCGCCCACGGGACGAATGGCAGTGTGAATCGCGTCCCAGGCAGAGTCGACCCAGGGAATCTTGTCAGCGAAGAACTCCACAATGTAGAGCACGGCCGCCACCGCGATGACGACGTTGCTGTCGAACACGGCGAACCGTTCTGGCAGGTCGACCCAGCCGAACCGGGACGCCAGACCGAGGATCGCCACGGTGGCATAGAGGTTCACGCCGGCCGCCAGCGAGAAGCCGAGTGCGTGACCGAGGGTCGCAATGAGTGTCATGAAGCTGCCTCTGTCATCAGATACGAGGCTGCGCTACGCAGGTTCCACCGGTTTCACTGGCGAGCCGACGAGCGGGCGCGCACGATGAGACGAGTCGGACGGAACCCACCAAGTTTCCGAAAACGATGACGGGGGTTTCCGGGCGAGGCGTTCGGCTGGCAAGGCGCGAGGAGGGAGCAGCCAGGCGGGCTGTGACCCCGCTGAGCCGATGCGGCGACGTCCGCCCTTACGGGCGCCTCGCTCGGAAACCTACCAGCCGGCGCTCGCGAAGGCCCCGTGAGATTCCAGATACGTGGCCACGGTCTTCAATCGGGCGGACCGGGCGCCGTCGAGCGCCGTACGTCCGTCGGCGTCGGTGGCATTCAGATCGGCTCCGAGTTCCACGAGCAGCTGCGCCGCCTCGAGCGCCCGCATCTCGGCTTCGCCCCGAGGAGGTGGGAACCATCCGCGCAGGCGGCCGCCCCCCATCCCGGTGACCGCCATCAGCGCGGTCGTCTCCTCCAGGCGGGGCTGGAAGTATGTGGGTTCCTTGTAGTCTGGATGATGCACGAAGGCCGAGTCGGCCCCATGTTCGACCAGGAGCCGCATGATGGATGGCGCGGTGAAACGAGCCGCCAGCCAGAACGGCGTGGCCCCGACCAGCGGGGGCGCGAAGTTGAAATCGCGCGATGCGCGACGGGTCGGCGTCCACATGCGAAGCGTCGCATTCGGGTCCGCCCCGTGCTCCAACAGGACCGTCACCAGCCGTTCGTCCTGTCGCATGACGGCGGCGTGAATCGGGGCAAAACCGGCTTCGGCCGCGTTCGCGTCGGCGCCAGCCTCCAGGACCAGTTCGACCAGGTCAGTGAAGCCGGCGTGGGTCGCCACGGTCGTCGCGCTGACGCCCCAGGCGTCGGTGTCGTCGACATTGGCGCCGGCGGCGATCAACACACGAGCCGTCGCCAGGGCTCCACCGCGAGCCGCGAACATCAAGGCGGTGTTCCCACCGTGTGGAATCTCTCGCTTATATTCGGGCAGGCTGTGTGGCGGCACCGCCATGACCTGACTCCACACGTCTGACCTTGCGTGGATATCGGCGCCTCCGGCCACCAGGGCGTGCACCACATCCGCATGCTGCTGCGCCGCGGCCCACATCAGCGCCGTCTGCCCGCGGGCCGCTCGCGCGTCGGTCTCGGCCCCGTGCTCGAGCAGTAGTTCAACGACGCCGGTCGCGCCGGCACGTGAGCCGACCATCAGGGACGTCTCGCCGCTCCACAGGGCCAGGTTCGGATCGGCGCCAGCCTCCAGCAGCCGACGCACCATCGTCACGCTGCCGTTCTGGCTCGCCGACCAGAGCGGTGTCGCCCCGAGATCGTTGGCGACGTTCACGGAGGCTCCGGCCTCCAGCAGCAACGACACCGCGTCGATCTCGTCGCGATAGCTCGCCCAGTGCAGCGCGGTCGTGCCGTCCCCCTCGGCGGCGTCCACAGCGGTGCCCTGCCCGAGCAAGGTCCGCACCGCGCCGGTGTCGCCCTGCTTCGCGGCCGTGACCAGCGCCGGCGTTTCGGCGGCCCGAGCCGCACCTGCCGCGGTCAGGCACAAACCCAGCGCTACGAGACACGCACGAGTGGTGTGGATACGCATGGCGGGAGCTAGAGCAACCCCGTCAACGTCTCGATCGGGAGCGCGCCCGTGCTGCCGCCGACCCGTTCCACCGGCACATCCATCTTGTCCATGAGCGTGACCAGCAGGTTCGCCATCGACGGCTCGTCCGTGAACCTCAGATGCCGCCCGCTGGGCAGTCGGCCTGCGCCACCACCCACCAGCATCAGTGGCAGATCGACGCCCGAGTGGCGTGTGCTGTTCGAGATACCCGAGCCGTACAGGATGGTCATGTGATCGAGCAACGACCCGTCGCCGTCCGGGGTGGCGCGGAGTTTCGTCAGATACCGCGAGAACAGGTCGGTGTGGTACGTGTTGATCTTCGACATGTGCAGGATCAATTCCGGCACATCGTTGTGATGCGACAGCGGGTGATGCGCTTCCGGCACGCCGATCTGCGGATACGGCCGGGCGCTCTGTTCCTTGCCGATCATGAACGAGATGACCCGGGTCAAATCGGACTGCATAGCCAGCAGTTGCAGGTCGAGCATCAGCTCGAGGTGGTCCTCGAACCCGGACGGAGCCCCCTGCGGCTGGTCGATGGTCGGCAACTCGAGCTCGCTCTGCTCCTCGGCCCGTTGGATGCGTCGCTCAACGTCTCGGATCGCCTCGGTGTATTCCTCCACCTTGCTCTGATCGCCCGGTCCGAGCTCGCGGCTCAACGCCGCCAGCTTGTCGCCCACCGAGTCGAGCAGGCTCTTGTGCTGGCGCAACCGGCTCTCGCGCGCGGCCCGGTCCGTCGTGCCGCTGTCGCCGAACAACGTTTCGAACACCGTGCGCGGGTTCCACTCGGTTGGCAGCGGCTGGGTGGCGCTACGCCACGACAGGGTGTGGGTATATACGCAGCTCAGATTGCCCGTGCAGGCGCCGGCGTTGTTCGGCGGGTCGAGCGAGAGCTCGAGCGACGGCACCTGCGTCTCCTCTGCGAAGTGCCGCGCGAGCAACTGGTCCATCGACACGTCGGCGACGATCTCGATTTCGTTCCGCCCCCCACGCGTGGTGCCGGTCAGGAACGACCCGGACGCCCCGGCGTGTATGTAGTTCCAACTCGCGTTCAGACCGGACAACACGATCATCTGGTCCTTGAACGGCGCCAGCGGGGCCAGAATCGGCGACAGCTCGAAGCCGGTCCCTTCACCCTTCGGCGTCCAGTACTCCATCGCCATGCCGTTGGGCACGTAGAACGCCTGGAACCGGTGCGGGGCCGTCGTCGCGGCACGGGCACGCGCCGAAAATGCCGGATGCATCGCATCGAGAAACGGCAGCGCGACGGTCGCGCCCAAACCTCGGAGTACCGTTCGACGCGGCAGGGTCTTGGTCAGGAAGGTCATGAGGGCTCTTTCTAGTTCGTTGCGATCTCGGCCGCCCGGGTCAGAAACGTCGGGCTCTTCACAATACCTACAATCAGCGACGACCATCGGTAGTCTTCGGCTGCGGCCGCGCGGACAACCTGGCGGACGGTGGGACGGTCGTAGTAATCCAACGGCCGGCCCAGCGCGTAGGCGAGCAGCTTTTCGGTCACGGTGCGGGGAAACTGCTCCGGGTCATCCAACAACAACGCCCGCAGTCCCGCTAGCCCCTCGATCCGAGCGCCGCTCGTGGTGGTGCCGGTCGCATCCACCGGCTGACCCGCCTCGTCGATGTCGCGCCACCCGCCGATGACGTCGAAGTTCTCGAGTGCGAAGCCGAGCGGGTCGATGACCGAGTGGCAGCTGGCGCATGTGGGACTGCGCCGGTGCTGCGCCAGCCGCTCCCGAATGGTGGGTGGTCGAGTGCCCGGTTGTTCCTCGAGCGTGGTGTCCACGCCGGGCGGCGGCGGCGGCACGGGCAAGCCAAAGATGTTGTCCAGCAGCCACTTGCCGCGTAGCACGGGCGACGTCCGATCCGGATACGAGGTGGTCGCCAGCAGCGCCGCCTCTCCGAGCAATCCCCCGCGTTCATCCAGATTCGACAGCGGGACCCGACGAAAGCGAGTGCCATAGATGCCGGGGATGCCGTAGTGCCGGGCGAGTCGCTCGTTCACGAAGGTGTAATCGGCGTTCAGCAACGTCGCCACTCCGCGGTCCTCGCGCAACGTGCTGCCGACGAACAGCTCGGTTTCACGCTTGAAGGCGTTGAGCAACGTCTCGTCGTAGTGCGGGTAGAGGCCGGGGTCGACCACCACCTCGCCCACCCGTCGCAGGTTCAACCACTGCGCGGCAAAGTCGTCGACGAGCGCATCACCGGCCCGGGAATCCGCCAGCAGCCGGCGCGCCTGCTGCTCGAGCACCGCCGGTTCGGTGAGCTGTCCCGCCTCGGCCAGCGACAACAATTCGTCGTCGGGTACGCTGCTCCACAAGAAGAACGACAGGCGGGACGCCACCTCCAGGTCGCTGAGTGCGTAGACGCTGCCCGCCTCGACCTGCGCCGGGTCGCGCTCGAGACGAAGCAAAAAATCGGGGTCGACCAGCAGCCGTTCGAGCGCGAACTGGATGCCGGCGTCGAAGCTGCCGCCGTCGCGACGACCCGAGTCGAAGAACTCGAGCAGGGTGGCCGTGTCGCTCGCCGTCACCGGGCGCCGATACGCCGAACGTGCCAACCGGGACACGATTTCCTGTGCGCACGCTCGCTCGGCGGCCTCGTCGATATCGACGGTCGCAGTGGCCGTCGGCGGTCGACAACTGAAAATCGCCCTGCGGCTGGGAGTATCGCGAGTCGAGCCTGGGTCCGTGTAGGGCCCACCGATGTCAACCGCGCCAACCGCGGCATACCCCATGTAGATCTGGTCGTTCGTCAGCACCCGGCCACGCTGCAGCGGTTGCGGCAATCCTT
>Ga0310122_10001719_pt1 | contig 14002 bp, 14 predicted proteins | sample CB6_Bottom_1051__FD_203503 | JGI IMG/M metagenome (GOLD analysis project Ga0310122, IMG submission 203503) | Marine microbial communities from Western Arctic Ocean, Canada - CB6_Bottom_1051 | ecosystem: Environmental > Aquatic > Marine > Oceanic | place: Canada: Western Arctic Ocean | collected...
GTCCGCCGAGGCCATCACAGGTGTCGCCGGACGTGCGATCTGTTGCGGTGGCGGTGGGATTTCAATCTCGGGTGGCAGCTCAATGGCCTCCAACTCCGCCGAATCGAAAGAGAAGTCTGCAGCAGTCAGTTCCGGCCAGAAAGCGAAGAGGGCGAAGTGTATGACCGTTGCCGCAATCATAGATCCCCAAAACCAAGAACTGAAACTTCGTTTCAGCCGCTCATTAGCAGTCTCCTGGACTTCCAAGGCTGGTACGGCTTCGGTAGCACTCATCGTCTCTCCCTCTGCATGCTTTGCTCTAACTGTGTCGCGAACACTACACGAACAACGCCGGCATTCACCAACGCTGTCTGTAGCTGGTCCATATAGCGGTATGGCACTTCCCGATCACCACGAATCGAGATCACCAGTGCTCTCTCAGATGCAGCGTATAGCGGTGCGACCACGGTAGTAGCTTGCTCCATCGTGTAGAGCTGGTCGTTGATGTACAGGTCACCTCCCCGCTCCATCCAGATGTTAAGGATGTTTTTCTGCTTCTCATCAATCTTCTGTGCGGACTCTGCCTCTGCCCACTCGATCGGTCGATTACTGTCACGTTGAAAGACCGTGGTGACCATGAAGAAGATCAATAAGAGAAACGCGATGTCAGCCATCGAAGACGAAGGGATCTCAGACGACGCCTTTGAACTCTTCTCAAAACCAGCACCCTTGATCCCCATATCTAGTTCTCCAATACCTGGAGGGAGATACGCTCAGCGTTGGCCGAATGCAGTGCGTCCAACACGTCAACCATGAACTTATAGGGGGCATCCGGATGGGTCTTCACGGCAGCAATCAAATTAGGATTAGCAGTCACCTCTTGGCGCCACAGCCCTTCAATTTCTTGCGCACGCATCTGCTGCTCCTGTTGGCTCTCGCCTCGCCTTACGATCACGATACCCGATGACTGAATCAGGAGATGGAGGATGTTCCTCTGGCTGACCTCGGTTTCCTCGCCGGCCTCCGGAAGCACAATTGCTAAACCCTTATCCTTTGGAAACGTCGTTGTGACCAGAAAGAAGATCAGCAGCAGGAAGGCGATATCAGCCATCGACGATGTAGGAACCTCGCTGCTGGCCTTCGATTTCTTGCTACCAAGAATCGACATTTCCGCCCCCGGTTTCGTTAACTAATCAGATACTCTTATACCGTTAAAACGGTCCCAATTCGCCTTCGTTAGCTTCTGAATCTTAGTCTTTATCGGCATCCTCGTCGGATGCTTGCTCTGCAATGAAATTAGTAATCCAACCTAAAGCCCTCTGAGCCAGATTCTTATCTTGAGATGCGACCTCTCGTCCTCCTGGAACCTCAGCAGGAGCCTCCCATGCCGAGGCTGCCACAGCGACGGGCACCTGCTCATCGTCATCGCTGCCCTCCCTTAGAATCTGGATCTGTCCAGACTTTTCCAGATCCCAAGCAATATTCAGGATCTTCTGAGCTCCGTGCTCCATATCGACGATTAGCTTGTCGATCCGAGTCACAAAGAAGTTGTATGCGACGTTCACCGGAACTGCGATGAGGAGCCCGGCCGCCGTAGTGAGCAGCGCAACTTTGATGCCGCCGGCCACAAGGCTTGGATCAACGTCCCCTGCCTCCTCAATAGCAGCAAACGCGAGGATCATGCCTGCTACAGTGCCCAGAAAGCCCATAAGTGGAGCAACGTTCGCGATCGTAGCAAGAATGACGAGACCCCGCTCCAAAAAGCCAAGCTCTATAGTTCCCGTTGTAGCAACCGCAGCTTCTAGCTCACCAGCAGCGAGCCTACGGGTCTTAATTCGTCGGAGCCCAGCAAGCAGGATCGCCCCTGTCGGTCCTGGCGTATCACGGCAAATCTCAATCGCGGCGTCCACGTTTCCTGTGAGAGCAGCCTCTTCCACTTCGTTGAGTACGCGGTCCGTACCTTTGTGAGCGGCCCAAAGCGTATACGCCTTGGCTAGGATCACACCCAGAGCGACCATGGAACAGAGCGTGAGCGGATACATCATCAGTCCGCCATCCGCGAACAGGGTCATCAACTGGTATTGGGTGCCCACTTAGGCCTGCTCCTGATTGAGTTTTGAGACCGTGCTCTCGCGTACAAACTCTGACGCTGAACCTATATTTAGCACTGACACATCCTTACAGGACCTGCGCAATGTAGAGCAGGTCTCAGGAAAGTGTCAACGCATGGATACTGACACGAAAATACGGATGGATTGGGTGGATTTCAGGTCTGTAGCTCTACCTGTTGGAGTGCTGTGTCCAGTGTTGGCAGTCTCCCCAGCAGAATTTCTCGCAAACGGTCAGCACTAAGGTCTTGCTCCAGGTGACCTTCTATGGCTACTGCAATCTGGGCGGTTTCCTCACTTACGATGATTACGATTGCGTCTGTCTCCTCGCTAAGGCCAATGGCTGCACGGTGTCGCGTCCCTAGGGAATGGTCAACCTGGGACTGGGTAAGCGGCAGGATGGCACCCGCACTGCGAATCTTATTTCCGTAGATTAGAACTGCTCCATCGTGGAGCGGTGAATACGGCGTAAATATTGTCGTGAGTATGTCCGCTGATACACGTGCATCGACGAAGCTTCCAGTCTCCGCATATTCATCCAGGCCGATATCCTGTTGGATAGCGATGATCGCTCCATGTCTCAAACCCGATAAGCGGATCACAGCCTCTAACACCTCTTCCGCGACACGCCCTACCTCGAGGCGCTGAAAAATGCGGACCATCTTGGTGCGACCAAGGCGAGCAAGCGCTGACCTGAGCTCGGGTTGGAATACCACCAGCGCTGCGATGGCTCCATACTGGAAAACTGTTTCCAAGAGGGTGCGAATCAAGACTAGATCCAGCAAGCGAGCAGCACCGTATATGAACGCAAGTAAGACCAGTCCAAGCATGATCTGCATCGCGCGAGTACGCTGAATGACTAGTAGGATCCGGTAGGCCAGGAACGCCACGAGAAGGATCTCCACCAGGTCAGTCCATCCCGGCGTTAAGAACGGCAGTTGTTCCCAGATCCAGACCACCGCTACCGCTCCTCGGTCAAGGCCCCGTCACTCTCTGCTGTTATGATCGGGGGCTTCGTAAACGCTGGTCGCGGGTCCCGGTAGTGGCCCGTCAGCTCCCGGCAAACCCAACGGAGGCGGAGCTGCTTTCTCAGGCTGTTTGGATGAATCGGACGGTGCAGGAGCAAGCTCCTCCCTGGCCGGAACCGGTTGAGGGGGAAGCGGTTCACCACGCCCAAGAGCTGCGATTTCTTCGCGGCCAAGTGTCTCGCGCTCTAAGAGCGCCTGAGCCACTATTTCTAGGAGATCGCTGTGCTCTTTAACCACTTCACGAGCACGCTCGTGAGCCGTGTCTAAGAGCCGTTTCACCTCCTCATCAACCATCTTAGCGGTATGCTCAGAAACAACTCTCCGCTGCCCAAGCTCCCGCCCTAAGAAAACTTCCTGCTCAGAATCACCAACGGAGACCAACCCGACCACGTCACTCATACCGAACGTCATCACCATCTTTCTGGCCATAGCCGTCGCTCGCTCGATATCGTTACCAGCCCCTGTAGTAATATCTTTGGGGCCGAACGTGACTTCCTCTGCTACCCGCCCACCAAACAGCATCGCGAGCTGTCCCTCCATCCACTCCTTGGTGTACGAGTGCCGGTCCTCCTCCGGGAGGCTCGCAGTGATTCCAAGCGCACGTCCTCTCGGAATAATCGTGACCTTATACACCGGATCTAGTCCTGGAATCTTCAACCCCAAAACCGTATGGCCTGCTTCATGATACGCAGTGAGCCGGCGCTCTTTCTCAGTGAGGACCAAGCTCCGGCGCTCGGTACCGAGCATGATCTTATCCTTGGCTTGCTCGAAGTCCTCCATATCGACCTTGTCCGCATCTCGACGGGCCGCAAGCAGAGCAGCTTCATTGCAAATATTCTCTAGGTCAGCACCGGTCATGCCTGGTGTTCCACGGGCGATGAGTGCGAGCTCGATGTCATCCGCGAGAGGAAGCTTCTTGGCATGAAGCCGAAGGATACCCTCTCTACCCCTCACGTCTGGGAGGTCGACGACGATCTGCCGATCGAAGCGGCCCGGCCGCAGAAGTGCCGGATCAAGCACATCCGGACGATTGGTTGCCGCTAGAAGGATCACACCCTGGTTCTGCTCAAAGCCGTCCATCTCGACAAGTAATGCGTTAAGCGTCTGCTCCCGCTCGTCATGCCCACCACCCAGGCCCGCACCCCGATGCCTACCAACGGCATCAATCTCGTCTACGAAGATTATACACGGAGCGTGATCCTTTCCTTGCTCGAAAAGGTCGCGCACTCGTGAAGCACCCACCCCGACGAACATTTCGACGAAATCCGAGCCCGACATCTGGAAGAAAGGTCGAGCGGCTTCTCCAGCAACAGCCCTTGCTAGAAGGGTCTTACCTGTGCCCGGAGGACCGACGAGCAGAACACCGGTAGGTAAGCGGCCACCCAGTTTAGAGAACTTACTAGGATCTTTAAGGAACTCGATGATCTCTTCGAGCTCCTGCTTTGCTTCGTCTACACCGGCAACGTCTGCAAAAGTGACCTTAGGTGTGTCGGGCGAAATAAGCTTGGCCTTAGACCGTCCAAATTGGAATGCGCGATTACCACCACCCTGCATCGTGCGGAAAATCCAGATCCAGAAGGCTATGAATAGCAGCCAAGGAAGCGCACTGAGTAGTAGTGTGCCCCACCCTGGCCGCGAGGTCTCTGCGTCGATAATGACATCTTCTGCCTCAAGATCCTCTATCAGTCCATCTGTTATCTCGCCCGGAAGAGTTAGCTGGAACTGGGTGACCTCCTGGTCCAGCTTTATCACCGGAGCACGAAACTCGCCATCGATCTCACGATCGATGACGGTCACCCGATGCACATTTCCAGCACGGAGTTGGGCCCGGAACTCGGTATACGTAATCTCAGCTGATGCCGAATCGTTATTCCGAACGAACTGGATTCCCATCAAGAACAACAAGGCCATCATCCCCAAGAGCGCTGCGTTCTTGGAGATCCGGCCTAAGGGCTTGTCGTCGTTCGGACGTATCGGGTCAGGTTCTGGCATACTGCTTTAACCTCGCGTGACCAACCTTGGTGCGTAGCACAGGAAGCTCATCATAGGCTCGCAATATATGGTAAATGGCGAAAGTCCTCACCATGATCTAGACCATACCCCACAAGGAACTCATTAGGTACATCAAAGCCTACCCAACGGGGCTCAAGTCCGCGTTGCGCCACCCTTTTGTGGAGTAGGGTGCATACCTCGATGCTCGCGGGGTCGTGCGCTTCGATTAAAGGAATGAGTCGGCTCAATGTCATCCCACTATCGACGATATCTTCTACGACCAAGACCGCACGCCCTTTCAGTTTGACTGTGGGAATGTACAGCAGCTGTACTTCATTATTCGACACCTTGCCCACGCCGTAGCTGGAGACAATCAGAAAATCTACCTGAAGAGACACTGGGATGGACCGGACTAGATCGGCCATAAAGATGAATGACCCCTTTAGTAGGCCGAGAACGAGCAAGTGATCCTGGGCTGTGTAAGCCTTCCCGATCTCACGTCCCAACTCGTAGACGCGCGCCTGAACCTCCTCCACAGTAAAAACCGTGCGAGCTAGCTATCCTCCTCCGAGCTGCATGCCCTCAAAAAGCTTTCGCATCCGAAATCCCTATGTGGAGAACACTTTCACTTTCGCTTTCATCACCACGAGAGGTTGCCTCGGCAACCCCCGGGATCCAAAGCACACTTCCGAGCCCGTCGACCAATAGGGGAACCTGCCGCCGCTCGGGTTCGGGAATCCGCGCTTCCAGAAAGAGCTTCTTCAGCTTCCTGGTGCCAACAGCTAGCCGAATCCGATCTCCAGGCCGTCGCGCACGGACTGTGAGGGGAAAGTGAGGTGAAGCCAAAACTAAGCGTTCGGACATCAGATCAAGACTCTTTTCGGGACTCCACTTAACCAACACCTGGCGACCACCCAAGAGCGCCGTACCTGAGCCCGGTCGTGAGTTGGAGATCTGTAAGGGTCTGTCGCGAACACTGGCGGTCCTGGGGGAAAGAACCAAACGGTCCAGGTCTCGCCGCAAGCACAACCCTCCGGTCAGATCGATCTGCCGACCACTCTGTGCTGAGCCAACGAAGTCCGAAGCCAACCGGGTTCCAGCAGCATCAAGCTGGTGTCCAAGTCTCCTTGCAAGCTCGCGAATAATTCGACCACGGACCGCTCTGTGGAACGGAGTAATTCGCTTGAAATCAAGTGAAATGGCTTCCTTGTCCTCTTCCACTTCAAGAGAATCCAGCATTTCGTTGAGTACGCTGAGCCATGCTTCCTCATCCTCTCTCGCTAGATCTGCTAGACGGACAAGGGCTCTTCGTGCAGCAGGCGCAACCTTCGATTCAATTTCCGGTAAAACATTATTGCGTATGATGTTACGAGCGAAGCGTTGTTCTCGGTTGGTAGGATCTTCCCGCCACTCAAGACACACCTTCTGGACATAATCACTGATCTCGTCGCGCCAAAAGGGGAGAAGGGGACGCCAAACTCCAGGTTCCCGATATTCGGTCATGCCACTGAGCCCCCTCTTCCCGCTACCTCGAACCATCCGAAAGAACACCGTCTCCGCCTGATCATCAGCATGGTGCGCCATCGCTACCACTCCTGCGCCAACACGACTCCGAACTGATTCAAGGAAAGCATGACGTGCGTTGCGTGCTGACTCTTCTGAGACGAGGGCTTCCTCAGCACGCCCGAGCGTGAGTGGCACACCCCAGGCACGACAGAGGCCACATACCCACTGGGCATCAGCTGCGCTGTCGTCCCGAGAGCAGTGGTCAAAGTGTGCAGCATGAAGTTGATGCGACTGAGGAAGCGCGAAGCGAAAGAGGTGGAGAAGTGCAACGGAGTCGAGGCCTCCGGAGATCGCTACCACGATGGGAGCGTCTGAAAGAAAGTTCTCACGAGCCAATGTAAAAATCGACCGAAAGCGTCCGGCAAGACTGACCATTTCTTCACTCATTTCAAATCTTCTCGTAGCATCGACACTGAAGGGCGACCTCTGATCTCGGTTAACACTGAAGCGAGTAGATCCGGACGATCGCTTTGAATCGCATCGACACCCCAGTTGATAAGGCGACGCATGTCACCTGGGTCATCCACTGTCCAGACGTGCACCGGTAGATTTCGGGCATGTGCCTGCCTGATGAAGCGCGTTGATACTATACGCAACCCCTTCCAGATCTCCGGCACCTGAAGCACATCCGCCTGGGGAGTGAAGGGGTTTCCCCACGGGAGAAGATGTCCTACCCAAAACCAAAATACTTGATAGCGGCTGGCACCCCACGGACCTGGGTACTGCCGAACCGTCCTGCGGGACCGCTCAAATTCTGCAGCGACGAGCACACGATGCTCAGCGGAGTGGCGTTCAATTACTTCAACGAGTGGTCCCGCCACCTGTGGTTCCTTAGCCTCGACGTTCATGCGTGTGTCTGGGAGAGCGGTCAAGACTTCCTCAAATGTTGGCACCGTCACACCCTCCCCGCGGAACGAGTGCTCACCTGTTAGGTCTTTGAAGTGATATCCCGCATCGAACCCTCGGATCTCATCCAAGGTCAGCTCCGCTACCGAGCCGATCCCGTCGGTCGTCCTGTCGACTGTCGCATCGTGGATCACAACGACGCATCCGTCACGGGTTAGGCGTACATCCATTTCCAACATGTCTGACCCCCACCACTCAACTGCTCTCCGGAAGGCTAGCAGAGTATTCTCGGGTGCGAGTTTTGCCCCTCCCCGATGTGCCACTAGTAATGGCGCCCCCGAAAAATATGTGCAGCCCGTTCGAAAGCGTTGAGGCCTAAGCATTTATGCAGACTAGTCGGCTTACCTAGCTTGAGCTCCGGATGCCTGCTTCGACACGCTCGATCTCCTCGGACTGGAGCCCATAGAAGATGTTCTCCCACTCCAGCTCGCTCCAATACAAATCTTCTGCCCCCTCTCGAAGGTACCGGCGTACATCCGGAGAAAGTGGAAAGCTTAACACCGGCATCAGCGACTCAAGATCCTCACTCAAGATTCGTTCAATCCGCTCGCGTCGCCCGTTCAGGACTGTGCTCGCACGTTCGTTCATGGTGCCCTCAGCGCACCGGAGAAGATAAACTTTCTAACAACAAGATAGCTGAGAATAGAGTATCGCGGCCATGGATGCTGCCCTGTCTCGTGCCTTAAGAAACTGAACGGTCAACTCCTCAGTAGAATCCAAACCCTAGGCAGCCTGCGTACTGGATCTAGGTACTGAAGTGGCGTGCTCGCTCCGCCAAGTTCTTGATGATTTTTCTGATCAGAGCTGTTGTGGCCAGGCACGATGTTCAGATGCCGGAGGAGGGACTCGAACCCCCGACACGCGGATTATGATTCCGCTGCTCTAACCGACTGAGCTACTCCGGCGGCGGGGAAAAAGCTTATCCGGGTCTGAGAGTGTGTCAACCGGACTCCCCGAGTGAAACTGAGCACCTTTGTGGCATCTTGCGCCCCGGTGACCTGCGGGCGACGCTGATGAAGCTATGACGTCAAGCGGATACACCTAAGAAGGTCTGGCCAAAAAGATGATAGGACTCCGTGAAAGCGAAGATGCTTAGAAAGATCCTGCCAGCATACAAGAAGAACTGGAACTCTAGACACCAACCGCTCCGTCCGGACGATGACCAGGCAAACCAGAATAGGCCTGCTCAGGGTATCGGCCGGGTTAGCGCCCCTTAATTCGTGCCGAATCCAAGGAAGGAGATAGTGAGTTGGACGGCTCTGCAAAACGGTATAGTGTCTCCCCGTCCCTGATCATGCCAAAGCGCTCTCTAGCGATCCTTTCAAGCATCCCAGAATCTGACCGCATGGAGTCTGCCCGTGCGACAAGCGAGTCAATTTGACGACTCTTCTCCGTAAGTTCAGCCTGCGTTTGCTCCAACTCAGTGCGTGCTTTTTGGAGAGCGAACCAAGAATATTCTCCGCTGAAAACTGCGTAATATCCAGCGAGCAAAACGATAATGAGCAAGACTGTCTTCTTCAGCCTTCTCACTTAGGACGCTCCCGTCTGACTCGGCGATGACATCCAAGGCCATACGCTATGGCCAAGGTAGCGAGCTCTTTCGCCCAGTTGCTCCTCAATTCTCAGGAGTTGATTGTACTTGGCGACTCGATCAGTTCGACTGGCACCGCCCGTCTTGATCTGACCAGCCCCCATCGCAACAGCAAGATCTGCGATCATCGTGTCCTCTGTCTCACCCGAGCGATGGGAGACGATGGTCTGATACCCAGCCTCACGTGCGACCCGTATCGTTTCGAAAGTCTCTGTAAGGGTGCCAATTTGGTTGACCTTGATGAGGATAGCGTTCGCAGTCTCTGAGCGGATGCCCTCGCGCAGTCGATCCACATTGGTCACGAAAAGATCGTCACCAACTATTTGTACCCGATTTCCTACAGCCTCGGTTAGTGCTTTCCAACCATGCCAGTCATTTTCATCGAGCGGATCCTCCAGCGAGCTAATAGGATATTTCTCTACCCACTCCACCCAGAACTCGATCATGGCAGCTGTGTCTCGACACTCACCCGAGGACCACCTAAACACATACTGGCCATCTTCGAAGAACTCGCTGGCCGCCGCATCAAGTGTAAGCACGACGTCTTCACCAGCCCGATACCCTGCACGGTCAATTGCCTCCAACACAACCTCAATTGCTTCTTCGTTACTGCCTAGGTCGGGAGCAAATCCGCCCTCATCACCGACTGCGGTGCTCTTCCCCTGTGAGGCCAAAACCTGCTTGAGATGATGGAAAATCTCCACACCGATCCTCAAGCCCTCGCTGAAGCTGTCCGCACCGACCGGCATCACCATGAACTCCTGGATATCGACGTTATTGGGTGCATGTGCCCCACCGTTCAGGATGTTCAACATTGGGACCGGAAGGAGGTTAGCATCTCCACCAGGGGCCAAATAACGCCAAAGTGGTAGACCATCCTCTGAAGCAGCCGCCCTAGCGACTGCTATCGATACCGCTAGGATCGCGTTCGCTCCAAGATTCTGCTTGTTCGGAGTCCCATCGAGCTCGATCATGATTTGATCGACTTTAGCCTGCTTACGCGCTTCGATCCCTTTCAATGCTTGAGCTATACTCGTTTCAACATTCCGCACCGCACTCAACACACCCCTGCCGAGGAATTTCGTACAATCACCATCCCTTAGTTCAACAGCTTCGTGGGCCCCTGTTGATGCACCCGAAGGTGCGGCCGCCCGCCCCCGTGCACCCGTATCTAGCGTGACCTCAGCCTCGACTGTCGGATTCCCTCTCGAGTCGATAATCTGCCTTCCGTTCACACTGACGATCGCCGACATTGGATTCCTCTCGTCCTACCTGGTTTCGTGCCGCTTCTGGAGTTCGGAGAGAGCCTGCCAGGCTCTCACTGTAAGCCTACCCCGGTCCTCCATGCTGTATCCACCTACCTGAATCGGCTCGCCAAAATGCACGCGGACGACGCCGGAATGTACTAGAAGCGAACCTTTCTTCATCACTTGACGAGACCCGAAGATGGCCGCCGGCACAACAGACGCACCGGCCTGGACCGCCAAAACGAATGCTCCTTTCTTGAAAGGACCTAGTTCACCGGTGTCCGAGCGTGTCCCCTCAGGGAACATGATGATAGTTGGAGCTGATTCTTCCAGCTTTTTTCTTGCAATATCGAGAGATGCTAGTGCCCGGGTTTTGTCACCTCGATCGATATAAATGTGCCCGCACGCCTTCACGGCTGCTCCGAAGACAGGGATTCTCTCAACCTCTTTCTTCGCTACGAAGACGTAACGTCCGGGCACAAATGCCGCGAGAACGAGAACGTCACACCACGAAACATGGTTCGCCACCAAAACCTGAGGCGAGGTGGGATCTATTACGCCCTCGTTCTCGATGACGACACGCACGCCTGCAACCTTCAAAACCAAACTAGCCCAAGCGCGAGCAGCTTTTTCGCAACAACACTCGGTCTCAGCTGAACGACGGTATACGGACCATGCAATCTTGGAGGCGTACCAAATCGTTGCGGGTACAATGGATATGGACACTAGAAAAAGCCGAATCACAGCACGTCTATGGCATAGTGGTCGAAGCCACTTCTCAGCAAGGGCTCAGGCTCGCTTCCACCCCGGTCGATCCACACACCATTACCTTCACAAACCTGCCCAACCCGCGTGACCTCGATACCAAAGCGCTGTCGGAAGTAGGACGGATCCACTACATCCGGTCCAGCCGTGAAGCATAGTTCGTAGTCCTCCCCTCCGTAGAGCGCCGCTTCGAGTGCCTCCTCCGGACCCAGAACTTGGACGGCGATAGGTGCCACGGGAACTGCAGCTGCCTCCAGCACGATCCGCACACCAGAGGCTGCTCCAAGGTGGGCTGAATCTCCCGCCAAGCCATCGGAGAGATCTATCAAGGCATCTGCCATATCTTCTTCTACCAGATAGCGTGCCTCATCGAATCGCGGTGGGGGGCGAGCAAATGCCCTTCTAGCTTCGGGTGGCGGCTCCTCTCCACGCTGCCAGACCCGCACCGCAGTGGAACTCGCTCCGAGCCTTCCCGTAACCCAGATATCGTCGCCCGGGACAGCACCGTTCCTTAGCACGGGCCTGTGAGTGCTACCCAGTCCGACTACGTCAATGAAGATTGGGCCCGACGTGCTAGAAAGGTCTCCGCCAAGAATCACCGCCCCCGCTTCCGAAGCTGCTTCTCTACATCCAGATTGCAGCGCCTTCGCTACCTCCTCGTCATTGACTGCCATAGACACGAAAATACCCACCGGGACGGCGCCCATCGCAGCGACATCGGATAGTGCGCACGAAACTGCGCGGAACCCGATTTCCTTGTCCTCTAGCCAAGCCCTCCTGAAGTGGACATCCTCCAACGATAGGTCTGTGCTGAGGACCCACCCTCCTTCGATGACCGCCGCATCGTCTCCAGAACCCAAACGCACGCCCACCGGGAGCACATCACTTGGGCTGATCAACCGGCGAATCAGATCAAATTCCGCACCAGGGCCGAGGCGGACGGGACCAATGGAAGGGGACTTGGTCACCTCGCAGCATCCGCGTCGTAGACCACAAAGGAGAGATCAATTTCGGAGGCTCCTGCACCACGCTCTCCAAGCGCATTCGGCATGCAGCGGATCACATCGCTGGGTGTGAGAGATACTCCGCGTGCGGCCAGATTGGCGGCCCTTCCGGTAAGATAAAGGCTCACCGCACCGGCCTCCATCACTCCCAAACCCTGAGCAAGCAATGCTCCGCACACACCTGTTAGGGTGTCTCCCATCCCTGCAACAGCAAGATCGGAAGTGCCCTGGCTCCCAACCAGAATACGGCTGCCCGGGCTGGCGATCAGAGAAGGTGTTCCCTTAAGAAGAAAGCAATGCCCAAAGCGCTCGACTGCTTCCCTTAGGGCGGTCAACCGATCTTCAATCACGTTTGACTTCGACTCAGCAAGCAAGCGGCTCATCTCACCTGCGTGTGGCGTCGAAAGGACCGGCTGTGACTTACCAAGGGCCCTAAGATCAAGGATGCCTTCAGCTGCGAGATTTAGAGCATCTGCATCTATAACCAGCGGCCGTTGAGGTCCTTCAGCAACTTTGTTCGCCAGTTCCACAGCGAACGCTTTAGTCCCAAGGCCGGGCCCGAGTGCCACGGCGTCAGTATCCTCCAGGGCCGCCTCAATCGCCGCCCCATCCGAGGCGTCCACATAGATTGCCTCCGGGGTAGATCTCTGCAAAATCTCTCGGTTTTCGGGCGCTGAGCACACTCGGACTAAACCCACGCCCGCAGTCAGCGCAGCCTGGGTGGTCAATACTGCCGCTCCCGCCATTCCGGGCTGACCTGCAATTACCGTTACACGCCCCACCTCATTCTTATGGGTATCCCTGGGGCGGCTAGGCAGCTGTCTCTGAGCCCAGAGAGGCGTGATCACCTGCGCGAAATCCTGCTCATTACCCGAGGGTGGAAAACCAATTTCGACAACAACCAGGCGGCCTGTATGACCGCGAGCGGGTGAGAGAAGACTACCTAGCTTGGGAGCCCCAAACCCCACCGTCACTGACGCGTGAATAGCCTCACCCGGGACTGCACCCGTCGAGGAATTGATCCCAGAAGGAACGTCGATCGCGAGTACCGGACAGGGCGCCCTGTTGAGACGGGCGATCGCTGTTGCCTGCCGATCTCGGGGGGGGCCCTCAGCACCGGTTCCCAGGATGCCGTCTACAGCAACTCCGGAAGCTCCGAGGAGCGCATCCCAGCCGCTATCGTCGAGAACCGTATCCACGATGATAGGGATATCCCAGCCATGAAGCAGTGGGTCGTCCGCGGCACGTTCGGCCACGAGCACAGCGCGGACTTCTCGGCCCCAAGCGCGTAGAGTACGCAGGAGCACCAGTGCATCGCCGCCATTGTTACCCGAGCCCACGACCCCGACCACCGGGCCCTCTGGGAACAAATGTTGGGTTACCTGAGCTGCTGAGCGACCAGCATTCTCCATCAGCACCAGCTGCGGCACACCGAATGTTTCGATGGCCGCGCAATCCAAGCGCGCAGATTCGCCACCGGTCGGTGCATAAACCAATTCGCGTGCGAACGGACGCAACGGATTTCCGGTATCAGTCATCAGAGCACGAGGGAATGCAACTATGTTGTCCGCCACGCAAGAAGTCCGTGGCACGGACTCTCTCCTTTACTATGAGCTCTTCTCCACAACCGTCACCCGTATTCTCCTGGGAGATTGATGGTTCAGACCGTCCTACTTGTAACTCTGGCCTATCTGGCGACCAACGGTGACCTCGCCATTGTCGATCCTAATATTGAACCCACAATCTGGGCTGGAGCACACCCAAGCCTTGTAACGGATCGGGGCCCCTTCCCTGCCGTAGTGCGAGAGCGGCAAAA
>Ga0310122_10001720_pt1 | contig 14002 bp, 13 predicted proteins | sample CB6_Bottom_1051__FD_203503 | JGI IMG/M metagenome (GOLD analysis project Ga0310122, IMG submission 203503) | Marine microbial communities from Western Arctic Ocean, Canada - CB6_Bottom_1051 | ecosystem: Environmental > Aquatic > Marine > Oceanic | place: Canada: Western Arctic Ocean | collected...
TTTTGTTAAATATATTCCATCAATTCGTGAAAGATAAAACTCAAAATCGGATGTAAAATCATCACCAGGTTTAATCATATCAACCGTAGCTGCACCTGTATTAACAAAGTTTTTAGAATCTATTGAAGCCGAATTATTATAACCAATAACATTACTATCATCTGATACCCTAGGTCTAAAATCTATACAGTCCCTTAATTCAAGTTTACCTTTTGTTGGTGATTTGAAAGATGGTATGTTACCATAATCAATAACACCGGCATAACTATCAGCACTAAAGTAATCTCCGGCACCGTGTTGAAAATAATCAAATGTAATTAACAATCGTCCTGTTGGTGCTTGTTGACCTGTTTTCAAATTTATTCTACCTACATCATAAAAACTATCCCTTTGTCCATTATCTAATGTAAATCTATCCGTGATATCTGTATCACTTGTTGTTGGTGTTGTACTAAAATCAGCAGCCATATGAACAGTTGTTAAAGCATAGATATCTGCTTTACCCAGTCCAATAGAACTTTCCTGTGCTAATGCTTGAGTAGTAATTGTTGCAGTTGCAGCAGATACTAAAGTTTTTCCTTTTTCATCAGCAACACTACGATTGATTGTTGCAATCAATTTAACTTTTGCACTTGCTAAATTAGTTCCTAAATCAATTGTTAATGTTCGTCCTGTTGGCGAACCACCCAAACTAAAAATTGTTGCACTTTCGTGGCTTTGTCCATCTAAACTTATTATATCACCATTATAATGTCCTGCAGTATTGTTAGCAGCTGTTGCTGACATTATCGACATAGTAAAGTCTGCTTCAGCATGAGCACTAAATGTTTCGTTTGCTCCTGAAGTAAATGAAACTGTTCCATCAGAGGATAATGTTTCCACAAACTGCCTTCGTACTTTATGATTTGAATCCGTTACTCCAGAATTAGTTGTAGTTTTTAATGTCTTGATTGTATCTTCCGGCATTTTATATACCAGACTTGTATTTTCTATATCATTTAATTTCGCTCGTTGTAATCGTGCTACTGCACCTGTTACAGTACCACATTTTCCCCTAAGCGTTGCGTTTGTTGATGAATCAATAGTACTTATAATTACTTGTCTACTTGTACCATTACTATCTGTAAATTCTATTTGATCCCCAACTAATAATTGATTCAAAAAATTACTTCCACTACCACGAAGCGTTGTAGAGCCAGAACTAACAGATACCGTTCCTCGTAAAGGTAGATTAGATAGTAATTTTCTTGAAAAAGTTGATGTCATAACAGGATCACAAGTAAAAGTAGGTGTTCCTGCTTGAGTAATTTGTTTTGTTTGTGATATGTCGTAAATTGTAATTGCTTGTTTTTCTGGAGCATCTTTTGATATAGTAGATGAATTTCCAGTTTCATCAGAAACCGTTTCACTCACTAGAAAAGTACCTTTTACATTTGATAAAACAATTACTGCATAACTAGAACTTTCCAACGCAACCTGACTTCCCGCATTTGCTGAGCCGTCAGTTGAATCTAATACGATAGAAGAATCTGGTTCATTTTCTAAAACTATTTTATCAAGTGTTGTTGATGATACTGTAGGACTTTCTATAACACCTGTCGCACCACCCGAACTACCTGTTAATATTTCACCTGTAACAAAAGAAGTATTTGAACCAACTGAAATATGCTGAAACATTTGAATATCAAATAATCCAAGCTTATAAACAGATGATGTTCCTGCCAATGTTGCATTTGCACCTGCGGTTCCAGATGAGTATTCAAAGAAACGAGGTTTTGCTCGTCCTATTTGTTGAACATCATTGTTAACCGTGCCTCTTACCACACCTCTTGTAACAGTAAAATCCTTATTTAAAATCAATTCTTTAAATGCTTCTGTTTCACCAGCCACAGTACCAACATCAACTGATCCATAAACATTTCTAACATCTAAATAATTTCCTAATTGCAACGAAACTGTAGAATTATTAATCTCTTGGGCATCCCTTGCTTTCTTAACAGTTTCATATTTTGTTGATTGTGTTTCTATTTCATAACCATAAACATATGCTTTACCTGGTGATAAACCAATTGCTAATCTTGCTTGTGATTCATCTTCTGTAAATAAATTTTCCCATAAACCGCTAGTTATATTCTGCGAAAAAATACCACGGCCATATTTTGCAACATTACTAGCATTATTTCCAACCCAATGATGCTCCCTTACATCAATATCAAAAGGTTTAGTAATATAGTTTCCACTTTCATCATATGTTCTGCGAGCAAAAGTATCTTCTAAAATATTATATTCTGTTTTAATAACCTTTGTTTCTACTATACCATAATTAACTTTCATTAACTCAACAAAACTACTATCTTCCGTTGATGTTAAGGATAATTTAGCTAATGTTAATGAAACTTTATATCTATGAGCACCAGGAGCATTTACATTTGATGAACCGGTCGCATTATCCTTTAATGCTGTATCTTCTTCTGGTGTTATAAAACTTTCCGTAATAGTAAAACCAACTCGATAGGATGGAGTTCGGTCATATGCTTCCAATACTAAAGTTTGTTCTGTATTCTTTACAAATAATCCATCTACAAAATATACACCTTCTTCTACCTTAACAGAAGAACCTTTACCCGTTGCATCTGTAGTTATTGGTAATACCGTACCCGACACACCAACAACAGCAGATACACTAATATTAGAGGAATTTGTTCCTGTTAATGTTTCTCCATCTGTAAATACCTGTGCTGAATTATCTGTTCCTGCTTTTGTATATGTAATAAATAAAGTTGCAGCTGTGGTCGTTGTTGCTACTTGTGAGTTTACAACAAGGCCAACAACACCAGATGTTCCACCAGTAAGTAAAATATCTTCTAAACTTGAAACAGCACTTGTAGAAAATGAAGAAAGTTTAACATAATCATATGCGTTAAATAAAGTTACTTCACCAGGTATTACCTGTGAACCTTCTTTGAAGATATGTTGACCAAATCTTTGAACTTGGTTTTGTAAAATTGTTTGAAGTTGTGTTAGTTCCCTTGCTTGAACAGCATATGCCGGACGAAATAAAACTTTATGAAAATTCTTATCCTCACTAAAATCGTCATAATAGGGACTGACATTAAAATCGGTTGCCATTATTTATTCCTCTAGAACTCAACGATTAACTTGATGTTTTCTGTTTGGTCGCTTGCCCTTGTAATTGGTTTTCTATTTTCAACATACAGTATATCACCAGAAGCTACAGTAGCTGTTTTGGCATCCAACTCTGGAACCGTATCGTGAGATGTAGGTGTTCCAGTAGCACTTGATGTTCCACCTGTTACAACATATGTGCTACTAAATGCTGTTACATTCTGATTTGTATCTATGCCTTGATTTGCAAATTGCGGTTGAATATATCTCAAAGTTTTTGTTCCTGAAGTATAATCAACAACATAACCAACAGCACCAGTTGTTGCTTGTGTAATCTTTTCATCAGCTTGGAATGAACCAGGCGAACCACTAAATGTAACTGATTTTGTAGCATCTAGTGTTGATAAAGAAGATAACGAAGCACTTGTTGTTGGATTCTTAATAAGTGCTATACGCCTGAAATCATTTGCTACGGTAAAGTCACCAGATCCTGCATTTTGTACAATATCTTGATTAACCATAACAAAGAAAGCACCTAACTCTTTCTCAACATCTGTACCATGTCCACCATACGGTGTTATAATAAAATCCAAATCAGAACTAGCTACATTACCAAAATCACTAGCCTTAATGCTTGCATGAGTATATCCAGATCCTGCAGTTGTAATAGTAATCGCCGTTACAGCATTACCTGCAACTGTAACTGTACATGCACCACTTGTTCCATCTCCACGAATTGCTACACTTGTATATGAGCCATTTGTTCCACCAGAGCCACCTGCTGTTACTTTAACATTTTCAATTGCGCCTGCAGTTGTTGAGTAATCAGTAGATTCTGTTGAAATATGCATAAAATCAGTTGATAAGAAATTGGTTTGTTCTGCAGCTGTCAATGAATACATATATTTCCACTTGTAATTATCAGCAGTTGTGAAAACAGAAGTGGACTTATTGCCTGTTGGTTCAGTTGTTGAAGCAGTATTGCTATCATTGTCTATGCATTTATAGACATCATAGGAACTGTTCATAACATAAAAAGTTGAATCGTATAAATTTGTCGCACCACTATTAGAAGAAATTGCTGTACCAGCAGTATTAATATTTCCATAATCATGCCTATAATAATCGTAAGTAGTTCCTGTTGCCCAGTCCCTTCTTGGTATTACTAATGATACATCACCAGTTCCTACCTTTTGAGCTGCTAGTAAATCGTCATATACATAAAATTCTGAGCCCACATCATCAATCGGGGTTGGTGGACTTGTATCTGTTCCATCATTAAATGTTTGATTATCAGCGAAAGCTTGTGGCCTTCCTAATGCTAGATAATAAACTTGACTTGTTTCGCCAAAATCCTCTTGAAATTGTTTGGCATTGAGTAATCTAAATTCTTTTGTAATTATTGCAGGCATTTTTTCTCCATCATTTCTATTTATACTACTTTAAATTAACTTGTGCCGGTATGGCAAAGTTTGTTCTGTGTTTCAATGATAAATCTCTAAAGGTATCAACCAATTCTCCATCTATAGATGTATTTTGAGTACCAGTAAATCTTAATTGGCCAATTGCACTTAATGGAACACTTGTTCCATCATCAGCAGCAACTTCCGTTAAAAGTTTTCTACCAAAACCTTCTTCTAATAAAATATTATCCCCAGCATTAGCTGAACTTCCATTAGTTCCATTCAATTCAATGTCAGTTACAGGTGGTGATGAGAAAGCACTTAAAGCAAATCTATTAATAGTACTTAATCGAGGACCAGCATAAATCCATCCTTTTGTTATTTCTATACCACTCAATGCAGTAACAGTTCTTCGAGAATTGTCATATGGTCTTTGAGTTCTTCCTGATAGCCAAGTTTCCGTACCTGTTAATCTCACATGCTGTGTAAGGGTAACATCTCTGGTATTTGAAGCAAAAGAAACTGAAGGATCCACGGTTGATGTTGCATTAGATCGTTGGGTTGTTCCATCCGTTGATGTTCCCAATTTTCTACGAGATTTCTCTCCGAAGATTAGTCTAAACAAGTCAACTACAGCATCTGTTTCTGTTACACCAGATAGTAATGTTCTTCCACCAGTCATTGTTGCCGCTACTTGTGATGCGATATCAACTTGACCTATAAGATTGAAACCAGCAGGATGTATAGCACGCTTGACATCATTTCTCCAAGTTTCAATACTCTCACCCACCTTTACAATGTATGAATAATCCTGATAAACTAAACTATCTTGTATAACCCTTGTATTTTCAGATACAAAACCATCAACACCAACATATGCACCAGGACTTTCTGGTGTTGTTGCAACTGTAACTGTTACAGAAGGAGGATTTGTAAATGTAATATTAGCAGTAACACCAGATGAGCCACCAGTTAAAGTTTCTCCAACCTCAAATGTTCCTGAAACATTACTTAAAGATAAAATGTTTCTAGCAGTATCATAACCCACTACTGTTCCTGTAGCCGTTACAGTTGTTTCATTTATTATTACATCTAATTCCTGTCCAATCAAAACTAAACGCCTTACGGCATCCTCAAAGATAATACTACCACCAACATCTGAACCGCCCGAATCTGTCCTATCGAATATAAGCTTATCACCCAATGTTCCAGTTGTTGCATTTTCCAAAAGCAAATCTTCGTCAACATGGTAATCCTCTAGAATTAAATTTCCTGTTCCTGTTTCAGTTTCTAATTCTGTAAATGTTATATCACCAGTAATTAATCTAGAATCATCCTCATCTTGAAACACCTGTGTGATTTGCATAATATCATTATCTTCATATCTTATATAATCGTTTGCAGGATACTCACCCCAATTATTTAACTTTGATACAGGATGGTCTGTAAAATCTTCTAGAACAAATATTCCTTCATTTACATCTGTTGCAAATTCTGTACTTAATGTGGAATCTTCCTCATTCAATAAATTAGATGGCCTGTAATTTTCAAGTGATAACTTAAAGTCATCTTCAAAGGTAGGTTCCAAAAGTATATCATCGGTATTCAACATTGATATTGTTTCACCTATAGTAAATGTTCCTGATGGTTTTTTAATTTGAATATGTTGCTGTGGTGATAATGTTGGTTGTGCTTCATATCTAAAGCCTGTATTTGTAATAAGAGTATCAAGCATTCTTCCAACATTTCCACCTTCAGGATAAACACTTGCACCTGTGCCACTTGTGGATGTTATTGTTAAAGTTGGCAGTCTTTCATAAGCTCTTCCAAAATTTGTAATCCGTACATCGGTAATATCATTGAGAGATGAGTTGGTCGCAGGTTCCATAATAACAATACCTTCATCTTCTGTAATAATTCTACCATCTTCTTGTCTGTCTTGTTCAATTAAGAAACCACCATTGACCACACTTACCTTTGCAGTTAAACCTGATCCCTCCGTATTAGAATTGTCAACTACGATAGCATCACCAATAGCATAATTAGAGCCACTATCCTCAACACGAATTTTATCTATCGAGCCTTGACCCAATTGTGATATTTGTAATTGTCCGCCACTACCACCATTTTGTTCTGTAATAGGAACATCTTGGGCAAGTGTATAATAGGAACCACCATCTGCAATTACCACATTCTGAATAATTTTATGTATTCGACCTGTTATGATTGTATCTAGATCCGTATTATCTGTACCAGTAAACTCAACAATACTTTCTTGTAACATTTTACTTGTACCATCTTCTTCTGAAACAATAAAATTTTCTTGGCCAACAATATCACCAGAATCTTCATCTATTATTGATTCCCTAGTATCAGAAACAAAAGTTCCTGCTATGGTACCAGGCAATAATGATAATGTCGCAACTGTATGGGTTCCAATAACTTCCGTTGTAACTACATCAACAACAGCTGTTGCAATATTCACACTATCATTACCAACTACAGCAGTTTGAGTAATCGTTTGTCCAATTAAATTAGTTAATAAACCACCTGTAGGAGAAACAAGTGTTACCTTTAGTGTTGTATCTGTATTAAAATTACCGTGTGAAACCTTTAATAATAAATCTCTAGGATATGTTATTGAAGGTTCTTCATTCAACAATGCACGGAAAAATATTTTATGTCCCTTTACATTTCCCTTGCGTTGATAAAGTTGTAATATTCTTTTTGTAAAATTTCTTTTATTTAATGCACTTGTTAAATTTGTAGGTATCGAATTTAAAAATGTATTTCTGAACTGTGAAAAGAAATCATCAAGGGTATCGTCAACATCAGCATAATCCAAAAGTTGTGTAACATTCTCCACAGGATTAGCACGATATTTTGATATGACACCTGTTGCACCAGATGTTGTACCTGTAATTGTTTCACCTGTAATAAATTTAGAATTTGCTGAAACATATAATCTCAAACTATCAGTATCTTCAGCTAGTAGTGTAGCAGTTTGTCCAGATGTTGCACCTGTGATTGTTTCACCTTTCTGAAACTCACCTGCAGATTCCTCATTAACAACCTTATCTAATTTATCTAAACCATTTTTATCTGTTTGGTTAAATACAAGAAATGCTTCCGTTGCTGTTTCTAAAAGAATTTGGTCTGGATCCGTAAGAGATGAAAGAGTGATTTGACCACTCTCCATAAACTTGTAATAATCTTCTACAAATGCTTGAAGTTTCGGATGGCGTGATTGTATGTGTTCCGGAAATTGCCTGCCGACAAGGGATTTAGTTTTGTTGATTAAAATTGCCATATGTCATTAATAAGTGCTTGTCGAACCGTAAGAAGATGTAGTTGTATAATCTACACCTGCACCTGCACCTGTTCCATCAAAATCATCTGCTGTTACAGTAATAGACGAATTAACTTGGTCAATCTCTAATAGTTGAGCTCTTACAGGAACAATATCATTTGAAGATGGTAATACTATTATTCGTATTTGTGTAGAAGCAACACCATCAACATTTGATACACTAGAAATATTTAAACTACTCAAAGTAATTTTACCTGTAGTGTATGAGATTGTTCCCAAGGTACTGTTAACATAAACATTAACACCACCACTTACATAATATAATCTTACATTTCCCTCACCGTCATCATTTAAATAATATTCATTTGTTGTATCACCATCTACCATAAAACCTGTTGTCGCAAGTATACCACCAGAATCTACATTGTGTCCAGAGTGTGGATTATATAATGCATTATCAAAACTGATTGTATATGCTTGTGCAGATCCGGTAGTTGGTGTAAAAAACTTATGCATTTTCATAATCGTAGTATTTGATAATATAGCAGTATCAGTAGCATCTATTGATTTTATAAAATTAGAAAAACGAAACATGCCATCAAACTTTGCAAGATTAGTAGTACTAAAATCAGATATGGTATTTGAAATTAAAGTTTTTAAATCAGTATTTGATTTAGTTGTAAGTTTAGAATTATACCTTGCAGTTGTATTATATGTAAGGTAAGTTATTTCAGGATCCGCAAATTCAACTCGAACAGAACCAATAGCATAGTCCTTTAATTGTGTCTTTAAACTTGTTTTTGCTGCGTCTGTTAATGTAACTCCTGATATTGGTTTTAAAGACACATATACATTTCCATAAACAGGCGGATCATTATCTTCTCCTCCCCAAGCAGAAATTGTTTGTGTGTTTGGATATAAAGTTTTTATAATTGTTTTATAATCCTCTGGAGTTACTGCTCTGTTTTGAGCTGTGAATTGTCTTGGTGCATTGAAACGAATTGACTCTATACTTTCAGGATCAGCACCACCATATGAATTTGTATTTGTAACGATTGTTAAATCCGATTCTCCTCCCACAGTTGAAGCTGCAGTAAAGGTCGTTGCATTATTACTGTCATCACCATTGTTGACAACATATTCGAAAGTAATAATATTACCGTTCAGTAATTTTTTACCCAAAACACCATCACCAAATATGAGTTCATACTGTCCATCCTCAACCGAATCCAAATAATAAATTTTTGAAGTGCTTGTTACATCGCCCAAATCTAAAGCTTTCGTATATGTGTTTGTTGTAGAATCAGATGAAGAATTTTGAACCGTAACTACAAGGGTGCCTGTATCAACCATATCATTCTTAACAAGAAAACGCTGATTAGCATCCGATGTATTTACCGTATACTTATTTGTAACTAATGTTCCCTCAATAAGATCGGTTGTTAGTGTATAAACATTATCTACAGGTGTTACTGTTGTCGCAGTACGAATAAGGTATTGGTAAGTAACGTTATCAACGGAAGTTGTAAATGCTGTTCCCTTGTCAATCGTCAATGTAGCTGCAGTAGCACTATCAAAAGTAATTGTGATATTTGCGATAGATGATGTAGCAGAAACAGGAGTATAGCCAACATGCTTTGCATGGGATACAATGCTGTTCTTTAAATCAGCACTATCCAAAAACATTTCATTTGCTAACATATTAGCATACACAGCATTATAATGTGTGTTGTATGCAAGTAAGTCCAACAGTACGGACATGCCTGAGCCTTCAAAATCATAATCGGTAAATTCTGATTGTTGACTTAAAAATGTTTTAAGATTAGTTTTGATATTATCAAAATCTAATTCTGTTACATCTAGTCTTTCTCCTGCCATTATCTTGCTCTTTCTAGAAAGGTCTCTAGGGTTACCAACTCTCCTGGAATGTTAACGATAGTAAAAGATATTGTACATTCATATCCATTTCTATCGTATGCCGGCATCGCTAAAACATTAACTAGTCTTGCTCTCGGTTCAAAGTTTTGTATAACCTCTGATATTGCTCTTGTTAAAATATTTGCTGTTATCGGATTCATATTCTCGAAAAGAATACTCGATACATTGGAACCTATCTCTGGATGAAAAGGCCTCTCATAGTGATTTGTCAATATGAGATTTTTAACAGATTGCTTAACTGCTTCGATATCTCTTTTTTTGGAAATGTCTTTGGTACCAGGATGTAAAGAAAAATTTAAATTTAAATCACTATAGATTCTTGCGGCACGAGCTGAAGCATTTGTTCGTTGAGCGTCTGTATATCCCGATTGATAGATTGCCATACAACTATTTATACGGTAATCTGTTAACCTCCAACATTTACATTACCAGAACCACCAGTTCTTGGATGGGTGCAGGTATCAATATCATTTTCCCTATTGACAGGTATTCCACCTGCATTAACAGTTGAACTTCCGTTAGCAGTTTTCCAAGTTCCTGCAGAATGTGGAGGTCCAGTTGGATGGCTTGTTCCTATCGAACCATCAACAGATAGTAATTTACCATTACAAAAAACAGTAGTTTGAGGTATTGATGTAATCTCTCCTCCTCCTGTATTAAGGTCTCCCATTCTATGTGCAGCTGGCATTTAACTATTTATGAGAGAACAAAAGGAGAACATAGTAGTTTGTTGTAAAAATACAACAAAATTAATTTAAATTAATTTCTAACTTATTGAAATATAAGACTTTTAATATCAATATTTGTTCATTATTTGGTTGACATTTGTCTTTTTTTATGATAAGCTATAAGAACAATAATAAAAAAGGAATATATTATGATAACTAATGACCAAATGATTGCTCAAACACTTGCAAATCTGCAAAGATTGAATAATGATATTGCTCTGAATTTAAATATTTTATCAAATTTAGATGATATGCATAGTGAATCACACGGTGGTTCTATGAATTTACACGACCAAGTTACACATATTCGCCAAGGAATGGATACTTTAAACAATGGTTTAGAGTCTGCTCGTGGTGTTAGCGGATATGATGAAATGATTAACCAAGATCCAACGAGGATATCTTAAATGAATAGACGATTAAATGAAATACAAGCAAGAATTGAAAATTGCACAAATGAAGAAATCAATACTGTTGTTGGTATGATTAAAAACCAAAGACAAATCCTGTCAATGAATGCTGGGAGAAAATTTAATGTTGGACAAAAAGTTAAATTTGGTTCTCACACAGGTATTATTGAAAAAATTGCTCGTACTAGAGCAGTAGTTCAAGTTATTAACGGTCCAAAATATCGTGTTACTATGACATTATTGGCGGCTGCATAATGAAAATTGAAAAATCAGAATTAATCATAAATTTGATGAACCTTAAAAAAAATCCACATACTAATAATATTGTGAATTGTCGGCTTGATGTAATAATCAACAAATTAGTACAGGCTGATTCTATAGAATGTGTTTTTTCTAAAAAATCATATTTACCAAGTAAACTGGAAACCAAAGAATTAGTTTATCCAACTAATAAATTTGCTTTCTACCAATTAAAAGACAAACCAGAAGGAGCTATATAATGGGTCAAGTAAAAAACTGGGCATGGGATTGTGCCTCAAAATTTCTATCCCAAATAGAGAAGGATTTAACCTCTTTAAAAATCACAAAAGACGAAGCATTAACAAAAATTCAAAATTCAAACGAAGCGTTATACCTTGAAGGTATCACTTCAAAATCTGATGCTGAGGAATGGGTAGATAATATTCATTTTCAGTATAACTTACTTGAAACGGAGAGTGCATAATATGATAATACACATAGGTGATAAAATAGAAGTCCGTCCAGTTGGAGGCGGTATTTTAAGGGACGCTATTATTGAAAGTATTTCAATTTCAACAACATCAGGTGACCCTGCTGGGGAAAGAGGTGCAAAAGTTGAGGAATTGGATTTGGACTTAAAATATGAAGGTTCAATTTGCTATACGGATGTTACCTTCAATGATGAAGGCGATGAAACAGGCGATTCAAGGTGGGCATATTTTGCTCAAATTGTTAAACCTGAAGGCAAGAATAAAAAACAATGGTGGGAGGACAACATACTGTATGGAAAAGATAGTCCTTTCCTTAAAGCATAATGGGATATCCAAAGAAGCATAGGGGCCGAAGGAAACGAGGATCGAAGTACCGTAGGCAAAAAAGAAAACAAAGAATGAAAGCGAAAGGCAAATAATGACAAATAGTAATGATGTAATTAATACAGACATGGCAAGCCTTTGTTATGTTGAATTAAAAGTTAGAACATGGAATCAATTAAGGGAAAATGGCGTAAGCACAATTAAAGATGTAATGCAAAAATCAGAGCAAGAACTGATGAATTTTCCTGGCATTGGAAGGCACAGTATAAATGATTTAAAGGAAGGCCTTCAAGAATTAAATAAGAAATTAGGAACAAATTATTGGATAGGAGAAAAAATACCTGTTCAATTGGAATTGGAGTTAAAATAATGTATATAAACGGAATGACAAATATTAATGATACAATTAATATGATTAAGGACACGATTGACGAGGGTAACTTGGATAGTGCCAAGGATTACCTCGAAGAATTAAAAGATGAACTCATAGGGAAAGATTTAAAGCACCAATTTAAAATGTCAGCTGACGTGTCAGGTGACTCTTCCTTTATGAAAAATTACCAAGAAGGTGGTGCTGGCTATAATGACACCCAAGAGTATGAAGAAAATTCAGAAGGTGATATAGTCCCAGTAAAGAAGAAGAAATCAAAGACGAAAGTAATTAGCGGATATATCGTTTAGGTAGTCCCAGTAAAGAATTTATAGAATTTTCATAGTGATGGTTTTTACCCAAACATAAGGGATTTTCCCATCAAACGAAGAAGGGAGGCATTGAGGCCTCCCTTTTTTTAATATCATTATGAAGCCGAATCACTATCCGGAAGTTATCGTAATGCTAGGCAAATTTATATCCGGTATTTGATTTGCGACATCCGATCCGTACATGTGCCCAGCCCAAAAGGCCAGCACCAATAAAGCGATATAGAATAATGTTTTGAATTTGGACTTTGTTTGGTCCTTCATAACTTACTCCTTTAATTAAATGTGGTTGATTTGCTTGGGATTAAGCGTTCCATCTATTCCAGATGTTAGAAGCTATCCATGCAATCAAGCCCCACTTAACAACAACCAAGGGTGCAACAATGCCTGTAAACAAGCATATGCAAAGTAATATTAATCCATAATCTTTCCATGCACCGTGGTCCTTTGTCCATTTATCCATATGTTCTCCTTTAATTGAGTTTGTTTAAATGTAATAATTATTTATATCCTCACAGCCCGCCCGCTTGATAGACGAACAAAACTAAAAAAATACTCGTTAAGATTAGTAACCTAACTAACATATATTCTCCTTTTAAAAGTTTTTTTTGTGATGTAATCAACCTTCGGACGAAGGGATTAAATAGTTCATAAGTTTATTTATGAAAGTATATTACCATAAACAGCCCCACCAGACATATGATGAGTAACGTGACGGAATAATCCTGCATAAATCCTACCATACTATTATTTAGAACAGAAAGAAACTCGAATAATGTTTGCTGAGTTTTTGGGGGCTACACTTTGCTTTCAGAAGAATAGAATTAAAATTTGCTGAAACAAGGTACATATGTATATAGTAGCTCGGAGAGTAAAATCGGAGCAAATAAAAATAAATCCTGTATATCTGCTATAGGGAAAAGTTATACACATCCTGTAGTGCGAATCCCTAACCCGAAGAATATATTGAAAGAGTGTCTATTGCATTTATAGATTAGAAGGTCGACCAACATTTTTAGACACACATTTATATAAAAGGCCAAAAATATTTTACTCGTTAAGGTTGATTGGGGTACCCTTGACATTAACTACATCAGCTTCAATGTCCATTACACCACCGGCTATTATCTTTGTCTTACCCTTTGAGTCGAACATCATGTTAGCTGCAGTTGCATTGAGGTCACCGTCTGTCAGTATGTTAACGTCTCCGCCCTTTACATTGATGTTAACGTTTCCCTTGTTCACTTGTATGTTAATATCACCCAGGTCATCTACTTCAATGTCATAGTTCTGGCCGCTTTTCTTGTCTGTGTTGATAAGCAGCTTGCTTCCT
>Ga0310122_10001721_pt1 | contig 14000 bp, 10 predicted proteins | sample CB6_Bottom_1051__FD_203503 | JGI IMG/M metagenome (GOLD analysis project Ga0310122, IMG submission 203503) | Marine microbial communities from Western Arctic Ocean, Canada - CB6_Bottom_1051 | ecosystem: Environmental > Aquatic > Marine > Oceanic | place: Canada: Western Arctic Ocean | collected...
AGCTCTATCGCCGTCGCCGGAGCCTGGGGTTACATCGGCCGCAAGTTTGTCGACGCCTCGCTGGCGCTTGGTCTGCGCGTGTATGTCTACGACCCGGGCGGCGCTCCTCTGGATCTCGATCTGGGCGCCGTCCGCCGCGTCCTCGACGAAGAGGAGTTCTACCGTCTCGACGTCGATCTATTTCACCTGGCCCTGCATCCGCAGCACCGCCGCGTCGCCTTGACCAAGCTGCTGGATCGAGCTCGGGTCGAACCCCTCCTTATTCTGGGGGAGAAGCCGATGGCGGCCCCCGAGCAGCCGGATGACTGCGCCGCCCTCGTGGAGGCCGTCCGCAACACCCGGGCCGCGCTACTGTTCGATTTTCCCGAGCTCTATGACCCGATGACGGCTCGCATCGTCGAATACCTCGATGGCTTCGACGAGGTCGTCATCGACGAGATCCACATTCAGCGATCGAAGGACAGAGAGGATCCGGACAATCCCCGAAACCGGAAGACGATGGTCCACATCCAGTTCCAGGAGTCCGTTCACTGTCTGGCTTTCATCCTCCATCTGCTCGGTCGGGTGCGAGGAGGAGTCGCGTCCGCTCTTGCCGACGGTCTGGCCGTCAGCGCGAGCGCGGAACCCTACGTCCCACCCAATCCCGACGATTACTCCTATGTAGTGGACGGCCGCTGCGAGTTCGAGCTCAAGTTCGGCGCTACCGCAGTCCACGGTCATACCGACTTCAAACGCCACGCTCCGTTCAGGAAGAAGCGGATCATCCGCGGCGCAGGCGACGGCCGCCCCTTCGAGATTGAGGTCGATTATCTGGAAGGGGCGAAGTACCTCCTCATCAATGGCGTAGACCAGGGATGCGACCGGGCGGGCAGCTCGTACGAAGCGGTGGTGACGACGCTGGGGAAGTGGCGTCGCGAACGGCGCTGGGAGGAGCTGATGACGGCGGCCTATCCGAGTCCCGCCTTCGCCCATCTGACCTACCAGCTTTCGGGGGCGCTGTGGCGCAGCTGCTGGGACGGACGGCGGATCGAGCTGGCCAATCAATCGCAGCTGCTGGCTTTCGACTTTGGGATTGCCGACCGGCGCTTGTCGGTGTGACTGACTTGACGGTGAGTCATGCGACCGGCGCTTGTCGGTGTGACTGACTTAACGGTGAGTCATGCGCCGGAGGTGAGAACGACGTCCTTCTCACCCGGGGGATCTGATCCTTCCCTTCGTGCGCCTCGCGCTCGTGCTGATAATGGCGAGCAGAGCACGCCGTAGCGCGTCACCTCCTCCCACTTCAGCTCATCGTCGCTCTTGGCGGCTTCGCCGCGGCGCCATCAGTGTCTTCTTGGTGTTCATGGCGGTTATTGTATACAATTCTCCCGTGTATGGGGAAGCGATAGTGCAGTGGTAAAGGAAAGGCGAGTTATGAAGCTGTCTCAAGAGCAGGTCGATCGGTTCGCCGCCGAGGGTTTTCTGGTGGTGAAGGGCGGACTGGATCGGGAGGGGATCGCAGCGCTCGCCGAGCGCGCCGAGTGGATAGCCAGCGGATCGGCGTCGCATATCACCCGAGAGCTGCAGAGCGAGCCCAGCGTGAAGGCGGGGAAGGCGACGGCGCCGACCTTCGCCGACTCCCTGCGCAAGATGAGCCATGTCGCGTTTGTCGACGAGGTCTTCCTGGAGCACGCCCGCAACCCGGATATTCTCGACGCGGTCGAACGGCTGATCGGGCCGGATATCAAGCTCTATCAGGATCAGCTGTTCATGAAACCGGCCCGAATCGGCTCGCGCCAGTCCTACCACCAGGACCAGCCGCTCGGGTTTCACGTCGAGCCGCCCGACATGGTGACCTGCTGGGCGCCGATGGACCGCGCCTCGGTGGAGAACGGGTGTCTGTGGGTGCTGCCCGGAACCCACAGGTCCGGGGTCATCCCCAGGGAGCAGTGGCAGGAGTACGAGGGACAGTCCCTAGCGGGGAAGTTGTCGCTGGAAACGCCGTTGGAGCTCGAGGTCGGCGACTGCAGCTTTCACCACGGGCTCCTTCTCCACAGCAGCAGGGCCAACACGAGCCCGGAGCGGCGACGGGGCTACGCTACCCATTACGTGAGCTCGCACTGCCGATACACCGGGCCGTCCGGCCATAGCGACGCTCTGCTGATGCGGGGACGGTCGATCCCGGGGTGTGTGTAATGGAGCGTCGCCGGCGGTTTCGGCGGGCCGCTAGGAGCCTGTCCGAGTATTCGCTTTGGCCGCAGCCCCGAATGGGATGCTCGGACAGGTTCCTAGGGCACCGTTCTCTGCAGAAGCTCGGTGCCCGCTCCCTGCAGGACCTCGCTGGACGTCTCCGTGGTCACCGAATAGTCGAAGCGCGTTCTGCATCCCGCAGCGCCCTGGCGGCCCCTCTTGTCCAAGGCGATGAAATGGATGTCCAGGTTGAAGCCCAGTGGGTCTTTGCTGGCGACGCGGCGGATGGTCTCGATGCAGGCATCGCGCGGATGTAGCCCCTGGCGCATATACTCCACGACCATGAACGAGCCGCAGTAGCGCATCACGTTCTCCCCCGTCCCGGTGGCGCCGGCTGCCCCCACTTCATTGTCGACGTATAGGCCGCTGCCGATGATAGGGGAATCGCCGACGCGGCCGGGCAGCTTGTAACCCCAGCCGCTGGTCGAACAGCCGCCGGCGAGGTCGCCGTTTGCGCCCAACACCAGCAGTGCGACGGTATCGTGGCTGAACCGAGGGTTCTCAGCCTTCTCGCGGGCGTTTTGCTCGCTCCACGCCAGCCACGCTCGCCGCCGTTCCTCGGTGAGTAGCTCGACCTGCTCAAACCCCTGTTCGAGGGCGAACTTGCGGGCGCCGTCGCCCACCAGCATGACGTGGGGCGTCTGCTCCATCACCCGTCTGGCGACCGATATCGGGTGTAGGATATCCTCGAGGGCAGCGACGCTGCCGGCCCCGTGTCCGGGTCCCTCCATGATACAGGCGTCCAGCTGAACCGCGCCGTCGGCGTTGGGAATACCGCCAATCCCGACCGAGGATTCTCTCGCATCCGCCTCGGTGACCCAGATTCCCTGCTCCACCGCGTCCAGGGGAGACCCCCCTGTCCTGAGCACCTCGAGGGCGGCTTCATTGGCGGGTTTTCCGTGTCGCCATGTAGAGACCATCATGGGGGCCATCCTCCCTGCTGCGGCTCCCTCGTCGATCAGAGAGGTCGCATTCAAGGCGCCTGCAGCCAGTGCGGTCTGTCCGATGAACTGCCGGCGAGTCATCTTCGTCATCCTGTCTCCTCTCGATCGAACTGAGCGGGCAAAGTCCTGCAAGGCCAATGCCAGCAAGGTCCCGCAGGGGCAATGCCAGCGAGGTCCGCAGGGGCAATGATTGGCGAACCTAGGCGGTGATGCGGCTTTGGGCAAATACACCGGTGAGCGGGAGCGCGATACCGGACAGATCGCGGGAACAGGACGCATATACAGGCACACCGGCTTGACTTGGGAATCTGACGTGCCCTGATTCGCAGCCCGGCGACATCTGCGACAACGACGACAAGGAGAGTGTCCGCATGCAGTCCATATCACCTGACGATCCCCGTCTGATCTGGAGTGGCGCCATCTCGCTCGAACAGAAGGACGGCTGGGTCAAGCCATGGCGGGTGCCACACGATGAGCTGGATCTGTATTCACCTGGCGAAGTCGCCCTGGCCGGCAGGGCGGAGCTTCCCTCTGGCGTGCGCCTGCGGTTTGCCACCGATTCGCAGCAGATCAGCCTCCACACAGAGGCAACATCGGACGCCGGCAGTCTCGATCTCTACGCGGACGGCAGCATAGCCGACACCGTCACTTTCGCCGAAGGCCAGTCCACCATCTCCTTCGGCGGTCTGGCAGCAGGCGTTAAGACGATCGAGATCTGGCTCAGTCCGTATGTCGCCTTCAAGCTGCGCCGCATCGAGCTCGACGACGGCGCCCAGTTGGAGAAGAGCGAGGACCCTCGTCCCAAGTGGGTGACCTACGGCAGCTCGATCACCCATTGCCGCGCGGCCGGTTCCCCCTCCTTCACCTGGCCGGGGGTGGTGGCGCGGGCGAGGAATCTGAACCTCACCTCGCTCGGATACGGCGGGCAGTGTCACGCCGATCCGATGATCGCCCGGCTCATCCGCGACCTTCCGGCCGACTTCGTCTCCGTGAAGCTCGGTATCAATATCTACGGGGCCGGCAGCCTCAGCGCCCGCAGCTTCCGACCAGCGGTGCTGGGCACGATCGCCACCATTCGCGACGGACATCCCGATATTCCCCTCGCCGTCTGTTCGCCCATCTGGAGCCCGGAGCGCGAGAGGGCGCCCAACAAAGTCGAACTCAGCCTTACACAGATGCGCCTCGAGATCGCCGCGGCAGTGGAGTCTTTCCGCCGTCGCGGGGATGAGAACATCCACTATATCGACGGTCTTAAGCTCCTCGACTCCAGTCTGGCCGAGCATCTGCCAGATAATGTGCATCCCTCGGCCGAGGGCTACCGGATCATGGGCGCCAACTTCCTGCGGGAGGTGTTCGAGGTGCAGGGAGTAACACTGTAGTGCGCCGTCGTAGTGCGCTGTCGCACAGATACCTCACGTTCGCGTGACCCGACGCCTGAGAGCTGTTGGGTTGTCTCTTCGACGGCACACATGCCAGGCAACGGCAGAAATCAGGGCAGATCGATGACGCCTGAGCAGGCTCAGAATCGGCTAGCCCAGGATCTCGCCGTCTTAGGCCTAAGGTCTGGCGGTATTGTCCTCGTCCACTCCTCGCTGTCGTCGCTGGGGCAGGTGGCGGGCGGCTCCGAGTCGGTCGTGAGAGGGCTGCTGCAGGCACTGGGCACGGATGGCACCTTGTTGATGCCGGCGCTTTCCTATCAGCACGTGCACGTCGATCAGCGGGTGTTCGACGTGCGCCGCACGTCCTCCTGCGTTGGGGCGATCCCCGAACACTTCCGCTTGCGGCGCGGCACGCAGCGCAGCCTGCACCCGACGCATTCGGTCTGCGGCGCCGGCGCGCAGGTGGCGGCCGTGCTGGCCGATCACCACCTCGATCGCACGCCGGTGGGGGAACACTCTCCTTTCCGCCGGCTGCGTGACCATTCCGGTCAGGTGCTGTTCCTGGGTTGTAGCATGGTGCCAAACACCTCCATGCACGGCGTCGAGGAACTGGTGGAGCCGCCCTATCTCTTTGGCCGCACCATCAGCTACATCCTGGTCAATGCGGATGGCGGCAAGTCGGAGATCACCTACCGGAGCCACGGGTTCGGTGGCGGTCTTTGGGCTCAGCGCTACGAACGCCTGGAGGCGTTATTGGGCCCCGACGAGCTGCGGTTCGGGGCGGTGCTGGAGGCCACCGCTCATCTGGTCGAGGCAGAGGCGATGTGGCGGCGTGGCGAGGAAGCGCTGAGGGGAGATTCCCTGTTTTTCGTTGAGAGGCGCTGAGGGGAGCTCGGCCACGTCAACGGCGAGTTTCACGGTGGCGCAGGCGCAACCGTCTTCGGGGATGTTACTGGCGACGAGCTCTGGTCACTTCGCAGGTCGCGGAGCGGATCCTCGATTACTGAGAGAAAAGAGTGATTGGGCGTTTCCACCGAGGATGCGGGAGAGATCGTCGGGGGCGATAAAGTCGCAGTGCTGCGACAGGTACGTCCGCGACTGCCCGTAGGTGCAATACCTCTCGACGTTGGGCATATCCGAACCCCAGAGCAGACGGTCCGCGCCGAATTGATCGTAAACCTGTCTCAAGTGGGAGGCGTTGGTAGGGGTATTCCATCTGTCTTCCGCAGGAGATCGGATACAGCACCTCGGCGTACACCAGGTGTTCCCGCAGGATTTCCACCAGCAACTTCGGCAGGCGCAGCTGATCCGCATCGGCGAATGAAAAGGTGGGCATGCCGTGTACGAGCACAGACGGGATGTCGGGGTAGCGCTCCAGCCACTCCTTGAAATGGCGGAGCTCGTCGCTGTAGGTCCCGGCCGGTGACTCGCCATAGAAGACCCAGAACACGGGAATTTCCAGCCGCCTGACTTCATTCCAGAAGTCGCCGTAGACCGGGTCGGTGTAGTACGGGCGATAACCGGAGCGGAAGAAGCCGGACGTGGTAAAATATAGTCCCGCCATATCCAGCCGTTCACACCCATCGCGCAGGCCCTCGATCTGATCCTCGCGGTAGGCGAAAGCCTCCTCCACGCCGGCCAGACCGATAAAGCGGCCGGGGTATTTTGCTATCGCCAGGGAAAAGAAGCGGGATAGATTGCCGTATATGTGGTCGTTCTGCAGGACGGCCACATCCACACCGGTGTAGTCCATGTGGGCGACCATCATGTCCGCGGGACAGGACATGAGCTCCATGCCCACGGGGAGGAACTGCAGGTAGAAGGTCTCCTCCTCCATCTCCCACTCGAAGCGCCCACACCTTCCGACCCGGAAATTCACCCTGGTGCGACCGGTCTCGCTGGGATCCCCCTCTTTCCACAGATGCCTCTCCTCGACGATCGCATGGTCGCGAAGCCGCCGCACGGGTTGATTGCGATGCAGATGCATGGAAAACTGCTGGTATAGCAGATGCGCCGCCGCATTCTCGAAGCCGCTGGGGCCGGACAACGGCGGGAATATGTGAGCGTGACAGTCGATGATAGGCATGGACGGAACAGTCAGCGTAGTCGTGGGTCCGGCCGGAGCAGTCCGGTTCGAGACAGGCTGGCGTTTGCCGCTAGCTTGGGCCAGATAGAGGCTCCGCAAAGCGGAGAGGTGGTGCGGCCAAGGTCTGCCGCTGGACCACTGGACGGCCTGGACTCGCCTGTAGCCATCAACGCGCTGCGGCGGTCACTGTTAGAGACGGCGGACAAGACAAAGTAGCTGGTTGTTGAGGCTGGAGGACGCAGTTAGGTCACCGGTATGGGTTCCTCCAGCTCCGCCTCCATGATCTCGGGAAGACGCCAGACTGCGCTGCCTGTCCGGTCGGTAAAGTAGAGCCTCGATGGCGAAAACTCGAAGGGGTCGCCATCCGCCCAGAAGGCGTAGAAGTCCGGATGGGCGTTCACCGGGCGACGGGCGTAGGCGTGGTTGAAGACGCTGTCACGGGTGATCTCCCGCTCGAGACTCCAGCTGTCTCCGGCGTCGTCGCTGATCCACAGGGCCATCTCGCCGCCGGTGCCCCATTTTTGCGGTCCCGGTTCGGTGGGGGCGATGATGCGCCAGTGGTCGGCGCTTTCGATGTAGAGGGAGCCCATGTCGTAGTTGTGGGTCGATCGGGTCACTTCGCCGAATCTCCAGCCGGCCCCATCCCACCGGGCGATGGTCCAGATACGCGGGTCGCCAGCGGGCCCTGAGCGATGGTCGCCGCTGGTGATAACGAGGATCACCGGATTCCCGTCGGTATCCAGGTCGATGTCTTTCATGTACACGAGACGTCCCTCGGCGTGGAAGTCCCGCACCAGCGCCGCATTCCGCGGTTCGACCAAGGGAGGCTCGATGGGGGAGCCGTCGGCGGTCTGCCAGCTCTCGCCCAGATCACTCGTCTCCAGGTAGTAGAGATCCGTCCGCAAGTCCGGCTTGCCCGCCGGATGGCGGTTGAAGGCGGTGACCACACGACGGCCGCGTTGCCGGCTGGTCTGGTAGTGCCCTTCGATGCCCGCCAGTTTCCGGTGGGCCGTCCACTGGCGTCCGTCGGGCGAGCGGTTCCAATAGAGCTCGCGCACTCCCGTGTATTTGGTGAACAGGTGCAGGAAGCCCTCTCCTTCGATCCACCAGGGCTGAGGGTAGGTGAATTCCTCAGTGGCGATCAACTCGAAGGCGTCGATGCAGAATGGTTCGCAGCTGCGGTATCTGAAGCCGGGACGCTTTTGCCCGCGCCCGCTGACGAAGACCCAGATGTGGCCGTCCGGGGCAATGCAGATGCTGGGGTTGTCGTGCGGGTCATCGACGCCGCCCTTGTCGCAAACGATAGTGGGCCGCGGCACCAGGTGCCGGTCGTGGTCGTAGTAGGAGACCATGGCCAGCAGGTGGCGGGTGCCCGGGACGCAGCCGCCGTACACGAAGAAGGTCTTCCCCACCGCTTCGGCGTAGACCGCCAGAGGCACGTGTTTGGCGGTGTAGGTCCCCAGGCCGCCGGAGTATTTGTCTCCGAATTCCTCTCCCAGGTACTGGCCCAGGGTAAACCAGATGCCGTTATAGCCGCTTGACTTTGAGGTCTTCATGGTGTTGGGTTGGTGGGTTCATTTCCGCCGTTGATAGATAATACCTTATACGGGCACTGGGGTCATGTGATCCCGGCCTGGACGGTGGTCTACCGGCCGCTTGTGCACGGAGTGCGATTATAGCAATGGTTGACGATCTCGTAAAATGGACGCACCGTCGTCTGTACACGAAAACCTGTGGCGCGATCGGGATCCTACCCACAAGATGGAGTATGCGAGATCGTTTGGAAGGATTCTTGAAATAGAATGGTTGCGGAGAAGGCAAAGAAGGTGCTCCTGGTGGGAGGATTCAAGCCGGGGCAATCGCTGTGGAGTATTCAGCAGGGTTTTGAGTCGCTGGCGTATGAAGTTCTCTATGTGCCCTCGCGTGGCTGCATCGAGGCTCATCGGGAAGGTGATATCGCGCTGGCGAAGGAAGAGGCGGATCTGATTCCGGATCCAGCCGAGTGGGAGATGAGATTCAAGGACCCAGCCGCGTTCCAGGAGGGTCTATTTCGGATCGTCGAGGAGCAGCGACCCGAGCTGCTGCTGTGGTGGTTTGGCAAGGACGACCGTCCTGCTGGTTTGATCAACGCCCTCCGCGAGGAATTCCCCTGGTGCAAGACGGTCACCCACACCCAGGACGATCCCTGGGATGTGTTGGGCAACCCGCACTACGCCGACGAGTTCGAGTACGCCGTGACCTGTTGCAAGGAGAGCGTGGCGGTCTATGAACAGCTGGGGGTGAAGGCGATTGTGCTGTATCCGCCGCCCGCCTGGCAGCTTCACGGAACCGCCCAGCCGAGTGCTGGCGAGGCCTGTGATTTCTCTGTCACCATCATGTCCATCTACTCGCGCTTGGGTGGGGATGAGGACAATTATCTGATGTCAGCCGATGCCGTTGACCGGATCACCCATCCCATCGCCTTCCCCGATCAGTGGGTCCTGCGTCAGGAGGTAGTCGAGGGACTGATAGATCTGGGCCGGATACACATCTACGGAGGGCTTGGCTTCGGGACCTTCGAGGGGGTGCCGAGATCCTCCTACCGGGGTTTCAGGACCTATGGCGAGTTGCCCGGGATCTACGCCGCCGCCAAGGTAAATGTCAATCACCACAATTCACCGCTCTCACACGGCTATCTCAACCAGCGCGACACCGCCATCACCGGTAGCGGCGGCTTTATGCTGACCGACTATGTCGAGGGCATTGAGGAGATCTTCGAGATCGGCTCGGAGATCGACACCTGGAAGAGCGTGGAAGAGCTGCGCGACAAAGCCGTCTGGTGGCTGGCACACGATGACGAGCGTCAAGCGGCGGCCCGGAAGGCGCAGGAGCGGATCATGAGGGAATACGGCAACGGCGCCTACGCGGAGAAGCTACTGCGTTTTGTGAAGGATTGAGCGCGGCGCGCTCACGCGCCGTCACGGCACCCGTCACGGACTCGACCGGAGAAGAGATCATGCGACGCTTTACGCGGACCCCCTACTACACCGGCAAGGACGACCCCGAGCGCGGGCAGGTGAGAGGAACCCTGAAACTGGGCGAAACCGTCATCATCGAAACCCCGGGCGGCGCTGACGGCGATCTCTATCCGGGAGTCGTGCCCGAGCTGACCGAGCCGCGGGGCTCGCGCGGCGGCGGCCCGTTTCTGATCGAGGACATAAAGGCGGGGGACTGGGTCTCTCTCGAGATCATCGACGTGGAGGTGGGACCCTACGGCTATTACAACAACGGCGGGCCTTTTCGCGGCAGTTTGCGTTCGGTGGCTCCGGTGCGGGACGGGCTGTTGCACTTTCCACCCGACTTTGTCGTGCCCTGCAGGGAGATGATCGGCGTAATTCAACTGGAGCAGGCAACCAATAACTACTCCGCCTCCGGCGGCAATATGGACTACAACTCGATCTGTGCCGGCAGCACCGTCTATATTCGCGCTCAGCGAGATGGGGGGCTGCTGACTCTGGGTGACGTGCATGCGCGTATGGGGGATGGGGAATTGACGGCTACCGGAGTGGAGATCGACTCCGCCATAACCCTGAAAATCGATCGCGTATCAGGGTTTCCGACCAATGGCATCGTGGTGGAGACGGCTGACGCCTGGTTTTCCTCCGGGGTAGCCGCCAACTGGGAGGAGGCGCTCAAGCTGGCGTGGACGGACATGGTGGTGCTGCTGTGTCATCTCTACGACACCAACGCCGAGCACGCCAACCTGATCGTGGGCACCATTGCCGATGCGGTACCGGGCTTTGCCGCCGGCAATCTGTTTGGCAAAGGCTACAAGAACGAGAATTCCTACGTAACCTGTCAGCTGTCGGTGACCAAAGACCTGAGGCGTACGGGAGGGCCTTTCAAGCCGTAGGAGCCTGTCCAGATATTTCATACGGGGCCGCGTCCGGGCCTCCATAACGAATACCCGGACAGGCCCCAGCCATCCAATCCTTGAATAAAAGGGAGAGAGTTCAGCCTTGAGCTACCTGAAGCAGAGCTACATCGACATCGACACTCCCATGGCGCCGCCGGCCTGGGCGCTGATGGAATGGGAACTGATCCGCACCCAGGAACGGGCCTGCGCCGAGTTCTTCGAACACTATTTCGACGAGCGCGGGTATCTGGAGTGCATCCCCCGCTGGGGGGGCAACGACGGTCCCGACGACGCCATCGAGAACCTCGTGCACTGGCCGCTGCTCTACCTCCTTGGCGGCAGGGACGAGCTGCGGGCCATGTGCGAACTGGGTTGGGAGGGACATCTGAAGCAGTACACCGAGGCGAAGACGACCCAGGTGCCCTTCGCGCGGGACGGGATGTACTACCGGGAGTTTCCGGTGATGTTCGACTGGGTCCACAACGGCGAGGGACTGACTACCTTCAACCTGCACGGTCTGATGGATCCCGTGGCCCGCAATTTCGACAAACGCGTGAGGAGGTACGCTGGCTTCTATATGGGCGAGGATCCGCAAGCCCCCAATTACGATCCCGAGCACAAGATCATCCGGAGTCTTCTCAACGGCAGCCGCGGTCCTATGCTGCGCAAGGCAACGGCGCTGGACTGGGCGGGCGATCCCCTCGACGATGTCGAAGAGCGCTTCAACGCGCTGCACGGGGAGCGCAATTACGTCGAGATGCTCGCCCACTTCGAGGACTACACCGACGTGGTCGGAGACCATCCGTCGAACATGGTGGCCACGACGCTGGGGCTCAACGCCTATGCCCTCACCGGCGAGTCTCGGTACCGCGACTGGGTGCTCGAGTATGTCGAGGCCTGGCGACAGCGCACGCTCGACAACGACGGCATCATCCCGACCAACATCGGTCTGGACGGCAGCATCGGCGGCGAGTGTGGCGGCAAGTGGTACGGCGGTTGTTACGGGTGGGGTTTCACCGTAACGGTGCCGCAGACCGGAGGGTTGTCGAGCCGCAACACCCACTATCTGGGCGTCGCCGGATTCGGCAATGCGCTGCTGCTGACCGGTGACCAGCGCTACCCGGACGTGTGGCGAGACATGATCGACGCGATCAACGCCAACGCCAAGATCATCGACGGCCAGCAGATGTACCCTCACATGCATGGCGATGACGGGTGGTACGACTACAGCGCGCAGCCCTACTCACAGGGCGCGCTGGAGGTGTACTACTGGTCGATGCAGCGAGACGACCTGAAGCGGCTGAATGAGAATAGCGGATGGATCGGCTTTCTTGAGGGGAATGATCCCGACTATCCGACGGTGGCCCTGCAGCGCGACTTCGGTCGCGTGCGCGAGCAGGTCGAGAAAGGGCGCAACGATCCCACGACACCGGACACACGCCTGTCCGATAACCCCAACCCGATCAATCCGGCGACTCCAGGTGCGCTGGTGGAGCTGATGACGGGTGGCATGGTGCCGCGGCACGGTTGTCCGCTGCACTGCCGTCTGCGCTATTTCGACCCTCGAGCGCAACGGCCCGGTATGCCGGAGGGCGTCGGTGCGCTGGTGGAGAAGCTGGAAGATGAGTCGACAACGGTGACGCTGGTCAACACCGACCAGGTGGATGAGCGCGAGGTGGTGGTGCAGGGCGGAGCCTACGCCGAGCACTGCTTCGACCGGGTCAGGGTAAACGGCGAGGCGGTGGAAGACCTCGAAGGTTCGGCGTTTGCCGTGCGGCTGGCGCCGGGTGCGGGAGCGCAGCTGGAGATCGCCACCAGACGATACGCCGCCCCGCCGACGTTCGCCTTCCCGTGGGACCGCAGCTGACGACTGTAGAGGGTCGCGCAACCAGGAGAGGAAAGATGGCCGCACAAGTGAAGGTCAGCACGATCGGAGCCCGCGCCGCGGGCGGCAAGCCGGAGCCGGGCCAGGCGGCCGTGGACGGAATGATCGAACATTGGCAGGGACGGTTTGCCCAGGTCCTGCCCGACGAGCCCGATCTGATCGTCGTGCCCGAGTGCTGCGACCGCTATCCCGAGCACTCGATGGCTCAGCGACAGGAGTACTACCGAGTCCGGGGCGACCAGATCGGCGAGTACTTCGCCAGCGTGGCGCGGGAGCACAGCTGTTACATCACCTATCCGTTCGTGCGGGAAATGCCCGATGGCAGCTGGCGGAATTCGGTCCAGCTCTTCGACCGGAAGGGGAAGTCGATGGGCTACTACAACAAGAACTACGTGGTCATCGTCGAGACCACAGAGGCCGGAATCCTGGCCGGGCGGCAAGCGCCGCTGTTCAAGTGCGATTTTGGCACCATCGGTTGCGCTATCTGCTTCGATCTCAATTTCGATGGCATCCGCCAGGAATACGCCCAAGCCAGGCCAGACCTGATCGTCTTCCCGTCGATGTACCACGGAGGCTTGATGCAGGCCTACTGGGCCTACTCCTGCAGGGCTCACCTGGTGACGGCGGTGTGCGGGCTTCCCAGTTCAATCCTCTCACCAACCGGAGAAGCGCTCGCCACGACGACCAACTACTTCGATTTCATCAGCAGCACTATCAATCTGGACTGTCAGGTCGTTCACCTCGACTTCAACTGGGACGGGCTTCGGGGACTGAAGGAGAAATACGGTCTAGCCGTGCGGATCGACGATCCCGGTTACCTGGGGTCAGTTCTGGTCACAAGCGAAAGCGAAAAAGTGAGTAGCGGGGAAATGGTGGACGAGTTCGGGATCGAGCTCCTCGACGACTATATGGCGCGCTCGATCGCGCACCGCCAGGACCCCCGGAACGCCGAGCCGGAAGGCCTGTGATGGTGTGAGGTATTGGTGGGCAGGTCTGATTCATCCCCCTGTCGCGCGGGGAGCGCCGACCCAGTGTGCCCAGTTTCACCGCAAGGTCTGTCCGGTGTTCAGCCAAGTAGCGACGGCAACTCAATCCAGGAGTCGATCTCGTAGTCGGCGCGTCCTTCGCTGCTGTCGGTGACGGAGCGGAAGAGAATGGAAGACCAGCCGGCGGCTTCGGCCCCGGCCATGTCCTTGTCGACGCGATCTCCCATGTAGATGAGGCGTTTTCCCACAAGGCCAGAGCGCTCCTCGGCCAGCCGGAAGATCGCGGGATCCGGTTTCTCGACACCCTCGTCCCCCGAGTAGATCCTCACAGACAGAAACCTCAGCAGGTCGACGCCATGGAAGTGGCGGTCCATCACCCAGCCCGGCACGCTGGTGTTGGCGATCAGGCCAATGAAGATGCCGGTGTCGGCGAGTTTCTGGAGGGTGTTCGCCACCTCGGGGAAGAGCCATGAGCGGAAACGCGGGCCGCTGAAGACACCGGTAACGTAGATGACCTCGTCCCGCCGCGGCTCCAGCTGCAGCCGTTCGAACAGCGCCGACACCAGATCCTCCTCGGTGTAGGCAGGGCCCATCTG
>Ga0310122_10001722_pt1 | contig 13996 bp, 10 predicted proteins | sample CB6_Bottom_1051__FD_203503 | JGI IMG/M metagenome (GOLD analysis project Ga0310122, IMG submission 203503) | Marine microbial communities from Western Arctic Ocean, Canada - CB6_Bottom_1051 | ecosystem: Environmental > Aquatic > Marine > Oceanic | place: Canada: Western Arctic Ocean | collected...
GTGCCTTGTTCCCAGTCGTCGACGGTCTCGGCGTCCGCCCAGCGCGTGTTGGCGAGGCGGCGTTTCAGGTCTTCGAGCTCTTCGTCGGAAATCTTGATTTCGAAGGGGGTGATCTGGCTCATCGTTCTGGGCTCCGTGGCTTGAGTTTGCGGGCGTTCGTCATGATCGGAGATGACGAAGGTCGCGTAAAGGCCCCCCGCGCGGACCCCGGATCCAGAACCGATACGCTATGGCTTTCGGGGTAGCCGAGAACGCAATCAGACCATGCAGGGAGACGATGATGAGTGAATCCTCTTTTACGATGATCGAGAACGGGCAGGTTCATGAAATTGGCGCGACGATCGATGCTTCGCTCACGCGACTCGAGACCGCGCCTGTGCTCGAGGCTCTCGGCTGGACCCAAAAACCTGAGGGGCTCTGCCAAGGCGACGTCTGCATTCCCATCGCTCAGAAACCCGATCTGATCACCGAGCAGGGTATCGATCTCGTCGCGTTAGGCGAAGTATTGGGACGCCCGGTCGCCCTCGACGCGCCGGAGTCGGTTGTCAGCATCGGTGCCGAGACCGCGGCGCATGGCGCCGAGCTGGCCGGAGGATTCGCCCCTGACTTCGTTCTTCCCGATCTTACGGGCAAGGAGCATTCGCTTTCGAGCTTCAAGGGCAAGAAAGTTCTGCTGATCGCCTACGCCTCCTGGTGAGGCTGCCGCGAAGATCTGCCCGTGTGGCAGGCGCTGTACGAGGAGCTGGGCGACGAAGGATTTGTTCCGATTACCGTGGCCCTCGACGACTCGGCAGAGTCCGCGCGCCCCTATGTCGAAAAGGCGGCTCCCACGCACCCAAGCCTGATCGATAGCGAGCATGTCGTCGCTCATCGGTATGGAATGATCAACGTTCCGACCATGGTCTGGATCGACGAAGAGGGCAAGATCGTTCGGCCCAATTCGCCGGAATACGGAACGGATATGTTCATTCAGTTCAATGGGGGCCGCGAGTCGGGTCCCTTTCTCGACGCGGTCCGAGCCTGGGTGAAGACCGGCGAGGTGCGGACCGACGAGATGGTTCCTTCACACATGCCGCCGCCGACTGCCTACGAGGAACTCGCGCGCGCCGAGTGGTCACTCGCTTGGTTCCTGCACCAGCGCGGTGCACGGGACGCGGCAGCGCGACATTTCGATCGCGCGGGTGAGCTATCGCCGGATGATTGGACGATCCGCCGCGGCTCCATGCCGATTCGGGGACAGAATCCGATGGGCCCCGAATTCTTCGAACTCGCAAAGGATTGGGAGTCTCGCGGCAAGCTGGGGTACGCTGAAATGGCCGCCCGTCGAAGCAGTGATGGATGTCCTCGACGATGAACCTCTCCTCGCTCGATGACCTCGATGTCATCGGCCCCGACACCTAACTGAAGGTCTTCTGGGCAGGCTGGCGGATGTTAGCAAGATCGATCTCGATTTCGGACCGTCACGCCGAGTCACCCCTTGGATGGGTGAATTGCCGGCTGATCTTCGTGTAGCCTCTTTGACCGGCCGTCGGGCGATCCGGCGATTCCGAATTGGAGAAAGACAATGATCGGGTACTCGACGATTGGTGTGAACGATATGGACCGCGCGGTCGCATTCTACGATGGCCTCCTCAGCGAAATTGGTGGCAAGCAGCTCATGGGCATGGACCGCATCAAGTTCTATGGGGCGGGCGACGGTGGCGCGATGCTCGCGCTTTGTATCCCCTACAACGAGAAAGAGCAGAGCCACGGGAACGGCAACATGATTGCCATTCCAGGCGGATCGCGTGAAGGCGTCGACAAGCTCTACGCGCGGGCGATCGAGCTGGGCGCGACGGATGAGGGAGAGCCGGGAGAGCGGATGCCGAGCTTTTATGGCGCCTACGTGCGCGATCTCGACGGCAACAAGCTCTGCTTCTTCGAAATGAAGGCGGGCTGATTCGTTAGTCGTTCAATTTTTCGGCGAGATGTCGATGGAAGCGCAAGAGACACGCTTCCTGCTTGCTGAGGGCCCCCGGCTGCCAGAGCTGACTCGCTATGCCTCGCAGGCGGGAATGTCCTCGAGATGGACTTTGGTTACGGCTTCGATCGATGCTGCGACGGCATCCGGGTTCTCCTTGAACTCCGGAGGCGTGAAGGCGTGAATTCGAAGATGGATATGATCGTGTCGGTCGATCTGCATCTCATACCAGGACCCGGATGACTGCCCTTCGAAGAGTGCGATGAGCAAGCTCGGAAAGACCTGGGTCACAATGAAAGCCGGTGCCCCGCCGGTCCCCGGATTTTCGAGCAACGCCTAGGGTCCCTGGGAATCGGCAGCATACGTGCCTTTGGCTGGGTTCGTTCTCTGCAGAGAGTCTGTATGGATCCCGAGGTGGTGATACGACTCCATGAAATTGTCGACCATCACTTTCCAGTTCCAGGGAGAGTCGAAGTCCAGAACGCCGATCGTGACCATCTTTTCGAGATTGAAGGCCTCGAGTCTCTTGTCGAGCCCGCCCAGGTTTTTCGCAAAGGCTTCCGGTTCGGCGGCGAGGCTCACGAGCACGAAACCCTGCCACGATTCGGTCGGCACTTCGAGCAGACGACACCGACTGCGATCGAACTCAGGGGTTTCGTCCATCAGCGGCGCGCCAAGCAGAGCCCCGTCGAGTCCATAGTTCCAGCGGTGGTAGGGGCAGACGAGCGATTTCGCATTTCCCTTCCCTTGCGCCACGGTATGGGCTCGATGGCGACAGACATTCGAGAACACTCGCAAGCGTCGATCTTCGCCGCGCACCATGACGAGCGGTTCGCCGAATAACTCGGTCGTCGCGTAATCGCCTGGCTCGGGCAGCGAATCCCAGCGCAGGACGGGATGCCAGCCGGGTCGTAGTAGGCGATCGATTTCGAGTTCGAAAAATTCGGGATCGTGATAGCACTCAGCAGGAAGGGCGAGTCCGTGGGCCACGCTGTGCTGGAGCAGTCGCTGGTAGTCTTTCTCCGAACGGTCGGTCACGTGCAATTCATAACACGAGCGAAATCTTCGATCGGGCCGGCAATCTGCTGAGCGATTGCCGGCCCGATGCGACTCGCTGCTAAGTCCGCTCGAGTGGCCTGGATCGGCCTAATTTGGGCGCTCGCCCGCATCGATCTTCTGGTATAATCGGGTTGTAGGTCGCAGGCGGGCGAGCGACGACCGATCGCCCTTTTCTGATGTTCGGGCAGGAGCCAATCCAGAATGACCAGATCCGACCCAGGCTCGGCGCCTCGCTTGACTCTCGTACCGAGCGCTGAGCCCTCGTTCGTTCGAGAGTTCACCGGAAAACGAGCTGCGACGTCCCATCGGCTTCTCGATGCCTGCTCGAAGCTGATCATTCATTCGGGCTTCAAGGCCGTTTCGATCACGGCCATTGCCGAAGAAGTCGGGATTACTCGACAGACCGTCTATCGCTATTTCAACAACTCGAATGAGATCATTTCGGCAACGCTCTTTCGAGCGGGTCGAGAGGTTCTCGAAGCGCAATATCTGGCATTCAGACAAGAGGGCGAGCCCCGAGACCTGATCGTGACGGCCGTGATGGCTACGCTTCGCATGGTGACGAACAATGCTCTGCTGTCGAAGGCGCTGATGACCGGAGGCAACCCACGTTTGCTTTTCGTGGGTACTCTCGACAAGAGCATTGCGGACCGAACGGTTGCGGAGCTTCGACGGATCGGCGACCGCGTTGGATGGAGTGAGGAGGAATGTTACGAAGTGAACGAGGTCCTCATTCGTACCGTCAACTCCTATCTGATGATGCCGCCTGCCAGTCAGAATGAATCCGAGATCCGTGCCGGACTCTACAAGCGCCTGATTCCCTCTCTCGGCCTTTGAACCTCCGCCCGGTCGTTCCGATCCACACCCTCTAGCGATTCGCGTGCTCGACGGATGATTCTGTCGGGACGTACCAGATCGGCGACGTCCAGGCGCGCTCCTGAATCGTCGGCGTGTAGAACGGTTCCTCGGCAGGATCCAGGCAGCATTTCCCGAATACGTCGCCCTCGGCACCGCGTGAAACGGCGGCCGACGTTGCGATCTCCGCCAACTCGGCGCAGTTCTCCGCGAATGGATTCACGTTCGCGGCCTGACAGTGAAGAGTGCTCCAGCGGCAGGTCGGATTCTCGAGTACGCGTAGATAATAGAAGGCCGATTGCTCCGGATCGAAATCCGGATCTTCCCAGACCGCACAGAGCGAGCCGAAGCCTTCGCCTTTCGGTTCGCATGTATTCGTGTCGACGCTTGCCGCATGGATCGTCTCACCCGCGACCGTGTAGACCCGTTCGTGTGTTTCGCCCTCGGCGTCGACCCAGCCCTTGATGATCTGCGCCTGCTGCAGGTCGGTTCCCGGATGACCGAGGCTACCCGGGTCTTTCAAGACACTGACGAAGAAGCGTAGACTCGCCGCCCCTGCAACGCCTTCGAGCTCGCCGCCCATGGGAACCCCCGATTGATAGGCGGCGGCGATCGCATTCGGGTTCTCGCAGAGACCCGACGGAAGCTGCGCGCCGGCGAAGAAGCGCACGACCGGTCGCGTGCCACTGGTCGCGTAGGCCTCACGTCTTCGCAGGCCTGCGAAGATCGCGTCGCGCGAGTTCTCCTCAGCCCAGACGACGGCGTGACCGCCGGCGTTCGAGAAGAAATGGTCCTGCACGTTTCGATAGCCGGCGTCCCGCCTTCCGAGGTGTCCCTTGAAATTGTCCTCCTCGGCTGCCCCCGGCGTCGCGCTATGCGAGTCCGTACTTCCGATGAATCCGAATCGAAAGGGATTCGTTCCCGAGGAACGCTCCAGGGCGAGTCCGTCCTTGAGTGCGTTGCGTGCCATGTTTCGCCGAGCGAAGTCTTCGATCGCAACCGCGGCCGCCGACTCGGTTCGAACGACGCCATGAACGCTGCCGAGCATTGTCAGGTTGTCGCTGACGACCTGCTCGAAGTCGCAGAGCTCATCTTCCGTATAGAGGCCGCGCCCGGCCAATCGGTCGAAGCGGCATTCCGAGGAGCCCTTGTGCTGGGTGAGTTCGATCACCGGCTCGAAAAAGAGTCGGTCGCTGGCCTCACGCGGTGTGAGCGGGTCGCGGAACATCAGCCCGCCCGAGAGATTGGCGTTGTGTGGGATGGCGAGGACGTCGCATCCGGAATCGCTGTTTATACATTCGTCGCGCAGGCGCTCCCAGAGCACCGGAAAATTGTAGGAGCCGGTTTCATAGGTCGAGATTGCATTCGCGGTGACGTTTGCGTTTCTGAAGATGACATTGCGATGAAGGTTCTTCGCGTTCGGGGCGTCGGTGTATTCGTAGCCGACGAAGCTCGTGAAGCGACAAGAGGACGTGCGGTCGTAAGCCTGCTCGGCGGCGCGCTGGATATCGCTCCAGACTCGTGCGGCGGCGGCGTCACAATCGGAGAGCGTACAGGCGGCCGAATACTCGGGATCTTCATCGCCCATGACACCGAGGGAGACCCACCAACTGGCCGCCAGGAGCTGGGTCCAGAAGTTCTGTGAGCGCGTCATGATGCAATGGGGCCACCAATAGCCGGCCCGCCATGGGTCTCGCGTGCAGACGCTGATCTGTCCGAAGAACTCCGAATGATCGGTGATCGCCGCGAAATCGAGCGGGCGCTGGATACGCGCTTCGACGGTCTGTTCGCCGTCCTCGTCGGGAAGCAGGATCGGCTCGCCCTTTGCGTATTGGTAGGCGTCCCAGGGATCGCGTCTCTGGCTCGAGATATAGGAGTCGAAGGAGTAGCTCGTGTGGACGTGAAGATCGCCGAAGAGCGGTCGGCGAAGCGAGGAATGCTCGGCGCATGGCTCGCGTTCTTCGGTTCGTTCGAAGGCCGGGTCGGCCCCGAGTGTGATCGGCGCCGACGCGATCAAGCAAGCCAGCGTGAATGGAATCGAGAATCGGAACCAAGATGAAATCGGGCGGCGTTCTGACATCTCGCCAGTCTAGTGCGGGCTCGCGTAGGTTGTCGGACCTTCGGATCAAAAATCGACGTGTGGAGCTGCCGCATGGCACTCGAGAGAGGCGTCTTCTTCTAGCTCCAGAGCTTGTGGGCCGGTCGCGTATCGGAGCGGATGCGAATCAGGAGAAGTAGGATAAACGTTGGCCAAAAGGGGGGGTTCGTTTGTCCAAGCTCGAGAGCGGGCATCCAACGACTGCGCGTGCGAAGTTCTTGGCCGCGACAGTCCTGCTGGTCCTCGGTTTTTTTCTGGGGCTGGCATTCGCCACGTCGACGACGAGGCTGGAACCGGGACCGGGCGAAGAGTGGACGGCAGCCGTGATGGAGCAGTCGGTGCGCGCCGCCATGAAGGAAACGAGTGCTTTCACGCGATCGAGGGCGCTCGGCCGTCTGTTCGCGGGCCTCGATGCGGACAATGTAGAGGGTGCAGCGCGTGGGATGCGGACGAGCTCGGAATTTCTGGATCCCGTCGACCTGCAACTTTTCTTGAGCGCATGGACTCGCTTCGATGCGCTGTCCGCGATGGCCGAAGCGGAAAATTGGCCATCCAAGGCGGGTCGCGAAATTGGAATGCGCATCGTGATGCGGGAATGGGCCGCGAGCGGACGTGTGATCGAAGCCGGTGAGTACTACCAGACCCTTGGGGATCCAGAAAAACAGTCTGCGGTCGCCGGACCCCTGATTCGCGGCTGGGCGCTCAGCGGGGACGTCGACGGCGCGCTCAAGCGCGTTCAAGTGTTCTGGGACCGAGGAGAGCCCGTCGATACCGTCGAGGGGTTTGTTCGTGGGGCAATCAGTTCCGTCGGTACAGACAAGCTGCTCGAGCACGTCAACGCCATCGATCCCGCACGCGGTGGCGACTTCGAGCATCGGCTGATGCGCGTCATTCTGAAACTCGGCGCGCGCGAGAGTCCCATCGCCGTCCGTGCGGCCTATGTGAACCTCGAGGGCGACGCGCCCCCTGATTGGCTGACCGGCGCGTTGAAAGTGATTGTGCGTCCCTGGGCGAAAACGGATCCGCGAGCCGCGATCGAATGGCTTCTCGAGAGAGTGGACCGACCCGAGCGCACGGTTCAACTCAAGGAGATCATGCGGCGCTGGGCCGTGCAGGATCTCGATGCGGCCTGGGGATGGTGGACGGCGGAAGCGGATCGGTCCGCGGACCTCGAGACGGAGAATCGAGTGCTGCGCTCGATTCTCCTGGCGCCGATTTTACGGGGGATGGCTCGGGTTCGACCCATCGAGGCTTCCCGTTGGGTCGAACAGGTCGAGAAGCCCGGTGCGCGGGAGGTGTTGATCCTCCGCGTCGCCTATTTCTGGGCATTTCGTAGCCCGGTGGATGCACGGGCCTGGGTCGCCGGCTTCGCACTTTCCGAGGAGGTGTCGGGGCAGGCGAAGCAGGCGATCGATCGTGGCGCAGCAGAGCGAGAGGCCCGCGAAGAAGGCAGATTGGACGCGGCCGCCGCAGCGCCGGACGAAGGTTCGCAACCCGACGAATAAACGTGGGTGCAAGAGATCCAAATAGAAAGGGCCGCGGTTGAACGAGTCAACCGCGGCCCTTCTGTACTACAAGACTCTTACTCAACTACTCAACCCTCGTCGCTTCGGCTTGACCTCTCGAACCAACGCTCGAGGGGAGCCGAATGACGAGGCGAGCCTAGCGTCGTCGGCGTGCCGCCATCACGCTCAGCAGGCCGATGCCCGCGAAGAGTGCGACAGTCGCGCCGGGCTCCGGCGTGAACGACAGGTTCATACCGATCAGCTGGTTATTGAGCTCGCTACCGGGACCCGAAACGCGTGCGGAATACGATCCGGCCACGAGACCCACGTTACGCACACCGGGTGTCGCGGTGGTCGTATCGTATCCCATCACCGTCAGCGTCTGCGTGAACGTCCTAGGCGCGCCGCGCACGGCGTGAACGACATTTGTGATCGTACCCGTCGTCCAGGGGAAGACGTGCTTGAGCGAAGTCGCCGCCGGCAGGGGGCCGAGTGGGATCGCGCCAAGACCCGGGACGGTGGCCGGAGGCTGATTACAGCCAGCCGGTGTCGCCGGAACAACACCACTCGCGCAGGGTACGATCCCCGTACCCGAGAGGCCAAAGATGGCCCCAGAAGCTTGCCCACCCGCGACCACGTAGTCCCATCCCATTCCGTTTCGCTCGGCGAGATTGACGGAGGCATTGCCTACCGGCTGGGTCGCCAGGACGGGCGTGTAGATGGTCGGGAAGAGCGCGTCGAATCCCGCGGACTTGATGAAGAGGCGCGAAGTACCGTCGAGCAGAGCCGCCATCGTGCCGCCGAATTTATTGGGTCCTTCGGTGTAGGTCACGGTTCCAGTGTCGCCACTACCGACTGCGGGAATCATTACGACGCTGATCACCCCGGGTGCGCCGGTGGGGCGACCCGCTTGACCCGAGATCGCGCCGGTACCCTGAGCGCGCATCACGCGTGTCAAACCCGGTGGGCTTACCAAACGCGCTGCGGGGGGCAGAGCGGCCGTGAACTTCGTCGAGATCCAGATGACCGCGTTGTCGACAACGGGTCCCCCGACAGGGAATGGAGTCGGCGTCGTCGCCGGGATCTGTTTAAACCACTCAGTCGGGATGGTGAACTGATCGCCGACGTTGAGACCGCCCACGATGGTCCCGTTCACGTTGGGTACGCCGTTCGCTGGCGCAACGTACCTGAGCGGCCCCATTGCAGGTTGATAGATTGTTATGCGCGCACCCATGCAGCGGGCATCCGCTACCGTGGGCAGTGAGTTGAGGCTCGCGCCGCATATCACGGCCGGCTGATTATGGGGGATGTTTACGGCAGCTCCATTCGCCTCGTGGTATTCAGCACTCATCGAAACGTACTGGGCTTGCGCCATCGACGATCCTAAGACCATCAGGGCGATGGCCCCTAAGACTTTCAATATTTGAATTTGTAACATGTCACTCGATCTCCTTGATCTCGCGTCGACTTCGTTGATTGTTTGCCTCGATTTGCCTCGATCGAAGCGACGTTGATCTTTCGAACGCTCTTGATCTCACTTCCGTGGTGGAGCCCACGCCGCAGTGGAATTGACTCCATCCATCTTTTCAAACTCTATAATCTCAAACTATCATGAACGGCTCACTAGGAGTCAGTTATTTTGCGAGTGTCACATTTTAATCCCCTCGGGGCGACGGCGGTTTGAGCCGATGGCGACTCTTTATGTGTGCCGCAAGTGCGAACCTGAGACTGGAAAACCGCAGATTCGACTGTAGAATCTATCGCCCGCGGGTCCCCGAAGAAGGACGTACCGGAAGGGTCGGCCCGGCTTCCGGCTGCGACACCAGAATTCTCGGTCTCGCGCATTGGCAGCGGGGTCGGGCGGGTTTGCAAGACCACTCAATTCTAGAAATGGGAAGGCTCCGATACGATGCAACTCGCCACCCTCCAACTCTATAACCGGTCTTGGCGGGTTCTTGCCTTCGCGATGCTCGGGGTCCTGATCTCCGGCTGCGACCGGACGGCCGAGATCGAAGCCACGCCTGTCGCAGAGGACTCGGCGTCGGCTCTCGCGTCGGGGGCTTCGCCGGATTCCGCCTTCTCGGCAGAATCGTTCGAAGATGCCGATCCGAGTTCGTTGCGCGAGGCGCTTCGGATTCCCGATCCCTTGCTTCGAATCGAACGGGTTTCACGTTTCCTGCAGCAAGCGAAGCCGGATCGGCTTGCGGAGATCAAGGCTGAGTTCGAAGGGGCCGTTCTCGATGCCGGCGACAGCGAATACGTGCTCTTCGGGGTCTGGTGGGCGGGTTTTGATCCCAGACGGGCCTACAAATACAGCCTCGGGGAGGAGATTCGCGCCGAACACCCTCGGCTGAGGCTGGCAATCGCTCGGACCTGGGCTCGAATGGATGCTGCGGCCGCAGTCGATTCGGGTCTATTTGCCGACTTCAGTTGGAACTCACTGGGTTCACAGGGCGCGGGCTTCGCGCCCGAGCTGCTCGACGCGATCGTCGTCGGGTGGTTCGAGTCGGGTAAGCCCGGACTCGAGGAGTTCGTGAGTGGGCTCACCGCCGTCAGCGATGTGACACAAGGCGTTCGGACCTACGCTCGACTGCAGGTGATCCGCAAGGGTGCGAGGGAGACACTCGAGTGGACGCGTGAGACGACCGCGTTTCCAGAAGCGCATCGACGCCTCCTGCTCGCGGGAGCGCTCACGATCATTGCCCACCAGGATCCGGAACTTGCCGTCGAATGGCTTGCCATCGCCGAGGCCGATGGCATCGATACGCGGACCTTCCCGATGCGAATCGCCGGATCCTGGGGTCACCACGACCCGCTGAAGGCCTTCGAATGGATCAAGACGCTCCCTGAGGGTGCAGATCAGAACAAGGCCGCCCGGCGAGCCGGCCTTCGCTGGAGAGAAACCGACTCGAAAGGTCTCGCAAGCTGGTTGTCCCAGCAGGTCGGGGACGAATGGCTCGACCCGCTTCGACTGCTGACGATTCGCACCGATGTCTACCGATCCGACTACCAGGTCGACTGGCTCGATATTCTCGAGCGATCACAGGAACTAGCGGACGAGCAGAAGCGCAAGAACCAGGTCATCTGGGTGCTGCAACAATGGAATTTTCTCGACCCCGACGCTGCCGACGCGTGGATGGATGAGCGTCGTGATCAGTTCACGGAGAACGAGTTGTCGAGCGCCCATGAGATCTCGATGGGGGAGAAGAAGAAAATCGAACGGCTTCTCGCCGAGCGTAAACGCAGAGAATCCTAGGCGGTTGCTAGGACGCGGCTGACGGGGAGCCTTCTTCGGTGGTTTCCGGGGTCTCGAAGCGGATCGGGTCGATGGCCTTCAGGAGATCGATGGCCGACTGACCCGCCCCGAAACGAAGTGCTCTGAGCCCCAGCTTGATGCGACGATCTTCGGTTGCATCGCTCTTCTCGAGAAACAGCGCCAATTGCAGCGCGGCCCGACCCGCGATCGGATTGTCGCGGGTCAAGAATGACTCGAGGCGAGCGACCGCTTCGGCGCGACGGCCGAGCGTGTCCAACGCCCGCGCGAGTCCAAGGATCGCTTCGGGACTCTTGGGAGCGACCGAAAGGGCGGCCTCGAAATGAGTGAGTGCTGGCCCGGCCTCGCCGCGTAGCCCTTCGACTTCGCCGAGTCGGGTCAGCGCGACCGGATCGTTCGGGCGCTCGACGATGGCGTCGACGAGCAAAGTCTTTGCTTCTTCGAGCCCTGCGTCCTCTTCACGAAGTGCAAGGGCCAACGCCATCCTCGCTTGGATGTCTTCCGGATGATCGGCGACCCGTGTACGGGCCCGCTTCACCGCCTTCTCGATCTGGCCAGACTCGATGAGATTCAGGATCCGTTCGCGGAACAAGAAAGTCTGCAGGTGGCCGCCCGACTTCTCACTGAGGCTGGCCAGCCATTGTTCCGCGGCCTCGGGTCCGGTACGAGCGCGAAGACCACGAGAAACGGCCCGAATGACCGATGAAAGGACTTCCTCGGCCGATTGTTTTGAATCCCTGGGCAAGTTCTGGAGGTCGATTTGAACTCCGAAGCGTGCCTGGATTTCCGCCGTGACGAGTTTTGATTCTACGGACGCGAGCGCATTTTCTTTGGGCGAGGCAAACGCCATCATGCTCGCGGCTTGTACGATGCGGTCTTCTGCGAGATGGATCTGGCCGAGTCGAACGCGGGGCGCCGCAATCGCTCGGTCGGAGCGGATCGCCTGGCGATATTCCTCGATGGCCTGGTTGAATTCGCCAAGGCCCTCTGCGCTTCTCGCCAAGTAGTATCGGATCGGCGCGTTGTTCGGCCAGACCTTTGCGGCCGACTCCAATTCTTCGCGCGCCGTCTCGAAGTCTCCGCGCTCAAAAGCGATTCGACCCCGAATCATCGGGCGATGGACATCGATGGTGGTTGTGTCTGCGATCTGAAGCGCCTCGTCATATCGACCGACGCGGATCATTGCCTCTGCCTGCGCGAAGAGAAAGTCAGGACTCACCGTATCCCCGGCGAGCGCGGTCACTTCGTCAAAGGCCGCAAGGCCTTCATCGAGCTTCTCCCGGTCGATGAGGAAGCGACCGAGATCGCTCCAGAGATTGGCGAGATCGGCTGAATCCGGGAACTCTTTCTCGGCCTCACGTTCCAGTGCTCCGCGAATAACGGCTTCCGCATCCGTGAAGCGCCCCATCGCACGGAGCTGTAATACGAGCGGGACCCGAATCTGTGCATTCTCGGGGTCCGCGTCGAAGGCGACTCGAAGGACCGCGAGCGCCTCTCCGCTCTTTTGCTGGATGGTGTAGATCTTGATCGCTTCGTCGATCAGACCGAGCGCGGAGGGGAATCGTTCGAGGCATTCTTCGACCACTTCGCTCGCCATTTCGATATTCCCGGACTCTCGATGAAACGAGGACGCGATAGCGCACCAGTACTGCTCCGTCTGATCCGCATTCCTGTCGGGACTCTCGCCGTCCTCGCTCGTCTCGGCGTCTGCGATCGCGCGGATGGCCTCGTAGGCCTCGTCGCTCTGTCGATTGCCGAGGAGGGCCATCACCCTGTAGCGCTGTGCATCTTCTCTTTCGGGATCGATTTCGAGGATCTTCTCGACGACCTCGAGGGCTCTTTCGTAGTGGCGCCGACTCTCCAGAAGGGCGCGCACTTCGATGATCAAGATTTGAACGTCGTCCTCGCTGGCTGCGTCCGTTTGCTCCGCGCGAAGTCGATCGAGCGTGGCCAGGGCAAGCTCGAAGTTGCGCCCACGAATGGCGTTCACCGCGAGTTCCTTCGCAGCGGGAACCGCGTAGTCGGGGTCGCCGATCACGGCATCGAGTGCCCAGACCGCTCGACCGATCTCGCCGAGCGCAGTCAGTCCACGACCGTATCGGTAGAGCACTTCGGCCCGCCGATCGCCGCCTTCCACGAGTTCCTGGAGGCGGTCCACCGATTCCGCGACCCGCCCGTCGGCCTGCATCGCTCGGATTTCATCGAGATCGTCGCGATCCGCCGTGCCACAGGCGACGAGCGTCGTCGCCATGAACAAAGCGAGGACTCGACTGATTCGATTGAGAAGGCGTGAAGAGAATGAGGGGGAAGGGCGCGCCACGCGATAGATCCGCATCCGTGTGACTCTAGCAATCCGGTACCGCGCCCTCACTCATTATTCCAAGAAGTTTCGGGTCCCTCCGCTCCGGGCGCACGCGAAGTTCCGATCGCGTAAGCTCTCGCCGATGCAGAAGTCGATTCTCTCTGGACGTTGGATTCTCGGATCTCTAGCCATCCTTGCGATCGGCGTGTATCTCTACACGTCGGTTCAGGTGCGTCCTTCCGCGCCCACCTACGACCCGCTTCCGGTCGGGACGGTCGACGATATTGCGGCGCTCGCCGACCGTGACGACGTCAATATCCTCTTCGTGTTGATCGACACGCTTCGTTGGCATCGCATGAGCGCGTACGGATACGATCGCGAGACGACACCCTTCTTGGACGAACTGGTGACCACGAGCTTGCGTTTCGATCGCCATCTCGCCCAATCCTCCTGGACCAAGTCATCGATGGCATCGATCTGGACGGGTCTGAATCCCATCCGGATCGGCGTGACGAAATTCGACCATACGATTTCCCAGGAACCACTCATGCCTGCCGAGATTCTGGCGGACGAGGGTTTCATGAACGTGGCGCTCTATCGCAATGGCTGGGTCCACGGATATTTCGGATTCGACCAGGGCTTCGACAAATACTATCGACCGATGGGGAACCCGAACGCTCGCGCAATGAAGCGGGCTCGGCCCAACGAACTCAGTCTGAGCAACGACGAGGCCATGATGCAGGAGGCGATCGAGTTCCTGCGCCTCCATGGGAAAACCTCTCGTTGGTTCCTCTACCTCCACATGATGGATCTCCACGAGTACATCTACGACGAGGAATCAGCGCTTTTCGGCAACACGACATCCGATCTCTATGACAATTCGATTCGCAGGACGGACTGGCTCGTCTCGACGCTCTATGACTATCTCCGCGCGGCCGATCTC
>Ga0310122_10001723_pt1 | contig 13991 bp, 13 predicted proteins | sample CB6_Bottom_1051__FD_203503 | JGI IMG/M metagenome (GOLD analysis project Ga0310122, IMG submission 203503) | Marine microbial communities from Western Arctic Ocean, Canada - CB6_Bottom_1051 | ecosystem: Environmental > Aquatic > Marine > Oceanic | place: Canada: Western Arctic Ocean | collected...
AGGTCGATCATGTCGACGCCTACTATTTGATGGCCTCGTACAATCCCTCGCTGATCGAAAGTGATGAGATCTATCGCGTCTTCGAGAAGGCGAAGACGGCGGGCAAGGTTTCCCATCTCGGCCTCAGCACCCATCGCAATGCGGAGAAGACTCTCCTTGCCGCGTCGAAGACCGGCCGTTACGACCTCGCGATGATCGCGATTACGCCCGCCGGATGGTACGACTGGGAAAGCAAGGGCGTGCTCGCGGGAACGAAGCCGATGACCGAACTTCAGCCGGTTCTCCAGAAGGTGCGTGAATCGGGCATGGGACTGGTCGGCATGAAGGCCGCCCGCCACCTGGCCGGACTCCCCTTCGTCGGCTGGTTCGACAAGCCCGAGGCCTTTCGCGAGTTCTACGACGATAAGTTGATGGCGCAGCCGCTTTCGCCCTTCCAGCGAACCTACGCATTCGTGCTGGCACACGGACTCGATGTCGTGAACGCCGACATGTCTTCGTTCACCCATCTCGAGGAAAACATCGCGGCCACCGTCGGCTCGCCTAGCTATTTCGCTTGAACCTATCGGACGCAGTCACCCAAAGCTTCGCCTGACAGGCAGTAGGCGTTTCTTCGAGTCCGTTCAACGATCCCGAACGCAATTGCCTCCACACCAAAGGACCCCCATGTTGAAAGTTCATTTCGCTCCGAACTCACGCGCCGGTCGAATCGTGTGGCTCCTCGAAGAACTCGAGTTGCCCTACGAGATCAACAAGATGGCGTTTCATCCGAAAGACCTGAAATCCGACGAACATCGCCAGCGTCATCCACTCGGCCGCGTTCCCGTGCTCGAAGACGGCGATCTGATGCTCTTTGAGTCGGGAGCCATCGTCGAATACGTCCTCGAACGCCACAAGAACGGCGGCCTCAAACCGGCCGTCGACGCCGCGGAGTTCCCGGCCTACCTCCAGTGGTTCCACTATTGCGAAGGCATGGTGATGCCCCCTGTGAATACGATCGTCGTGCAGACCATCCTCCTCCCGCCCGACCGGCGAGATCAGACGGTGCTCGAACAAGCGCAGCGCCTGCTCGGCAAGGCGATGGCGCCGATCGATGAGGCGCTCGCCGGCAAGGACTATCTGATCGGTGACTTCTCGGCGGCCGACATCATGCTCGGGCATGCGTCCTTCATGAGTAATCGCATGGGTTGCGTCTCGGAGGAGCAGAAGAACATCAAGGGCTGGTTGGCGCGGATCGAAGCACGGCCGGCCTTTCAGACCGCCATCACGATGCAATAGCGCTCGATGCCTTAGGCGAGGAAGGCGACGAAGACGAGGAGACTGGCGTGGCCCTGGAATTGCTCACCTCTCCGACCCCGAACGGTTGGAAAGTCACCATCATGATCGAGGAGCTTCGCGAAGCCGGCGTGGATCTCGGCGGCCTCGAAATTCGCACGATCAATCTCGCCAAGGGCGAGCAATTCGGCGACGCCTTCACCCGCGTGAATCCGAACCAGAAGATTCCAGCGCTCGTCGATGGCGATCGCCACTTGATGGAGAGCTGCGCCATTCTCCAGTACCTGGGCGAGAAATACCCGACCTCCCTGCTGCCTGACGGCGACGCGCGCTGGGAGGTGTTGCCCTGGCTCTATTGGCAAGCCGCGAACGTCGGCCCGGTTTTCGGAAACAAGCTTTCCTACACGCGCTACATGCCGGACGTCGCGGACGAAGAGAAGTCGCATCCGCTTGCGCGATTCGGAACCGAAGCGCTTCGCCTGGCTGGTGTACTCGATCGGCGCCTCGAAGGACGCGACTTCGTTTGCGGCGAAAATCTCACGATCGCCGACATCGCCATCTATCCCTGGCTGCGCGGGTACAAATGGAGCAAGGTCGACATCACCGGCTCCGCGAACGTCATGGCATGGATCAAACGAGTTCGGGCGAGACCCGGTGTCGAGCGCGGACTCGCGTATGGCGTTCCCAAGGACGAAGTCGATCGCTGGAGCGCCGAACGGCGAGCCCAATACGCGCGATCCGGTGCGGTGATCGCCGCAACCCCGGGAATGCAGTCGAAGGCCTGACCTGATGCGCACCCGAGAACGAGCTTGAGCAGTCCATGAAAGCCATCGTCTGGACGAGATACGGCCGGCCGGAAGTTCTTCAACTGCGCGAGGTCGAGAAACCTACTCCCAGAAACGATGAGGTCCTCATCAAGATTCATGCGGCCACCGTTTTCCAGGGAGACGGCGAGATCGAAGCCATCGGCAAGGATGTCGACCATTTCAAGGTCGGTGCAGGCGTAGTCGACAACCCGCTAAACCCGAAGCAGCATGTAGGAGCATGATGAAGATCGACACCTCGCTCATGACGGATCTCGAGAAGGCCGGCTCCGCGGCAGCGAGTCTCGAGGCACTCGACTACGACGGCGCCTACACCTTCGAGGGGCCACACGATCCCTTCTTTCCACTGGTCGTCGCCGCCGAGCGGACCGAGCGGATGGAGCTGTGCACGGCGGTGGCCATCGCTTTCGCGCGAAATCCCATGTTGCTCGCCAATATCGGGTGGGATCTCCAGGCGCTGTCGAAGGGTCGCTTCATCCTGGGCCTGGGCTCCCAGATTCGGCCGCATATCACGCGGCGTTTCAGCATGCCCTGGTCGAAGCCGGCGGCACGCATGCGCGAAATGGTGTTGGCCATCAAGGCCATCTGGAAGAGTTGGGCAGACGGTGGGCGGCTCGAGTTCGACGGTGAGTTCTATCAACACACCTTGATGACCCCGATGTTCAATCCCGGCCCGAACCCCTACGGCGATCCGAAAATCTACGTCGCGGGCGTGGGACCGAAGATGACGGCGATTGCCGCGGAAGTCGCCGATGGATTCTTCACGCATCCCTTCCACACTAAGAAGTCCTGGTTGGAGGGCACCCTACCCGCGCTCGAAGCCGGCCTCGCGCGGGCCGGACGAACGCGCCAGGATCTGGACATCAGCTTCCAGCTCATGGTCGTGAGCGGGCACAACGACGAAGAGACCGAGAAGGCGGCGGCCATCGTCCGTCAACAAATCGCCTTCTACGGCTCGACCCCCGCCTATCGCGTCGCCCTCGAAGCCCATGGCTGGGGCGACCTGCAGACCGAACTCAATCTGCTCAGCAAGCAGGGCGCCTGGGGCGAAATGGGCAAGCGGATCAGCGACGAGATCCTGGAAGAGTTCGCGGTCGTCGGATCGATGAATGAGATTGCAGGAAAAATTCGGGCACGGATCGGCGAGCATGCGGATCGCGTGAGCTTTGGCGTCCCCTATGTGGGCGACGCAGAATATTGGGCGGACGTCGTGGCCGATCTGCGTACGCCGGATGCATCGAGCGAGATCGCCTAGCCAAGAGGAATACGCCCATGAGTCAGCTACCCGAATCCGTCCTGATCACGGACGACACCATGCGCGAGGGACTCCAGATCGAGAGCGCAGAGATCCCAGTGTCTGAAAAGCTGCGCTTGCTCGACGCACTCGGTGAAACGGGCGCGAAGGTCATTTCGATCGGCTCCTTCGCTCATCCGAAATGGACGCCCCAGATGGCCTGTATCGACGAGATCGCCGAGCGATTCGTTCCGAAGCCCGGCGTGAAATACACCGCGGCCGTCTTCAATCGAAAGGGCTTCGAACGCGCCGACAAGTGGTTTCCGAAGATCGACGTGCGCAGCGCGCGGTTCGGCACGCACGTCGAAATGTGTGATGCCTTCGCCCGTCGCAATTACAATCGCACTCAGGCACAACAGATCGCGGCGATGGATGGTGCGATCGCCCGCGCGCGAAATTCTGGCGCGGAAAGCGGCGCCGTCGTTCTGGGCAATCCCTTCGGCTCCAATTTCGAAGGCCCCTACACACTCGCGCAGCGTCTCGAGATGCTGACCCTGATGATCGATCGTTGGCATGAAGCCGGCTTCGTCGTGAAACGATGTTCGCTGCTCGAAGCGATGGGCTGGAATCTGCCGCATCAAGTCCGCGAAACGCTCCAGGCCATTCGCGACCAATGGCCCGAGATCACCGACTTCCACTGTCACTTTCATAATGCCCGGGGCGCGACCATCGCCAGCTATTACGAAGCGCTTCAGCTCGGCGTGCGCGAGTTCGACACTTCGATTGGGGGGATGGGCGGCTGCCCCTATTGCGGCAACGGCCGCGCGGCCGGCCATGTTCCCACCGAAGACTTCGTCGATCTCTGCGAAGAAATGGGCGTGTCGACCGGCTACAAGCTCGACAAGCTCATCGAAGCCGCGGCGATCGCGGAGCAGGTCGTCGGGCATCCACTCTGGGGCCACGTCTCGAAGGCGGGACCTCGCCCCTCCGGAGAGGCTCTCTATCCGATCGACATGCCCTTCGTCGAGACGCTCGACGAAGCGGCCCACTTTCGAAAGGGCGCAGACGTCTACGCAGACCAGCTCTCACCCTGGAAGTCGGGCGACGCGCTCACGCGCTGAGGCGTCAGATTGCCTTTTTCTTGCGTAGCTCGCCGATGCGATCCCAGTCCCAGCCCAGGACCTCGAGCAGGACTTCCTCGGTATGTTCGCCGAGTTCCGGCGCCACGCGCCGAACGGATCCCGGCGTCTCCGAAAGCACGACCGGCAGACCCACCATCTCCGTCGGACCGTGCTGCGGATGGTCGATTTCGGTGATGTAGCCGTTGGCCCGGACCTGGGGATCGCTGGGAAGATCGTCGACCGAATTGACGACCGTGTAGATGAGGTCGGCGCCGTCGGATCGAATTCGCTCGAGCCATTCGTCGCGGGGCTTCGACGCAAAGACCTCGTCGAGCATCGCGACACAGACTTCCGAGTTCGCGGAACGATTTCTCATGTTATCGAAACGTGGATCTTCGGCGAGTTCCGGACGCTCGATGATGCGCGCGAAATCCGACCAGTAGCGGTCCGGCTGGAGCATCGAAAAAGCCAGCCAGCGATCATCCTGACATCGGTAGTGGTTCCAGAGCGGGTTGTAGGCCTTGTGTCGGAACGTGCGCGGCATGGCGACGCCGGCCATCAACTTCATCGATACCGAGAGACCCTGCAAGAAAGTCATCGAACCGAGATGCGAGGCGTGTACTTCCTGTCCGATTCCATGGCGCTCGCGCGCAACGAGCGCAGTCATCACACCGTAGGCCATCATGATCCCACCCATCTGATCCGCGATTCCGCCCGTGATCGCCTGGGGTGGCATATCGGGCTCGCCCGCCGCATTCATGATTCCCGAGCGCGCCAATCCGAGATGATCGAAGGAAGGTTCGGCGCTCTCGTCGCCCTCGTTGCCGTAGCCGGTCGCATTCGCATAGATGATCTTCGGATTCACGGCGCGCAGCGCTTCGTAACCGATCCCGAGCCGACCGGAGACACCCTTTCTGAAATTCTGGACGAAGACGTCGGCCTTCGCCGCGAGGGCGAGAACGATTTCGACGGCTTCGGGCTTCTTGAGATCGAGCGTGATCGAACGCTTGTTGCGGTTGTTGGCTTCGAAATACCAGTTGGGTTTGTGGCTGGTATCGCGGCCACCCGCTGCCAGTAGCCAACGCCCGGGATCACCCGTCTCGACCTGCTCGATCTTGATGACGTCGGCACCCATATCGGCCAGCATGGCGCTACAGACGGGGCCCTGCTGCCAGATCGTCCAATCCAGAACCAGTATGCCTTCCAGGGGAAGCGGCATGAACTCTTCCTTTCCGTCTTCGGGCGCGATCCGAGCTCGTCCGGTCGACTACACCTAACGCGCCTCGAGACCCCACTCGATTCCATTCTCGAGGAGTCGCTGGAAGGCCTCGGTCTCCCATGGCCCCCGAAACTCGGGTGGCGTTTTCCCTTCCTCATCGACGCTCACATCGACGAAGGGCTGGATATTCGTCGTCGGTGTATGACAGTGTCCAAGCGCCACGTACGCGACCGCGCCGGCTTCACGCTCGCAGATATATCCGAGCACACGGGTCCGACCGTCCTTGCCTACAGACGTGTCCTCGCCATAGGTAAAACCGAAGGTTCGCGGCGCGGGGTCTTCGGCGTCGAGATCCGACGTCGTCAACAACACTCGACTCTCGTCCGGGTTGGCCAACTCGATCAGATAGAGTTCATCCATCACTTCGAATGATTCCGGCAGTCCGCGGGTCAACACATGATCACGATCGCGAACATCGACACGGAATTTTCGAATCGGCGGATGGTTCAGGAAGAATGCGCCGAGAACATCGTGATGAAGGGCCCTCGACATCATGCGGCCGGGACTTCCATCGGGCATGGGCATGGCGCGACCGCCGCTCGTCCCATGAAGCGCCAGCCATCGGCCGCCCGCTTTGACCCATTGCTCGACCTGTCGCGCCTGGACATCATCGAGATAGGGACCCGCCGTATAGGTCACGAGGAAATCGGTCAGGGGCAACCAGCTTTCGATTTCGTTGAAATCGCCGGAAACATGGGTCGTCGCGTTTCCGTCTGCCTGCAGCTGCTGAAGAATTTGCAGGCGGACGAAGTCGATGTCGTGGCCCGCCGAGGAGCCGCGCGGAAAACCGCCGACCACGAGATGGGTGCGAATCGGTCGCTTCGGGGCTGAAGTCGAAGAAGTCATGGCCTGAAAGAGGCTAGATCCGCCAGCGTCCAAGTTCAATCGCCGAGATCTGTTTGCGCCCCACGCGGCTCAAAAACCACTATGGTTCCGATCGCCCGTAGAAACCCTCAACTCCGGTGACTGAATTTGAAGGCTCGCAAACAAGAACAAGAGAACGCACGAACAGAAGTGACAGAGGTTTTTCCCAACGTCTTGCGCATGGAACTCCCGATTTCGATGCCCGGTCTCGGCCATGTGAATTGCTATGCGCTGCTCGATGACGACGGCGCTGCCGTTATCGATCCCGGTCTTCCCGGCCCCGATACCGAAGACGCCATTCGACATCGACTGAAGCAGGCGGGTCTTTGCGAAACGGATGTCCACACCGTCATCGTCACCCACTCCCACCCCGATCATTTCGGCAGTGCGAATTGGCTCGCCAAGACCGCGGGCGCGCGCATCATCGCCTATCAGAGTTTCGGCTGGGGCATCGGCGCGGCTCCGGATCACGATCACAAGCATGGCCATGAAGTATCCGTCGACGATATCCAGGCACATCATGACGCCGTCGCGTCCGAAGCCGAGGACGCGAATCACGAACCGATCTCGATGCAGGAGCGCTGGCGCAAACACAAGGGACGATCTTCTCCCTGGGGCGGCAGCCCGCTCGGTCCGCCGAAGATGGACGGCAAGGATTCGAAGATCGCGAAGCTGATGATGAGCGGCGATGTCTTCCCGATCGTCTCGGATCCGGTGGCCGACGGCGATGTGCTCCGTCTGGCCGGGCGCGAATGGTTCATCCGACACACGCCCGGCCATACTGCCGACCATATCTGTCTTCATTCCCCCGAACTCGAACTCTTCCTGGCGGGCGATCACGTCCTACCGACGATCACTCCGCACATCTCGGGAACCGGGCCGTCCGAAAACCCACTCGAGGTCTTCATGACGTCGCTCGACAAGGCCGCGGCGACGGAAGCCGTCAAATGCGTCCTACCGGCCCACGGAAATCCCTTCGAAAACCTCGCGGAGCGGACGCAAGACATCAAACGCCACCATCACGAACGTCTCGATCGCGTGAGGGAAATCGGACTCGAGCTGGGTCCCGCGACCGTCGTGGATTTCTCGAAGAAGCTGTTCAAGGAACGCAGCTGGGGATCGATGGCGGAGAGCGAAACCTACGCTCATCTCGAATTCCTACGCCAGAAGCGCGAAGCGGATAACTACACCGAGAACGGCAAGCTTCTCTACGTCATGCGCTAGGAGCGCCAATTCAGCGCTCCTCGGGATCCGAAGCCGAAAGGACGCCGTTCGCTTCGAGTCGATCGATCTGTTCGCCGTCGTAGCCAAGGACTTCGCGAAGAACCTCTCGGTTGTGTTCGCCGCGACGAGGCGCCGCCGAGCGAATCTCATTCGTGGAATGTGAAAATCTCGCGGGCGGCTTCACAAGCGGCCGCGTACCTCCGCGACGATCATCGATTTCCACCAATAGATTCCGCTCCTGGGACAAATCGCTCACGAGCGCTTCGCGCATCGGAAGGACCGGAGCGCAGGCGATCCCCGCCTCGCCCAGTGCCAGGAGAATGGCTTCGCGCGAAGCCTGCGATCGCATCCAGGCCTCGATCGCCTCACGCCGATGGCGCTTCTTTTCGTCGAGTGCCGATCCCGGCGGAGTCGGGTCCTGGATTTTGTGAGTCTCCGTAGCCAGACGCCAGATATGCTGAATCGATCCGGCCACGGCGATCGCGCCGTGCGGACCCGCATCGTAGATGGGATTCATGGTGCGATCATCCGGCTCTGGCAGGAGCACGTTGTTCACTTCGCTATAGGTCGCCAGCAAAGCGTCGTAGAGCGGCACTTCGAGGCGCTGCCCGACCCCGGTCGCTTCGGCTACACGCAGCGCCGCCAGCAAGGCCACCGTTCCATGGAGCGCCGCCGTCGTATCCGCGATCGCTTGATTGGTTTGTGCAACCGGCTGGCCGGCGTAGTCGGCCTGGTCGGCCAGGATTCCCGAAACGGCATGCACGATCGGCGCATACGCTCGACGATCGCTCCAAGCCGAATCGGATCCGTAGCCATTGATCGAAAGCAAGATGGTCTTGGGATTGACGCGCTGTATCTCTTCCCACGAAAGACCGAGGCGGTCGAGCACTCCGGGCCGAAAATTCTCGATCACAGCATCGCAGTGGCGGATCAGTTCGAGCACGACCTCGATGCCCTCCGGTTTCCGCAGATCGATCGAAAGACCGCGCTTGCCGGCGTTGACCCACTGGAAGAACGCGGACATTCCGAGATCGGGTTTCGGCGCGATCTGGCGAACCTGATCTCCATCCGGCGACTCGACCTTGATGACCTCCGCGCCCATGTCGGCGCAGATGCGCGACGCATAGGGCCCCGCGACCACTCGAGCCAGATCGAGGATCCGAACGCCCGAAAGCGCACCCGCTGCAAAAGCTCCGATGTCACTCACGATGAGTCACTCAAATAACATGATGTTCGAGTTTGAAAAAGTGCCAAACGCGTCCTAGCGGCCTCAGGATTTGATCGGTTCGACCCCGGACTTGCCGCCGAGACGCGGGAGATCGTCCCTCACGTCGCTCCAGCTCACGCGATCATCGAAGAAGATATGGGCCTGGGGCTTGATGCCGCTCCCGGGCTCGAGGTTGGCCAGCGGGATGTCGATCTCGTCGGGTCGTTCATCGAGCTGACAGAACAGCGAGGTCCCACATTTTCGACAGAAGCTGCGCGAGCCGTGTTCGGAGGACGCGTACTTCGTCAGCTCCTCTTTGCCGCGATCCACCGTCAGCTTGTCGAGAGACAGCGCGATCCAGGCAACGTGGCCCGCGCCGTGGTTGCGCTGACATAACGTGCAGTGGCAATGCACACACGTTGAGACCGGTCGTTCGATGCGGAACGTGACGGCTCCGCATAGACATCCGCCCTGCCATTCACCGCTCTGTGTCGAGGTTTCTTCTTCGCTCATGTCGCGCCCTCCTCGTCTGCATCCGGGCCGCAGACGGACACAGCGCGAAAGCTACCAGTTCTCGACCCAGGGGCGTAGTATGGCCTCGAAGGTCCAGGTCGAGCGATGCTGTCGGTGGAGATGCAGGTAGGTTTCTGCGATGTGTCCAGGGTCGGCCATATTGTCATCGACCGTGGTCCCCGCGAGGCGATGTGAGCGTGTCCCGTCTTCCTGGGTCCAGCCGATCGCGGCGTCGATCGGCACATGGGCGACGTGGATGCCCTGGGGCATGAGCTCGCGCGCCATGCTCTGGGCCAGTCCGGACTTCGCATGGGACGACATCGCGAATGCGCCGCTCAGCGGATATCCCTTGAAGGCGGCACTCGCGTTCGTGAAGATGATCGTCCCGCGATGTCCATCTTCCGGCGAATCTCCGGCGAGCATGCTTCGCGCAGCTTGTTGGCCGACGAGAAAGGCACTGAAGGCGGAATTGCGCAGAACGTCGATCACCCGATCTGGATCGGCATCCGTAATCTTCTTGCGAAAGATGTCGGCCATGCGGCCATCGATATTGTGGGCGACCAGCTTCGGCGGCCCCAGATCGTCCGTGACATCGCCGAACAGCTTCGCCACCGACGCGGGATCTTGCGCGTCACAGGCATAACATCGAATGCCGTAGTCGCTCGCCAGCTTCTGGAGAACCGTCTTGTCCGGATTTCGCGCTGCCACGGCGACTCGCATGCCCTCTTGCGAGAAGAGACGTGCACAGCTCGCGCTCACGCCCGGCCCTCCACCCACGATCAAGGCCACTTCGCGTCGGATCTCTTCGCTCGAATCTGCCATCGTCCTATCCGCCTTCCGGCCGGCGCCAACCGAGTCGCAATTGTCTCACGTCGATCGGCACACCGGTCTTTTCGTTGACGACGCGCGGCACGACCGGCTCGCCACTTTCCCGATCATAGATTTGCAGCGGTGGCTCGGCGCCCTCTTCCCAAAGCCAATCCTCTCCAAATCGCCACATGGCTGCGAGTACCGGATAGAACGCGCGGCCCTTCTCCGTCAAGATGTACTCGTAGCGCTTCGGACGATCTTCGTATTCTTCCTTCTCAAGCAGACCCTGGTCGACCAGCCGCGTGAGACGCTTCGAGAGAACCGCGCGGGAGACCAATAGCGCCTTCTGGAAATCGTCGAAGCGACGTCTTCCCAGGAAGGCCTCACGCATCACGATCGGCGTCCACCAGTCACCCATCAGGTCGGTGGTTCGCGCGATCGGACACGGCGCATCTTCGAATCGCGTGCGGCGCATCTCAGGCGATCGCTTCGACGCGCGCCCGCACATGCTTGTGCCAGGGCGTGAGCGCAAACCAGTCGCGGTCTTCCGACGAAGTCAGCTCGTTGGGCGAGACACCAATGACCTTGCGCGTCCCGTCTTCATCCGGGTACTCGAGACCATGTCCGTTCGGAATCGTGATATGACCCTCACGCAGTGTCTCGTTCACTTCGACCACGGCCTCGGCCTTGCCGCGCTTGGTCGATATCCGCACGCGATCGCCGGTTTCGACACCGAGTCGTTCCGCATCGCCGGGACTCATTCGCAAGGAGCCCTCCCGATCCTTTCGTCGCCAACTCGGATCGCGGAAGATCGTGTTCGCGGTACTCGTACGCCGCTCGCCGGCGGCCAGGATGAAGGGGTATTCGTCTGTCGATCGAGGCGGCTCCTCGTCGATCAGGTCGGTCAATTCCTGGAGCAGTTCTGGAATCACGAGCTGAATTCGCCCGTCGCTGGTCCCGATGCGCTCCATCGTGACCTCGTAGGGGTCCGACGTGATGACGACACCATTCGCATTTTCGAGAATCGCGTGGAAAAGAGCGTTGCCGAGCGCCGCGCCCTCGCCCTCGAATCCGGCTCGACGAACCGAATCCGGATGTTCCGCCGCCAACGTCTGCGCAGCACCCCAGATGAGCGCCGATCCTTCGAGCCCCTCACCGAGCGCACGCCCGAGCGTCTCGTAGAGGACGACCGGCATGATCGCGGCCAACTTCGGCTGATTCGTCATCGCCTGCATGAATAGGAGACCGAATTGGTCGATGCTCTCATTGGCCGCCTCACGCAGCGCGGTGAGATCCTCATCTTCGTAGGCGCCAAGCGCGCGACACAAACGACTGTGGATCTCGGGCTCCGTCAGCGTCCCTTCGGCTGCGGGAAAGAGCGGCCTTCGCAGCAGGAACGTGTGGTCGGGAAAGCCACCCGAGAAGAAGGTCGTCTCCACCTTCTCGTATTGCGAAGACGCAGGCAGGATATAGCTGGCATGCCGCGCCGTCTCGGTCATCGCGACGTCGATCACGACCACGCATTCGAGCGCATCGAGCGCCTCTCTCATGCGCGGACTATCGGCGAGCGAGTGAACCGGGTTGCCACTCTCGACGAACATCGCACGAAAACGATCCGGATGGTCGGTCAGGATCTCATCGGGAATCGAGTTGCAAGGCATCAGCCCCGTAATGATTCGATGACCCCCGACCGGGGTTCGCGGAATATCCTTTCCGCTTCCGATCAGCTTGCCGAGATGCGTGCCCAGATTCATGGTGCCCGGGCGAGCAAAATTTCCGGTCAGCGCGTAGAGCAGCTTCTCGAGATACGAGTTGAGTGTGCTGTGCGGCGCCATCTCGATCCCGAGATCCTCGAGAACCGCGACGCTCTCGGCCTCGCCGATCAGGCGCGCTGCCTTGCGGACGATTTCCTCTGTCACCCCGGCTCGCTCGCAATAGTCTGCGATCGGGACGCCCTCGAGTACATCGAAGAGCGCCTCGCCGTCGCTGGCGTGCGCCGCGAGGAACTCGCGATCCAGAAGCTTCTCGTCGACGAGAATCTTCAGCATGGCGGCCAGGACGAAGGCGTCCGTTCCCGGCACGAGCTGAATGAAGACGTCGGCGAGATCCGCGCTCTCGGTGCGGCGCGGGTCGATGACGATCATGTGCCGATTGGGATCCTTGGCGATCGCGCGCAGGATCGAACGCGCACGCTCGAAACCGTGGGACTGCCACGGATTCTTGCCCACGAAAACGGCGACCTGCGCATGCTCGAAGTCTGGCTCCGGGCGTCCGCCGAACATCAGCCCTTCGACCCAGAACTCGCCCGTCTTTTCCTGTGCCAGCGCGTTCGACGAATAACGCATGTCGAGGGCGCGACGCGTCGCTCCGGAGTAGGCGCCGCCGAGATGGTTGCCCTGACCTCCGCCCCCGTAGTAGAGAATCTTCGAGCCGCCATGTGTGTCGCGGATGTCGCCGAGCTTCTGCGCGATCTCGCGGATCGCGGTATCCCAATCGATCGCTTCGAAGCTGCCGTCTTCGCGTCGACGCAGCGGCGTCGTGATCCGGTCGGCATGATTCTGGTAGTGGTCGAGCCGTGACGCCTTCTCGCAGGTATATCCCTTCGAGCGCGGATTCGTTTTGTCGCCCTTGATCTTCTTGAAATGACCGTCTTCGATCTGAACCTGCAAACCGCAATTCGTGCTGCAAAGAATGCAGGATGTGCTCTGCCAACTATCGGAACTCGCCATCGGGGCCTTCTCCTTCTTGGTCATTTCTCAGGTCGGATCCCTCGTCGGCTCATGGGCTGATCGACCCTGGATCCGCTTTTCTCGGATCGATCGATTGCCCCCGACTCGACGGAACCGTCCGATCTCCGAGTGAGTTCTACTTTAGAACTCACCATCGGCACCTGCAAAACGACGGAGCGGATTCTGATCGCCTCTAGAGCTTCGTGGCGCGCGGCTACCAGGTCTCGCCGAAGGGACGGATCACCATTTCGGAGGCCCAGGCCGATTTCGGCTGGTGGACGAGCTGATAAGCGGCCTCCGCGATGTCGGCCGGCTTACAGAAGAAATCGTCCGGCGCGTCGGGCATCCGCTTGCGCGTCCATTCGAGATCGATGACCGCATCGATCGCCAGGTAGGCCGCGTGCACACCCTTCGGACCGGCGCTGCGCGCAATGCTCTCGAGCAGGATCCGTTGCGCCGCCTTGCTCGGGGCGAAGCCGGCGAAGGCTGCCTTGCCTCGATAGGCCGACGTATTCCCCGTCGCAATGATCGCCCCGCCACCTTCCTCGATCATGTCGTCGACGACGAGACGAGCGAGATGGAGCAGCGCCATCGTGTTGACCTCGAAATTCTGGCGAAGAACCTGCGGGTCGATCTCCTGGAAGCTCCCGAACGCACCCCCGACCGCGTTATGCACGACGATGGTGGGAACGCCGAGATCTTTCTTGACCGACGCGATCGTCTGGTCGAGCGCCGCCTCATCGACGACATCGCAGACGTAAGCTCTCGTGCCTTCGAGCTCCGCTTCGAGTTTTTTCAAACGCTCTTCATTGCGCGCGAGCATCGCGACGCGGTAGTCGCCCTCGACGAAACGCCGAACCAGTGCGGCTCCGGTTCCGGGACCGACACCTGTGATGAGGCAGACTCGTCCGCTG
>Ga0310122_10001727_pt1 | contig 13962 bp, 14 predicted proteins | sample CB6_Bottom_1051__FD_203503 | JGI IMG/M metagenome (GOLD analysis project Ga0310122, IMG submission 203503) | Marine microbial communities from Western Arctic Ocean, Canada - CB6_Bottom_1051 | ecosystem: Environmental > Aquatic > Marine > Oceanic | place: Canada: Western Arctic Ocean | collected...
CGAATCCAGGTCTTTCAAAAGGACGGTACGTTCCTGAGCGAGGTGGTCATTTCGCCCGCCACACTTTCTCAGGGCTCCACCTGGGACATCGCCTTCTCGCCAGACGACGCTCAGACGTACCTCTACCTGGCCGACGGCCAGAACATGAAGGTCTACATCATCCTGCGTGAGACCATGGAGATCCTGACGAGCTTCGGCGACGGCGGGCGGCAACCGGGACTGTTCTTTGCCGTGCACAGCATCGCCACCGACTCGGACGGAAACATTTACACCACTGAGACGTACGAAGGGTCACGCATTCAGAAGTTCGTGTACCAGGGCGTGGGCCCGATTCCGAGTGCGAACCAGGGTGCTGTGTGGCCAGGCGAGACGCATACCTACGGTGGTATGTAAACGCTGAAATAGTCGGTACTTTCGGGACTCTACGCGTAGGGTCCAACACGGAGTATCCGTCAGACCGGCCCTGTGTGCGCTCGCATGCAGGGCCGGTCTTCCGACATTGGGAGTTATCCGTCGCTCGAAATCTGAGAGGAAGATCATGACGAGGAAGGGAGTCTTTTATCTGCTTACGATTGCCACCGTTGTCGGGGCGTGCGAGCCCTCGGGTGAGGACGCCGGCGACGAGCCAATGGAGCCCACGATGGGCTTTTTCCTCACCAGCGCGGGTCCCGGAAGTGGTGCCGCCCTGGGGGGTGTACAGGGCGCCGACAGGTACTGTCAGTCCCTCGCCGATGCGGTGGGCGCGGGTGACGCGCTGTGGCACGCCTACCTGAGCGTGCAGGCCCCGGACGATGCCGAGGGGGTCAACGCGCGTGACCGGATTGGGGCCGGGCCATGGTATAACCAGGCTCTCGTGCAGGTCGCGAGCAGTGTCGCGAACCTCCACAGTGAGAACAACAATCTCACGAAGGAGACCGTGCTCAATGAGCGGGGTGGCATGACCAACGGCCGAGGCGACACTCCAAACAGGCACGACATCCTGACGGGGTCGCAGCTGGACGGCACCGTCGTCCCGGGTGAGGACGACACGACGTGCAACAACTGGACGAGCAGCGGGGAAGGCAGTGCGATGGTCGGTCACTTCGACCGTACCGGTGGCGGCGCCAACCCGACCTCCTGGAACTCCGCCCACCCCAGCAGTGGCTGCAGTCAGGAGGATCTGCAGGGCACGGGCGGCGACGGACTGTTCTACTGCTTCGCACTATGATCACCCGAAACGCATGTGGATTTGCATGGCCGTCGGCCGTTCTCGCCCTGGTACTCACCGTGGGTGTGTGGACCCCGATCGCCGCTCAGCAGGGCGCCACGGACAGCCAATGGCGGTAACTACTACGGTGGTGGGCTGCCGCCCGCCCTCTCAGGCCGGCTGAGAGCCCTCCGCCGGCCTCCGCCTCAAAGCTTCGACCGCGAGCGGCAACGTCACGAGCGCCATGGTGGCAGCCGTCATCGTGCCCAGGATCACCGCGAACCCGAAGCGGCGGGTGGGTGGAAACGTCGAGAACCCGAAGATCCCGAATCCGACGCAGATGAGGAGGGTAGCGGCGAGAACTGGCCCCATGATCTGGGCCCGAGCCTGCAACCAACTCTCCAACGCAGCCAAGCCCTCTTGGCGAAGATACCGGACTCGCACCACCAGATGAATCATCGAGTCGACTCCCATGGCCAGAGCGACATTCGCCGCCGGCGAGGTGATGATGTCCACCGACACGCCCAGATGGCCGAACGTACCCAATACGATGAGCGGGATCCCAGCGAGACACGCTACCATGATCGTGGTCACTCTCGCGGAACGAGAGACCACCGCGGCGATGCCCACGAACAGTAGGAGTAGCCCCCCGAGGCCGATTCGGAGGCTCGACGTGATCAGCCGACCGAGCTGCTCTTGGAGGTCGTATAACCCTCCCATCTGCACCGGCTCGAGCCCCGCGTTGCGCGCGTATCCTTCGAGTCGATCCATGACCCCACGCCGAGAGGGCTCCTGCACCGATTCCTTCATTCGGAGGAAGAAGCGGCCCTCGTCCCGTTCCCTCGTCACGTAGCTCAGGGCGATCTCGTCGAACTGCGGCGCCGCAGCAAGATCGAGAAGGGCGCTCAGGCTCAAGAAGCCCGCAAATGGAAGCGTCCGAGCATGGCCCAGCAGCACTGCCGGCGATAAAACCGCGCCTACCGCCGAGTCCGTCTCCAGTGCCTCCTGGAAAAGCCACATGTGATCGTAGACCTCATTCTCATCGAGACGGGCACCGTTAGGGTCCCGTATCGCGATGTTGAGCGTGCTGCTCCCGCCGTCTCGATCGATCCGCTCGAGCCCAGTCCGGAGGTCGGAACCCTCCGCGAAGTATGTGAGGAGCCCCGGGTCGGTGTCGAGCTTCGGAACACCAAACCCCAGGGCAATGACGACGAATGCGATGACGGCCAGTGACCTCAACGGCCGGAACGAGATCTGGGACGGCGCGGCGGACGGCGGCGGCGCAGCTATCGTACCCTCTGCCCCACGGCCCAAAAAGCTGGGGAAAATCGTATAGGCGACGGCAAGGGCGGTCGCCGCGCCGACTGCACCGGCGATCCCCAACTCTCTCAAAGGCTTGGCCGTAGCCAACAACAGACTCAGGAAACCCATGAGGGTCGTGGCCATGGACCAGAAAGAGGCTTCGAGGGTCAGCGACACGGCCCGTGCCACTCGCTGATCCGGCGCCAGCAGAAGGGTCCCGGCTCGCTGCCAGTTCGCCGTCAGAAAAACGATGTGCGAGAGCGCCAGCACGAAGACGATCGTGATGAGGTTGGCGGTGAGCAGGCCGATCCGGATGCCCATCGCTTGGGTGAGAAGCAGGGTGGCCGCGCATGCGGCTACGCAAGTCGTCAGCGCGCCCGCGACGATTCCTACGTTTCTATAGATCAGCGCCGCTAGCAGACCGAACAGGAGAAGCGAAGCCGCGCTGAAGACCACGAGATCACGGAACAGGTTGCGTCGAATCTGCTCGACGATAACAGGCACTCCAGACATCACCACGTCCAGGTCGGGCGTGCGGAGTCGCTCGACCACGTCCTCCAATCGGGGGAGGAGAAGTGCGGGGTCGGTGGCGTCCACACTTAAGATGAGATTCGTGGCCGCCTCGTCCGGCGTCAGAAGGATTCGACTGAAGAAGGGACTCGGCGCGGCGTCGTCGGTCGTGATCGAGCGGGCGCTCGTCACACCCTCCACCTCCGAAAAGGCCTCCGTGAGTTCACCGATCCGCTCGCGGTAAGCCTGAGGATCCCCCGTCTGGTCCTCCGCCCGCACGACCACCAGCCCCCCCCCAGGGTACCGTCGGTCCAACTCGAGCGAGACCTGAAGCTGGGGGTCGTCCTCCGAGAAGAAAAAGTCGCTTTCCACCTTGGGGGACAGATCGACCCAAAACCCTACCGCCCCGACTCCCACGGCCGCGACGGCCAGGGAGACCCAGTGGGCCTTGGGGTGAGTCCAGGCCGGACGGAACATCACAGCCCCCCTGTGGTCGAAGATTCTGAAGGATATTCCAAGAAAAATTCGAAGGAAGATCGCAAGAGAGAAGATCCCAAGAAGGCTGATCCCAAGATAGAAAAGGGAGTGATCACGTGAGATCTCGGTGCGTCATATTGGTTTTCTGTTTGATGTCCTCACTGGCTGCGGGCTCCGTGCGTGCCCAGGAGACCGATGTGCGGGCCGACGTCTCGGCGACTCTGGCGGCCTTGGCCGCCGGCGATGCCACCACCTTCGTCGACTTCTTCCACGACGACGTTCGTGGCTTCTTCGTCAACGGCTCCAACATGATCGAGGGGATCAGTGTGCTGGCCCTTCGGGCTCTGTACCTCGCGGGTCTCCAAACGAACGTCGTCATGAGTGAACTGAACGTGAGGGTCTACGGTAACACCGCCGTGTCCGGCGCGCTTCTGCAGGGATCCGTCACGATGCCCGGGGGGGCAATGATTTCGGGCACCTGGCGTTACTCGGATACGCGGGTGCTGGACGAGAGGAGGTGGAAGGTCATCCAATACCATATTTCCCAGCTTGCGGAATGAGCGCCGAGACAGGTGCCTCGGACCGAGCAGCGGGCGGCGCCCACCGCGACCTTTTCGGCCCCGGCCCGCCTGACCGCCCCAGGCGGGAGAGTCATCAGTCTCGAGAACGATACCTATCGGGGCCCACTCCAGGTCGTGGATCGCTTCGGTGAAGTGATCAGGACGATTTTCTTGCGATGAGGACACCATGGATGATCGCTCTCTTGATGTTCGCTGGGTGCTCGCCAGCCGATGGCGACCGGCCACCGGCCACCCCAGAGGATTCCGCAGTGGAAGATGCCACGGGCGAGGCCGTCCCGAACCAAGTCGCTGACGCGGGGGACGCAGCGACAGTCGAGGCAGCCGGTGCGGGAGACACTCAGGCGCAGGGTGCGGCGGCTTCCGCCGCCCGTGCCGTGAACGGAGAGGGCGCTCCGGCACCTGAATGTGTCCCGTCCGAGGGGGCGCTGGCGACCGAGGCCTCCCTGGAGGGCCGCGTAGGTGACTACCGCCTGACGATGGTCGAGGAGGTCGACGGCACGCCTACGCGTACGGTCGAGGGGTCCCTCGTACTCCTCACTCAGGTGGAGTCTCTTCGTCGATTCGAAGGAAGCGCGGGGGGCTCGATTCCCGGCGTGACCTCTCCCCTCTTCGGAAGCACGGATGTGAACCTGGAGGCCGTCGGTGCGGTGCGGGTAGGCAACCTTTCGAGTCAGGACCCTGCGTCCCCGGGGGTTTTGGTCATCGAGAGCGAGACGGGCACGAGTCCGAGCATCCTACTCCGGCTCGGCTCGGACGCCAACCGCCGGGACCTGGTGCGTTTCGACGGAGGCTACGCCGTCCTGAGGGTGGTCGAAATCACGGCGGAGTCGTTCAGTGGGACCTGGGCGAGCGGAGCCCGGGGCCCGGACTCGGAGGGCTTCTTCTGCGCGATGCAACAGAGTCGATGATGGTCGAGTTGACCGGGAGTCCCCTCATCGTGGAAACCCTTTACGTGATGCTATCGTATTGGATGGAACGTGAACACCAGGACTCCCCCGGGAGGCGACAACCGTCATGATGACAATTATCCGAAGGATCGTTCGGGTGGTCCTGAGCTGGATTCTCAAGAAAATCTAGCTCGACTCATTCCCCCACGAGGCTGACCACTACCCGGCGTTTCCTGGGCCGGGTGTCGAGATCCACGAGGACCACCTGCTGCCAGGTTCCGAGTGGGAGGGCACCATCCACGATCGGGAGAGCGAGCGAGGGGCCGATCAGGCTCGCACGGACATGGCTGTGCCCGTTGTCGTCGTGCCACATCTTCTCATGCTCGTAGGCTCCCGCCCGGGGAGCGATGCGCTCGAGGGCGGCCGCAATGTCGTGACCCACGAGGCCCGGTTCAAACTCCAGGGTCGTGAGCGCAGCTGTCGAGCCGACGACCATCGCCGTGAGTTGCCCCACGCCGATCCCACTCTCGCATACCAGGGTCTGCAACTCGGCCGTCAGATCCAAAATGTGGTCGTCGCCTTCAGTACGGCGTTCGAGCGTATGCGTGAGGACCATCTCGTGGCCGTTAGGCTCCGGCCACTAGCGGACCTCCGCCTGATACCCGGCCGCCTCGACTGCCGCGATCAGATCCGCATCGATGACTTCGCCCGACAGCGTCAACTCCGCCTCGTGGTTCTCCAGCGAGACGTCCGCTTCGGACACGCCCTCCATACCCTCCAAGGCAGACTTCACGTGGCTCACACAGTGCCCGCAGGTCATTCCTGATATTTTGAGTTTTCTGTTCATGGTTCCTCACTCCGGGTCGTTTTCCGGTCCGACGATGACCGCTAAAGTAGTGCCGGCGATATTACGCACTCAGAACCCACCAGCCGAGCAGCCCGGCAAGCGCCAGGCTGAGTATCAGCCCCAGAACCTGTAGGATGCGAAGCTTGGTACGAGCGGCTCCCGAGACCTCCGACTCGGTCCGTTGGATTCCCCTCGAGCTGACGTCGAACATCCACGAAGGAGTGAGAGTCACCGGGAACCCCCCCAGCGTGACGGCCACCAGGACGTTCATCGTGTTGTCGGGGAGGGGCAGTGAATCCAGCGTAGCTTCTGCAACCCCCAGCAGACCCGCCATGACCAACACGACTGCCACGTTGAACACATGCCGGCGCTTTAGCTCCCCAACGAAAGCCGCGAGTGCGGGAATGTTTCGTAACGCATCCGAAAGCGTCTGGCGGCTGTGGGAGTCCGACTGAACTGGTGAGCCGGGGGTGTGGGGCTCCTCCGCAACCTGCTCCAACGCCTTGGCGACGTCGGACGCCCGAGGCCGATGAAGAGGATTCTTGGAGAGACACCGCCCCAACAGGTCCGCGAGAAAGGGATCTGCGTCAGCCCTGAGGCGGGTCAACGGAATCGGCTCCTTCTTCAGGTGTGCCGTGACCATTTGGACGCTGGTTTTCCCCTCGAACGGGGCTTGGAGCGTAAGAAGCTCGTAGCCCATCATGCCCAAGCTGTACACATCCGATGCATCCGTGAGGGCGTCACCGAGCAACTGTTCGGGACTCATGTACCGCGGATCGCCGAGTAGTTGCCCCTGTTGGGTGAGACGGGTGTTGGTCGCGGTGCCCGTCTCCAAGATTCCGGCAATTCCGAAATCCGTGAGCACCACGCGGTCCGAATCCTTCTCTCGCACCACGTTATCCAGCTTTACATCCCGGTGGACGATTCCCTTCTCGTGGGCAGCCGCCAGCGCCGAGGCCACTTGGCTCAGGGTATGACAGGCCTGCTCAATGGTCATGACCCCCTCTGCCTGGAGCGTATCCGCGAGGTTACGCCCCTCGATGTACTCCATGACGATGAATGGCGTCTGGCCCTCGAGGGAGCCCACACGATGTACGGTCGCGACGTTGTGATGGTGGATCTTCGCGGCGGATCGACCCTCCCGTTCGAAACGTTTCCGCGCGGTGTCATCCTCAGCCAACTCCGACTTCATGAGCTTGATGGCGACCAGACGCTGGAGCGCCAGCTCCAGAGCCAGGTATACCTGTGCCACGGAGCCCTCGCCCAGTAGGCGGACGATATGGAACTCTGAGCCTAACTCCGCTTGGAGCTGGATCTGAAGATCCGGTGCAGCCATGGGGTCACCCATCGAAGCTGGAGGCGACGCTGTTGTCGAACCGAATCTGTCGCCCCTGACGGGGTCATGGCAAATCAATCGGCCTGTTCGGTGTTCACATCGCCCGCTTCGAGGGCCCAGGGGCACCGACGCCGGAGGTACGGTAACGACGGGGGCACTGATGGGGGATCTCTAATTCGGGCCACGCGCCCTGATGAAAAGGCGGCTATCGTGAGTCGGCTCCATCGCTCACAGGCGATGAGCGGGCCGCCAACCAATCCGTCCCCACGATCGTGATCGCCGCGGCTACCAGCCCGTAAAAGACACCCAGGAGCACGTCGATCAGGTAGTGATGGTTGAGGTAGACCGCCGCGAATCCGACCAGGCTTGAAAACACGATCGTGAACGTGCGGAGCTTCTTGAGTCTCATCGCGAAAACGACGGACAAGATGGGGTAAGAAATGTGGAGGGAGGGCATGGCACCGAAAGGGTTGGACCCTGCACCGTACATGCCGGTGAAGAAGCTGGTCCCGAACAACGCATCGAAGCGTAGTGTCCGAGCCGGATTCATGGGTATGTCGAGCAGGATGGTGTCCAGCCCGTACAAATCCACGTACCAAGGCGGGGCAGCTGGGTAGAGAAACCACGTCGCAAACCCGAGAACGTTGACCACGAGGAAGGACCACGCGGGCACGCGCGCCCACCACCGCCTCTGGGCGGGCGTCGATTCGGAGTCGCTGTCGAAGTAGATCCGGCGCGTGAAGTATGCCGACAGCAGTACGAAGACGCCTATGAACGTCAGATAGGCCCCCCCCGCGATGAAGTCCAGGACCGGGTGGAGATGCTCACCGAACCACTCGTTCAGCGTCATGGTGCCATTCGGCGAGGGGACCCCGAACAACCTCTTTTCAAGCGCATACAGGTCGGCGATGTGCGGGATGCCGCGAACAACCTCGCCCCAATACCGCTGGCTGTCGTAGAGGATCCCGGTGAGGAGAAACGGCAGAACAAAGTCCCGAGGCCGGACTCCCAAAGGTGGAAACGGCTGCTTGATCTGACTGAGGAGGAGAATCGCGCCACCATACATCAGGTGATTGTTGGTGATCTCACCAGCGAGGGTGGCGAGAAGGCCCCAGTAGAGGCCGACTACAAACACCGGGAGAGCCCAGGAGGCTGGTCTTCCGAGCTTCAAATGATGCAAATCCTATGGGCGAGAGCGGTAAGAGCATACTGCCCTCTGACGCGCCCGCCAACAAGAGACTGGCGCGGTTGGAGCGGCCGGTTGACGGTGCCTTCCCTTTTGTGCACCGTTGCGGCGGAGTTCGATCAGGACTCTGCCGGTAGGCGGCTGGCCGCTCGTTTGACCGATCGCCTGGCCAGGATTATGCACCGGCGAAACTCGCGAACACGAATCCGTACGGACCGGCGATCAGACCCGTGGAAACGCAAGTCACCACATACTACCTGGAGCTTCGCAGCGTCGAGGAGCTCAAACGATCCGGACCGGGGGTGCAGGATCTCGAGATCCGGGAAGCCCGAATCGCTTCTCCGGAGCTGGGGCGGTTCCTTTACACGGCAGTGGGAAGGGCTTGGCATTGGACCGACCGGCTGAGCTGGCCGTATTCGAAATGGCTGGCTCACTTCGACCGGCCGGAGGTCGAGGTATGGATCGCATATCTGGACGGGGTGATCGCGGGTTATGTCGAGCTCGAGCGCCAGCCTGCGGAATCCGTTGAGATCGTCTATTTCGGCTTGCTCCGCCAGTTCATGGGAAGGGGCATCGGCGGGTTTCTTTTGTCCGATACGGTCGAGCGGGCGTTTCGCACAGGAGCACGGCGCGTCTGGCTACACACGTGTTCGCTCGATAGCCCCCGGGGGATTGAGAACTACCGGGCTCGGGGGTTCAAGCTCTTCAAGGAGGAAACCGCGCTGAAGGAGGTCGCGCCGGCGCCCCCGGACGAGGCGGGCCGGTAGGGCTAGGCTCTGCTGGTGTGATGTCGATCAAGCAGCCCACTCGATCAGGCGGGGCTAGGCCAGGGGTCGGTCGGCGGGCGGACCCCCGGATGCGCGGGTGCGTCGAGCTTGGCCATGCGCTCCATGAACGCTCGTTCGTCCTTCGTAAGCGTACCGACGCCGGCACCGGCGATCTGGCGCAGGAGCCGCTCCACGTATTCCCGATTCAGTTCGTGGAGACGCTCTAGCTCGATCCCGCGCCACCACTCTTCGTCCTCTTGGTTGTGAACGGCCTTCGATGCGTAAAAGGAGTTCGGACGCTCGACGACCCGGCGCTCGGCGATGAGGCGCCCTTTTCGCTCGATCCACCACCCACGAATCGAGACGAATCCGATCAGGAAGGCCAAGGCTACGGCCGACAACCAAGAGAGCATGGCATTCAGTATCCACGTGGTGCCCAAGAACCTGTCAGTCTACCGTTGGACCCCCGTTGTGGTCCAGAGGTTGCACGGGGCGCTCGTCCTTTCACATACGAGACCGAGCTCCCCCAGGGTTCACGGACGGGCAGGCCCCCAGAATCATTCTCGATTGGGCTCGCCTTCTGACAGGTGGTCGCTTATTATGACCCACTGGGCGGATACGGCCGCCCGTCAGGTTCTTCCCGGGATTGAAATTCGAAGGAGGTAAGGCTCCATGAGCGACGTCGAGATCATCGGCACTCCGGAGCGTGCGGTAACCCGAAGAAAGTTCATCATGGGGGTCATCGCAGCGGGTGCGACGACCTCTTCGGTGGGCTATCTCTTCAAAGGCCCGCAGCCCCTGCTCGGGGCTCTTTTGGTTCAGGGGTCGGTCGAGCGACTCGTCACGCTGAACGTCAACGGCCAGCAGCGGCGCGTGGACGTGATGAAGCAAGAGACGCTGGCCTTCACGCTACGTTATAAGCTGGGGCTCACCGGCACCAAGCTTGGCTGCGACCGTGCGGAGTGCGGAGCATGCACCGTGCTCATCGACGGTGTGAACAGCTATTCCTGCTCGGTGCTCACACACACCGTTCGTGGAGCGCAGATCACGACCATCGAGGGCCTCGAGGCTCCGGACGGCACGCTGCATCCAGTGCAACAGGCGGTCCTCGACGAGGGCGGCTTCCAGTGCGCCTTCTGTGCTCCGGGCTTCATTATGAGCATGGTGGCGATGGTCGAGACCAACCCGAACCCGACTCCTGAAGAAGCTGCTCAAGCGCTTTCCGGCAACCTGTGCCGGTGCGCCGACTACAACAAGATTCTGACTTCTGCTATGCGTGCCGCCGAGTACTCGCGGCAGCAAGCATAAGGGGGCGATGATGGCTGAAAAACTGATCGGACAAGATATCGCCCCTGACGATCTTCACGCGAAGATCACGGGCCGAGCGAAGTACGCGGAGGACTTCCGGGCGGACGGCATGGTGTTCGCGAAGTTGCTGGCGAGCCCGATGCCCCATTGCCGGGTCCTGCGCATCGACGCGAGCGCGGCTCTCGCCATGGACGGTGTGGTGGGCATCCTCACGGCCGATGATGTACCTCAGTCGGAATTTGGCGAGCAGTGCCTCACGAACCACCCACTCTACGAGGGTGAGTCCGTCCTCGCGATAGCGGCGGTCGACGAGACCACCGCGGCGGATGCGATCGAACGGGTCGTGGTCGACTTCGAGCCGCTGCCCTTCGTGTTGAACCCGTTGGACGGCGTGCGGCCCGGCAGCCCGAACGCGCGACCCGAAGGCAACACACAAATTGGGCGGGACTGGGCCACGGTGAAGTGGACGGAGGAAGATTTCGCCAACGCCCCGGAAGGCAGCATGCCGATGCCCGAGGGTGAGGATAAGAGGGACACGGAATGGTCGGTGGGGGACATCGAGGCGGGTTTCGCCGCCGCGGACCTGATTCTCGACGAGACCATCGTCCACCAGTCGGTCACGCATCACCCGATGGAGCCGCGCTCCGCGATGGCCTACTGGCAGAACGGGAGGCTCTTCCTGCACACCTCGACGCAGAGCCTGGTACGGACCCGTCAAGCGGTCGCCGGCCAGCTCGACATGGACATCGAAGACGTGGTCTTGATCGGCGAGTACTGCGGCGGGGGATTCGGGAGCAAGATCACCGGTAGCCTGATCCAGTTGGTGCCGGCGCTGTTCTCCCGGAAGATCAACCGTCCGGTCATGCTCCGGATCCACCGCGCCGAGGAAAGCTACCTCGGGCGTGCTCGGCCCGGCATACAGGCTCGGATTCGCATCGGCTTCCGGGCCGATGGTCGCGTCACGGCGCTCGACCTGTTCGCCTTGGGAGACGCCGGGCCATACGCGCGGGGCGACCAGAACTCAGCGGCCAATATGGCTTCCCTCGCGTATACGCCGCTCAACATGCGATACCGCGGCCTGGGCGTGCGTACGAACACACCGCCCAAGGCGGCCCAGCGAGGCCCGGGCGGTGCCCAGATCATCGGGATGCTCGAGCCGCTGATGGACAAGGCGGCCAGAGAGCTCGGTGTCGATCGTCTCGCGCTTCGCCGGCTCAACGCACCGGAGGCCGACGTTGAATACGGACCCCGGGGGAGCACGCTCACCAGTGTTTTCGTGCGGGAAGCGATCGATATGGGGCGCGAGCTCTTCGGATGGGAAGAGAGAATCGCCCGCAGTGGACAGCTGAACGGCACGAAAAGGACCGGTATCGGCGTCGGAGTGAGCCCGTACACGGCGGGAAGCCGCGGGTTCGACGGCCTCTTGGTCATCCGGCCCGACGGCATGGTGCAGATCCAGCAGGGCCTCGGAAACCTGGGCACGAACTCGAACTTCGACACCGCTCGTGCGGCGGCAGATGTCTTGGGCGTCGAATGGGATGACGTCGAGGTCGTCTTCGGCGACACGAGTCGCCACTTGCCCTGGAGTGCTGTCCAGGCAGGTAGCCAATCGACCCACGCCCATACGAGGGCAAACCACGCCGCCGGGTTGGACGCCAAGCAGAAGCTACAGGAGATCGCCGCGAGGGATCTCGGTGGCCGGCCCGAGGACTATGAAACGTCTGACGGACGCGTCTATCGTCGCTCCAATCCGTCGCAGGGAATGACCCTGGGGCGTGCCGCGACACGGGCGATTGAGCTGGGCGGCCGCTACAGCGGCGAGGAGTTCGACGAAGACCTCAACGACATGACCAAGGCGTCCGTTAGGGCGTTGGCCGGCCAGGGCCTCGTGGCGGCCGCGAGGGACACCTTTGGCGGCGAGGGAGGACTCCAGTCGTGGGTGGTCGGCTTCGCCGAGGTGGAGTTGGACGTCGAGACCGGCAAGGTCGATGTCGTGCATTTCACGGCGGTCACGGACTGCGGTGTGGTGGTCCATCCGAGGGGTCTCGGGGGCCAGATCTTCGGTGGCTCCTTCCAGGGAATGGGGATGGCGATGAGCCAGAAGTGGGTCTTCGACCCGGTGTGGGGCGTGTCGTTCGCCAAACGCCTCTACACGGCTCGGCCGCCGGGAATGCTCGATGTCCCCATCGACGTGCAGTGGGCGGCTGTGGGGATCCCGGATCCACAAACCCCGGTCGGCGCGAAAGGGATCGGAGAGCCTTGTGTGGGGGCCGGTTCAGCGGCTCTTACGTCGGCGATCTCCGATGCCCTGGAAGGAAAGTGCCTGTGCCGGACACCGCTTTCGCCGGACATCCTACTTGCAGAAATTGAGGGCCGCGAACCTGCGTACGGCCCCCTCGACCTTCACGTCTAAAGGGAGATAGCGAAGATGGCGGTCATCAGAGATATGATCCCGGCGTTCGAGCTCTTCCAGCCGACAAGCGCCGAGGATGCGATCGAACTGTTGATTCGATACGGTGAGGATGGTTGGGTGCTGGGCGGCGGGATGGACAGCTTCGACTGGTGGAAGGAACGGATCAAGCGGCCTACGGCCGTGGTCGACCTCGTCAACGTCGATGGGCTCAAAGGCGTGCGGGTCACGGCCGACGGAGTGGAAATCGGTGCGATGACCACGCTCACCGAAGTGGCTACGCATCCCGAGTTGTTGGCGAATTACAGTGTTCTCACGGACGCTGCCTCACATATCGCGACGCCCCAGATTCGGAACCGGGGTACGATCGCCGGCAACCTGATCCAGGACACGCGTTGCTGGTACTACCGCGGCGGGTGGCCCTGCTACCGGGCCGGCGGTAACACCTGCTACGCTTCGGCGCCCACGGCGATGAACCGAGAGCACTGCATTATCGGCTCGAGCCGTTGTGTGGCGGTCAGCCCCTCCGATTCGGCGCCGGCGCTCATCGCACTCGATGCGCAGTTCGTGATCCAGAGTTCGAGAGGTGAACGTGTCGTCGATGCCGCGGACTTCTTCATGCCGCCCAGCGTAGATATCGAGCGCATGACCATTTTGAAGCCCGGTGAGTTGCTGACGGCCATCCGCATCCCGTCTACGTGGGCAGGGGCCACCTTCTACTATGAGAAGGTCGAGGATCGGAAGGCATGGGACTTCGCCCTCATGACGGTCGCTTCGGCGACACGCATGAGCGGTGGCATGATCGTAGAAGTGCGGATGGCGGTCAATGGCGCCGCTCCGTTCCCGCTTCGCCTCGAAGATTCCGAAAGGGTGCTCCGGGGCCAGGCTCCTTCCGAGGCGTTGGGGATGCAGGCCGGTGAGGTCGCGATTCGCGATGCGCAGCCGCTACGGCACAACGATTTCAAGATCCCTCTGATGCGGAACTTGGTCCGTCGGGCCGTCCGCAGCATGGAGGCCTAGCGTGGAGCTCTGGAGGCGGGCGGCCAACCCGTGGGGCCAGGACGTTCTGATCGGAATCTCATGGGATCTCATGTGGGCTGCTGTGTTCGCCGGCCTCGCTTTCACCTTGGCCCATGCCGTCTGGGCAAAGTGGCTCGCCCCGGCT
>Ga0310122_10001728_pt1 | contig 13960 bp, 11 predicted proteins | sample CB6_Bottom_1051__FD_203503 | JGI IMG/M metagenome (GOLD analysis project Ga0310122, IMG submission 203503) | Marine microbial communities from Western Arctic Ocean, Canada - CB6_Bottom_1051 | ecosystem: Environmental > Aquatic > Marine > Oceanic | place: Canada: Western Arctic Ocean | collected...
CAACCGGCTCAACCGGCGAGGAGCCATTTCGCTATGTCTTAGCCTATCTCACCAATGCGGAAGACCCAGGTCTCACCATTCTGCCCACCCACCGGCTTATCCAGCAGACACGTTTCCCGAGTCCGGCCAGTCTTCAGGCTGTCCTCAAGCGTGACTTTCGGCTGGCGCGTTATGCTCTCACACAACGAGATGCCTTTCTGGCTGCGCTCGCCGCTCCCATTCAAAATGGGCAAAATGGACCCGAGCGGCGCATAGGCTGCGTACTAGCCGACGCCGAGCACTACTGGCTATTGTCCTTTGATGACCGAGTGACCCACGGTATGCCGGCATCAGAGGCAATCCGAGGGCTAGACGTGACGGTCCTACACGACGTAATTTTCCAGCGCTTTCTCGGCTGGCCGCCAGAAGTCCAGAAAAGGGCGGTCTCATATACGAGCAACGAAGATGAGGCACTCCGGCTCGTTGCCGAGCGGGAGTGCCAAGCCGCATTTCTGCTACGCTCGACCACGTTTGAACAGATCAAGCGGGTGTGCGAGGGAGGAGAAACGATGCCGCAGAAGTCAACCTATTTCTACCCCAAGCTTCTGACCGGCCTCGTTTTCTACCATCTCGGAAAAGAGTAATTTATTAAAAGCGTCGGCCACCACCGCCGCCACCACCGCCACCGCCGCCGCCGCCAAATCGGCGTCGTTCCGGCGGGCGGGCTTCGTTGATCTTCAGGATTCGGCCCAGCACCTCTTGGCCGTTAAACTTTTGGATGACGGCCTGAGCATCCTCCTTTGAGCCCATCTCAACAAAAGCAAAGCCCTTCGATTGTCCAGAGAAGCGGTCCGATACAACCATGACCGAGCTGACCTCGCCAGCCTCGGCAAAGACCTTTTCCAAGTCGGCGTTGCCCGCCGTATAGGGCAAATTCCCGACAAAGAGCCGTGTACCTGAGGAGGCTTGGGAACGCATCGGAGGTCTGCCCGCAGACGGGGGGCCTCTGTCACGGCCGCCGCGTGCGAGCATGGGTCCGCCGCGGCTGGGTTTCGCCTCATTAACGGTCAGGGTCTGGCCGTCCACTTCTTTCCCATTCAAGGCTGCAATTGCAGCCTGGGCAAACTCCTCGGTCTCCATCTCAATAAAGCCGAACCCCCGCGATAAGCCGGTCGCAGGGTCGGTCATAAGTTCGGCGGATTGGAGCGTACCAAAAGGGGCGAATAAATCCTCAAGGTCGGGGAAACATAACAAAGGAGGTAAATTGCCAACGTATAATTTTACAGCCAAAAAGAAATCTCCTCTAATCCAGACTAACGGTCGCGGTCGCCATAACCTCCGCCACCTCCGCCATCTCGCCGCTCCTGAGGCTTGGCCTCATTGACGGTCAGCGCTCGCCCTTCGAATTCGTATCCGTTCAATCGTTCGATTGCGGCTTGGGCCTCTTCTTCACTGCCCATTTCAATAAAACCGAATCCTCGCGAGCGACCGGAAAATCGGTCCATAATAATCGTCACTGAAGAGACCGAGCCAGACTCGGCGAATAGGGTTTCAAGTTCCCCTTCCGTTGTTTTAAACGAGAGATTGCCAATAAAAAGTCTCTGCGCCAATTTCCACCTCCGTAGTGCATATACATAGGCCCCGTGAACCTATGAGCGGGTTCCAGGGGCCTCAAACAGGGGTTGCAAGCTTTACGAGTCTTGCAACTCTCGGGCCGGCTCATTCAACACACGGGACGATTTCCACGAGCGCAGAGAAGGGTAGCAAATTCTGGTTTTGATTACAACGAAAAAAGAGACGAGCGCCAAAATTTATTGTCCTGAGTAAAGAGGGGGTCCAAAAAGTCCATTATTAGACACCCTCTGAGAGAGATGCTAGCATTTCCGCTCATCAATACGGATCTCTTCACACACTATGGACACCCAACCCCCTAGTACCGATCTGTCGGCGGTCATCCTCGCCGGAGGAAAAAGTTCCCGCATGGGAAAGGCCAAAGCCCTTTTGCCTTTCGATGGAAAGCCCTTGATCACCCACCTTGTTAATCGTCTCGCCCAGCGGTTTGCCGATATTGTTGTGGTTGCCGCACCGGACCAGACACTGCCGGCTTTACCCGTTACCGTCGTCTCAGATGAGGTCGCTCACCAAGGGCCGGTAGGTGGCATCTGTTATGGCTTGCAGGCCATACGGGGGACAGCGGCCTTTGTGACCTCGTGCGATGTTGCTTTCTTACAGCTGCCTTTCATTGAGTATTTGACTTCTCTGCTCAAAAACTATGACGTTGTTGTCCCGTTCTGGCAGGAGCGGCTCCAGCCCCTGCATGCGGTCTATCGCCACAGTGTCATACCTCGCTTACAGGAACAGCTGGCACACAAACGGCTGCGTCCGATCTTCTTGTATGACACAGTACCGACACGAAAAGTGTCTCCAGAAGAGATAAAACGGTTTGACCCCGAGGGGCTGAGTTTTCTCAATATGAACACGGAGGCCGACTACCAAGACGCACTGGCTCGGTGGCGCACGTTATATCCACCGGTCTCGTGTACGGTTGAGCTGTTTGGCGTAGCGCGCCTCAAAGCAAACACCACCCAGTTTCCACTCATTCTGCCGACTGAAGCAACACTCGAGGACGCGCTTGCAGCTTTGGCTGCGGCATGCCCGCAGCTCGTTGGCCCGGTTCTTTCTTCGGATGAGGCAGGCTATCCTACGCTCCTGAGCGGATACGCCTGCAATATAAACGGGAAACTCTTTATCAAAGACGCGCATACTCCCATTCAGGCCGGAGATAGTTTACTCATCTTATCGAGTGATGCCGGAGGATAAGCCGTGTACGGATTCTATGGCCGCCTGCTGCATATCGACCTCACCGCTCAAGCCTACGACTGGCGGGATATTGAAGAGGCTCGTCTCCAGGCGTTTTTGGGTGGTATCGGCTTAGGAACCTCCTTGCTGTACGACTTTACACCGCCTGATGTTGAGCCGTTCTCACCGACAAATCCGCTGATTTTCACCAGCGCACCCCTTGTCGGCACAGGGCTGACCACCACCGCGAAGTATGCCGTGGTTACCAAATCACCGCTCACAGGTTTTATTGCAGACTCCCTCTCTTCCAGCTTTTTTGCCCTGGAGCTGAAGCGTACGGGTCTCGACGCCATAGTAGTAACAGGCAGAGCTGCACAGCCCATATATCTCTGGATTACAGACAACACAGTCGAGTTTAGAGACGCAAGACACGTATGGGGCAAGAGTCCGCAAGAGACCGAAGCGGCAATTCGAAACACACTCCAAGACTCGGAAATCCGGATCGCTGCGATTGGTCAGGCTGGTGAGAATCGCGTTCGTTTTGCCACGCTGAGTAATGAAGGTCGGCATGCCGGGCGGGGCGGCATCGGAGCGGTTTTCGGCTCGAAGAACCTGAAAGCAGTAGCTTTACGTGGGCATCATCTGACCGCTGTTGCTGACAAGGATGGCGTGGAAAAAATCGCCCGTGCGCTGCGCGAGCGGAGTGTTGGTCCCGAGACGGCGAAGTACCGCGAAATCGGGACGGTTGCGAATCTGTCGGTATTTAATCGTTTGGGCAGCCTGCCGACTCGAAACTTTCAACAAGCGACCTTCTCACACGCTGAGGCATTGAGTGGCGAGACTTTGGTCGCAAATAGCTTCAGCCGAGTGCACGGCTGCGCATCGTGTACGATACGCTGCGAACGACTGTTTCGGTCAATGAGCGGCAACGAGCAGCGTCTCGAATATGAAACGCTCTTCGCCCTGGGTCCGCTGTGTGGCATCGAACAGCCGGAGGATGTCCTGCAAGCGGCCCGGCTATGCGATCTGTACGGATTGGACACGATTAGCACCGGCGGTACGCTTGCCTGGGCTATGGAATGTACGGAAAAAGGGCTGCTGCCTGAGGCGCGTGATGCCGGCCTTACATTTGGGAATGCGGATGCCGTCCTGACTACCATCACAGATATTGCGAACCGAAAAGGTCTAGGAGAGCTGCTGGCTGAAGGGTCCCGACGCGCCGCCGCACAAATCGGGACAGCGGCTGAATTCTTCGCCATACAGGTGAAGGGCATGGAGCTGCCAGGCTATGAGCCACGCAGCCTAAAAACCATGGCACTCGGTCTGGCCGTTAGTCCGCGCGGGGCTTGCCACAACCGCTCCGGTGCATATGAAGCGGATTTCTCAGGCCAGGTAGATCGGCTACAGGCCGATGCTGGGCGAGGTGCCCTGGTTGTGTCATCAGAAGACTTTGCCGCGGTGCTGGACTCGCTCATTGTGTGCAAATTTCTCAGAAAATGTTTTGATGATTTTTATTCCGAATCCGCAATCCTCTTGAGCCATGTCACGGGTTGGCAGTTTTCTAGTACCGACCTCAAACGGGCCGGCGAACGCATTAATACCCTCAAGAAGCTCTTTAATATGCGGGCAGGCTGGCAGCCCGGTGATGACTGGCTCCCGCCTCGGCTGTTGAACGAGCCTCTCTCCAGCGGTGTTGCCCAAGGTGTCCGCTTAACGCCTGACGAATTGAGAATAATGATACAGGGATATTACGCAGCGCGGGGTTGGGATAAGGATGGATTTGTACCGGAGGGGAAAAAGCGCGAACTAGGTCTCTAGAATATGGATGGGCTTGTCTCATTCTTACCTGCGTAATCTTTCTGACCGGTCTCGGAATAGTAACCCGAGATGCGATTTCCCATGCCGGCAAATCGTCCTTTCGGAAATAGCGAAGTAGAAAGTTGCCTATCATGCACGAATCAACAAATGTCTTAGGTGAAACACTACAACAGTGCAGCTCCCGGCCGTTAACCGGCTTCTACCGGGATGGCTGCTGCAACACGGGGAAAGAGGATGTCGGGTTGCATACCGTCTGTATAGAAGTCACTCACGAGTTCTTGGAATTTTCCAAGGCCAAGGGCAACGACCTCAGTACACCCCGGCCGGAGTTTGGCTTTCCTGGATTACAGCCCGGTGACGGTTGGTGTTTATGCGCACTCCGCTGGCAGGAAGCCTATGAGGCCGGCGCCGCTCCGTGGGTCATGTTGTCCTCCACCCATGAGGTGACCTTAGAGCATATTCCGCTGACGCAGCTGAAAGAATACGCCCGGGACTTGCATTAGCGTTTCCAGGCGATCCATTTATACTTCAGCCGTTCGGTTCACCTCAACTTTCACCGCGCAGTACTTGAACTCCGGAATCTTGCCGTACGGATCAAGAGCGTCATTGGTCAATAGGTTGGCCGCGGCTTCTTGATAGCAGAATGGAATAAAAATCTCGTCGCGCTGAAGTCCATCGTCCGCCCGCGCATAGGCCGTCAGCTCACCCCGCCGCGAGGAAAGAGTCAGCAGATCACCTGCCGCGCCTCCTATAGCGGCCAAGTCTTCCGGGTGCATGCTGATAACAGGCTGCGGCTCAAGAGCATTCAGCACACTCGCCCGGCGCGTCATGGCTCCGGTATGCCAGTGTTCGAGCTGTCGTCCGGTAATCAAGACATACGGGAATTCTTTATCCGGCAGCTCGTCAGCACTGATCAGCCGAGCTGGAACAAAGCGTCCGCGTCCGTCTTGAGTCGGGAAGTCTGCTTTGAAAACAACAGGCTGACCCGGATCGTCTTCACTCAAACACGGATATGTCACAGAGCTGTGCTGTTCGAGTCGCTGCCAGCTAATCCCGCCTATGCTGGGCATGGCCTGGCGCATTTCTTCAAAGACCGCAGCCGTATCAGGATACTGCCAGTCTAATCCCAGCCGACGTGCAATATCTTGAATAATGTCCAGATCCTGACGGGCTGCACCTGGCGTATCCAGGGCTTTGCGGCCAAGCTGTACGCGCCGATCGGTGTTGGTAAAGGTGCCCGTTTTCTCTGGAAAGGCGGAAGCTGGCAGAATGACATCGGCAAATGACGCAGTTTCCGTCAAAAACAGATCTTGCACCACGAGGTGATCGAGGGCCGCCAGGGCCTGTCTGGCATGATGCAGATTGGGGTCGGACATGGCCGGATTCTCGCCCATGATATACATGCCGTGCAGCTTGCCATCCAGAATGGCATTCATAATTTCGACTACGGTGAGGCCAGGATTCGGATCAAGAGAGACGCCCCATAATTCTTCAAAACGCTGCCGCGCAGCCTCGTTGTCAACCCGTTGATAGTCGGGGAACATCATAGGAATCAGGCCGGCGTCAGACGCGCCTTGGACGTTGTTCTGCCCACGCAGAGGATGCAGCCCCGTGCCCGGACGACCAATCTGTCCGGTCATGAGGGCCAGGGCAATCAAACACCGGGCGTTGTCCGTGCCGTGAATATGCTGCGAGATACCCATGCCCCAAAAGATCATCGAACCGGACGCGGTGGCATAGAGGCGGGCGACCTCACGGATGGTCTCGGCCGGAATCCCACAGATAGGAGCCATTTCTTCGGGGCTGAAGGAGACAACGTTCTGTTTAATGAGTGCAAACCCATCTGTGCGCTGCTCGATAAATTCCGGATTGACCAAGCCCTCCTCAATGATGGTATGCATCATGGCGTTGAGCAGGGCGACATCCGTGTCCGGTTTAAACTGCAGGTAATAGGTGGCGTGGCGCGCCAACTCTGTTCGACGTGGGTCCATGACCACCAGCGTCTTGCCGACCTTGGTCGCGTTCTTCATAAAGGTGGCAGCGACCGGGTGGTTCTCGGGCGTGTTCGAGCCGATAACGATAATGCATTCCGCTTCGGCGACATCTTCCACCTGATTAGAGACCGCACCAGACCCGATCCCTTCTAAGAGCGCGGCAACCGACGATGCATGGCACAGCCGGGTGCAGTGATCCACATTATTGGTGCCAAAGCCGGTCCGTATTAGCTTTTGAAATAAATAGGCCTCTTCGTTACTCCCTTTGGCTGACCCAAACCCAGCCAGGGCCGAGCCGCCCTTTTCATCCCGGATCTTTTTGAGGCCGTGTGCCGCAAGGTCGAGCGCCTCCTCCCAGCTTACTTCACGAAACACGCCAGAGGGATTAGCCGGATCGATGCTGATATCAGGCGACTTGGGTATGCCTGGTTTGCGGATCAGCGGCTTGGTCAGCCGGTGCGGATGGGTCACATAATCAAAACCATAGCGCCCTTTGACGCACAAACGGCTGTGGTTGGCCGGACCATCACGACCTTGAACGTGAAGAATCTTGTTGTCTTTAACATGATACGTCAGTAGGCAGCCGACCCCGCAATAGGGACAGACTGAATCGATCGTCTTATCTGGTTCGACCAGACCGACTTGGCCTGCCGGCATCAGCGCTCCAGTCGGACAGGCCTGGACGCATTCTCCACAGCCGACACACGAGCTGTCCCCCATGGGGTCGCCCAAGTCAAAGACAATCTCGGCATGACCGCCGCGAAAGGCATAGCCGATCACATCGTTGACCTGTTCCTCCCGGCAGGCGCGTTGACAGCGCGTACACTGAATACACGCGTCAAGATTGACGCTAATCGCCGGATGCGACCCATCCTGTTTGGGTTGCTGACGGGAGGCAAAGCGCGGTTTGCCGATCTCAAGAGCGCGCGCCCAGGCATCCAGCTCGGAATCGCGGGTATAGGCGGTCTCTACCACGTCCGACAGCAACAGCTCCAATACCATCTTCTGGGAGTGGCGCGCACGCTCACTCGTGGTTGAAACCTGCATGCCTGCACTCGGCGTTCGACAACAGGATGGGGCCAAAGGCCGTTCACCTGTGATTTCAACAACACACACACGGCAGTTGCCGTCCGGCCGCAGCCCGTCCTTGTAACACAAGTGAGGAATCTCAACGCCGTGGCGACGGGCGGCTTGCAGAATCGTCTCGCTCGGCAGCGCTTCGACCTCACGTCCGTCCAGGACAAAGGTAATGGGTGGGCTTTCGAGTTCGGGCATGGCAGCCATTAGGCAAGCTCCTGTGGAAAGTATTTGATGACACAACGGATGGGATTGGGTGCAGCCTGGCCCAGTCCACAGATCGACGCGTCGCCCATGACCTGGGCGAGTTCCTCAAGCAACGGAGTATCCCATTTTTTTTGCGCCATCAGTCCGGCAGCCTTGGTTGTACCAACGCGACAGGGCGTACACTTGCCGCATGACTCATGGGCAAAGAAGCGCATGGCGTTCAAAGCGGCGGCTTTAACGCTGTCTTTATCAGACAGGACGATAATCGCGGCAGAACCGATAAAGCAGCCGTGCGGCTGCAGCGTGTCAAAATCGAGTGGAATATCGGCCAGCGAGGCGGGCAAAATACCGCCGGACGCACCACCAGGAAAGTAGGCGTATAGTTCATGACCGGACAGCATGCCGCCGCAGTATTCGTCAACCAGTTCACGCAGGCTAATGCCGGCCGGAGCCAGATGCACGCCCGGTTTTTGCACCCGGCCGCTGACTGAAAACGAGCGTAGTCCCTTACGGCCGTGACGGCCGTGACTGGCAAACCACTCGGGCCCTTGGTCGAGAATATCACGCACCCAGTACAAGGTCTCAAAATTATGCTCCAAGGTTGGGCGTCCGAACAGACCGACTTCGGCCACATAGGGCGGACGCAGGCGCGGCATACCGCGCTTACCCTCAATCGACTCAATCATCCCCGATTCTTCGCCGCAGATATACGCGCCCGCACCACGACGAATATGGATAGCCGGCAGCGTTATGGACGGAATGGATGCATCAGCCTCAAGAGCGGCAAGCGCATTTTTCAAGATTTGGATACAGGCCGGATATTCATCTCTGATATAAATATAGACTTCGTCTATCTCGGCCGCCCAGGTGGCAATGAGCATACCTTCCAGGAAGCGGTGCGGATCGCGTTCAAGATAAAACCGATCCTTAAACGTGCCAGGTTCTCCCTCATCAATATTCACGGCTAACAAACGTGGGGCAGCGGCGCCGCGCACGATGCGCCATTTCCGTCCGGCGGGAAAGCCGGCGCCACCAAGACCGCGCAGGCCGGAATCTTCCAGCGCTTGCAGCACAGACTCAACATCGCGCGCTCCCGCGAGGCAGGCGCGCAGAACCTGATATCCACCGTCGTGGCAATAGGCCGCATACTCAACCGTCGTGCTGGGTAAACGCGCCTGTGTTTCGCCCTGTTCGACAGCTTGTGCCACCTTATCAACGGTTGCCGAACCAATCGGATTCTGGCCCACAACCGCGACCGGCGCGGTCTCACAGCGGCCAACGCACGGCACCCGCTGAATACGTACGGTCTTGCCGACCGCTTGTTCGAGGGCAGGAAGGAGTGTTTTCGCGCCTGCTAGCTCACAACTGACCGAGTCACACACCCGGACCGTTATAGGCGGCGGTGGTATCTCGCCTTCTTTGATCACATCAAAGTGATGGTAGAAAGTCGCGACCTCATACACCTCTACTGGCGCAAGCTTCATTTCATGGGCTAAGGCTACGATATGGGCTGCAGACAGATGGCCATAGCGGTCTTGAATCTTGTGCAGATGCTCAATGAGAAGATCACGCCGACGCACGGAGTCCTGTGCGTCATTAAGAAGCGCTTGTACTTCGTGTAAAGCCTGGGGATCGACCGCCCGTCCTTTCGGCCGAGTTCGTAGTCCTTTGGGACGTTTTTTTTTGCGCTGCCCGTTTTTTTCCATAATCCGTCCTATTGGCCGATATTCATAAAAGATAACCCATTTATTGGTCCCGGCTCAAGAGTCTGTTGCCCAAGAGTGCCCGTAAAGAGTACGCGTACAGGGAGACGCTCTTGACACCGTTGGCCTCGACTCTTACTTTTCCGCAGCAGAGACGTTCTGTCTCTCGCAGCTACATCATCAATACCAGCTTCAATCGAAAAAACTCAATGAAGAAACGCATGCTTGTAAACGTCTATTGCTGAAAAATCAGATCTGACTTGTAACCATAGCGCACACCAGCCCTGGCAGGGAGAGCATACACACCTATGGATGGAGATGTTTCGGCTATTAATGAACGGGTCCAAGAAGAAGCAGCCGTGCTGGCTCGACTGCGAGAAGAAATCGGTCAGGTCATCATCGGCCAACGTTATTTGGTCGACCGACTGATTATCGGCTTGCTGGCCAATGGCCATGTGCTGCTCGAAGGGCTGCCCGGCTTGGCCAAAACGCTCTCGGTCAAAACGCTCGCCCAGACTATCAACGCACGTTTTCAGCGTCTTCAATTTACGCCAGATCTCTTGCCGGCAGATCTGATCGGCACCCTTATCTATAATCCTCGGGAGGGAATATTCACCACCAAGAAGGGGCCGATCTTTGCCAATATTATTCTGGCTGACGAAATTAACCGTGCGCCGGCTAAAGTCCAAAGTGCGTTGCTCGAAGCCATGCAAGAACGTCAGGTGACAATAGGGGAAGAAACCCATCCCCTGCCGGACCCCTTCCTCGTCCTGGCAACGCAGAATCCGATTGAGCAAGAAGGCACCTATCCATTGCCGGAAGCCCAGGTTGACCGCTTTATGCTGAAGCTGCGCATCACGTATCCCTCAAAGGAGGAAGAACGGCAGATTTTGGATCGTATGGCGTCGACCAGCTTACCCGTTGGCGCCAAGCCGATTCTGAGCATTGATGATGTTCTCCGCTTACGCAGCCTGACCGACCAGATTTATCTGGATGATAAGATCAAGGACTATATCATTGATTTGGTGTTTGCCACGCGCGATCCCTCAGCCTACCACATCGACGTTCAGCGTTTTATACAATATGGTGCCTCGCCCAGGGCCACATTATCCTTGACTTTGGCCGCCAAAGCCCACGCCTTACTGAACGGGCGCGGGTATGTCACGCCACAGGATGTGAAGTCGATCGGTCCGGATATTTTGCGCCATCGGATAATCATTACCTACGAAGCTGAGGCGGAGGAGATGACCCCAGACGCGGTACTGCAACAGATCCTAGATGGCGTGCCCGTGCCTTAGCGACCTCGTCACTCGGCCATGCTGACCTCGGAACAGCTCAAAACCGTCCGCAAGATTCATATTCGGACCAGCCATCTGGTAAGCGACCTGTTCGCCGGTCAGTATCAGAGTGCGTTCAAAGGCCAGGGCATGGAGTTTGCCGAGGTGCGTCAATATTTTCCTGGAGACGATGTTCGCAGCATTGACTGGAATGTGACTGCCCGGACCGGTATTCCACATGTCAAACGCTTTATTGAAGAGCGCGAACTGACTGTCATGTTGCTGGTCGATGCCAGTGCTTCCACCCAGTTTGGTACGGTCTCGCAGTTGAAGAGTACCATGGCGGCGGAGATGGCCGCCGTGTTCGCCTTTTCCGCGATTACCAATAACGACAAGGTCGGCCTAGTCATGTTCAGCAACGAGGTCGAGCTCGCCCTGCCGCCAAAGAAGGGCACCCGGCATGTTCTGCGTGTGATCCGCGAGGTCCTTTCATTCCAGAGCCAGCAGCGCGGAACGCATATTGCAGCGGCACTCGAACATCTAAACCATGTCAGTAAACGCCGGGCCGTGGTCTTCCTCATCTCAGACCTGCTTGACCCCAGTGCTGCCTTAGCGCTTAAAATCGCCAGCCGACGGCATGATGTGATTGCTATTGTTTTAGACGACCCACGAGAGCTGACCTTGCCCAACGTCGGGCTCATTGCGTTGCAAGATGCGGAAACTGCCGAACGCATGCTGATCGATACAGGCGACCGACAGGTGCGACACGAATTCGCGCAGCGTGCGCAGACAGCCCGACGCGAACGCGAACGGATGTTGCATCGAGCTGATGTTGATGCAATTGTCGTGCGCACCGACCAACCGTATGTGGAAGCCTTGTTGCGTTTCTTTCGCAAGCGTGAGCACCGACTGTGAACAACAACCGTGAACAGGGCGTTGACCCCGCACAGAGTAGCAGCATGGCAGTCAGTCGGACAAGAAGCATAAGGATCTGGGTACTCGTAACATGGGCTCTCTTCGTTCTGCCCCCGCTCGCCCTCGCTCAGACAGGGTTGAACACGACTGATGAACCCGAGGACCTGCTTGGCCAGGTTGACTCGGTTGACCAGCTTGACACGGTCGTCGTGCAGGCTAGCGTTGATCAGGATGAGATCACGATTGGCGATCCGATTCGATATACCCTCACAGTGACAGCCGAGACCAACGTCGACGTGCAGGTCCCGGTGTTCAGCGACCGCCTTGGGGATTTCGATATTATCGATTTTGGTGAGCTGCCGAGTCGGTCGACACAGGACCCCGTGATCACAGCCCGGTGGTATGCGCTCACCATATTCACCACCGGCTACCACATTATTCCTGCCCCGAGCGTGCCATATACAACTGCAGATGGAGCGAAGCACACGGCACAGGGTGGTACGATCCGCATCCATGTGGCCAGTCTTCTCACACAGGAAGGCCAAATCACTGACATCCGTGACATTAAGCCTCCGGAAGAGGTTCCGTTTGACTGGCGTCCGTATATCCTTGGCGGAGTGATTCTTATCGCCCTCGTGCTGCTTGGGGCCGCGTTGTTCTATTTTCTAAACCGCTTTCGTCGGGCGGCTGACACGCCCCGGCGTCCGGCTCACGAGATTGCGCTCCAAGCGCTGACCCATCTGCGCGCTCAGCATTTGCCTCAGGCCGGCCAGGTTGAGGCCTATTATGTTGCGCTGTCCGGCATTGTCCGCATGTATTTAGAAGATGGCTTGCAACTGCGCGCACCGGAAATGACCACAGAGGAGTTCTTATTGACAGTCAGCCGCGATACCGGCCTGACTGCTCCCCAACAGCGACTGTTGGGCAAATTCTTATCTCAAGCGGATCTGGTGAAGTTTGCACGCTATGTACCCAGCCTCGACGATAGTGACGCGGCGTATACAGCTGCCAGACGGTTTATTGACGAAACGCGTCCATCCGAATCAGACCCAGTATCAGACGCGCCATCAAACGCTCTTACCGGCTCCCGCGCCGGTTCCCTTGCCACGGAGACACATGATGCAGCTGCATGATCCGTGGCTGCTCTTGCTGCTCTTCCTGCTGCCGCTCCTCTTTTGGCTACAGCCCAGGGGAGGAAAAGAAGCGGCCGTTCGCTACTCCAGTCTGGACTTGTTGCGCTCTCTTACGCATACGGGCAAGCGGCATTGGCGCGGGATCCTACCCATTCTGCGTGGGACTGCCCTCTTTGTCCTCATTCTTGCCCTTGCACGTCCGCAATTGGGAAAAGCAGAAAGCCAGTATTATGGCGAGGGCATCGATATTGTTTTGGCAGTCGATATTTCGAGCAGCATGCTGTCTGAAGATTTCAGTCTGGAAGAGGGCCGAGCCAATCGGCTCGAGGTCGTGAAGTCAGTCGTGACCGATTTTGTGGCTACCAGGGGCGGAGACCGGATCGGCCTGGTGCTTTTCAGCGCTCGTCCGTATACCCAGTGTCCGCTAACCCTGGATCATGGCTGGTTATTACAAAATCTAGCTCGGGCTGAGATTGGAATGATTGAAGACGGTACGGCTATCGGATCAGCTCTGGCGACGGCGGCCGGTCGCTTGGAGCATTCGGACGCGGAAAGCAAAATTATCATTCTGCTCACTGACGGACAGAACAATGCAGGGAAAATCTCCCCACTGACAGCAGCGGATGCAGCCGCCGCTCTGGGCATCAAGGTGTATACCATAGGCGCAGGCACGCGCGGCCTGGCCCCCTATCCCACTCGCGATATTTTCGGCAATACCGTGTACCGTCCGATCCAAGTCGATATCGACGAAGAGGCGCTCACAAAAATCGCCGCCGTAACCCAAGGGCGTTATTTTCGAGCAACCGATACGGCCAGCCTACAATCCATTTACGACACCATTGACCAGCTGGAGCGAACGACTTTCAGCGCGCCTCGGTATCTCGACTATTACGAACTCTATCCCTGGTGTGTCCTGTTCGCGCTTGTCCTCGTCAGCCTTGAAACGAGTCTGAATCATACTGTGCTGCGCACGTTACCCTAAAAGTTACCCTAATGGTTTGGCGAACGCCCCAGTTCTTGTGGTTTTTGATGAGTGTGCCTGTCGTTGTGGCGCTCTT
>Ga0310122_10001729_pt1 | contig 13953 bp, 13 predicted proteins | sample CB6_Bottom_1051__FD_203503 | JGI IMG/M metagenome (GOLD analysis project Ga0310122, IMG submission 203503) | Marine microbial communities from Western Arctic Ocean, Canada - CB6_Bottom_1051 | ecosystem: Environmental > Aquatic > Marine > Oceanic | place: Canada: Western Arctic Ocean | collected...
TAAGGATAAACGGCGCGGAATGAGCCAGATTGTTTCCCAGGGAGTTACTGCAAACGAGTTCGGCGCAATTACCTGTTTTATGAACAGGTGTACGGGTCACCGGCCGCATTTCATACAAAACAACCTGCACTCCTCGTTCTGCCGCCTGCCAAGCTGCTTCAGACCCAGCAAGCCCTGCCCCGATAATTGTTAAAAAATCCTTCACAACCGATCAAGCCGCAACATTGGTTTTCTTGAAACCACAATTGGGACAGACCACAGAAGGATCTTCATTTTTTTTCCACTTCTCGACCAAAAACGGGTTTTTGCACTCCGGGCAGGCTTCCCCAACCGGCTTGTCCCAGGATGTAAATTTGCAATCGGGATATTTCGTGCAACCATAAAATGTTCTTCCCTTTTTAGACCGGCGTGGAGCAATCTCTCCCTCACAGGTTTCCTCAGGACAGGCAATGCCAAGTCCAATCGCTTTAGTAAATTTGCATTCCGGATAGTTGGAGCAAGCAATAAATTTACCGAAACGCCCCCTTTTCATAATCAACGGCGACTCGCATTTATCACAATTCCCTTCAACTTCATCGGATTTGGCCCCGTCCTCTGAACTTCCTTTTTCTCCAAGATCCCGCGTGTTTTTACAATCTGGATAACCCGAACAGGCCATGAATTTGCCAAAACGCCCCCATTTAATGATCATGGGCTGGTCACATTTGTCACAGACCTCATCGGTTTCTTCCACTTGAGCTTTAAAGTCCTTCATTTTTTCTTCGGCCTTTTCCAAATCGGCTTTGAAGGGAGTATAAAAAGACCGCAGGGCTTCGACCCAATCGAGCTTTCCTTTTTCAATATCATCCAACTGATCTTCCATTTTTGCGGTAAATTCTGTGGTCATGATATCCGGGAAGTTTTCTACCAAAAGATCATTGATCAAAAACCCGAGTTCAGAAGGTTGCATGCGTCGATCCAGATTTTGAATATAGTCCCTGTCTTTAATCACACTGATGATCGCCGCATAAGTACTGGGCCGACCAACTCCCTTATCTTCCAGCTCCTTAACCAACATCGCCTCAGAAAAACGAGCGGGGGGCTGGGTAAAATGTTGTTCGGGAAGTATTCCTTGAACTTTTAATGTTTCTCCCTTTTCCAATTGGGGAAGCAGGCGGTCCTCTCCTTTGCCCTCCGATTTCGATCCATCGCTAGGCCCATCATCCTGGCTTTCAACATAGACTTTCATGAAACCCGCAAATTTTAAAACGGAGCCGTTACTGCGGAACAAATAGTTACCCGACTTAATATCAAACTGAGTGGTATCCAAAACCGCCGGGACCATCTGGCAGGAAACAAAACGCGACCAGATCAATTGGTAAAGCCGGAACAAATCCTTGTCCAGATACTCCTTGATTGTATTCGGCTCCAATCGTACATCCGTGGGCCGGATTGCCTCATGTGCCTCTTGAGCTGATTTTTTACTTTTATAGGTGTTTGGCTTGCTGGGAACAAACTCCTTGCCATATCTTTCAGGGATAAATTCCCGAACTTCTTCGAGGGCCTGGTCAGACAACCTTACCGAGTCAGTACGCATATACGTGATGAGGCCTACCGTTCCCTTTTTGCCCAGCGAAATTCCCTCATACAATCGTTGGGCAAACATCATGGTCTTTTTGGGAGAGAAATTAAGTTTTCGAGATGCTTCCTGCTGAAGAGTACTGGTAATGAATGGGGCGCTCGGATTTCTTTTTCTTTCTTTCTTGACAATATTTTCAAGGACGGGCTTGGCCCCTTCCAAGCCTTTGAGAATTTGGTCTGCCTCAGCTTTATTGGCAACCTCAGCTTTATTGCCATCAATTTTAAATAATTTGGCCTCAAATTGGGGTTTCTGACTGCCCTCCAGCTCCAATATGATCGACCAATACTCCCGGGGCTTGAAGTCTAGAATCTCACGTTCTCTTTCACAAACGATCCGCAAAGCAACAGATTGCACTCGTCCGGCACTCAACCCACGATGAACTTTTTTCCATAAGATGGGACTGATTTTATATCCCACCAGTCGATCCAGAATTCTACGTGCCTGTTGCGCATTCACACGGTTAGGATTAACCTCGGTAGGGTTATTAATAGCTTCCAGAACCGCTTTTTTTGTAATTTCGTTAAAAAGTACCCGGTAAATTTTACCCTTGGTAAACCGTGCCACTTCATTGCCGATATGGTAGGCAATCGCCTCCCCTTCCCGGTCAGGGTCAGGAGCAAGATAAATCTTGTCAACCTTCTTGGCGGCATTTTTCAGTTCCTGGAGAATCTTTCCTTTTCCCCGGATGGTGATGTACTCCGGAGCAAAGTTATTATCAACATCAACTCCAAGCTTTTTCTTGGGCAGATCTTTGAGATGACCCACCGAGGCCTTAATAATAAAATCCTTGCCAACTATTTTTTTAAGTGTGTTGACTTTAGTAGGAGACTCAACGATCAATAACGATTTTGCCATATTACCTCACTAGTTCTATTCATCACCGCAATTAGAAATATATATTTTCCCACTCAATTGTCGAACCAATCCTCGCAATTCCAGTTGCAACAGTGTAGCCGAAACTTGCGCGGGAGACAAATTGCTGTTTTCAATCAAATTATCTATATGCCTGCCCTCCAAAGATAAGAATGAAAAAATCTTTTTTTCCTCGTCATTATCAAGTTTGGCTTTGGGTTCCTTGTTGTCACATTTAGCCTTCAAGCTTTCACCCAATGCAGGCAACAATTCTTCAAGGACGGATTCCGCGCTATCGACCAATTTTGCACCCGACTTGATCAGGCCATTGGTTCCTTTGCTTTTGGGAGAGGTAATATTTCCGGGAACCGCAAAAACCTCTCTTCCCTGCTCCAAAGCAAAATCTGCGGTAATCAAGGCTCCGCTTTTTTCAGCCGCTTCAACAACCACCGTTCCTAAAGCCAAACCGCTTAATATTCTATTTCTTGCCGGGAAATTATTCCGATCAGGTCTCATTAAAACAGGAAATTCAGATAAAATCGCACCCTGCTCGATGATTTTTTTCTCAAATTAATATTCTCCGGTGGCTACGTATGCCCTAACCCACAGCCAAAAACAGCAATAGTATCTGCACCGGCAGATAAAGCGGACTCATGGGCCAATGTATCAATCCCTCTGGCCATGCCACTGATTATACTAAATCCTGCAGAAGCCAGTTTAAAACAAAGTCTTTCCGCGACCAGCCTTCCATATTCCGAAGGGGTACGCGTTCCCACAACTGCTAAAGGCAGGGTGATGGTGTTTAAAGATTTACCTTTTATATATAAAATTGGCGGGGGATCATAAGTGGATTTCAGTAAGGGGGAATATTCCTCACTTTCGAGCGTTAAAATCCTCAACCCTTCTTTTTCAGCCAGCCTTAATTCGCGTCCTGCGGCGGAATCGACATCAAAACGCTTTATTTCGCCCACAACCTTGTCGCCAATACCCTGGACTCTCAGCAGATCGCTTTGCGATGCGGAAAACACCTCACGCGGGGAACCCAATTCCTGCACAAGACGGTGAAACAAGGTCCGACCAACCCCAACAACCATATTTAAAGCCAACCAATATTTCAGGGTTTCCCTATCCATGAGGCTTTTACCCGATTTAAATCTGCAACAGCCAGATTAAAGTTATAAACCGAATCATAATAGCCACTCAACACTCGGGTATATATAATGAGTGCTTCAAACAAATCTCCTGGATCCCCAATCCCAAAATCATAGTTTGCAACTTCAGCAACCAGTAAGGCCCGCGTTATTTTTCGGTTCTTCCTGGCAATATTCAGTTTCTCTCTTGTTTCCACAGCTTTTAAGTAACCCGTCTTGAGTGCCAGCTCGTTACTAGAAAAATGTTTCCCAGTCGTTTCCTTTAAATCTATACCGAAAACCAGCCCGGACACCTTAAACCATTTATCATAATTATTAAATTTAAAATCGACAGGCTCTATATCAGGATCGGCCATTTCCCCATCAATAGAATAATTGTCCTTAAAAATCAAAGCCAGGAATAATCGCGCAATCTTTATTTCGCTTTCCAACTCGACTATACCATTCAAGGTCCCAGCAAGGCCCAGCTTAAGCTTTGTAATGGCCGATTGGCTGACGTCCTCCTCTCCGGAATCGAATTTTTCTTCCGCTTTGGAAACGGCCTTTTCAAAATGCCCTTTTACTTCTTTTAATATCTCTAGTTTCTCCGTTTTGCTTTGGATCTGATAATAATATTTCCGGACTTGATATTCTTTATCGGCTAAAAACGATAAGTCTTCATCTATATAAATAGACCGCACTTCTTCAACAGCTTTTTGCAAATCAGGCAATGGCTCCAATCCCCCGGCCATTAGACTTGGCAAAAAAACTGTATAAGTCGCCAATATAACTGCCATATATTTAAGCAAGGACTTCATTAAATTCCTTATCATATTTTTATTCGTAAAATACGGCCTCATAAATTTAATTCCAATAAAAATATTTGGGGAAGAGAGCAAAAAGAAAAGAAAAAGGGGTACTAAACTTCCAAAAAGAAACCTTGATGGCAACCAAGTATGTTCTCTTTATTGGAATATGCCCGGATGAAGGACAGAAGCTCAGTACCCCTAGAATGCTGGAAAGTTAACACACTCCCCTACCCCTGTCAATAATATTATGAACCCAACGAATCTATATAACAAAATTTTGACAAAATATTCCTTTTAAATCAATTAGTTACATAGACTCTGCCATTTTTGCGCAATAAATAAGCAATTTAACCCTTTATTTTTCAATACATTAATATTTATTGATTTTCCTATAATTTGTATCCCCTAAAAGTCCGATAATTCCTATTCTTGAATTATTAATTAACAATTTTTCAATGAGTTAGAGCTCATATCAAAGAAAAGGGAACGGGTATGAATGTTACCAGAAAAATGACTATGGACACCAATCCCAGGACCCTGCCTTGAGGGCTCAATTCTTCCTTTTCATCTATCAAAGGAGCCGTTTTAAAGCCTATCAGTGCTATCATCACTGCCCAAAAAAGCCAACCCGTCCAAAAATAACCTAAGGGAAATAGTGCTACATAAAAAATACGCCCCAGCAAACTATGTTTATCCGGAAAAAGGGCATAGATGATATGCCCTCCATCCAATTGACCGATGGGTATAAGGTTTAAAGCGGTCACAAACATTCCTATCCATCCCGCAAACGCTATGGGATGAAGATGGATATTCAAATCCGGGGACTGCGGATTCACCCCCAAAACCCATTCCGCGCAAATATTTAATATCAGGGAACTGCCGAAATTAACTCCTTCAATACCAAGTACTGGAGATACTTTAGAAAGGGACAAGCCTACTATCAATGTTGGCAGAGCTACTACAAAACCTGCTATAGGACCCGCGGAACCGATTTCCATGAGTACCCTGCGATTGGGAATGACCTGCTTGATCTGAATGAAAGCACCAAAAGTTCCGGCAATAAAGACAGGTGGAGCAGGAATAAAATAAGGTAGCGTTGAACGCACACCGTTTCTTCTGCTGGCCCAGTAATGCCCAAACTCATGCGCACCTAAAATCAGGATCAGGCTAATTGAAAACAGGAAGCCTCCCGACAAATATGTCGTTACGAGCGTTCCAGCAAGCAATAAAGAAAAAAGCCGCCAGTTTTCTGTCTTTGCCACTTCTGGCTTGCAAGGTTCGGGGAGATTGACGGCAGAGGAGTCAATTGAAAGAGGGATTTCATCAGACGAGTTTTGATCGCTATGCTTCACATCAGAGGAATCGAGTGAGGGGAAAAAACTTTTCAGGAGCGTTTTGGTCGTTTTGCTCCACTTCAAAAGTTCATATTGGTGGCGTTAAAGATTTATGAGTAAATTCACGGGCATTATCACCAGTGTAGTCACCAACAATTTGACCATTCCCATATAGTTTATATTTATAGATAACCAGTCCTTCTAACCCGACCGGTCCTCTGGCATGCGTCCTGTTTGTGCTAATGCCGATTTCAGCCCCCAGCCCATATCTAAAACCATCGGCAAAACGTGTTGATGCGTTCCACATAACGCTGGCCGAACTGACTTCATTGAGAAACTGCTCCGCCTGTTGCCGATTATCTGTAATAATCACATCCGTATGACCGGACCCATGTTTATTTATGAACTTCACAGCCTCCGAAAGGCCGTCCACAATCTTAATTGATAGTTTAAGGTCGTTGTATTCCAAATCCCAATCCGCCTCACAAGCCGGAGATACCTCGGGCACCACCTGGCAGGTTTTTAAGCATCCCACCAATTCCACCTGTTTTTCCCTGAATTTTGCCACTAAATCGGGCAAAATCTCAGCAGAAATATCCTTGTGCACCAAAAGTGTCTCCATCGCATTGCAGGCAGCGGGATATTGTAACTTGGAGTCCAGACTTATCCGGATGGCCTTATCCAAATCGGCGGATTTATCAATATAGCCGTGGCAAACCCCTTCGGAATGTCCCAGGACGGGGATTCTTGTATTCTCCTGAATGTACTTCACGAAAGAATTACTACCACGGGGAACAATTAAATGGATATATTTCTCTTCCTTAAGCATGTCCACGACTTCCGCACGCGTTTCAATCATCTGGACTGCCGATTGAGGAACACCGGGCACTTTGCTCATAGCTTCCACCAATAGATTAACGATCACCTTATTGGAGTTTTGCGCCTCTCTTCCTCCCTTCAAGATTACAGCATTGCCCGATTTGAGGCATAGGGATGAAATTTGCGGCACCGCATCAGGCCGGGACTCAAAAATCGCCCCAATCACGCCGATCGGACAAGTGACCTGCTCAACCACCATGTCTTGATCCATCTCCATGACACTTTTAACCTTCCCTACCGGGTCCTCCAATGCCACCACACTGCGAATACCCTTCGCCATCCCCCGAACTTTTTCATCGTTCAAGGCCAATCTGGCAATCAAGGCTTTGGCAACACCCTCATTTTCCGCAAATTCCAAATCTTTTTTGTTCGCCGACAAAATGGCATCACAATGCTCCTCCAGAGCATCCGCCATCATTCCTAAAGCCTGATTCTTTAAATCCGTGGAAAGATGCGCCAGAACCAATGCCGAAGCATTGGCATTTTTCGCTATTTCAGAAACGTTCATAGTCTATCCAAAAACCCCTCTTCATAATTTCACTTATATCAAAATGGGATTATAACCCCCCTAGCCCCCCTTGTTAAGTGGGTTTGAGAGGTTGCTTTTTATTCCCGAAAAAAGGAATATATCGACCGCTGGCCGTGGAGGCAACTGGGCAAAAACTCTTTGGGCCGAGACAAATCGTAGATAGCCTGATAACCATTGCTATCTGCCTGCGGCGGCCCACCGCTAGCGGTAGATAATTTGCACTTTTCTCTTACGGTTGGCCTTGAAGGCCGCCATTGTTGTGGCTTCGCCTAATGGATTCAGTGCCAAATCCAGAACTTTTAATTGGGGAAAATACGGCGATTCAATCAAGGCGATGGCCCCCAGATCGGTGATATTATTTTGCCCCATGTACAACAATTCCAAATTGGGAAAGTTTTGGGACTTGGCAAAAGCCCGTGCCCCTTCATCGCCAATTTCGTTGCGAAACAGATTCAATAGGATCAATTGCGGAAACCGGTCAGTGGCGGCAAGAATTTCAGCCCCCTCTGGACTGATCATATTATCGTTCAGCATGAGGGTCTTCAGATTGGTGAAATTTTTTGAGAGCACCATCAGTTCGATGCTGTCATCACTGATTTCGTTTTTCCACAGCTTTAAGGATTCCAATTGCCCCAGATAAGGCGACTCTGAAATGGCTTTCAGTCCCAGGTCACCCAGCAAGTTTCCCCATAGATCCAAATGTTTCAATCCAGCCAGATGCGGAGACTTGGCAAGGGCCTTCATGCCCTTATACTTAATATTGTTTCCTTGCAGGAAAAGAGTGGTGACTTTGGCAAGAGACTCCATCCCTGCCAGCTGTTTTGCTCCCGAGGTACCAATTTTCAATCCACTGAGGTCAAGAGTCTTGCCATCATAGCTCAACCGCTTGGCAACCAAAGCAGAAATATCTTCTGCCCAACTCAATGAAGGGAAGGCCACAAGAAAAAACAGGAGACAAATCGCACTGAAGGAAATTTTTAGCTGGAACGCTGACATGAAATCAGATTAACAAATACTTGAAGATGGTGTAAATAATTTTTGTGCCGGCCTTGATGGTGCCGGAAAAAGTCCCCGTGATTTTGGATACTCCTACCCTCTCGCGGTATTTGACAGGAATTTCCAGGATTCGTAATCCTTTTTTGACCGCTTTGATCTGCATCTCCACCGTCCAGCCGAAATTAGTATCCTGCATGGCAATGGCTTTCAACGATTCATAGCGAATGGCGCGGAATGGTCCTAGATCCGTAAATTGATGTTTAAAAAACAGCCGCATTAAAAACACGGCCAATTGGTTGCCATAACGCGATTGCGGTAAAAGTGCAGAGCGGCTTTCGGGAAGTATCATGCGGCTACCCAAAACAAAATCCATTTCTCCGGATTCTATAGGTTCAACCAGCTTAACAATTTCTTCCGGGTAGTCGCTGAAATCCCCATCCAGGAAAACCACGATATCCGGATTATCCAGTACAGAAATTCCCTTCAGGCAGGCAGAGCCATAACCTCTTTTATGTTCCGCAACAACCCGTGCGCCTTTTTCAATCGCAGACCGGGCCGTGTTATCGGTCGAGTTATTATCGACAACAATGATTTCATGAATAAGGCTTTGCGGCAGGGCATCGAGAACCAATCCGATGGATTTTTCTTCATTAAAAGCCGGAATGATGACCGAAATCCGGGAAGGCATGGAGGTTGCTCGGTTCAGGAACTGTTAGTGAGAGCTTTTTTAATGCCTGATATAAAATCGGCAATTTTTTGATTGCGCTCTGCCGGGTCGGAATAGGTTTCGATCATCTTGACGATGGCACTACCAATGATCACTCCATCTGAGCATTGCGCCGCTTCTTTGGCCTGCTCCGGTCCTGAGATGCCAAACCCCACCAGCACCGGGAGCTGTACTTTATTTTTAATAGAGGTGACTTTCTCTTGAAGATTTTTAGCAAGCGTGGCTTTCGTTCCCGTGGTGCCCGTCAGCGAAACATAATAAATGAAGCCCTTACTGATCTCGCCGATCCGTTGGATTCGCTCCGGGGTACTGGTGGGCGCCAACAGAAAAATCATATCCAGTTTTTTTTCATTTGCGTAACCGAGAAACTCGTCCGCTTCTTCGGGTGGTAGATCCGGCACAATCACTCCATCCGCCCCCGCCTTGACCGCATCTTCCACAAATTCTTTCTGGCCATAAACAAACACGGGATTGAAACTGGTCATGAGAACAATCGGCAACTGCGACTGGCTCCTGATATCTGTTACCAGCTCAATAATTTTTTTCAAGGTGGTTCCGTTTTGCAAAGAACGCTGGGATGAAGCCTGAATGGTGGGCCCATCTGCAAGAGGATCGGAAAATGGAACACCTATTTCGATGATATCGGCCCCACTTTTCTCAATCACGGAAAATATTTCTTTTGACGCGAACAGGTCCGGGTCCCCGGCAGTAAAAAAAGCCACCAGGGCCTTATTGCCATTTAAACGGCTTAATCTTTCTTCTATCCTGCTCACAACGAAACTCCCATTCTATCCGCCACCTGGTTCACATCTTTATCGCCTCTGCCTGAGAGGCAAACCAGAATGATTTCATCTTTTTTCATGGAGGGAGCCATTTTCATCACATGGGCGATAGCGTGCGCCGACTCAAGAGCCGGAATAATTCCCTCCTTTAGGGAAAGCAATTTAAAACCTGCCATCGCTTCCTCATCGGTGATCGTGACATATTGAGCCCGGCCCGATTCCCTGAGGTAGCTATGCTCGCAACCCACCCCCGGATAATCCAGTCCCGCCGAAATCGAATGCGCTTCGGTCACCTGCCCATCCTCATCGTGGAGAAGATAGCTCATCATTCCATGTAGAACCCCTGCCGACCCCTTGGTGAGGGATGCGCCGTGTTTATCCGTATCCAGCCCCAAACCGGCGGCCTCAACTCCTACCAAGCGAACTTCTTTATTTTCCAGAAAAGGATAAAACAGCCCTATGGAGTTACTGCCGCCGCCTACACAGGCTACACAGGTATGGGGCAGTCTGCCTTCCGCCTCCATTAACTGCTCGGTGGCTTCTTCTCCAATAACCTTTTGAAAATCTCTGACAATCATGGGGTAAGGATGCGGACCCACAACCGAACCAATAATATAATGCGTGCTTTCAACAGTAGTGATCCAGTTACGGATGGCTTCGCTGGTGGCATCTTTTAGGGTTCGTGTTCCAGCGGTGACGGGGATGACCGTTGCCCCCAAAAGCCGCATGCGAAAAACATTGAGCGCCTGCCTTCGCATATCTTCCTCGCCCATGAACACATCGCATTCGAGGCCAAATAAAGATGCGGCGGTGGCCGTTGCCACACCATGTTGACCGGCTCCGGTTTCGGCAATCACCCTTTTTTTGCCCATCCTTTGAGCCAACAAAACGCTACCGATCGTATTGTTGATTTTATGCGCACCGGTATGAGTCAGATCTTCGCGCTTTAAATAAATTTTCGCGCCGCCAAGATGTTCCGTAAGGCGCTGAGCAAAATAAAGTGAAGTGGGGCGGCCGACATAGTGTTTCAGGTAATAATCCAGATCTTTTTTAAATTGTGGATCGTTTTTTGCCTCCTCATAAACCTGTTCCAACTGTTGCAGAGCGGGCATGAGAGTTTCAATAACATACTTGCCGCCAAATTTTCCAAAATGCCCACTTGAATCGGGCAATTTATGCGGTTTCATGGTTTACTCCCGGATCTGATATTTTTTAGAAACGCTCGAACCTTTTCAGGGTCTTTGATTCCCGGTTCTTTTTCCACTCCCGAGCACACATCAACCCCATAAGGGCAAACCTGAATGATAGCCTGTCGAATATTACGAGGAGTCAATCCTCCTGCCAGGATAACCGGACCCATTTTTTTAGCGCGATGAGCCAGGTTCCAGTCAAAAACTTTTCCTGTCCCTCCATGCAGGTTCTCGGAAAACGTATCCAGAAGGAAACCGCTGACAGGATATTTATCCAACTTCTTAAAAGATTGCAGGTCTTTAATGCGAAACGCTTTGATCACGCGTCGGTGAATTTTCTGGCAAAACGCCGGAGACTCTTCACCATGCAACTGTACCAGGTCCAGGCCACAATAATCGGCAACCTTGTTCACCCGTTCAACGGTTTCGTTGACAAAAACACCCACCGAATCAACAAAAGGCGGCAGTTTCGATATTATTTCCCGAGCCACCTTCATGGTAACCGAGCGCGGACTCTTATTATAAAAAATAAAACCGACAGCATCCGCACCCTGTTCCACAGCAAACATCGCGTCCTTCAATTGCGTCATGCCACAGATTTTAACTTTAACTTGTGGATTCGGGTTTATCATTGCTATTTTCGTTGCACTCCTTCGGGATATGTAACTACCAACAGAACTCTTTGTTCACCGGAGAGAGTTATGCCCATTGAGCCCAGCGAGTTGTACTTATCATTTGCCTTCAAGCCCCGAATGGGGTATCACGCTGGCCATTGCCTAATAATACTTTTAGTTTTTCAGGTATATTTTTTGAGGTCATCAAACTTTCCCCGATTAAAAAAGCATGCGCCCCCAACTTTTCAAATTCTTCTATCTCTTCCCTGCCACTAATGCCACTTTCACAGACCAGGGTGTTACCGGGTTCCTGCAATGCCATGGGGATCAAGCGTCTGGCAATATTCAAATCGGTTTTGCCATTGGTAAGATCGCGGTTGTTGATTCCTATCAAACTCGCTTTAGCCTCGAAGGCTTTTTCCATATCCCATTCGTTATGGGTTTCCACTAATGCCGGCAGGCCCAACGCCTTTCCCAGCAAAAGCAGATCGGTCAATTGATTTTGGTCCAGCCAGGTAGCGATCAACAAAAACAGGTCCGCTCCGTGCGCCCTGGATTCATAAACCTGGTATTCATCGCTAATAAAATCTTTGCGGAGCAATGGAATCGGTGCGATGGGCCTCACTTCTGTCAAGATTCCAATATGACTGCCAAAATAATTGCTTTCTGTCAGAACAGAAAGTGTGGCCGCTCCATGCTTGACATAATCCTTGGCGATCTCAAGGGCATTAAATTTTTTCCGGAGTTCCCCCTTAAAGGGTGTCCGCCGTTTGATTTCCGCGATAATTTTGGAATGCTTCCCTTCATTAAGGGCCTTGAAAACATCACGGACGGGTGCCTGATCTCCTATGCGCTGTTTGAGTTGCGACAAAGGCAGAGTGCGTTTCGTACCTGCCAGTTCTTTTTTTTTATCCGCAAAAATCTTATCAAGTATATTCGACATTTTAAAAATTAGTAATTCTACACAAATCTTCCAGTTTATCCCGTGCCTTCCCTGATTTAATGGAATTAACAGCCAACTGGACTGCCAAATCCAGAGACTCCGCTTTCCCTGCCACATAAATGGCCGCCGCAGAGTTTAAGACCACGATATCTCTCCTCGGTCCTTTTTCTCCATTCAGAATTTCCTGGATTATTGCAGCATTTTCTTCAGGGCTTCCTCCTTTGAGATCATCTGAACCGCAATATTCAAAACCAAGTTCACCAGGATCAAGGCTATAGCTCGTTACTTCCCCATTTTTTAATTCTGCAATCTGGCTAACGCCAGTCAGGGTGATTTCATCCAAACCATCAGAGCCATGAACTACCAGAGCACGACTGCACCCTAAGTCTCGGAGAACGGTAGCCAGAGGCTGAACCCATTTAACATCAAAAACACCCAGCACCTGAGCCTGGGCGTTGGCCGGATTGGTCAAGGGCCCCAACAGGTTGAAAATGGTGCGAAAACCCAGCTCTTTTCGCACCCCAGCAGCATGTTTCATAGCTTTATGCATTAAAGGAGCAAACAAAAACCCTAACCCCGCCTCATCAACACAACGTTTCACGATGGAGAGGTTAGCATCCAGATTGACCCCCAGGCATTTCAACACATCCGCGCTCCCAGACCGGCTGGATACGGCCCGGTTGCCATGCTTGGCTACTTTTACTCCAGCCCCTGCCGTAACCAGGGCACTGGCGGTAGATATATTGAAGGTATCAGCCCCGTCCCCGCCCGTCCCACAAGTGTCCACCAGAGGAGTCGATTTTATATCGATTTTTTCCGCTTTTGCCCGCATCACACGGGCCGCACCGACAATTTCAGCAACCGTTTCGCCTTTTACATGTAACGCTGTCAAAAACGCGGCCAATTGAGAATCCGTCACTTGTCCTTCCATGATCTCGGTCATGGAGGAAACCATTTCATCCTCGGTCAGATCATTTCCGTCAACAAGAGCATGAAGGATCGTCTGAAACGTCATGTGTGGTTTCCTTTAATAAAATTTCCCAACAACTCCTTTCCGCAGGCAGTCAAAATAGATTCAGGATGAAACTGCACACCTTCTACAGCAAGTTCCTTATGGCGGATTCCCATAATTTCGTTGTCATCACTCTCCGCGGAAATTTCAAAACAGTCCGGCAGATTTTTCCGGTTCAAAACCAGGGAGTGGTAGCGAGTTGCTTCAAACGGATTGGGAAGGTTTTTAAACAGCATTTTCCCATCGTGCCGGATCATGGAAGTCTTGCCATGCATCAGACGGCCGGCCTTAATAATTTCACCCCCAAACGCCACACCCACCGACTGGTGCCCCAGGCAAACTCCCAAAATGGGAATTTTTCCTGCAAAATGTTTAACTACCTCCACCGATATTCCGGCCTTAGCAGGAGTGCAGGGGCCGGGAGAAACAACGATCTTTTCCGGATTCAGCTTCTCAATTTCCTGGATACTTATCTTATCGTTTCGATCCACGCGTATTTCAGCACCCAACTCACCCATGTATTGCACCAGGTTAT
>Ga0310122_10001730_pt1 | contig 13952 bp, 14 predicted proteins | sample CB6_Bottom_1051__FD_203503 | JGI IMG/M metagenome (GOLD analysis project Ga0310122, IMG submission 203503) | Marine microbial communities from Western Arctic Ocean, Canada - CB6_Bottom_1051 | ecosystem: Environmental > Aquatic > Marine > Oceanic | place: Canada: Western Arctic Ocean | collected...
AAAAGAAAAAAAGGAAACCCAAAATACAAACAAGTTGTTGAAACAATGGCTCAAAAATACAAGATTCCTGTATCTGTAGTAGAAGAAATGATTGAGGAAAGCAGAGGAGACCAATATTCATTAGTCTATGGGCCAAGGGAAGAACTCCAACAAAAAAGATTTGATTTTGATGAATTTGAGCATTTCACTCCTCAAATATAATTTTGTTTTCCAATATCAATTTAAAAAATATCCAAACCCAAATTATAGATTGGGGAAATATTAATAAAAAAAGGAGAAAATGTGTGTAAAGGTAGAGACTAACTAAAAACTTAATTTAAATAATCAGATGGTTCATTATATGGTCCACAAGGCACTTGTCCTTTTGATGCCATATTAAAAGGAGACATACCATCACCATAAACCTCTACAGAATCAACTATTTCCCATTCATTTTCATTACATCTGTAAACATTTCCATTATCATCACTAATCAATACTCCCATTAAAGAAGTTTCTCCATCAATTTTAGCCCCACTAATGTCTGCCCCACAAAGATTTGTTTCATCAAGGCATGCCCCACTAAGATCAGACCGTCTAAGATTTGCATTTCTTAAATCTGATCCTCTAAGATTTGCATATCTAAGATTAGTTCCATCAATCTCTGCCTCTCTTAAATCAGCTTTTTCAAGATTTTTTCTAAAAAGACATGTAGAATAAATACTCCTACCTGGACCAATTTCAATTTTATCAGGCCCTAAAATAGGATCATTTACAATTATAATACCCTTACCATCATCTCCAATTCCACAAACATATTCTGGTTGGAATTCTGCCTTACTAAGGTCTATTCCTTTAAGATCTTCCTTATAAAATATTGCTTCTCTAAGATCTGCTCCTTCAAAATTTGCTCCTTCAAAATTTGCTCCTTCAAGATAAGTCAATCCGAATCTTGCTCCTGAAAAATTAGCTCCTGAAAAATCTGCTCCATCATAAAAACCACTAATAAATGCCCCTCCAAGATTTGCTCCTGAAAAATTTGCTCTATTAGCACATACTTCTTCAAGATTAGATCTACTAAGATTTGTATGTCTAAAATCTGCATCTTCAAGTTGTGCTTCACTAAGTTTTGCCCCTCTAAGATCTACTCCTTCAAAATTTGATCCTTGAAGATTTGTCCCTCTAAGATTAGCCCTACTAAAGTTTGCCCCTCTAAGATTTGCATATCTAACAATGGCATCTCCAAGGTTTGCTCCTCGAAGATCTGCTCCACTAAGATCTGCTTCCCTAAGGTCTGAACCAGGCCTAATCTCATGTTCTCCAATTTTCTTTGTTATATATTCCATTTTTCTTATTTTACCTAAAATAAAACCATTTATAAAGCTTTCCTTTTTATAAACTAATTAGTAGTAACATATATCATCATACTTAAATTATATTTAATCAAATAAATATATAAACCAAAAATACCTAACACCTTTACCAAAAAGAGGGGAAAATGCCACGTAAATTTAATATAAAAAAATCTACTATCACAGAAAAATATTCAACCCATCTAATAGTCCTTATAGTTCTCCTACTTTTCCTCCAATTAGCTTTCTCAGTAATTTTATGGAACAAATTAACAGAAGCAAATGATAATCTGGAATTCTATCAAAGAACTCTAACTACAAAAGTAGATTTAAACAATGTTGAAACGCAAAGTCTGATAGGTGAACTAACAGAAAACTTATTAGAAATAGAAGGTTCACTTGGAAGAAGAATAAGCAGTTTAAAAGCAGACACCAGCGCAGATTTCTCAGATATAATAAAAGAAGTTCTTAGTTCAGTTGTTACTATAAAAACTGATGTGGCTCAGGGAACGGGTTTTATAATTACAGAAAATGGTTATGTAGTCACAAATGCCCATGTTTTAAGTGGAGCAAAATCTGCAGGGGCCATAACTTCAGATAAAGAAAACAAAGCAATAAATCTCATAGGTTATGATACTAAATTAGACTTAGCTTTAATAAAAATCCAAGGAGTTTATTCTGCTTTAGATTTTGAATTAATAGATAATGTAGAAATTGGAGAAAAAGTTATAGCCATCGGAAATCCACTTGGTCTGTCTTTCTCAGTTTCAGAAGGAATTGTTTCGGCTAAAAACAGAGTTGGTGCAAATAACCTCCAAGCCTACATTCAAACAGATGCTGCCCTAAATCCGGGAAACTCAGGGGGCCCTTTGATAAACACAGATGGAAGGGTCATAGGAATAAACAATTTTAAAATCCAAGAAGGAGAAAATCTCGGATTTGCTTTACAAAGTGATTATATAATAGATGGAATAAATAGGATTGCTCTACAAAGCAGCATTAATGCAACTATTTTGTAGAAAGACTTCTAAAATATTGAATAGCACTATAAAATATCCTACTTTTATGGGTAAGATCAGAAAAAGAAGCAGCCTTCTTAAAATCAAGAGTGGTAAGATCAAGTTCTTCCATTTTTACAGCCATAGTTCTTTTAGAAATTCCTAAATGATCGGCAACCTCATCAGCATTTTTATTGGGGCTAACTTTTTCATCATGAAAAAATTCGTAATACTCCTCAGCCAAAACAATATGATACAAAAACGAACGGGCAATTTTTTTAACCTCATAGTCTCCATTACAGAAATAAGGAGAAACAAGGTCAAGACACTCAACAAAATCTAAACCAATCTTAATAGGTTCTAAAGGTTCAACAAGTGTTTCTATTCTCTGGTGTGGTAATGGCATCTTTCTCCTCCAATCTATCCAACCTCTTCTCAATCTCATTCAACTTATGAATGATAATAACATGAGTCTTTTTTGCATCAATTCCAACAGGACTATCAGCGCTCTCTATTTCCTTAATAATTCTATCAGATTCTTCTTGTGGAATATCCATTATCAACCCTTCAACCCCTTATCTTTCTAATCCTCTTCTTCCTTCGCTGAGCTCTTTTGCTTCTTGCTTTAACTTTTCTTGTTACTTTACTTCTTGGCATTTTCTATTTTTATCTCCTTTTACATAAAACGCCCCGACCGTGAATCGAACACGGGTCGCAACCGTGACAGGGTTGAGTGATAGCCACTACACTACCGGGGCATAAAATATATTACAACTTACTGTTTTTAAACCTTACTAATCAATCACTAAATTTAAATAGCAATTTTATCCTTATTGTAATACAATAACTTACCTTCCAAATGAAATCTAAAAAATCACAAGCACTTCCTAAAATCTTAAATTTCCTTTTAATCATAATATTATTAGTTCTAATTGCTTTTGCAAGTTATTTCTTATACCTAAACATCCCTCGATCTGCTGAACAGCTAGATGTATCTATCCAAGAAACACAAATTCCAGAACAACCATTAAATATAGAGATAAACCAATTCTATCCAAACATGAAATTTAATCATAATCAAATTTCATACACAATCAATCAGGATTGTGAAACTAAAAAGAAACTAAAAATGCTGGAGGCCTTTGATGAACTAACAAGGAGAGCAACTATAATAACTTTCTACCCAACAACAACTAATCCAGACATTGAAATTTCCTGTACTCGAGAAAGTAAACCAACAATAGAGGGAGAGGAAAAAGAACATTTCATAGCAGGAGAAGGAGGAGCAAAAGAGATAATTCAAACAGAAAGATTCAATATAATAACGGATGGTGTAATTCTTCTTTATGAAAACAGTGAGATCAGAACAATTGAATGTGATTACCCGAATGTTGAATTACATGAACTAATGCACGTTTTTGGATTTGACCACATAAATAACAAAAAAAGCTTAATGTACCCATTCATAGAATCTTGTAATCAAATACTTGATCAAGTACTAGTGCAACAAATTAAAGAATTATACTTACAACCAAATCTAGCAGACCTATATTTCAAGGACATCAAAGCAGTAAAAAGAGGAAGATATCTAGATTTCAATCTTACTATAAAAAACTCAGGAGCAATAGATTCAGGGATTTTTACCCTAACAGTCCTTGATAACGACAAAATAATTGAAGAAAAAGACTTAGACCCTATAAAATTCGGAGCGGGAATCACTCTAACTACTAAAAACTTAAGATTAACCCATTTAAATCCAGACCAAATTACCTTCATAATTGATCAAAAAAATAAAATTGAAGAAATAGACGAGAATAACAATATAGCAAATATAAAATTAAATTAAAAAATTAGTTTATTCCGCTGGTTCTTCAGCAGAATCACTTGAATCTTCACTTGCCCCTTCCCTTAATAAAAACTTTTAATAAATCTACAATTTCTTCCTTTTTATTTGGTAAAAATGAAATAGATCCTGCATTTTTATGCCCTCCACCTTCACAGAAACTATTTGGTAATTTCTTATTGATAAAGGTTATCAGATCATGAACTGAAAAATTAGACTCATCAGTAGCCCTTAGAGTAATAGCAGTATTCATCAATCCAGCAGTAACTAAATTAGTAATCTTTTTCTCCTTCTGTAAATCATCATGTACCATCCCAACAGACATACCCGGCTTCGGATAAAAACCAAATCCAGGAAAAGTCTTCTCAATCTCAATAGTTTGTACTGTAGTCTTGCCAATCATTTCTTGCTTAGCATTTGCTTTTCCAATAGCTAATCCCTTTGCAGACAACTTCCTAATATGAGGAGCCATCAATTTAACCAAGTTTTGCTGTTGTTTTCTAGGTTCTCCAAACAAAACCTCAATATATTCTCTAACTTCCATAAACCTTATCTTAGCTGAAACAAAATCAATAACACTAGCTATTTCATGCAATAACTCTTTACTATATCCTTCTTTCTCAGCAATTTTCAAATAATCATCTACAGCTTTCTTATTTCCTATATCTATTCTATCAGCCATTCCAGCCATTCCAGCTATTTGATTAATATTTTGAACTTCAGGATTAATAAACCTCGCAAACTCTGTGCACAACATTCCTGCAGAAAAGTGAGTTCCATCCTCTCCAACCAAAAATGGATTAATATGTGTCAAAACCTCAGAAGTTATAACATCTTCATCAAAAAAATGATGATCTATAACAATAAAATCCATTCCATGAATCTTACCATGTTTAATAGCCATTAAATCTTCTGGACTAGACCCATTATCGGCAATAATAACTAAAGGCATCTTATTAGAAAACTTAGCATTATTTCTTAATGAATTAGCTGAATCTCTTATTGAGTCATCTATCTCATAAAAAGGTGCAGCGCATGGAGCTCTTAGAAAAAATTCCCAAGCAGCTTTTTCACCACCATGTTCTTTCTGAATCAAAGGTAAAATAGCTCTTTCAAGAGCATAACCTGAACTATAACCATCAGTATCATTATGATGTCTAACAATTATAGGACGCTGTTGTATAATAGCTAATCTAATTTCAGTAGCTGCCTTAATAAATAAATCTTTCAGTTTATTCAAAATCTTACTATTAATCAAAAACTCAGGACTTACAACTTTAGCTCTTTCCAATTGAAGATTCTCAATCTTCTTAGCTAAATCTTTTTTCTCTCCCTCAGATAACTCACTAACATTCTTAATTTCACCTTCTAGCTCTCCTTCATATTCACTAACTTCCACATTTGCCTTAATATAATCTCCAACATCTATATTTGGATAAGCTCTTTCACCAGGTTTCTCAAATCCCTTTAAAGCTAAACTAGCAGTTCCATCACTAACAATAAATATTGTAGGACCTCCAGTTTGAATAATTCTTTCAACTAAACCTTTAATCTCAACCCTATCCTTTAACATATCATTATTGATTTCATCAATACTAACAACTTTAACATCTCTAGGATCTTTAAATCTAACACGTTCAAATTTCTTCATTCCACTAGTAAAGCCACGCTTATCATTTCCCTTTTTATTCTTAAATTGCTTTTTCATATTATTATTTTTCCTTCCCATATTTTAATATTTATAATATTTAATATACTGAAAATTTTAATTTTCTACATTTTTATCATAAATTTTCTTTAGTTTATAACTCTATCTCCTTTTTTTCTAAAAAATAATTGCCAAAATACAGTAACTCTGTGAATAGATTTTTTATCATTACTAAAAACCTAAAACTAAATAGTCTAAATCCAGACCAAATTACCTTCATAATTGATCAAAAAAATAAAATTAAAGAAATAGACGAGAATAACAATATAGCAAATATAAAATTAAATTAAAAAATCAGTTTATTCAGCGTCTTCTTCAGTTTCTTCTACTGCGTCTTCAGGTTCACTAGCTTCTTCTTTAGTTTCTTCAGCTTTTTCTTCAGCTGATTCACTAGAATCACTAGAATCTTCACTTTCAGACTCTTCAGCAGAATCACTTGAATCTTCACTAGCTTCTTCAGCTGGCTTAGACTCTTCAGAAGTTTCTTCTTCAGATTCACTAGTTTCTTCACTAGATTCTTCAGCTGTATCTTCAGCAGAATCACTAGAATCTTCACTAGTCTCTTCAGATCCTTCTTCTTTAGCTTCTTCAGCTGTTTCAGAAGTTTCTTCTTCGTTTGTTTGTGTTTCTTCTTCCATGTTTAAATTATTTGTTTAATTAGAATAATCTATCTATTTTCCTTTTTAAAGGTTTTGGTTGTTGTTCACTGGTGTTTTGGACGAATTTGGATATAGAAAAGGTTTTAAATACCCTATTTATATAAAGAATATTAATAAAATGACAGAAGAAATAAGTGAGATTGAAGTATTTATAGAAGGTTATAGAGAGAGTGATAATCATGATGCTGGTGGGAAACATTATATATTATCTCTTGGTGCTACCTATTCCGAAAATGATGAAACTCAAGCTCTGATTGTAGTTAATTATGACTATGGTAATAAACAAGTTTTGGATAATAATTGCTCAATGATCAGAAGTAGGTTAAAATCTAAATTAAGAGCTAAATTAAGAATAATGGGAAAAATAAAAGATGATGAAGTAAGTTATAAAGGAGTTGGGTTGATAAAAATTATAGAAGAAGTGAAAGAATAATTCATCTCCACTCACTCCATCCCACTATACATTCCAGGACTCATACTAGGCCCAGAACTACTACCACCACCTTTCGATGCCAAAACATCATCAATTCTCAAAATCATCATTGCAACTTCTGTTGCAGAAGAAATAGCCTGAGTCTTTATCTTCAAAGGCTCAATTATCCCATTTTCCAAAGAATTTTCTACCTTATTAGTAAAAATATTAATTCCAGCATGCTGTTCTCCATTATCATGCCTAGACTTTAGTTCTGTTAAAACATCAATGGGATCTAAACCTGCATTTTCAGCTAAAGTTAAAGGTATAAACTCCAAAGCACTTGCAAACTCCTGAACAGCTAATTGTTCTCTTCCTGAAAGAGTATTTGAAAACTCTCTCAGCTTCCTAGATAATTCAATCTCAATAGCTCCAGCTCCAGCAACAACTTTACCATCTTTAACAACAGCAGCAACATCACCTAAACCATCTTTCAAAGCTCTTTCCATCTCATCCATAACATGCTCACTACCTCCATGAATCAAAATAGTCAAAGCCTTTGGATCTTTACATCCTTGAACATAAGTCATTGCATCATCCCCATGTTTAACTTCTTCAACAACTTCAGCATTCCCCAATTCATTTACAGTAAGTTCATTCAAATTACCTATAATCTTTCCCCCTGTTGCTCTAGCCAAGTTCTCCATATCAGACTTTGCAACTCTTCTCGCAGCATAAATTCCCTCTTTAGCTAGATAATACTGAACAACATCATCAATTCCTTTCTGACAGAAAACAACATTAGCCCCACTAGCCCCAATTATCTCAACCATACTCTTCAAAACTTTTTCCTCTCTATCCACAAACTCTTGTAATTGATTAGTACTGCTTATTGAAATTTTAGTATCATCAGGATTCTTTACTTCCAAAGCCTCTGAAAACAAAACAATCTTTGCATCCTCAACTTTGGAAGGCATATCAATACTAACTCTCTCCTTGTCAATCACAACTCCACTAATCAACTTAGTATTTTCAACACTATCGCTTTTATTTTTAACAATCTTTATATTATCCAAATCCACCTTGCCTTTATCATGAATTTGACCTATAGCATTTACAATAATCTCAGCAAATTTCTCTTTAACACTTTCAGCTCCCTTCCCAGTCATAGCAGTTTTAACAACACTCTTCAAAATCTCCTTTTTATTATCAAAATCAATACTTAATTCATACAAAAACTCTTTAGCTTTCTCTGAGGCTATATTATACCCTTTGGTTATAACGGTGGGATGTATCTTCATATCTAATAATTTTTCAGCATTCTCCAAGAACTTTCCAGCCAACATAACAGCAGTTGTAGTCCCATCACCAACCTCTTCCTCCTGCGTCTTAGAGATCTCAACCATCATTTTAGCAGCAGGGTGCTCAATTTCCATTTTATCTAAAATAGTAACTCCATCATTAGTAATTGTTATATCTCCAACACTATCAACTAACATTTTATCCATACCCTTTGGGCCCAAAGTAGTCTTAACAGCATCACTAACTAATTTAGCAGCAAGAATATTATTCCTTTGAGCATCTTTACCCATAGTACGCTCAGTACTTTCAGGTAAAATATAAATTGGCTGTTTGTCAGACATATTTAAATTCCTCCCCCCATTTCTTGTTTCCAAGTTATTTCATTACATTCATGAACATGATCAATAATAGTTCTGGTACCATATACTACGGAAGCTAAGAATGAAAATCCTGCTATCCCAATTCCTAAAATAACTGGAGCCAAAACTTTATCAATCTCATATTCTAACTTAGATTCTTTACCATTATCGGTGGGATTTTCTCTATTTCCTGTTAATCTTCCCATTTCATAAGCTGCACCAGAAATAGCTATTACTCCTCCTAAAAAAGCACCAACAAATCCTCCTAAAACTACTTTTGCTATCTTTCTATCAGTACTCTTATAAACCTCTCCAAAAGGCCCATCATATCTTAGATTATTTCCTGTTACTATTTTATCCATTTGTTAATCAATAATTAATCAATCTACTTATTTTTAAACATTTATGTAATAAACAACTCTATTATAATTAACTATAAAAATATCAAACATTTCTTATAATCATGATAGGTAACATCAAACTAGGAATTAAAGTTGGTGATGTTATGGCCAGGGATTTTATATCGGCAAAACCAGATATTTCTGTTTTAACTGCTGTTGATTTAATGGTTAAAAAAAGAGTTGGTAGTTTGCTTTTGCAGGAAAAAGGTATATTAAAAGGAATTTTAACAGAAAAAGACATAATGTGGGCATTAAGCAAGCAAAGAGACTTGTCAAATGTAAAAGCAAAAGATATATGCACAAGAAAAATAACAACCATTCGTCCTTCTGCAGATATTTCCGATGCAGCAAGAGTAATGAGAAAAACAAAGTTCAGAAGACTTCCAGTTGTAATCAAAAAAAGAATCATTGGATATCTTACATTAAAAGACATGTTGAGAATCCAGCCAGAATTATTTGAATTAGCAAGAGAAGGTTATGAAAGAAAAGAAGTTGGAAAGATGATCCAAGAAGGAGTCTGTGAAGAATGTGAAAGATTTGATCTTCTCTATAACAAAGAAGGCCAACTAATTTGTATTAAGTGTGTAGAATCTCACTAAACATATTAAAAACTTTTAAATACTATTTTCATCTTATTATGAGTATTATAATAAATTACTATAAAAAAGATGGCAGAAAAAAACGTAGTTTACAAAGGAAAAGTCAAGCAAAAAGGGATATTTGATTTTAAAGACTTTTATCAATTTATGTATAATCATATGATGGATGAAAACTATGATGTTTTTGAGGATAAGTATTGGGTACAAATAGAACCCGGAGACTCAAGAAAGATTGAATTAACATGGAAGGCAAGAAAAGAAATCTCTAATTACTTTAGGTATGATATAGAATTTGAATGGATCATTCTTAGAATGAAAAAAATTAAAGTAAGAAAAGAAGATAAAGAAATTCAAATGGACACTGGAACTCCTGAAATTAGATTTACAGCAGTTTTAGTGAAAGATTATGATAATAAATGGAATACTCCCTTCCTCAAATTTTTAAGAAGAATTTATGATAAATATGTGATTAGAACAAGAATAGAAGACCATGAATTAAAACTATATCAAGAAGTTACTGAAGCCTTAGCGCAAGCAAAATCTTTCTTATCAATAGAAGGACAACACGATATTCCTTAGTAAGTTTTAAATACCATTTCGCCTATTATATAGAATATAATACAGAAGATAAAATGGCAGAAAGAGATAGAATCTATAGGGGAAAATTAAAACAAAAAGGAATCTTTATTTTTAAAGACTTTTATGAATTTTTATTTGATTATTTAATGGATGAAAATTATGATGTTTTTGAGGATAAATATACTGAAAGAGTAGATGGAGACACAAAGCAAATAGAAATAAAATGGACAGCAATAAAAGAAGTCACAGATTATTTCAGATATGAAATTACTTTTTATTGGATTGTTCAGAATTTGAAAAAAGTTAAAGTCAAAAGAGAAGGAAAAGAAGTTACAATGGATTCAGGAAGTATTGAAATTAAGTTTGATGCAATCTTACAAAAAGATTATGAAAATAGATGGGAAAATAATGCATTTTTGAAATTTCTAAGAGGAATTTATGACCGTTATATTATTAGATCAAGAGTTGATGATAACGAGTTTAAATTATTTCAGGAAGCTAGTGAGTTTACTGCTCAGGCAAAATCTTTCTTAGCACTTGAAGGAAAACATTCTACTCCTTAGTGAAAGTTCCTTCAAATCAACAATAACAAACCCCTAAAATATATTCTCTCCCATATATATCTTTAAATATAATTTTTATTACTCCCCTTAATGAAAAACTTACCATTTTTAATCTTATTTGCAATATTAATAAACATTGCATCAATACAAGCAATAAATCTGGATATAACTAGCAAACCAATATCAAACAGCTTCATAATAGAACTAAACGAACCAGCTATTTTTGATCTTACTATTAGAAACTTAGAAAAAGATGAAAGTTTTGAGATTTATTCTCTAGTTGGAATAGATATAACGCCAAAAGAACCATTTGAAATAAAATCAGGAGAAACAAGAACAATAAGAATAAAATTAATGCCGCAAGAATCCTTAAAAGTAAAACGAGAATCCTCATTTACCTTTGAATATAAAATAAAAAATTCAAAAAATGAAATTCAAAAAGAAACACTTTCTATTAATATTGTGAACTTAGGATCATCTTTATCAATAATTCCTGAATCAATACATCCAAATTCAGAAAAAATTTTAATAACAGTCAAAAATAATCTGTTTTTTAATTTTAAAAAGATAGATATCAAAATAACCTCTGCTTTTTTTGAATATGAACAAGCCATTTCTTTAAAACCTAAAGAAAAAAAAGAACTTATTGTCCAAATAGACAAAGAAAAATTAAAAAAACTCAATGCAGGAAATTATTTAGTAAACTCACAAATAACCGTAAAAGGAAAAACAGATTCTACTGAGTCTCAAATTAAATTTTTAGAAAAAGAAGGGATTGAAACTTCTGAAAGCGAGGAAGGATTTCTAATTCAAAGAACAGAAATTATCAAAAAAAATACAGGAAACATAAGAAAAAAAATAAAAATAACAGTTTCAAAAAATATCCTCTCTTATTTATTCACAACAACAAACATCCCTCCAACAACAACCAAAACAAAAGATTCTCTAAGAGTCTACACTTGGGAGAAAGAACTAATCCCAAACGAAGAACTAAAAATTATTATAAAAACAAACTGGTTCTTCCCTATAATCCTAATTATCATAATCATATTTGCCATCAGACTAATAAGAAGATCTCTCTATACTGATTTAGAATTATTAAAGAAAGTTTCATTCATTAAAACAAAAGGAGGACAGTTTGCACTAAGGATTACCATAAAAGTAAAAGCTAAAAGATTTGTTGAAAGAATAAACATAATAGATAAACTCCCACCATTAGTTGAACTTTATCAAAAATTTGGACTCATAGAACCAAACAAAATAGATTTAGATAATAAAAGACTTGAATGGAACCTACCATCTTTAAATAAAGATGAATCAAGAATCTTAACATACATAATTTACAGCAAGATTGGAGTCGTCGGCCGATTCGAACTTCCAGAAGCCAAAGCCATTTATGAAAAAGAAGGAAAAATAAAAGAAGTATCCTCTAACAGAAGTTTTTACATTAATGAGCCTGAGGAGTAAATAACAATCATACATAACTTTTAAAAACCTTAAATTTCTTCTTATTTTGAGAACCTATTAGTTCTTAAAACACTCAAGATTTTTAATCTTGATGCGTTAACCCCCGGTAGTATAATGGTTATTGCGCTTGGCTGTAGACCGAGAAAACTAGGTTCGATCCCTGGTCGGGGGATGTTTTTACAATACCTTTAAATCTTAAAAAACTTCAACTTTAAAAAAGTTGAAGGATCAGAGATTTTAAAAATCTCTGAGTTTTAATTTTTTAGAGTTAAAAGTTCCATAGGAACTTTTAAATACCCTTAAATAAACAACATACTATTAAAAATCGTCAGAGAAATATAATTAACTATTTCTCACAAATTTTTAAAAACAAATGGAAAGTTTCAAAAAACTATTTGGATCAGATAATCCTATCCTTAAAACAATTGAGGAAAGAGGATTTGAAGCACCAACAGAAATACAGGAAAAATCTATTCCGGAAATATTAAAAGGAAAAGATGTTGTAGCAGGGGCTTCAACAGGTTCAGGAAAAACACTTGCTTTTGGAGTAGCTTTAATAAAAAACGCAAAAAAAGATTATGGTATCCAAGGACTAGTATTAACTCCTACAAGAGAACTTGCAGAACAGGTTACAAAAGAACTAGCAGATTTTGCAAAATACAAAGATCTTAATGTGCTTGCTATCTACGGAGGAATGCCAATTTTCAGACAAATCAAAATGCTTGAATCAGCAGAAATTGTTGTCGCAACTCCTGGAAGAATATTAGACCATTTAAAAAGAAATTCAATTGATCTTTCCAAAGTCAATACATTAACTATTGATGAAGCGGATAGAATGTTTGATATGGGATTTATAGATGATGTTCAAAGTATAATTGCACATTGTCCTAAAAAAAGACAAACCTTGCTTTTTTCTGCAACAATCTCGCCAGAGATTGTCAAACTATCAGACAGATATATGGAAAACCCAGTAGAAATATCAGCAAAATCTCAGGTAGATCCAAAAAAATTAAAACAAGTATACTACGACGTTGAAGATAATCTTAAATTCTCTTTGCTTAAACATTTATTAGAAAAAGAAGACTCTAAACTTATTATGATTTTTTGTAATACAAGAAAAAACGTTGATTTTATCTCAAAAAACCTTATGTTTATGGGCCTTAATGTAGTTCCAATACATGGGGGCTTCTCACAAGAGAAAAGAAACAGATTTTTAGAAGAATTCAACAAAGAAAATAAAGTTAATATTCTTGTAGCAACAGATGTTGCAGCAAGAGGACTACACATTGAGGGAGTAAGTCATATATACAACTATGACATTCCTCTAAACAAAACTGAATACATCCATAGAATTGGAAGAACAGCAAGAGCAGGAAAAGAAGGAAAAGTAATAAACATCCTAACTGGAAGACATTATGATAACTTTCAAGATATAGTTAATTCCAAAGAATTTGCAATAAAAAGAGAAGAAGCTCCTTATCTTAACAGAGTCAGAATTCGTTGGATGCCTGAAAAAAGACATGAAAGAAGGGGAAGACATCAAGGAATGGGAAGAGGAGGAGACAGAGGTCCAAGCAGAGGAGGAGACGGAGGAAGAGGACCGAGGGGATCAAGAAGAGAAGGAACAGGCGGAGGAAGAGGAAGAGAAGGAGAAAGAAAAACTTACGGGGATAAAAATAGAACTAGCTATAGAGACAATAGAGACGACAGAGAAGATAGTAGAGATAGAAG
>Ga0310122_10001731_pt1 | contig 13952 bp, 13 predicted proteins | sample CB6_Bottom_1051__FD_203503 | JGI IMG/M metagenome (GOLD analysis project Ga0310122, IMG submission 203503) | Marine microbial communities from Western Arctic Ocean, Canada - CB6_Bottom_1051 | ecosystem: Environmental > Aquatic > Marine > Oceanic | place: Canada: Western Arctic Ocean | collected...
CGTCTTTTGATTTTTCCTTTCCAATGAGCTTCTTTACTTTTGTGAGTGCCAAAATAACAGCCGAGTATTCGGCGATGTTGTTTGTAGTCTCTCCTATTGCCTCGGCGTATTCCTTGTGATTTTGAATTGTTACATTTTTACCACGATCGTGGGTAGAATGTAACAATTTTTTGGCGGACTTCTGTTTTTCGATTGTTGCTCCGATTGCTACGCTGATTGTTACTCCGATTGCCGACGGGCCGGGATTGCCGCGGGAGCCGCCGTCTGTGTGGATGATGAGTTTCATACAAGAAAAGCTTGTAGCTATTAGCTACGAGTTATTAGTTATTGTGTTACCACTTCGATTACTTTTGTGCGAGAGGTGTGGCCTGAGAGGATTGTAACATTGGAGGGACTGGTATTGAAGTGGTCGGCGAGGGCTTGGATTATGGCGCGGTTTGCCATGCCTTTGATCGGTGGGGCTTTTACGGCGACTTCGTAGTGGTCATCATCGAGTTTTGTAATGTATTCCTTGCCGGAGTCCGGTTTTGCCCTTATTGCTAGTTTCATGTTTGACCTGTGCTGTAGTTTATAATTGAATGTTGTTAGTTCAATTAAATGATAAAGGAGAGACGAGATAGATTCCAGGAATTTTTTTGAAACCTTTAAACATTACTTCAAAGTGCGCAGTCTGTTTTCAACGGAGTATACTTCTCTGGTTTACAATTGGCTGGATTTGATTAACGTTTCTGATTATGCGATTTCTGCGTTTAACCAGAATGATGAGGCGCGGAAGGAATTTTTCAGCTTTGTGAAGTTTAGAGTTGAATATTCTGCGCTGGTTATAAACACTCGGCACAATCATGCAGGAATTCACTGCAAGGTTCGCTGGGCGGAGCCTCGTGGGAAACGTAACCGGTGTTTTGCGTGCCACCAGAAACAGAAATATCTTCTCTACTTTTTGCACCAGGCAGGTTTGGTGAAACGCTATACAATGTGCCTGTCATGCTTACAACAAAGGCGTTTTGATACCTTACTGTTGTGGGTTTATAGAGCTTTCTTGGCTACACGATCCTCGAACAAGTATTTGAAGAACGTTTTTGATGGCACGTGCGCGGAGTTAAAATGGTAAGTGAAAAACTCACTTCGCCTTCCAAGGAACTTTATGTCCCTTTTTTATTGTGAACCCTGCCGCGTTTTTGTGGCCTCCGCCGCCGTACTTTTCTGCGATCTTAGCGACGTCCACCTTTCCATTTGCGCGGAGGGAGACGACGATCTGCCCGCCTTTCTCGCGCCAGATGATGCTGAATGGACCTCTTGTTTCTACGAGTTCATGGCCGATTTCTGAACGAAGTACGGGGCAGTTTGCGGCGAGGACTTTGTGTCCCGCGAATTTCACGATGACGGCGCTTGAGGTGACGTCTTTAATAACCTTCTTTTCGTATTGCCTTATGAGCGCCCCTTTTTCGATTGACTCCTTTTTGGTTTTTATGTTTTCAAAAAGTTTCTCGAGTTTGTTCCACGTTGCAAAGCTGAAGTCGTGTACGGTGAGGAACGAGACGAGTTCTTTGCTGTTTGCGTTTTTGAAACGCCACAGATCACCGTCTTCAACATATTGCACGAGTTGTGGGACTTTCTTTTTTGGATGGAAATGTTTCCATGAGAGGTGCGCGCCGGAATGGTCGTTGTCGAAGGTGAGCTGGAATCTCTCAGAAGTCGGATTTCTGAGAGATTTGAGGTTTTCTTCTGCGGTTATATGGTGGTCGAGGACGGTGACGGACGTGTTGTTTGCGATGAGACTTTGCATAATCTTCTTTTTGAACGCAAAATCGACCATGTAGATGGTTTTGTTTGTGAGCTCCTTCGATGGCGGGGCGCCATGCTTTACGGGGATGTACGTAGCTTTGTCTTTTAGTTTTTTCCACGCGGCCCATGCGGCGGTGAAACCGTCGAGGCACTTTGCGTGATAGAGGATTATGGTTTTTTTCATATATGTCGCTGTTATTCTGGGGAGTATAGCGACGAAGAGTCTAATGTGCAATCAACGTGCAGACGAGATTCTTCGCTGCGTTTAGGATGACGAGGAGTGAAGTGCTTCAATAGCCGGAAGTTTTTTGTCTGATAAATATTGTAACATAGCGCCGCCGCCGGTCGAGAGAAGGTCGAAGGTGTTCTCGAGTTTGAGTTCGACGATCATGCTTGTGGTTTCACCCCCGCCGGCGAGTGTGAAGGCGGTGTTCTTTTTTGCACCGATCGCCTTTGCGATGGCGAGGGATCCGTGCGCGAATTTCTTGTTTTCAATCATGCCCATGGGGCCGTTCCAGATTATTGTTTTTGATTTTTTGATGATGTGTACATAGTTCTTTTCAGTTTCGGGGCCGATGTCGAGGATGTTTGTTTTCTCCTCGAGCCAGTCTGTGGGGAGGTGGATGTTTTTACATTTTAATAATGGTGCTACGTTTGTGTTTTTGTCGTGGAGTGATGTGCCGATGTCTATGCCGGATGCTTTCAAGAAGGTGTTTGCGACTCCCCCGCCGAGGAGTATGTGATCTGCTTTTTTTTTGAAGTACTCCATGATGCCGATTTTTGTGTGCGTTTTTGCGCCGCCCAATATCACGGTGAGCGGACGTGTGTGGTGTTTCATCGCGTAGTCCATGTGGCGGATTTCGTTCTCGAGAAGGAGGCCAGTATATGACGGGAGGTGCTTCGTAATTGCGACCATTGAGGCGTGGCGGCGGTGGCAGTTTGCGAAGGCGTCGTTTACGTAGATGTCCGCGAGCGATGCGAGTTTTTGTGCGAGTGCGGCGCTGTTTGTCTCTTCTCCCGTGTGGAATCGGATGTTTTCGAGGAGGATGATTTGTGCTGGTGATTTTTTCAGTTGTCCCCTTATTTCCTTGGGGTTATAATGAGAGGTAAAGGTAACTGTTCTCTTGAGCTTTCGTGTGAGAATTTTTGCGAATGGTGCGAGAGAGTATTCGCGTTTGTTTCTGTCTTTCGATGTTGGGCGTCCGCGGTGGCTGACGATTATGATACGTGCCTTATGTTTCATAAGGAACTTGATAGTTGGAATCGTGGCGGCAAGACGGAGGGAGTGCGTTTTGTATTCCGGCTCGATGTTGAGGTCGGCGCGGAGGAGGGCGGTTTTGGTTTCGAGCTTTTTGGGATTTATTTTGGAGAGGTAGTGGATAGGCATATGTATATCATAGCTGAACGGGGTTAATTTTCAATTTTGAGATCCTTCGGCTTTGCCTCAGGATGACGATGTGCGTTGTTATGGATGACAAAAAGAAAAATATAGTAGTCCTCGGCGCCGGTTTTGGCGGTTTGCGTTCTGCGCTTATGATCCGGCGCGGTCTTAAGAAGCGCTCGCTTTTAGGGCGGTATCGTGTGCTTCTTGTCGATAAGTCGCACTGCCATACGTACACGCCGCTTCTGTATGAACTTGCCGCGATGCCGCCTGACATTGTGTGTATGTCTGCGGTTGCGGACTTGGTGGAGCATTCTATTCCGCGTTTTGTGAAACGTGCCAGGATTGATTTTTTAAATGCGGAGGTTCGGAGTATTGATATCGAGGGGCGATGTGTGCGGACCGGTTCGTCGTGCATTCCGTTTACGTATCTTGTGCTTGCGCTTGGGAGCGAAACGAATTTCTTTGATGTTCCCGGTGCTCGCGAGCATTCATTTGTTTTGAAGACGGTAGCCGATGCGCGCGCAATTCAGCGCGGGCTATATCGCGAACATGATGCGCATGATGGCGTGCCGTGTGTGGTGATCGGCGGCGGCGGCCCCACGGGTGTGGAGCTTGCCGCAGAGATTAAAAATTGGATGCCGTCGTGTGATGTGACACTTGTTGAGGCCGGAGACGAGGTGCTTGGCAATCTTGATCCTGCGGTTTCGCGGCGGGCGCGTGCGCGTTTCGAGCGGCTCGGTGTTGCGGTGCGTACCGGTAAGCGTATTACGAGTGTCGCCAAGAATCATTTGATGTGCGGTGATGCGCGTGTTCCGTTTGATCTTTTCGTATGGACTGCGGGCGTGAAGGCGACTTCGCTTACTGCACAGCTTCCGGGGACTATGCACGATGGTGGTCGTATTATCGTAAGTCATGGGTTGAGCTGTATTCCGGAGAGTCGTGAGTTGAAGGTGAATCCGTGTGTATATGTGGTCGGTGACATGGGATGCGTGTTACATTCTTCTACGGGGAGTCCCGCGCCGATGCTTGCACGTGTTGCGCTCGATCAGGCGGATGTTGCGGCTCATAATATATTGGAGTCAGTGCGTGCCGATGAATTTTCTCATGATCCAGACTTCCGTATTTTCCAGCCGAAGCATGAGTATCCATATGTTATTCCATTGGGCGGTAAGTCTGCGGTGGCACGTATCGGGCGGTTCACGATATCGGGATATGCGGGATGGTTTTTGAGGGGATTGATTGAGTTTCGATATCTTACGGGTATTATGCCGATATGGCAGGCATTTGGTATGTGGGTGAAGGGGCTTGCGCTTTTTGTGCGGTATCGGCAGTTTGGTTGATGAGTGTATGCCCAAAAAAACAGCTCAAAACGTGTTTTGAGCTGTTTTTCGTATTGTGTACAATGAATTCCCGGCATACCTTACTCTTCCGGGCTCGAAGCCAAGTACCATCAGGTTCGCGCGATTTCACTTCCGAGTTCGGAATGGAATCGGGTGGTACACACGCGAATAAAACACCAGGAAATCACTGTACACAAAGTCAAAACAAAATTTTTGGTGCCTCGAGGATTCGCTTCGCGTATCTCGGGGCACTCAATTTTGTGATCTCGCTTCGCCCGCTTTCGCGGGCGAGCTTCGAACAAAATTGGTGCATTTAACGGGCAACTGCATGTGCGATACTCGGTATCTCTCATGCTAGTGAGAGATACACAAGCGCGGATGTATTAGTACTCCTCGGCTTAATCTCTTGCGAGACTTCCACCTGGAGCCTATCAACCTGGTCGTCTTCCAGGAATCCTAACGCGTTATCTTGGGATGGGCTTCGTGCTTAGATGCTTTCAGCGCTTATCCCTGCCGAACGTAGCTACCCAGCACTTCACCTGGTGGCAAAGCTGGTACACTAGAGGTTCGTCCAACCCGGTCCTCTCGTACTAGGGTCAGCTTCCCTCACACGTCTCTGCGCCGACAGCAGATAGAGACCAACCTGTCTCACGCATATGAGAATCTACACTTTAGATTCAATTCCGCTATTGCTAACGGTGTGGACTATACCATCATCCAGCTCCTACCGTGTAGGGGCTGGAGATCAACGTTTTACTCCTTGTCTATACAAGAAGTCCAGTTCTCTTCGAACTAAGTCTCTACGGGGCCAATAACTTTTTCTTTTGCAAAACCCGCCTTACTTCATGTGCATCAACCTTCCTCCCCTTTGAGTAGTTGAGCTTTTTGAATTGATCGATAAGTTTTGCCAGATCGAGAAAATTTTGAGCATTTTTGACCACTTTTTTCTTGCTCAAGATTTTAAGAATCAGTTTTGCTTGCTTCTTTTTCAGTTGCAAAAAAGGAATCAGATCTTCCAGTATCGCGTGTATGGATTTTGTGTCCCCCACAATCCACTCTGCAATACCGTCTTTGCGATCTCGTATGTAGCCGATCCCTCTTTTCCTTTGCAATGCTGCAAGAAAACTCCTTTTCTTTTTGGATTGGTAAAACACAACCCAGGGACTTACTTGAAAGCAGAAGCGGTATGTATCGTTCCTCTTTAGTCTTACATAGATGCTTCCGTCTCCATCTAGGAACCCTGCTAGATATGCGTTTTCACTTTCCGTACTCATAGTTTTGTTATGGCTTCCCTCGGTATTATCCTAGCACATGACAGGTTATTTTGCTAGGATTTCACCGATATGAGTTGATTTTTCTCGTAGAGAATTACTTCTCTACGACCGCCGTGTTGACGGTCTGAACCCAGCTCGCGTGACATTTTAATTGGCGAACAGCCAAACCCTTGGGAGCTTTTTCACCCCCAGGATATGTCGAGCCGACATCGCTTCTAACACATTATTACTAATGCTGTGGACTATATCTTCACCCCGATACGTATCGGGGGTTGGCGTATTAGCTAGGAACAGGACATTTCCTAACTCTGATTATTCATCAAGTCTCTACGGGGACCCGATCGTAATCGGATCTTCCCACGATATTATCCACCACACATGGGTTCTTCGCATGTGATGGACTTCATCGTTATAAGCCAAATTTTTGGGTATGACATTGCTGTCACAGCACCCCGATTTGAGGTGCCGAACTCCGCCGTCGATGTGAACTCTTGGGCGGAACCAGCCTGTTATCCCCGGAGTAGCTTTTAGCCGTTGTCTCCAGCCTTTCTATAAAGGACTGTCGGGTCGCTAAGCTCTGCTTTCGCATCTGCGCGAGGTGTCCCTCTTGCAGTTAAGCTGGCTTATGCCTTTACACGTCCGGCCCGATTTCCATCCGGGCTAAGCCAACCTTAATAGACGCCTCCGTTACACTTTAGGAGGTGAGCGCCCCACTCAAACTGCCCACCAGGCACTGTCCCCGTACGGTTTAGGGTATACCATTCCGTACCGGTGAGCGGGTATCACATAGAAGATGGGTATTTCACTGGCGACTCCACCGTACCCGAAAGTACAGTTTCAAAGTCTCCCCACTATGCTACGCATCTATCCAATACACGCAATACCAAGCTGCAGTAAAGCTTCCGGGGTCTTTTCGTCCCGCTGCCGGTATCCCGCATCTTCACGGGAATTGCATTTTCATCGGGCGCCTCGTTGAGACAGCTCTCCAGTCGTTACGCCTTTCGTGCGCTCCGGAACTTCCTTCGTCAGCTTTTAGCTATTAGCTTCTAGCTTTAAGCGGACTAACCCACGTTTTTCAATGTGGTGTGGACTATATCTTTATCCATGGTTCGACAAGCTCACCATGGATACGTGCGTGTAGTCTCTACGGAGTCCCCAACGTTTTTGAGGTTCCCTCGGTATTGCCATGGTCCGATAACTCGGACGGTAGGTTTCACCGATACAGCACGTGTTGCTCAGCCGATTGCTCGACTGAGGGGCAAGTTCCCTTACCCGGAAAGGAAATGCGCTACCTTAGAACGATTATAGTTATCGCTGACATTGACGGGGGCTTCGGTTGGTGAGCACGCATCACGTGATGTGATGTACACCCCCAACGTTAACCTTCCCGCATCGGTCAGGCGTCACCCCCTATACATCCTCTTGCGAGTTAGCAGGGAGCTGTGTTTTTGGTAAACAGTCGCCAGAGAAACTTTCGCTGCGGTCCGACGTAAAGTCGGACAGGCCTTATCCCTAAGTTACGGCCGCTTTTTTGCCGAGTTCCTTAACGAGGTCTCACCCGTTCCCCTTGGGCTTCTCGCCCTGTCCACCTGTGGCGGTTTGCGGTACGGATTCCTGTTTTTCGCCACGTGACGTGAGTCACCTGGCGCCTTAGAAGTTTTTCTTGGAAGCACGCTCGGACGACTTCTGCACGGCCGAAGCCGCGCATCCGCCCTTACCCTGGGCGCACGCAATTAAATGCAGTGTTCCGGATTTACCTGGAACACGCGCTCGGTCAGAGACACCAAACCATTAAGGTGCTCATCCTACTACGCTCCGTTACTCCCTGAGATTCAAAACTGGAAGGGCTGGAATATTAACCAGCTGTCCTTCGGCTTCGGCTTTCGCCATCACCTTAGGTCCGCCTAACCCTCCGCCGATTTCCGTTGCGGAGGAACCCTTGGACTTTCGGGGAGTTGGTTTTTCACCAACTTTGCGATTACTCATGTCAGCATTCTCGCTTCCGTACACTCCACTCCCCCTCACGGGTGGAGCTTCAGTGCGTACGGAATGCTCTCCTACCACACCGGCGCTCCGCACCGGAATTTCTAATTTCTCATGTCTAATTTCTAATCAAATTCCAATGACACAATGACCAATGGCGACGACGTCGCGACATTGGGTATTGTTGCTTGGACATTGATTAGAGCAATTAGTACTTAGGTCAATTAGTCATTCCAGTGCGAAGCACTGGCATCCGCGTCTTCGGTACCATGCTTAGCCCCGATAAATTTTCGGCGCTCTTCCCCTCGAATAGTGAGTTGTTACACACTCTTTAAAGGATGGCTACCTCTAAGCCAACCTCCTATCTGTCATAGGAGAAAAACTACCTTTCACACTGAGCATGGATTTAGGGACCTTAGACTGCGGTCATGGGCTCTTTCCCTTTCGAGCATGGAGCTTAGCCCCCACGTTCTAACTGCCTGGGACGGAATCGTACTATTCGGAGTTTGACTGAAGAGGCGAGATTTCTCCCTAACAACTTCAACCAGTGCTCTACCTGCACGATTTTATAACCAGACGCTAGCCCTAAAGCTATTTCGGAGAGAACCAGCTATTACCAAGTTCGATTAGCATTTCACTACGTACCCCAGCTCATCCGAAGATGTTGCACGGTCTACCGGTTCGGACTTCCATCCCGCCTTCGCGGGACTTCATCCTGGCCAGGGTAAGCTCACTTGGCTTCGGGTCTTATACATACGACTCAGAGCTCATCTCAGAACCTCCTTCTACTGCACCTCCAGAATTTTTGGCTGCGCCTGCGTCAGATCGCACAAAAATGCTTTCATCGTAGCTACGGCTACGACTCAAGTATTTTTGTACCATCTTCCTTGTCTCGCTTAAAAATTCTGGAGGTTCGCTACGAAGAGGTTTTGAGATGAGCTCTCTACGCGCTATTAACACTCGGTTTCCCTGCGGATCCATTCCCGAAGGAACTTATCCCGCCGCATATATAAACTCGCTGACTCATTCTTCAATAGGCACGGCGTGACCGATGCAAGCATCGGCTCCGCCTCCTTGTAAGTAAGTGGTTTCAGGTACTATTTCACCGCCCTCACCGGGCTACTTTTCACCTTTCCCTCACGGTACTTGTTCACTATCGATCACTATATGTATTTAGCCTTACCAGATAGTCCTGGTAGATTCCCTCGAGATTATCGTGCCTCGAGGTACTCAAGATTAGGATCAATTAAGATCTCAAGAAAAATTGGGCGACACGTTTTCGCCTACCGGCCTCTCACCGTCTATGGAGTTCCTTTCCAGAAACTTCGGCTAACGAATCACTTTGTAACCAATCTCTCCAACTACAAGCTTCATAGTTGGAAAATTTCCTTGTCTTACAACCCCCACCAATGCAAGCATCGATAGGTTTGGGCTTTTCCGCGTTCACTCGCCGCTACTTACGGAATCATAGTTATTATCTTTTCCTCTGGGTACTGAGATGTTTCACTTCCCCAGGTACGCGCTAGTGCAAGCACTAGCAGTGCGGGTTTACCGCACTGGGTTTCCCCATTCGGAGATCTCGGGATCGAAGGTTGCTACACACCTACCCCGAGCTTATCGCAGCTACGCCACGTCCTTCATCGCCATATAGTGTCAAGGCATCCACCACTCACCCTTATTGCAGGCCCGAAGGCCTGTTACTTGTGTATCTCCCACCGGTAGAGTTTTGAAATCGAAGATTCCAACGCTCCACGTGAAAGATACATATGAGTATCGCTTGTTACTTTAACAATTTTACAATTGCCCGTTAAATGCACATGTTTATCTGCGCGATCCGAATGATCTCGCAGTAAACATAATTTTGTTTTTGTCATATTCAGTTTTCAAGCAACGGTCAACAAGGTATCCAGCCTTACTTTACAAGCGTGCTTGTAAAGTAAGGCTGGATCATTCGCTGCTTGCGCCGCAGGCGCAATCGCAGCGAATGAAAAAATCCGCCTCATACCAAGGCGGACCGCAGAGCGTTACGCAAAAAGTGCGCATCACCATCTGGTGCGGTATTGCCTTTGGCATGTCGTTTCTGTTCGCATCTTTACGTTACTTATTCTAGGGGGTAGCTCGGAAAAGTCAAGGGTATTTTGGTTGCTATTGCCTGTGTACTGTGCTTTTCTGTCCCTGGAATTATTTTTTTCATAATTGTCGTTTAGGTCGTATAGAGAAGGAGGTGATGTTTCATGCTCACCGGCGAGATGAACCTTAATATTGTTGCTTCGGATGGGGATTGTGAATTTACCGGCGATCACTGGGTGTATGATGAAGAGCTTCGGTCCTTCGTTGAACTTTTGATAAGTGTCATTCCCAGCGGTTTTGATTTTACAGTCGAGGAGCTTACCCTCACCGCCAAAATCAAGATTTTAAACCCCGCTGACTAGCGGGACGAAACTAAACCCAAAGTGTTCGCGCTTGTCGAATGCTTTGGGTGATTTTTTATGGAGACGGACCATACTGTTTTTTACTGGGGCGACGATGGTTCCGCCAACACGGACTTGTTGCATCCACACTTTGGGGATTTCGTTCGCGCTTGCCGCGGCAATGATTTTGTCGTACGGAGCCGCGGTACGATATCCTTTGGAGCCGTCTTTTTTCATGATGCGTACGGTTCCGTTTTTTATAAAGTCATACTTGCCAATATTTTTCTTTGCCATCTTTACGAGTTCGGGGATGTGCTCAGCGGTGACGACGTATCCTTTCTCTCCTACGATGTGTGCGAGGAGTGCTGTCGACCATCCGGAGCCGGTGCCGATGTCGAGAATTTTCTCACCCTTTTGCGGCTGCAGGAGTTCGAGCATAAAGGCGACGGTGAGCGGCTGTGAGATGGTCTGGTCGTGACCGATGGGGAGTGCATGATCGAGATAGCTCACGTTTTGTAATTCGCTCGGTACGAAGTCCGCGCGGTCTATTGCGTGGAATGCGTCTATGATCGCGGGAGTTTTGAGGTAGCCCTGTTTTATGAGTTTCGCGGTGAGTTTTTCCTGTGTCATAATGTTTCTATATTTTAGAACATATGACGCAGTTGGACGAGTGGGGTGGTGTTGAAGCGAACGGCTCATTTCGTCGAAATTAGCCGTTCGTCAAACCCAGTTTTTTGAGCCGAGCGTTTATCCCCCCGACGCTTCGTTCATGATCTTGTGCGAGTTGTTTTCTTTTTCGCCCTTGTTGGAATCCTGCTTTTAGTTTTTCTTCTTCGGCTTCTGTCCACGGACGATATGCTGACGGTACCGTTTTTCTTATCTCGTTTACCGAATATGATTTTTCTTCGCTCGTTTTTACGTTCTTGTACTTTTTCTTTTTCGGGAGGTTTCGGAATTTTTCCTGTGCTTTGTGTGATGCTTTTTGCAGTTCTTTGTCGAGTTCGAGGACGCGTTTATTCATCATGAAGGCGCGTTCGTTCATGCCGGTGAGTTTTAGTCCCTCGAGCCGACGAACGCGGGAGAGGGCGACATATCCCATGCCGCTTTCGAATGTTTTTGAAAGGTCGATTTCTGCCGCGTCGAGGCTCATGCCCTGACTTTTATGGACGGTGATTGCCCATGCGAGGCGGAGGGGAACTTGCGTGATTTCCGCCTGTGTTACTTCGCGTTCTTCCAGACGCCACTTCTCGGGCTCTGCGGTGATCACCTTTCCCTCTTTTGTTTTGACTTTTGGGTATCCGTTTTTGTCGTCATACCCGATGACGGTGCCGAGTGTTCCGTTTATGTATCCTTTCTCGAAATTGTTTTTTACAAACATAACTTGCGCGCCTTCCTTTATTGCCAGTTCTTCGGGGGCGAGGCACCCGTCTTTGAGCGACTTCACGAGCTTGCGCGGGCCGCTTGATTCCATGACGTACAGCACTTCTTCTTCTCCGAGTGCATCGAGTGTGCGTTTGTTCAATGCGTCTACATCTATGTTGTGTGTAAAAAGTTTTACGGGATCTTGCCCTTCTATTGGCTTATGCCAACGTGTACGGAGCGGTATTTTTGTTTTTTCGGTTACGGTGTCGTTGCGAATATCGTTTAATAACCGCAGAAGTACGGGATCTTCTTGGCGGTACTGCTCGTCGAGGTAGCAGATTGTTGGGTTGAGCTTCTTCCATGCTTCCGCTTCGTGTGCGAATTGTACGGGGCCTTCTGCGCTTCCACGGCGGGTTACGGGGGGGAGTTGTGAGAAGTCGCCGCAGAAGACGATCTGCACGCCGCCGAACGGTACGAAGGGGTCTCGTGCGCCTCGGAGGATTTCGTCGACCATATCGATTTGCTGTGCGTGGAGCATGGAGACTTCGTCGATGACGAGTACTTTTGTTTTCCGCAGGCGGTCTTTGTACGGCATGGTTTTTACGATGTGGTCGATGTCTTCCGGTGCTAGATGTGTGCTGATGCCGATGCCCGACCACGAGTGCAGGGTAATACCGCCCATGTGTGTCGCGGCGATTCCCGTTGATGCGGTGATACCGATTGGAACTTTTTTTGTGCGGATGCTTTTGATGAACGTGTTTAGCGTGTATGTTTTCCCACTTCCTGCCGCACCGGTGAGGAAGATGGACTCACCACGTTCCAAAATATCGAGTGCTTCTTCTTGTGTCATGGTGTCTTGATTGTATCAGGTGATGCTTTTATATACCAAATGAACGGCTAATTTCGTCGAAATTAGCCGTTCATTTGTGTTTTTGCTGCGAATATTTTATTGTGGAATTCTTTTTTGTGTTTTTTGGGATTTGAGGAGAAAGAAAAGTACTACGGGAGCTGCGATTCGTGGTGCGAGAAACGTGATGTTTGCAATTAATGCATTGTGTGATATTTCTGCGGCGGAAATCAGTGATGACACGTGTGGGAGCAACATCCATATCACTGCCAGTATACATATTGTTTTAGTGGGATGTATAAGTACGATGAGTGCGATTGCGAGGGCTATAAATCCGAAGATGTGTTGGATCGTTAATGATGTACTATATGATATGTTACCCAGGCCCCCCGATTCTGCTATGAATGCGACGAGCGCGAGCATGACGAAATAGTAGGCAGTGATTATTTTCAATGCCCATTCGATGTATGGTGAGTATTTTTTTATTTGATTCATGATTTTACTTTAACGACTTCTGGATTTTCGCGCATTGCAGTGCGGTTTCGACTGCTTCGGCGCCTGCTGAGATGCGCGCTTGAGCTTGGTCGTGATTCTCGCATGTGAGGACGCCATACCCGACGGGGATTGTGTGATCCATCATGACGCGCACAATGCCTTCGGAGGCCATTTTTGCGACATAGTCGAAGTGCGTGGTTTCGCCACGGATGATTGCTCCGAGGGCGACGGCGCATGTTAATTGTTTTTTTTACGAGGGATTGGAGAATGACGGGGATCTCGACGCTTCCTGCGACGTGCTCGACGAAAATGTTTTCGTGCGGGATTTTGTATTCCTCACATTTTTCGAGTGCGGTTTCGAGGAGTTTTTCTGTGATGTCGTTATTGAACTGCGCGACGACGATTCCGATTTTATAGTCGGATGCGTCGAAGGTTTCGAACTGTGGTTTTTCTTTTGACATGCGGGGTTTACGGTTTATGCCTGATGTGCCGCGCGACGTATTTCGCCAGTATATCAAACTCTATGTTTACGGGGGAGCCGGTTTCTTTTTCGCTCAAGGTGGTGTGTTCCATGGTGTAGGTGACGACGCTTACGGTGAATGAGTTTTCGGTTACGTCTACCGGTGTGAGGGAGGTGCCGTTTATGGCGATTGATCCTTTTGATGCAATGAGGTTCGCATATTCTTTCATACCCACGCGTTGTCTTGTGCGGTTTTTTCTCCTCCGGCATCACCGGTGTTTGTAGTTCCCGCCGGTTCAATGAGGATGATTCTACACTCTTTCTCTGCGTATGGTTTATGCTCTGCTCCCTTTGGCACTACGAACATCTCTCCTTCTTGCAGTGTTACGGTGCCGTCTCGGAAATCTATCCGCATGGCGCCTTCAACCACGATAAATGTTTCGTCTGTCTTTGGGTGGCTATGCCATGTGAAATCTCCTTGTATACGCGCAAGTTTGAGATGATAATCGTTCATTTTCGCAACTATTTTTGGCTCCCACTGTGCGGTGAATTTTGAAAACTTCTCTTGTAGATTTATTGGTGTGTATTTCATTGTTGTGCTACCGATGTGA
>Ga0310122_10001734_pt1 | contig 13944 bp, 9 predicted proteins | sample CB6_Bottom_1051__FD_203503 | JGI IMG/M metagenome (GOLD analysis project Ga0310122, IMG submission 203503) | Marine microbial communities from Western Arctic Ocean, Canada - CB6_Bottom_1051 | ecosystem: Environmental > Aquatic > Marine > Oceanic | place: Canada: Western Arctic Ocean | collected...
CCAGGTCGCCATCGACTTCCATGCACCGAGCCGCGTCGGAGGTGGACGCGACGATCGCCTGCATCGGCGTGAGGCCTGCCTCGACCATCAGCGCCAGCTCGCCGTGCTCGAAGTACCCCTGAAATCTGGCCGCCGGGCCGGTATCGGTGCCCATCGCAATCGGGATACCGGCGTCCGAGAGTGTCTTCAGGTTGCGCTTGGCCACGTCGAGCTGCGCCTTGTAGATCTGGCTCGTGCGGCCACTCGACCGCTCCCGCCACTCCTCGCTGTCCAGTGCCGCGATCACCTCGGGGCCTGTTTCCTTGGTGAAGAACTCGTCGTCGAACCAGTCTGGGCGCGATTCGTAGACGTAGGTCGACACCTCGCGCATCAGCGTCGGACAGTAGCAGACACCCGAGTCGCGTAAGAGCGTGATCAGCGTGTCGTCCACTTCGAGGTCACGCACGCTGTGGGCCAGCAGATCGGCGCCCGCTTCGAGCAACCCCTTCGCATCCTCCAGATAGTAGAGATGCGCCGCCACGCGCAGACCCCGCTCGTGCGCGGTGTCGATGACCGCCGCGTAGGTCTCGGGTGTCATTTTCTGGACGCGGTCCGGGTTGAGGTTGTTGTCCACACGGATCTTCACGATGTCGGCGCCGCTGTCGGCGACGGCGTTCACCTGCTCGATCGCCGCGTCGGGCGTCGGACCGGTCGCGATAGTGCCCGCCACGAAGATACGTGCCTGGTTCAGATCCGGCGTGTTCTGACGGTCGCGGACCGCCATCGCTTCCGGCCCGTCGCCGCCCAGGCTGAACACCGTCGTGACGCCATACCGCGCATAGAGACCGAGCTGGCTGTCGACCTGCGCCTCGGTGTACTCCACCTGGTCGAGTCCCTGGAGGTTGTTGACGTGTCCATGGGCGTTGATCAGCCCCGGCATGATCGTGCGACCGCTGACGTCGACTTGTGCGGCGTCGGGTGGGATGTCGACCAGGTCACGCGGGCCGACTGCCTCGATCCGGCCGTCGCGGACCACTAGGACCCCGTCCTCGACCGTGGCGCCGCCGGTGCCATCGATGATCCGTGCCCCGACGAACGCTTGAAATCCCGGCGTCATCTCGACCGCTGGCGCCGCCGGCTCGCCACCACATCCGACCGCGACGGTCGTTCCTAGACTCAATACGATGGCAAGACGTTTGACGTGCATATTCGCTCTCCTCGAGGTCCGGCCTGTGCGGGACTCCTGTCCAATCGTCGTGTCGGCCGAGATCTCGGTTTTGCTACTACGGCCCACTGTTCAGCTGGGCGAGCACCTCACCCAGCTGTTCGATCTCCTGCCCGTAGAGCGCCCAGTTGCCGTCGCGCTGTGCCTGCAACGCGCGCTGATAGTGGTCGCTCGCTTGTGTCGCCAGCGGGTCGGACACGCCTCTGGGGTTCGCCGTCGCCGCCGCGTTGCTCGGCTGCGGCACGTCCAGATCCGCGACCAGGGTCCCTGCCGGCAGCGTTCTCGCGGGCGTCGTCCCGATCTCGGCACCGAACATCCTGTCGAGCGCTAGGTCCAGCGTGGCCTCCATGACGATTCGGTTCGCATACGCCACGATCACCTGTTTCAGCTCGGGAATCCGTCCGCCCGACGCCCTCAGATAGAGCGGCCGGATGTAGAGCAACGCCTCTTCGATCGGGATGACCAGCAGCGTGCCCTGGATGACCTCGGACCCCTGCTGGTTCCAGAGGGTGAGCCGTGGCGAGATGTCCTGGTCCTGATTGATCCGGGCCACGATCTGGTTCGGCCCGAAGATCACCTTCTGTTTCGGAAACTGGAACACGAGCATCTTGCCGTATTGGTCGCCGTCACTGCGCGCCACCATCCACGCCGCCAGGTTGTTCTTGCCGCGAGGTGTGAACGGCAGCATCTGGATGAACTCGGCGCGCTGCTCGCCCGGCAGCCGCATGATTGTGTAGTACGGCTGCATCAGCTCGCCGTCGACCACCGGCACATCCCACTGGTCCTCTTTGTTGTAGAAGACCGCCGGGTTGGTCATGTGATACGTCGAGTAAATCGACGTCTGCAGCGAGAACAGCAACTCGGGGTAGCGGATGTGCTGGCGGAGGTCGTCCGACAGCTCGTCGAGCGGACGCAGTAGCCCGGGGAAGATCGCCTGCAACGTCCTGGCGATCGGGTCCTCGGTATCGGCCAAATAAAAGGACACGGTGCCGTCGTACGCGTCCACCACAATCTTGACCGCGTTGCGGATGTAGTTAACCCCGTCGGCTACTGTCGCGTAGGGATACCGGTCGCTGTACGTGTAGGCATCCTGTATCCAGACCATGCGGCCGTCCGAGATCACCAGATAGGGGTCGGGGTCGTATTGGAGGAACGGGGCGATATTTTGCACGCGGTCGACGATGTTCCGGTGATACAGTATCCGGCTGTCGGCGCCAAGCTGGGTGGAGACCAAGATTTCGTAGGCGCGAAACTGGATCGCGAAGAGCAGCCGTCGAAACAGCGAGGACAGGGCGACACCGCTGGCCCCGTCGTATCGCGTCGAGACGTTATCGTCCCCCTCCGGGTAATGAAACTCGTCGGTATTCGTGTTGACGATGACGTAGTCGTTCGACAGCTCACCGAAGTAGATGCTTGGCTGGTCCACCGTGAGGTCCACCGATGAGGTGGGCGGCAGGTCCTGGATGAACAGCACCGGCAGCCCCTCCTCGGTGACCTGGTTGACCGGGCCCAGCGCGACGCCGAACCCGTGGGTGTATTGCAGCCGCTCGTTGATCCAGGACCGGTTGGGGAGGCTGTTCGAGTTCAGCTCACGGCTCGACAGCATGATCTGTCGGTACTCGCCGTCGATGAAGTAGCGGTCGTTGTCGACCGAGGCGAAATCGTAGTAGGTGCGAATCTCCTGAATTTGCCCGAACGTTTCGAGGAGCGGCTCGTGGTCCCAGAGTCGGATGTTGTTGATCGTGTCGGTGTTGTTCTCGATGTCGGCCCGCGTCAGTGTCGCGTCCCCTGAGAGCTCGCGCTCCTCCAGGAGCTCCAGCCCGAACGCCCGCCGGGTCGCCGCGATGTTGTGCACGATGTAGGGGGCCTCCCGCAGTTGCTCGTCCGGGGTCACAACGAGCCGCTGCAGGGCGAACGCCCCGACATTGCCGCCCACCATGACCAGGACATAGAGCCCGGCGGCCGCGATGATTGGGATGTTGCGAGTGGTGAAGGCGGTCACAGCGCTGAGAAAGACGCCGATCACCGCCACCACCAGCAGCACGCGCAACGCCGGCACGCGTAGCAGCACGTCCACATAGGAGGCACCGTTGGGAATGGTGATGTTAGCCGGGGTCGTGAGCAGTCGCGGTACGTCGAGATAGGCGCCCCACGCGAGCAGCAGGAACAGCCCAGCGATGATGAGCCCCAGATGCCGTCGCGCCGCCGTGCCGACGACCAGTCCACGGCCCGGGTCGAGCGCCAGCGTGCCCGAGACCACGTAGGCGGCGGCCGAACCGATCAGCGAGAGCACGACGACGGCCAGTGCGAGATTACGTGTCAGGTCGAGGAACGGCAGTGTGAAGACGTAGAAGCTGACGTCACGGCTGAGCAGCGGGTCGGTTTGTCCGAATGGGACGGCGTTCCGATACTGCAGCCACGTCAACCATTCGCTCGACGCGAAGATCCCCAGAAAGAGGGCGACGACCGCCGCGATGCCGGTGCCCAGCATCAGGAACTGACGTTGATTCAGTACGACCGGCTGGATGTCGCCACCGCCGGGGAACAGCAGGTAGGGTTGGGTGACATGTCGTAGCGCAAGCCGAAAATTGGCGGCCAGTGCCACCAGGGCCACCAGGAACACAAATCCACCCAGGCTCGCTTTTGTGGTCAGTGTCCGGACGAAGACGCCCGTGTAGTCGACCTGCTGGAACCAGAACCACTCGGTCAGCAGATCCACTGCCGGCGCGAGCACCATGAAGAGGAAGAGAACGACGAGCAGAAGGATGAGTCTCGTTGGCATGCCTGGACCTCACACGACGACACCCGGCCTCACGGACGTTGATGAGGCTCCCCGGGGTCGCCGGTCACGTGTGAGTGGGTACAACGCACCCACCCCGAAGAGCCTACGTGACCGGCCCCCGGGACGCAACCGGAACCGGCGGGTGCCAGACGCCGAGCACGACCGCCGTTCTCTCGAGCTCGGAGGACTCGCCCACAGGTTCGGTGCATAATGCTCGGGTGAGCCATCCCGTGTGGCGGCGCCGGCCGTCGCCCGGCTCGCTTGTGTCCGGGCTATGGCCAGGTCTCGCCGAAGTCTGGCGAAGGCGGATCGCTCATACACCACGACAGTCTGGGGTGCGGCGGAGGCATCGGGTCGAGATCATGGTGAAACGAGTCCTGCGCGCTATTCGTTCCCGGCGGGTCAGCCTGGTGGTGGGGGGTGCCATGCTGGTCCTGTCGGCAGTGTCGACCGCCTGCACGCGCAGCGACGAGGACCGGATCCGGCGCCGGCTAGACGAGCTGGCGCAGACTGTCAGCATCGAGGACCGCGAGACACCGCTGATCCGGCAGGCCCGGGCAACTCGCCTCACGACCTACATGACCCCTGACGCGACTATCGATGTCGGGGCGCCATTCTCGCCGGTGGCCGGGCGCGACGCGGTTCTCCGGGTGGCGGAGACGGTACGGGTGCCGGCGGGTGGCGTGAGGGTTGAGTTCACGGAGGTGCGGGTGACGGTCGATATCCGGACCCGGCAGGCCCTCGCCATCGCCACCGCGGTACTCACTTCTGGGGCTGGCCTTTGGCGGCGACGAGCTGCAGATGCGCGAGCTCAACATGGTGTTCAGCGAGATCGACGGCGAGTGGCTCGTCGAGCACGTGCGGCCGGGCGGCATCCCGTGAGCGTCCACCGCCGTTCGCTGTTCGGGAATCAGGTCAGCGAACTCCGGCGAGATTCCGCCGTCGCCTTGGCGAAGGCGGACAGAACGGAGCGAATCAATGAGCGTACAGTTAGGCACGACGGCCCCAGATTTTGCGCTGGGCAGCCATCGCGGCGACACGGTCCGGTTGTCGGACTTCCGGGGGCGGCAGCACGTGGTCATTGCCTTTCATCCACTGGCCTTCACTCCGGTCTGCGCGACCCAGATGCGGAACTACGAGGCGGACCAGGACTGGTTCGGCGCGCACGAGACCCACGTGCTCGGCATCAGCGTCGATAGTGTGCCGGCCAAGATCGCGTGGGCCAAGACACTGGATGGGATCACCTTTGACCTGCTGAGTGACTTTCATCCGCACGGCGGGGTAGCGGAGGCGTATGGCGTGTTGCGGGACGGCGGTATCTCCGAACGCGCGATCTTCGTCGTCGACAAGGCGGGCCAGGTGGTGTTCGCCAAGGTCTACGACATTCCGACACTGCCGGACAACGCCGAGGTGCGCCAGGCGATTCTAGGCTTAGATGGGGCGTCTTGATTAGCTGGGGCTCTGCCCCAGACCCCGGCTCGTTGCTCGCGGGGGCCCCTACGCCCCGCGCCGTTACTCAGTCGAGTGGTTTGATGAAGATGTTCCTGAACATGGTCTTGGTGTCTTGGTCGTGGTTCTGGAGGCCGATGTAGCCGCGTGCGGCGAAGTCCTCGATCTTGCCGCGGGGCTCCGCATGCCAGTCGAGGACCGGCTCGCCGTTCAGCTGCACCGCGATGTGGTCGCCCACGAAGCGGATGGTGAAGTGGTTCCACTCGCCTGGCCCCTTCGACGGCTGAGCGCTGGGGGCTTCAGCGTCGTAGACCGCTCCGGTATGGTGGATGCCCTCGCTGACGTCGTCGATCTGGATTTCCCAGGAGTGATTGATATAGTCGTTGCTGCTGAGCAGGCCTGGAACACGCAGGAACACGCCCGAGTTGGCGCGCTCGAGGTCGGTCATGAAGTCGAGCTCGAGGACGAAGTCGCCATACTCCCGCACCGAGTACCAGAACAGCCCCATCCCGCCGTGTGACGTGAGCACCCCGGTTTGCTCGTCGAGGTCGAAGTAGCCCGGTCCGTAGTGGTTCCACCCCGCCTTGGTGAAGGTGCCGTCGCGGCGCTGCTGGAGCACCCTTTCGTACCCCTCCGATTCGAGGTCCTGTGCCGCCGTGGCGGTGCCCGTCGAGGCGGCGCCGTGGCTCGCGAGCACCAGCCCGATCACGAGGGTGAAGAGCGCACCAGACTGCAGAACGCGGTAAGAATTCATGTCTCAGTCTCCTGAAATGTCTACGGACCGGAACAACATATCAGCCGATTGCAGGATCTTCTCCCGCAGACGGCGCGGATAGTTCTCGCCCAGCCCGGCGAGGAACCCGCGGACGGTGTTGGCCGCCGCGGCGGACCGGTGTCCCCCCAGTGTGGCATTCAGCCAGCCCGACGGGAAGAAGATGTCCCCAGTGCGCTGGATCTCGTCTAGGAGTTCGAGACTCGGGAGGATGAACCGGCGGGCGTGTGTGGCGCGCAGCGGATGGTGCAGGTAGCCCACTGCGGCGAGCACCCAGGGCTCGCGCTCCCGGTTGGCCGGGTCACCGAGACCCTCGAAGAACCGCTCGCGTACACCCGGATCGGCCGACAGGGCGGGTCGCACGAAAGTGAACCGGGCCAGCCGGTCGGGGTTCTCAATCCGCTCCGCCTGTTGTGCCAGGACGCTATCGGCTCCGGCGACCCCGCGCACCGCCAGTCCCTCGGCGAGCGCCGTGAAGTCCTGCTCTGAGAGCGGCACGCCCGGGATGTCCTCTCGTTGCTCCCAGATTCGCCTCATCCGCTCGAGCCCGGCATCTGAGAGGACGATGCGCCTCCACGCACGAAAGTATGCGGCCTTGAGTGTGGGCGAGGCGGTGTCAGCGAGCGCAGACCACAGCGCGGTTTCAAGGCGTGGAGCGGCCGCCTGACGCCGGTCGTCGTCCAAGAGACCCCAGAACGTGGTGCCGAGATACCCGAGGAGCCGCTGCGTGTTCTGCTCGACCGTTTCGGTGGTGAGGCCCCTCAGCAGCAGCTCGAACCAGGCGGTCGGCGCGATCTCTCCCTCGAGCACACCGTCCCACAAGGTGACCCATGCGATGCCTCGTGTGAGCGGGTCCTCGAGGTCGGGGAGGTTCGACATCAGAAACTCGACGCTCCCCCGGTCCAGACGGAAGTGCCCATACTCGAGGCCGGTGGCGTTGGGCAGGACGAAATTCGGACCTGCGGGGCCTGGCCAGCCCAGCGACGCACTGGCACCCGAGAGGGAGACAGGCGTCCGGACGTCCCGGTCGTCGTAGGACAGGAGTAGCTCGAGCTGCTGTGGCCACAGGCGCCCGAGGTCGGCTGGATCCTGCTGCGACACCCGCAGCTGGTCGTCGCCGTTGCGGTCGGTGTCGTCCAGCCGCTCGATCGTGACGACCGGACGGCCGGGTTCTTCCACCCACACCGCGCTCCAGGCCGCGAGACCGGCATCGGCGCGCCGATCCAGAATGTCGATCAGGTCCGGCCAGGTCGCGTTCCCGTAGCGAAATGTTTGCAGATACTCTCGCAACCCATCACGAAACAGGTCTGCTCCAACCAGTCTCTCCAGCTGGCGCATGAGGATGGGCGCCTTCTGGTAGATGATCGGTCCGTACAGACTGCCCGCCTCCTTCAGGTTCTCAAGCGGCTGCCGGATCGGGTTCGCTCCGGCTGAGCGGTCGACGCCGTAGGCCGTGTTGTGATGCGCGAGGAAGAATCGCAGGTCGTGGTTCACCTCCGGAAACGACGGGTGGACGATTTTCGCCGCCATGAAGTTGGCGAACACTTCCTTGGTCCAGACGTCGTCGAACCAGTTCATAGTGACCAGGTCGCCGAACCACATGTGCGTCGACTCGTGGGCGATGAGACTCGCCCGACCGAGATACTGCGCCTGCGTCGCCGATTCGTCCAGCATCAGGCTGGCCTGTCGGTAGAAGATGGCTCCGGGGTGCTCCATGCCGCCGTATTGAAACGGCGGAATCAGCACGAAGTCGAACTTCCCGAAGGGATAGGCAACCAGCGTGTACTCCTCGAGCCACGCCAGCGCCACCGCGTGCAGATCGAAAATGGCCGCGCGGTTGCGTGCGACCTTGGCGGCATCGGTCTCCCGATGGAACATCCGCAGGGTGCGGCCGTCCCGTTCGGCGACGTCGATCTGAAAATCGCCGACTGCAAAGGCGAAGAGATAGGTCGGAATCGGTTCGGTCTCGGCGAACCGGTAGGTCGTTGCCCGCGCTGCGGCAGGGAAGCCGGTCGACCCGGGCTCGGTCTCGGGGAGTGCGGCGCCGTTCGCCACGGCCACCCACCCGTCGGGCACGTCGAGTGTGAGCGAGAATCGGGCCTTGAGATTGGGCTGATCGAAGAGGGGCAGCGAAAAATGCGCCCGGTCCGGCACGAAGAGGGTGTAGAGGAAGTCCTCGTTGCGATTGAGGGCGTCGTCTCCCGCCTCGAACGCCAAGTCCACCCGATTCCTGGCTCCGGGTGTCAGCGCTTCGGCCGGGATGACGACGTGATCGTGCGTCGCCTCCCACGCGACGGGGGCGCCGTTCACCCGGACCTCCCCGACCCGAGTGGCCGGGTCCTTGAAGTCCAAGACCACGTCGTTCGCGGCCTCATCGAACCACGTGAACTCGGCCACGAGCGTGCCCTCGAGCGGTGTCCCGAGCACCCGCGGGACCTGCAGATGATAGGTGTACTGGATGTCCGACAGGGTCTCGGCGCGCAACTCGGCTAGCGTCCAGGACACCCCCTCCACGAGTGCACCGTCCGGTGGCCCAGGCGCCACGTCACCCTCCACGCACGCCAGGTGCGCGGCGAGGGTCGCCGCGCCGACGGCCAGGCATCTGGAGCGAGCGGTACGGGTCATTCGCCCAGGATACCCGTTCTGCACTAGCCTTGAGCTACAGAGTGTGGTCGCTCGGTCCGGTTGTCGAGCGTGTCCACAAGGCCGATCCGGCCGTCCCTCATGAGGTTACCCGGCCCGGTGTGCTCGTCTTCGCTCGCGTGCAACGGAGAGGGCCCCACAGCCCATAGTCCACGAGCCTTCAGAGGTCGCGTAGGGCCGTCACGATCGGCAGCCGGGCGGCTCGGATGGCGGGGAAGAAGCCGCCGAGGAGGCCCATCGCCAACGCATACGTCGCGCCCTGCAGCAGCAGCGCCGGGGTGACGGTGAAGGTGAAGGCGACCTGGCTGAAGGTCTGGAAATTCATCGTGGCGGTCTGATATCCGTGGAAGGCGGCGTATGCAACCCCGCCGCCAATCACCCCGCCGATCACCGCCAGGAGCGCCGACTCGACCAACACCGATACGACCACCGAGCTGCCGCTGAAGCCCAGCGCGCGCAGGGTGGCGATCTCACGCGTCCGGGTGGCGACCGCGTTGTACATCGTGTTGATGGCGCCGAACACCGCCCCGACGCCCATCAGTGCGGCGATGACGGTGCCGATACCGGTGATGATGCCGCGCACCTGCGACGACTGCGAACTGTAGTAGTCGGTCTCCCGCTCGACTTGCACGTCGAGTCGGGGGTCGGCGGTCAGTGCGTCCTTGAACGATTGAAACGTCTCCGGCGAGTCCAGCTTGGCCATCACCGACTGGAACGTGCTGCCGCGTCGATAAGCGGGCTGCAGCACCGCCGCGTCGCACCAGATCTCCGACTCCGAGATGGTGCCGTCCGCCTCGAAGATACCGACGACGGTCCAGGTGTTCTCCCCCCACCGATTCGCCTGTCCGAGCTCGAGTCCGGCGAACTGGTTGGAGGCGGCGCGACCGACGATGATCTCGTTGGTGCCAGCGGTGAACCGTCTGCCCTCGACGATGTGCACCTCCTGACGCACCTCGAACGCGGCGGACTGGATGCCACGCAACGGCACGTTGGCGTCGGTGCCGGTCGACTTCTTCGGTATGTTGACGATGACGAACAGCTCGGCTGAGGCCTGCGGCCCGTTGTCACCGCGGCGCACCCCTGGCGCTTCGCTGATGAGCCTCGTGCTCTCGAGCGCGAGGGCGCTGTTCAGCTCGGCGTTGCTACCGCCTCGCATGACGATCGCCGTGTCGGGCGACCCGGCGTTCACCATGACGGCGTTGAAGCCCTCGGCAATCGAGAGCACCGCCACGAACGTGACCACCACGCCGGTGATACCGATGACGGCCACGATCGACGGCCCCGCGCGCTGTGGAAGCGAGCGGAGACTGAGCCCGATGATGGTCGCGGTCTGTTGGAACCAGCGGAGCATATTCTTAGATGGGGCTACGCCCCGAACCCCACGCGTCGGCTTGCCTCGCCCGCGCCCTTCCCTCGACGGAGCAACGCCCTGAACCGGCAGTCCACTACGTTCTCCGAAGGGCGTCGACGATTTTCAGGCGGACCGCCTGCACGCCAGGGAGGACACCGCTCGCGACACCGAGGAACAGCGTCAATCCGGCGCCGAGCACCAGATCCTCCGGTGGCACGAAGAAGGCCGGGAGAAACCCGCCGGTGGGGTCCCCCTGCTGGATGATCATCCACGAGAGCCCCAATCCGATGGTGCCTCCGACGACCGCGATCAGGATCGACTCGACCAGTACCAGCGACAACACGCCCCCGTCGGTGAATCCGAGGGTCTTCAGCACCGCCAGCTCGCTCGTTCGCTCGCGCACCGATTGCCCCATGGTGTTGGCCGTCACCAGCAGGATCGTGAAGAGAACGGCAATCATGATCGCGGTCATCATCGTGCCGATGTCGCCGATCTGGCTGGCGAACGCTTGCACGAAGGCCTGCTCGGTCGATGTCTTGGTCTCGTAGGGCGAGTTGGCAAACTGCCGGTCGATCGTCTCCCCGATCTGAACCGCGCGGCTCGGGTCGTCGACACGCAGGTGATACCACCCGACGAACCCGCGCCCCTGGCTGTTCGCCTCGGCCAGATAGTCGTAGTGGAACAGGAACTGGGTGGTGTCGGTGCCCTGCTCCGCGCCGTCGTAGATGCCGTCGATCGTGAACTCCCAGGTGTCGCCACTCTCCGTCCGCCAGATGGTGCCCTGGAGCGGAATCCGGTCGCCGACCTCCCAGTCGAACCGGTCGGCCAGCGTCCGGCCGACGACGGCGCCGGTCCGGTTCCGATACCAGCGTTCCTTCGCGTCGTCCGGAAGCATGAACTCCGGATAGAGCTCTAGGTAGCCCTCCGGCTCGACGGCGAACTGCGCGAAGAAGTTCCGCGGGTCCTGATAGACACCGCCAAACCAGGTGGCGTGCGTGACGTGATCGACCCCATCCACCGCCAAAATCCGCGTCTGGTAGCTCTCTGGCAAGAGTTGGATGAACGACACCTTGTGGATCAGCATCAACCGGTCGCTGCCCGCCACCTCGACACCCATGCTGAACGCCACACTCACGGCTGACAGATAGTTGAACAGGACGAACGCGATCACGATCGACAGCAGTGTGAAGAGCGTCCGTATCTTGCGGCGGAACAAGCTACTCCAGACCAGCGGGAGATACTTCATGCGTCGGCCTCTTCCGTGACCAGCGTGCCCTTGTCGAGATGGAGCGTCCGGCTTGCCCGGGCCGCCGCCTTGGCGTCGTGCGTCACCATCACGATGGTCTTGCCATGGTCCTCGTTCAATGCCTGCAGCAGGTCGAGAATCTCGTTGCCCGACTTGCGGTCCAGATCTCCGGTCGGCTCGTCACAGAGCAGCAGCGTCGGGTCGGTGACGATGGCACGGGCGATGCCGACGCGTTGCTCCTGACCACCCGACAGCTGGCGGGGATAGTGCTTGGCGCGGTCCGACAGCCCGACCATGGCGAGCGCGGTGGCGACGTGACTCTTGCGTTGGCTGCGCGAGAGCGGGGTGAGCAGCAGCGGCAGCTCGATGTTGCGCTCGGCCGTCAGTACCGGCAGCAGATTGTAGAGCTGGAACACGAACCCGATGTGCCGGGACCGCCAGCGAGACAGCTTGCCACCCGACAGCGTGTCGATCCGTTCTCCGCTGACCGTCACCGAGCCATCGGACAGCGTGTCGAGTCCACCAATCAGATTCAGCAGCGTGGTCTTGCCCGAGCCGGACGGCCCCATCAGCGACAGGAACTCGCCCTGGGCGAGGTCGAGGTTCACGCCCTCCAGCACGTCGATCCGCTCCGAGCCGCGACGAAAGATCTTGTGCAGATTGCGTACCTGCACCAGCGGTGTCCCGTTCTCATTCATTCCACCACCACCACGCGGTCACCATCCGCCAGGTCCGCCGGGCCGTCGACAACCAGCCGCTCACCCGCGGTCAGCCCGGCAATCACCTCCACCTCGTCGCCGACCACCGACCCGAGACGGACCGCGCGGCGCTCGGCGAGGTCGCCGCGGACCACGTAGACGATGTCTTGGCCGTCCTGGCTTCGCATCGCCTCGGTCGGCACGAACAGTCGGGTCGTGTGGGTCTCAGTCTGCGGCGGCCGGTCTTCGAGAAACGCGACCTTGACACCCATGTCGGGCAGAATCCGCGGGTCGAGCTCGTCGAACCCGATGCGTACCAGGACCGTGGCTCGCTGTCGGTCGGCGGCCGGCACGATGGTGATGACGGCGCCCGGGATATCCCAGTCGGGGTAGGCATCGAGCGTGGCGACGATCCGCTGGTCGTCCACGACCCGGTTGATGTAGCTTTCGTTGACGTCCACCTCGATCTCGAGTGACTCCATGTCGACGATGGTGCAGACCCCGGTGCGGGTGAAACCGCCGCCCGCCGAGACGGGTGAGATCATCTCTCCGGCTTCGGCGTCCTTCGAGATCGCCACACCGTCGAACGGCGCCCGAATCACCATGTCGTCGAGCTGGGTCTGGAACACGTCAATCTCCCGCTCGGCCACCACGACCTGCTCGCGCGCCAACGCGATGCGGGCCTTGAGTGAGTCGACTTCGGCCTCGTCGCCATCCAGCTCGGCCGCGCGGACCACACCCTCTTCGACCAGTCGACGCGTGCGTCCAAGCGTCAGCTCCGCCTCCCGGAGCCGGACCTCGTGTTCGGCGAATCCCCGACGGGTCGCGGCCAACCTCGCTTCCGCGAGTGCCAGCTGGGAGCGGAGTGTCGCGTCGTCGAGTCTGGCGAGCACCTGCCCCTGGCGGATCGCCATCCCTTCCTCGACCAGGACCTCCACCAGCTTGCCGGTCACTTTGGAGGACACCGTCGCGCGGCGCCGTGCAGTGACATAACCGGAGGCGTTGAGGATCGTCGACTCCTCTGTGGAACCGGTCGATTCCCGCGCCGGCGCCGTCCGGACCGCGGTCACCTGCGCTGGTCCGGTCCACCACCACCAGCCGCCGCCCCCGGACACCAGGAGCAGGCAGACGGCGACTACCCACGGCCACCGACGGCCGCTATCGCGGGCGTCGGAGCGGTCGATGCGGAGATCGTCGAGTGATGGGGTGGAAGCGCTCACGGCGTGTCGGTCCGGCAAGATCTCTCAATCATAGCGTCCGAGGCGTCTCAAGACACTATAATCGCCAGACGTTTTCCGCCCAGATTGCGCGTCGAGAGGCGACCCGACGATGAGTGACCGCAAGTACCGGCAACGCGGCTATCAAGAGGATACCCGCGACCGCGTGCCGCACCAGCCGTCGAACAAGGCCCGGCGCGAGGGTGCACCGCGCTCCGTCATCAACCGTGAGCACCGGACACCGAACATGCCTGGTTTTCACGATGTTGTCCGTTGCCCGCGCTGTGGGCAGACGCTGAGACGGGCGATCGAGACCGACACCACCTGCCCGAGTTGTGGGGCCGCCCTCCACAGCTGCGCCCTGTGCGCGTCGTTCGATCCCGGTGCTCGTTTCGAGTGTCTGGAGCCGATCACCGCCCGGGTCTCCCCGAAGGATGAGCGCACCGACTGCACATACTTCGAGCCGCGGGTGACGGTCGAGCGTCAGACCCATTCGGAGGTGACCGGCCCCCGGAGCACGAAGCAGGCGTTCGACGACCTGTTCAAATAGAGGGGGCAGGAGGCAGGAGAAACGTGTGGGCT
>Ga0310122_10001735_pt1 | contig 13941 bp, 8 predicted proteins | sample CB6_Bottom_1051__FD_203503 | JGI IMG/M metagenome (GOLD analysis project Ga0310122, IMG submission 203503) | Marine microbial communities from Western Arctic Ocean, Canada - CB6_Bottom_1051 | ecosystem: Environmental > Aquatic > Marine > Oceanic | place: Canada: Western Arctic Ocean | collected...
TTTTAAAGGCTCGTCAGGTGGGAATATCTTGGACGATCAGTGCTTATGTGGCTTGGTTGTTCTTGTTTCGGAGCGGTGCCCAGATCATGGAGCTATCGAAGGGGGAGTTAGAAGCTCAGGACCTATTGTCGAAGGCCAAGTTCATCTACAAGAGTTTGCCTCCGATCTGGTTAGAGACTATTGGGCAGGACAGTGGGGGTAGCTTTACGGTTAAGGGTGAGGGTGGTTCCCGGATAGTGGCGCTTCCGTCTACGGAGGATGCGGGCAGGGGTCCTGCCGTCACGCTTGTTGTCCAAGACGAGGCTGAGTTCCATAAATACATGGACAAGAACTATCTGGCGGTGAAGCCGACCATCGACGCTGGAGGCCAGATGATCATGGTTTCCACTGTCAACAAACGCAAGTCGGTCTCGTTGTTCAAGAACGTCTACCGGGGCTCTCCGGGAAACGGTTGGGTCACGTTCTTCATCCCGTGGACCTCTCGACCGGGACGGGACAAGAAGTGGTATCAGAGAACCAAAGAGGAGGCCGGAGATCTCCCCGAGGCCCAGGAGATGGGGATAGACCTGTACATGGAGCAGGAGTATCCCACTTCTGCCGATGAGGCTCTGGCTCCTGCGCGTGCGATGTCGGTATTTAACCAGGACGTGCTTCACCAGATGGAGCAGGACTGCAAGAAGCCCGTAACGCGGAGGGGCCCCATCAACATCTACCAGAACTTTCAGCACCGCAAGCGTTACACTGCGGGCTCCGATACGGGTCACGGAGTTGGACGGGACTACTCCGTAACGGTGATAATAGATTATGATACCGGGTACATCGTGGCGGACATAATGTCGAACACGATACAGCCGGACGACTTCACTTACCAGTCAATCGAGATGATGTCCGAGTACGGGAACCCCGAGTGGGCGATAGAGGACAACGAGTGGGGGAAGACCGTTCTAGACGCTGCCAAGGACGCCCGCTACCCGCATCTATTCAAGCAGAAGACCCGTAGGGGCTCTGATGTGATCGGTTTCCATACAGACGCACGGAGTCGTCCCATACTCTGGAACGATCTCCGGGAGGCCATCGATAACCGGCACATAGTGATTCCCAACAAAGAGGGGCTGTCCCAGTTCTACTCGGTTATATACGACCCAAACAAAGGAGATCGTCCGCAGGCAATGGAGGGTGCCCACGACGACTATCCGATGGCCCTTGGGGTTGCATGGCAGGCACGGCGCCGGGTGCACACTCCTTCTAACGATAGGATACTAATGCCCGCTACATGGTGAACAATAAATAATGGATATCAAGCAGATGCCTGACGAGAAGCGTGTCGCAGACGCGATAGGGTACTACCAGCGGATGTGGCAGCAGGCCCACGACCAGTGGGCGGACTACGACTCTTTCTACCAGTTGGAGTTTGATGTCTGGGACGAACGGCAGTTCAAAGACCGCTCCTTCTACCGCCGGTCGAGGGCCCGGAACCTGGTGGACCATGCCGTTGACTCTCAGATGATATACCACCCAAACGTCAAGCGGGAATCGGTGGGCGAGGCAGGGGACTCCCAGGAGAGGGCCGACCGCTTGCGAGACGGACTTGCGGCAGTCATTCGGGAGTCGTCTCTGAGGGAGATGTCCCTTCCCTGGAGGATGGCGGCGAAGTATCTGACCCACTACGGGTACTTTGTGTTCGAGGCCCCGATCTTGGATGCCAGGCTGATGCAGGAAAGGATAGACGCCCGGAAGCGCATCAGGAACGAGACCGAGGAGGAGTTCAAGCAACGTCAGAACGATGTCAAGGCATCGTTCTGGAACCCCGTCAGGATAAACGTCCCGCACCCGACCAGCGTGCTGATGGACGCCTGCGAGAGGGACCCGGACGAGGCGATCAAAATAGAGGCCATGCCCGCATACCGGGTATTAGAGCTTAGTGAGTATAAGAAGAAGAGCAGGAAGAACTCAGAGGTATACCAACTCAAGAACCAGAACCCCTCTTCTCCCGTTATAGTCCAGCACTACTGGTCCCGGTACTGGCACGCGGTCAGGGCCACAAGCGGCGAGATGGGCTCCGAGCCTCAGATGCTGTACGTCGAGAAGAACGGTATGCGAATGCTGCCCTTCTTGCACACGCTGGCGGGATTCGGAATGGAGCCTGTTAACGGCACCGGCAATCCCCAACACAGCGCCGTCGGGATACTGCACGGGGTTCGGGACAGCCTTCGCGCCCAAGCTCAGGGGGACAGCGCCAAGCACAACTTACTGATGCGTAAGAGCTTTGTGGGTATGAGGACCTCCGGCAACCCAGAGGAGCTTCGGGACCAGCTTCGGGGCGGCATCGCACAGGCCGAGGAGGGCGAGATAGGAATACTGCCCACACCCGACGTTGACCGTGCTATGTTCGAGATCGGCAGGGAGCAGGCCGAGGATATCGAGGAGGGCACCTACTCCCGCAGCCTGGGCGGTGTCAGGATTCCGGGGGTGACCACAGTGGGGCAACAGGCGGCTATCCAGACGGCGGCGGGCAAGAAGTTCGTTGAGACCGTCACGCAGATAACTCACCTGGCCTCCGAGGTGGGTAGACGCATTCTAAGGCTTGTGGATACCTCCCCTACTCTATCCGACGGCATCGGCGCTTATGGTCATGTAATACGTCGTCGGGACATACAGGGTAACTACACTGTGGACGTGATGTTCGAGGACATAGACCCAGTCATAAAGCTTCAGCAGCAAGAGGTGGATATGCGCCAGGTCCAACTGAACCTAATGAGTCACGAGACCTATCTCGACAGGCACGCTCACGGGACGGTCTCCGAGGAGATGGACCGACTCTACGAGGACGAGGTAATGCAGAACCCGAACCTTCGGGCGGAGCTTGCCCGTCAGGCAGCGCGGAGGATGGGTATGGGTCAGGAGTACGAGACAGCCCTCGGCCAGCAGGCAGAGCAGCTTAATGCAGACGGTCGTAGGGCCGCGTTCACAAGGGGCCCCGAGAGGGGTAGCACGGAGAACCTGAGAGATTTGCCGCAGGGCATCACCCCAGACGTTCCGACGCCCCCTAGAGGCGGGGTGGCCTAATGGCAAGACGCAGCAATGTCGGCAATCGGGTTATCAGACGGATCATGGAGAGGCAGCGGTTAATGAGCGAACGGGCCGACCGTGAGGAAGGACGGGTCGAGACGATGAACACTCCCGGTCACTTCCGAGGCGGTCCCCGGAGCGAAACGCAGAAGGTGTTGAGTAAGTACGGCATCAGAATGAGCGATCTCAGGTTCCGGGAGTAAATCATGGGCAAACACCTAGAGGACCTCGTCGCAAGGATCAACGAGCTTAGGAAGCTGAGTAAAGAAGCGGAAGTGGCCCGTCAAGCGATAGATGATATACGCGATAGGGCTTATGGTAGAGAGGACTGGACTTCTAGAGAGAAGATAGCCCTCGGACTCGAAGTCCCAACGTCATCAGTTCTCGGTGTTCTCACCACTCATAAGGATGTTGAAGCGATCCTCAATGAGATCATCGACGAATTGCCGTTGGACTATATCCCCAGAACTGACGACGAGAAGGCTACTTACAGAGATGTCATAGCGAAGAGCCTTCTCGACCTCAATATCAAAGATGACGATCCGATGTTTTATGGCAAACCGAAACTATACGATGCCATTCGGAACCGTGGGCGCCAGATACGGCTTTTCCCTCACCAGGCCACTCGCGCTCTCCAGATGCAAGAGGCCATACTGTACATCATTGATTCAAATCGGTGGTCCGAGGCAGATTTCGACGACTGGGCCACGACGGCATACGGCGCTGGTATGGAGCGCCTAGCACGCGCAATCCCCCACATCATGACTGAGGCAGTCAGAGAGACGGACCTGGGTACGGTTACGGGCTCCCCGAATCTCTACAAGCAGTTCGCGAAGATCGAGAAATCAGATGACCTTGATGTCCAGGACATGTTCTTTGATATCGTGACTCCGCCATACCTACGGGCGGCTCGGAAACAAGAGGAAGACGCATATAGGCTTGTTCTTGACGGAAAAGGTAACTTCAAGACCCCTGAAAAGATTGTGGACGCGATACTCGATGATTTAGATATTCCAAACCGAGAAATAGAGATGGCCACAAAGGCGGATTGGCCCGCCTTCCAAGCATGGCGCAGTAACCTCATAGGTGCCATTTCTAGCCACATTGATAATCTGCCCGATATGGACCGGGATGACACAGGGCTTCAAGCCTCGATTGTTTTACAAAATGTCCAAAAGGGTATTGATCGTATACCGAGGGACATAAAGCAATTCCATCTACAGACGGCAAGGCTTGCGGAGGGGGAAGCGAGGGTGGAGGCCGCTGCTGATGTACAGGGGATAGATACTAATGATGACGCGGTTAAAGAAGTCTTAGGCCGGTTTAATATTCTCCGGGATCAGATCACAGATGAAGACTTCAGGTATTTGAAGAGTAAACTAGCTGACGATTCGAGGAAGGCGGGTTCGTCCGAGGTTGGCGCAGACCTTCTTCTGAATTATCTTGACGGATTTGGTAGGGCTAATCAACTACTTGAGAACAAAGCGGCTCAAGTAGAGGGTAAAGCAATACAGGATCGACAAGAGGAGTTAGCAAAAGAGGTTTCAACACCTACAGGTGCCGCTAAGGCTATCACGAATTTGCTTTTCCAACACCCGGAGTGGGGACTTAGGTACAAAGACCTCGCAAAAGAGAGGCAGGACTGGCTCGCACAATTCGTGAGCGAGATCGGCGTGGAAGGCCTCTCGACATATATAGACAATAATCTCGGTAGTGAGGTACAGAACTGGCTCACAGAGAAGGCGTCGCAGGACGTTGTCTCAAAAGGCAGGGCCGGATTGGAGAGCCTCCTGGCCCAGATGGGCTATGGGGGGATAGTAGACGGTATTTCTCAGACCGATGAGATACTTAATCAGTGGGATATTCCCAAAGTTCTCCAAGATATTGCCAATAGACCTGGTGAAGACCCCGCAGATATTCTTATGGAGCACTTGGGCTTGAAGGAGCCTGCGAGACACCCACAGCCGATCAGGAGAGAGCCCCCTGGCTTCCCTGTGGAGGAAGAGTTAGATCAAGGGCTGGGTGACCCCTTTAAGCCAGCCAGGGTCTTTGGCACGGAGATACCTGATGTGGCGGCACTGGCAAGGTTCCAAAAAGCACAGTTTGACCCTTCCGTTCCTCCCTTCCTACCCATTCCCCCTGAAGATCGGACTGAAGCACAAAAAGAAGCATATGCGTTGTTTCCAGATATGCCGAGTATGGGCGGCGTGGAAGCTCTCCCTGTTTCGATGTACCCCACACCTGCCGTTTCCCTCCCGAGAGGGTTCGAGGAGTCGGGGGGGTGGGGAGTAGCTGGGGATACTGTCCTTGGGCCCGAGATGGAGGCTATGATCGCCAGGAGGGCCGGTGGCGACGTGAGTCTCATACCCTATCTCCAGCAAGAGGCCATAGATTTCTTACCGGAGTTCAGGAGCGGTGTGCAGGATGCCAGGACTCAGTCGACAGCTAACCTAATGGAATCTGCCAGGAAGGCAGAGATAGATGCCTGGGAGACAAAGATGGCTGCTTGGGACCCAGAGTCGTCAATAGACAAGCCAGTGATAGGGGGATGGGATAAAGAAGAGCATGGTGGAAAAACACTAGATGAGGTTATCAAGGGTATGAGTACTACTGGCACCCCGTCTGTAGAGTTTATGCCAGCGTTCGAGGAGAGGATAGCGACCCTTCCGCGTGTTATGGAGCTTAGAAAGGCGAGAAGGCTACGTCTCAAAGGAAGGACAAGGTTCGTATAAATGCCTCATCCAACAGAGCAAGAGAGACGGGAGCGTCAGGAGCAGATTGAAAGATACCGTTCTGCGCCACCCCCTCCATTCGGAACTATCAGAAGAGGTTTATTGAGTCGTCGGGATATACAGCCTCAAGCCCAACGTGACGATCCTTTTGCTGGTTTTATTCCCACACCTTTACCCCACGCATTCCCCCCTGATCCTTATTCTCGACAATCTGGACGATTTGACCCACGGCTACATGGTGGGTTTGAGCCCACAGACTATGCCTTTCCTACAGTACCGTCGTTTGAGCCGCAAGTATATCCGCTGAGTCGTAGAACAGTGGCCGAGGGCGAGAGCTTTTGGAACCTAGAGGACTGGCGAAATCGTGTTATGAAGATTATTCCTGGGGCGATTGATCCGTTCGCGTCTCTTTTTGGTGTAGGGGGAGCAGTAAGAGGTTTGAGAGGAGATGAGGAGGGAGGAAGGCTGGAGCGGGCGGTTAGTGCAGTCGAGGAACTCCATCCAGATGCACCATTGTGGCTAAAGCCACTGGCCGCTATGGGAGGGGCGGTTGAAGAAGAATTGAGAGCAATTGAGGCAGTAGAGGAAACCACTGCACCGGTGAGGGGGTATCTGACATCACGTCCGTGGGATACGCCACTGCTCCCCTTTGGTACTTGGCCTATAGAGGACGAATTTGTTCGACAGAGGGTCCAGATAAACTTGGACCGTGGTATGGACCATGTGTCCGCATGGGCCGATGCATATAACAGGGCAGAAGCTGCGCCCGAAGAGATGAGTGGATGGAAGGAAGCTGCGATGAGGGGGGTCACTTCTCCCCTTGAGGCATTACCCGTTGTTGGTGCGTATGGTTTTCTTACTAGTCTAGCGGCAAGAGGACTGGGAAGAGGACTGGGAGCATTAGGTAGGAGGGGTGCCACAGAAGCGGTAAGAGGAGTAACCCAACCGGTAACACAGATGGCTGCCCGCACTCCTTTGACTTCTCTTACCGAACAAGCGGCCATGCGTGCAACAACAATGGAGAGAGGGAAACTTGCTCTGGTTGAGAGCCTCCGACTAAAACATGGATCGACAGTTGAGGCTGTAAATAATATGGAGGTCAAAATATCAGATGCACTAAAGCGATTAGAGATGCCTCCAACTAGAACGCCTCAAGATCAGGTTATCCGTAATGAGGTAAAGTGGTTTCTTGAGACGGCCAATGATCAACTCGCCGCCGCAAAGGCAACTGAAAGAAGCGCACTAATAGCATTACGAGGTGCTCAGGCTAAGGCACGGGGGAAGACAGCCAGGGTGGCATTAACACAGAGGGATTTGGCCATTGGAAGGCAACTCCCTACCGACCCCACACGGCCTGGTGCCGCCCCTGCCGCACGGGCTGCTGATGTTACCCCCACCGGCCCCGCCACACGGGTTGACCTTGAGGGTATGCCGCGATCCACCGGGAGGATAGAGCCCGGTGTTCGTGCCGCCCCCATAGAAGACGTTACCGGGGTTGCGCTAACCAAGGCAAAACCAGGCGTGAGGGGCGCTATCAGGCGGGCCCTAGAGCGGCTGGGTATCGGGCAGAGTCCAGTGCCGCCTAAAAGCGGTAGGGAGTTGGCTAAGATCGAGGCGATGTGGGATGAGGGTGGTAAGCCCGCGTCTCGGGACTTTCCCGACGCCTACCTGCAAATTCAGGAATACGCTAACGATACCTACTTCGGTCTGCGGCGTCTCCAGACGCAGGTGGGTAAGCGCATTCCAATAGTGGCAGGTGGTCAATACGACCTGATAACGCAGCTCACTCTCGGACCCGGTGCGGCCAACGCTGGCGCTACACGCTACGCTCTGGCAATAGAGGAGATAAAACGCATTGGCCCCATCCAGGTGAACGATGTCAACACCATCATCTTCGCCAATCACGGGGAGTCCATCTTGGCTAAGAAGGGGGCTGGACGTGTCCTTCCCGGCGGATTGAAGAGTGCTGAAGAGCTTGATGCTGGCATCGCCCAACTCAGGGCCAAGCTGAGCAAGGAGCAGTTCGCCCAGGCCGAGGAGGGGGCGCGAGTGATACAGCGCATCTACCAGGAAGAGCGCGTTCGAATGGCTCAGGCGGGCCTCATCACAAACGAGTTGGCAGTGGACCTTGCCAAGCGGTACCCGTGGTACAACCCCCTCAAGTATGTGGCGTACATAGATGCTCAGTGGAGGGTAGGGAAGTCCATCAAGCCCTTCACGGTACTCTCTTCAGGTTTTCGGAGGCTAACCGAGGAGGGTACCGAGGAGGCGATACGAGGACCGCTTGAAGTACTGGGTGAGCAGCTTATCCAGAACGAGGTACGGATTCAAAAGAACGAGACAGCAAAAGCCATAATCAAGCTGGCGCTAGAGGATCCCAGTCTTGGTGTCAAGAAGGTCTCGGCGGTGAAACCTGTGGCTCAGGTAGAAGGCAAGCCTGTATTTCGTCCTGTTGGAGGCGACCTGCCGGGTACGCTGTCGTTCTTTGAGAACGGCAAGAGGCAGATATACAAGGTGCCGGACTTCATCGACCGTGAGGCGATCATGCTGAACCAGAGCATGAGGAATCCGGCCGCAAGTTTAATCGGCTCCCTGAACGGCATCAGCCGAGCGGCCTTTACCTCGGTCAGCCCGCCGTTCGTGGTAGCCAATATGCTCAACGATATGCTGGTGGTGTTCGCGATGCGGGGTATCTTGCCGCACCAAACGGTAAAAAAGCTGACAGAGTCTCTGAGGGGCTTAACGAAAGACCCCGCCGGGCAGAAGTTTAGGTTGGCGGGTGGGTACCAGATGCGTTTCTTCGGTCGCAGTGGGGAGCAGATAGCACGCGAGGTTGGGGCCAGCGGTGGTCAGATAGTCGGTACGGGACCGTCGTTTTTGAGGCAACTGAAAAGTGCTATACCAAAGGCGGGCGAACAAGGAGAGCAAGCGACCCGTATGGCGGTATTCAACAAGGCACTTGACAAGACACTGCCCAACTGGCGCAGTATGACACCCGAGGCTGTTGCGGCCACTCCCCAGGCTCGCGTTGCTGCTGCCAGTGCCGTAGAGAGTACGATCAACTTCGCACGAGGTGGTCACCTCATCAAGAGCCTTAACCCATACATTATATTTCTTAATGCGACTATGGAGGGTACCAAGCTGCCTTTCAGGGCTCTGCGCGAAAACGCAGGCTTTCGCTGGAGGATGGCCGGTTTGGGCGTGGGACAGGCGGGACTGACCGCCTATAACATGAGCTATCCTGAGTATTTTGATGTCCCAATCAGAATCCGGCATGGTTCGGGGTTAGTTATGCTGTCGTCAAAAGAGAAGGACATCTATGGCAACCCGAAGCCGCGTTACCTGACCTTCATTCCGACGACTCGCGAGTTGGCCCTCTGGTTTGGGTCGATTGTTTTCGCGATGGAGAAGATGTTCAGTGACAACCCCACGGAATTCGGAGAGTTTGCGCGCTCGCTGGCCCCGCAAGTCAGTCCTCTGAACGAGATACCGTCGCCGATAGCATTGGCTGAGGCGTTCGAGCAGGCCTTCAACTATGACCTCTTTAGGTCTCAGAAGATCGTCCCGACCGAGATGCAGACCATGCTCCCCGAAGAGCAGGTAATGCCGTGGACATCGCGAACCATCCAAGAGGTGGCTAACACCGTCGGGATATCTCCGATACGCTTACAGCACGGGTTCAGTGGCATTCTTGGCGGTGCGGGCCGCACGTTCACGTCGGTTACTGACTACATCCTCAACTCACTCATGCCGAGAGAGGTTAGTCCAGAGACCAAGGCCTTGGTGGAGCGTTACGAGGCATTTGAGACACCAACTGAACGGCGCAGTATGGTGCAAGAACTCTCATCAGACCAGCGTAAGGCCATGTTCAACGAGCTTCGACAGCCGGACCCGTCTATTCCGGTGGTCTCGCCGATTGTTGGGCGGGTGTTGCGCGATAGAGGCGGCCAGCTTCGCCTTACTCGCGAGGAGCAGGCTGCGAAATTGACTGGGATAAGTCCTGAGCAGACCAGAGAGGCAGGCTCACTTTTACAGAAGGTGTCCGACGCACGGATCGACATGCAACGACAGATAGATAGGCAGCTTAGGGACGACACCCTACCACCTGATCAGCGTATCAACCCTAAAGAGTGGCGTCTAGAGAGACACAACTTTTCCGAGCAGTACAAGGGCGTGCTGCTGACACTGGGAGTCCAGTTCCCAGGGGCCGCCCAGATTCACAAGGACCAGTCAGTAAAAACGAAATACTACAAGGCCATTACCATCGCTGCCGATTCTATGGTGGACCCAAGAATGCGTGGACAGGCGATAGCGGCAGGCTGGTACGCCATCACGGCGAAGGGGCCAGAGGGCACCATTGGACTTGAGGATGTAGGGGCCATGTTTGATGAGCGGGACCAGTATCGAGAGGGTTTGAGTTTAGAGGATAGATCGCTTCTGGATGCTGAACTGGAATCTAGGATGACGCCCGTGGAGCGCGAATACAGTAGAGATATGGAGGTTATCAGACAATCTCGTTACTGGGACATCACTGATACCTTGATCGACTCCCAAGGAATCCGTGATCTCTGGGAACGGTATTATGAGGAACCCGTAGAAGACCGAAAGGTCTTCCTCAGAAATTTGATGGATAAGAACCCCGAACAACATGCGAAGTTCACAGCTACCCAGAGGGCAAGAGACGATGAACGACATTTTAGGCGTTCTACCGACTGTGATCTTGAACGGAATTTTTTGAAGTGGGGCTACATCTCCGTTCCGAAATGTAAAGATGTCATAAGAGAGCTACAGGCAGATCAGATTAAGAAACTGCGAGAGGGTGGATTTAATCTTGACCCTGTGGGGGTTATGAATAATGGCTCAAGTACAGGAAGTACGCTGCCCTAATTGCAGTAAGAAGCTGGCTGAGGGGCTGGAGGGTACACTGGTAGCTTTCTGCCGTGGGTGCAAGAGGATTGTTGTTGTACAGCATCATAAGTCCATTGCGGACTTGACAGGAGAACTACGTCCTGTCAATACTTAGGTGCTGTAGGCCGATAATTGGATAGGGACTGAAGTGCGCTAAGTCGCCTCGTAAGGGGCGACTTCTCTTTTACGGCGATTCCCTATGTATGGGAGATGCTGGGAGGGATAGATGGTACAGGAAGAGAAGTCAGATTCGCTTACTAATGAGGATGGCGATGTCTCCTCAGAGGAAGGCGAGATTGACTACAAGACTCAGGTAGAGACCGTTGTAGCTGAACGCGACAAGGCTCAGACGAGGATCAAACAGCTAGAGGATGCTGGTAAATCCCGTCAGAAGACTTGGATGCAGCAGCAGGACCGGGACAAGATGTTACTTGGGCTTCAAGAAGAGATGAAGTCGTCCAGAGAGGTCAATGCTGCGTTGGTAGATGCCCTGACCAAAGGCGATACCGACGAGTTGGCTGGTAAAGTACAGGAGATCGAAACCAAGTCGCAGGCGGCACGGACCGGAATTGAAAACAGAGAGGCCAGTACTGCCCTTATAAACACGATCTTCGAACAGGCTGAGGAGGCGGGTTTAGACCCTCAGACAGCACCGGAGTTTGAGGAGATACGCTCTGAATATGATGCGATAAGGGCCAGCCCCAATCCTCAGAACCTATTGTCAGAGATATACCAGTTGACCATCAAGGCCGGGCAAATCTCTACTCAGTACAAATCAGAGACGAAGTTCAACAATCGGATAAAGGACTTGGAGGATAGATTGAGCAAGTCTCAGGAAAATGCCCAAGAGGTTGCTGATAAGGCTGAAGAGGAGGGGTTCATTACTGATACCGGTAGAAGCACTCCTGTTCCAAGGCCCACGACTAAAGCACAAGCGGCCAAGCTATACAACGAGGGCAAAATCACCTCCATAGAATACGCTAAATATAGGTAGGTAAACCATGCCAGTAACAACTGCTTCTGACCTAGATAGTTTAATACAGGTAATAGTCGGAGAGATGCGTTTTACCGCACGTCACGCGGTACCGATGGCCAACCTGGTCACTCGGGTAGATATGCCGGAGAACAGAGGGTCGCCTTTCGACCTCCCTAAGCTAGACACGTTGACGGCAGTGAACCTCACTGAGGGCGTGGATGTCACCTCCTTCGAGACGGTCACGGACTCAGATGTGTCCATAGACCCGACGGAGGTCGGGGTGTTCGTTGCTCTTACGGACAGGTCTCTCAGAAGGGCACCGGCAGCTTTCGAGTCGGCGGTCGCAGGAGAAGCGGCCCGTGCTTATGCTTACAAGATGGACCTCGACCTATTGAGACAGATGGACAGCTTCAGCACCAGCCTTGTCGGTGCGGGTAGTGCGGTTGGTATAAACCACTTGTCAGCAGCCAGGTCGAGGGTCAAGGGTGGTTCAGAGCCGGGACAGGGTCCTGTTCATGTGGTCTTGCATCCTTTCGGGATAAAGGACATTGTGGACGATCTCGTTCCTGGGGCCTCTAACGCCATTCCGGCGGGTATCTCGGACGATGTCACTCGTCAGTACCTGACTGAGAACTTCGTCGGCAACACCAAGCTCTACGGCATGAGTGTCTGGGAAGACGGGAACATAGAGATAGATTCTTCGGACGATGCCAAGGGCGGGGTGTTCTGTCAGAACGCCATCTTCCTGGCCATCACGATGGAGCCCACGCAGGAGAAGCAGAGAGACGCCAGCTTGCGTGGGGATGAGATTGTGATCGTCGGAGAGTACGGGTATGCGGAATGGCTGGATGCGGCGGGAGTTGAGATTTACCACGACGCGACAGCCCCGACTGCGTAGAGGGTATAACGGGTAGTTATCAGCGGCCTGAAGAAGGGCCTGGGTCGGGAGGGGAGGCCGGTTAGGCCTTCCCTCCTCTGGCACGCCAGAAGGACAAAAAGGAGAAGTTCATGCCATCAGGGATAATTTACGGTAAGCCGGGAGAACAGTTCCAAGAGCATCAGTACAAGCGCCACAACTTCGGGACCAAGATGTACATCAACGATAGCGTCTGGGTCTATGGACAGATGGGTGGCACTGTGGGTGTTGCTGGGAGTTTGTACCAGTCAGAGGCGGTCACGGCTAACTGGAACTCGAAAACAGTGGATACGGCCAGGGCAGTTGGTGCTACTCAGATATCGGCTACTCTTGGGGCCACCGCCACGGTAAAGGATGAGTTTGACGAGGGGTATGTCGTGATCGAGGACGATGCGGGGGAAGGACTTCTGTACCACATAGCCCGCGCATGGAAGGACGAGGACTCTAACGCGGCAGCCGATGGGAGTGCCGTACAGACGGTCAACCTCATATCGGGCGAGAGCGTCCAAGTAGCTCTGACCACGGCTACGACTCTGTCGTTCTTTAAGAACAAGCTGGACGAGGTCATCGTACATCCCTCGCCGCCTACTGCGGCGGTTGTGGGACTCGCCATGAAGGCTGTCACCGCTAGCTATTACTGCTGGCTCCAGGTCAGGGGTCCGGCATCGGTGAAGGCCGATGGTACTCTGGTAGCTGGCAAGGGTGTCAGGGCCTCAGAGGACGATGATGGTGCGGTGGCGGCGCTCGACTACGATGAGAGCGGTAGAGACGAGGTCCCGTTGGGGTCGGTCATAGATATCGGCACTGATACAGAACACGCCGCTATCGACCTCAACATACCTGGGTACTAGCCAGTCGTACAGATGACATAAGGGGGCTGGGCCTTCGGGCCCGGCCTCCATCCCAGGCTGAGGAGATTCCGTCAGATACAGAAGGGGGTAGTAGATGGTACAGCAAGGTATAAGGCCTACAATTAGAACCGAGGAGATGATTACCAGCGGGGAAAAGAGACGCTATTGGGACCCGGCAGATGGTCTCTGGACGCATCAGTTAGCTGGTAACGCCTCGGCAGAGAGGTTCTATACCCGTACCAAGGGTTTCCTCCTACAACCCCCTGGGGAGCTTGCCATCTATGTCAACGATAACCTCTTAGACAGTAAGCATCCAGACGCGAGGCAGAGGGATATAGACAAACAGAAGGCCTACGCTGGCCCATACCCTATAGGTGAGAAGAAAACCATATGTAGGTGTAGCCAGTGGTTTGATAAGAACTGCGACACATGGGAAGAGCATTATGGCCGATTGGGCCTATTCGTGCATCATATGGTCAAGGACGAGGC
>Ga0310122_10001737_pt1 | contig 13937 bp, 10 predicted proteins | sample CB6_Bottom_1051__FD_203503 | JGI IMG/M metagenome (GOLD analysis project Ga0310122, IMG submission 203503) | Marine microbial communities from Western Arctic Ocean, Canada - CB6_Bottom_1051 | ecosystem: Environmental > Aquatic > Marine > Oceanic | place: Canada: Western Arctic Ocean | collected...
TGGCCGGTCTTCTGGCGATGATCGATGGACACGAGACACTCCGCCGGGTGCTGCTCAACCCCGCCATTCCGACCCCCCGCAAGCGGTCGATCATGACGGAGCTCATTGCCCGCCTTGACAATCTCGTGCCGCCGGTCGCGAAGCTGGCCATCCTGCTGGCGGAGCGGGACCGACTCGGATTGCTGCCGGACATCCTGGCGTCCTATCGCGCCCGGCTTCTGGACCACCTCGGTGTCATCGAGGCCTCGGTCACGACCGCCCACCCGCTGGCGCCTGAACGCACGACCGCCATCGAGGAACGTCTGGCCGCCGTGAGTGGCCGCACGGTGACCATGACCACCGCGGTCGATCCCCAGCTGCTCGGTGGCTTCGTCGCCCGGCTGGGCACCACTGTCTACGACGCCAGCGTCGCGCGAAACCTCGAACGTATGCGCCTGACCCTGTTGGAGCGCTAGTCGCAAGTCCCAACCGCCACGACCTTTTCCACGTACAAGACGGAAGTTGCAGCAATGACCATCAACGCGGAAGAAATCACACAGATCATTCGCGACCAGATCGGCGACTACGCCATCGATGTGGACGTGGCTGAAGTCGGAACGGTCGTCTCGGTTGGCGATGGCATCGCCCAGGTGCATGGCATCGAGAATGTCATGGCGACCGAGATGCTCGAGTTTCCCCGGGGCATCTTCGGGCTGGCGTTGAACCTCGAGGAAGACACTGTCGGCGCAGTGCTCCTTGGCCACAGCACCGAAATCAAGGAAGGCGACACGGTCAAGCGCACCGGTCGCATCATCTCGGTTCCGGTCGGCGAGGCGATGCTGGGCCGCGTGGTCAACGCGCTGGGAGAGCCTATCGACGGCAAGGGTCCGATCGCCACCACCGAAACATCACCGGTGGAGAAAATCGCGCCGGGTGTCGTCGACCGACAGGGCGTGACGCAACCCCTCCAGACCGGACTGAAGGCGATCGACACGATGGTGCCGATCGGTCGTGGCCAGCGCGAGTTGATCATCGGCGACCGACAGACCGGCAAGACCGCGGTCGCCGTCGACACCATCCTCAACCAGCGTGGTCAAGACGTCGCGTGTATCTACAACGCGATCGGTCAGAAAGCCTCGACCATCGCGCAGGTCGTGAAAACGCTCGAGGACGCTGGGGCGATGGAATTCACCATCGTGGTCGCCGCACCCGCGTCTGCCCCAGCGTCCCTGCTCTTCCTCAGTCCGTATGCGGCGTGCGCCATGGGCGAGTACTTCCGGGACAACGGCAAGCACGCGCTGGTTGTCTACGACGACCTCTCGAAACACGCGCAGGCCTATCGCGAAATTTCGTTGTTGCTCCGCCGGCCGCCAGGGCGCGAGGCGTACCCCGGCGACGTCTTCTACCTGCACTCGCGGCTGCTGGAGCGAGCCGCGATGCTGAACGACGAGCTCGGTGGCGGATCACTCACCGCGCTGCCGGTCATCGAGACCCAGGCTGGCGACCTTTCGGCGTATATTCCGACCAACGTGATTTCGATTACCGACGGGCAAATATTCCTGGAGTCGGACCTGTTCCACCAGGGCGTGCGGCCCGCCATCAACGTCGGCAACTCCGTGTCGCGCGTCGGCGGCTCCGCGCAGATCAAGGCGATGCGCCAGGTGGCGGGCACCCTGCGGCTCGATCTCGCCCAGTACCGTGAACTGGCGGCTTTTGCCCAGATGGCCAGCGACCTCGACAAATCGACCCAGCACCAGCTCCATCGGGGCAAACGACTGGTCGAGGTGCTGAAGCAGCCGCAATACCAGCCGCTTGCGGTCGAGAAGCAGGTCCTGATCGTGTACGCCGGGACGCACGGCTTCCTCGACGCCGTCGCCGAGACTCACGCCCGCGAATACGAGACCGAGCTCTATCAGTTCGTCGAGGGGCGCGAGCCGGCGCTCTACACCGACCTGGTCGAGCGGGGCAAGCTTGATGACGACCTCGACGGTCGGATCGCCGCGTTACTCAAGGAGTTCACCGAGCAATTCACCGCAACCCACCAGACCGCGGCCGCGTAGAGCCCCGACGTATTAACAGAGAGCGTGTTCAGTGGCATCCCTTCTCGATATTCGTAGACGCATCCGCGCGGTCAAGTCGACCCAGCAGATCACCAAGGCGATGAAGGCGATTTCCGCCTCGCGGCTCCGCAAGGCGCAAGAGGCGATGATCGGCGCCCGGCCGTTTGCCAGCCAGATGGAGCGGGTGCTCCGCGGTCTGGCCAGTCAGGTCGATACCAGCGTTCACCCGCTGTTGACCCAACGCTCGCCGGACGCGCCGGAGCGGCCGACCCTGGTCATCGTCGTCAGCGCCGACAAGGGGCTGTGCGGTGGCTTCAACACCAACATCGTCAAGCAAGCGGCTGAGGTCATTACCACCGCCGGCGGAGCCGGTGTCTCGCTCGGCCTGGTCGGTCGCAAGGGGCGTGACTTCTTCCAGAAGCGTGGTCTTGACGTCCGGTTTGAACTGGTGAACATCTTCGCCAAGCTCAAGTACGTCCACGCCCAGGCGATCGCGCGCGAAGCCGTCGCCGCCTTCACCGGGGGCGAGGTCGACTCGGTACAGGTGGTCTACAACGAGTTCAAGAACGTGCTCCAGCAAAACGTCGTCGTCAACCAGGTCTTGCCGATCACGCCGCTCGTCAGCCGCGACCTGGGCGGCGCGCAGTTACCCGACTATCTCTATGAACCGGACCCGTCCCAAATTTTTGACAGCCTGATCCCACGCCACGTGGAAGTCCAGTTCTACCGCGCGCTGCTCGAGTCTGCGGCGTCCGAGCACGCGGCCCGGTTGACAGCCATGGAAGCGGCCACACAGAACGCGACCGATATGATCGCCGACCTGACGCTGTACATGAACAAGGTGCGGCAAGCGAAGATTACCGGCGAGATCATCGAGATCGTGTCCGGGGCCGAAGCAATATAACTCCCAGTCAGAGGACGCACAGAGTATGGCGAACGAAACAGCGGCGGACAAGCATGTCGGCAAGGTTGTCCGGATCATCGGCCCGGTCATCGACGTCGAGTTCCAGGGGCACCTCCCTGCCATCTATAACGCGTTGCACGTCAAGACGAACGCCAGCGGCGTCGACATCGACATCATTGCCGAGGTGGCGCAACATCTTGGCGAAGGCCGGGTCCGCGCCGTCGCCATGAAGCCGACCGACGGTATGCAGCGCGGCGTCGCCGCCCTCGACCTGGGCGAGCCGATCACCGTGCCCGTGGGGCCGGAGACCCTGGGACGGGTGCTCAACGTCCTGGGCGAGCCGGTCGACTTTCCCGACCGACCGGTCGAAACCAAAGAGCGCTGGCCGATTCACCGACCGGCCCCGAAGCTTGTCGATCAGTCGACCGAGCGGGATATGTTCGAGACCGGCATCAAGGTCATCGACCTGCTCGAGCCGTATGTGCGCGGGGGCAAGATTGGCCTCTTCGGCGGGGCTGGCGTCGGCAAGACCGTGATCATCATGGAGCTCATCAACAACATCGCGCTCAAGCACGGCGGGGTGTCGGTGTTCGGTGGTGTCGGCGAACGCACGCGTGAAGGCAACGATCTCTGGATGGAGATGCAGGAGAGCGGTGTCATCAATATCGAGGACCGTGAGAAGTCGCGGGCGGCCCTCATCTACGGCCAGATGACCGAGCCGCCGGGCGCCAGACAGCGAGTCGGCCTGACCGCCCTGACCGTCGCGGAGTACTTTCGTGACGCGGAGGGCAAGGACGTCCTTCTCTTCATTGACAACATCTTCCGGTTCACGCAAGCGGGGTCGGAAGTGTCGGCGCTGCTCGGACGGATGCCGTCCGCGGTGGGCTATCAGCCCACGCTGGCCAGCGAGATGGGTGCGATGCAGGAGCGCATCACCTCGACCAAGCACGGCTCGATCACCTCGGTGCAGGCCATCTACGTGCCGGCCGACGACTACACCGACCCGGCGCCCGCCACGACGTTCGCCCACCTGGACGCGACCACCAACCTGTCCCGAGCCTACGTCGAGAAGGGCATCTACCCGGCGGTCGACCCGCTGGCGTCAACGTCCACCATCCTCGACCCGAATGTGATTGGAGACGAGCACTACAACGTCGCCCGCGAGGTCAAGCAGGTGCTGCAGCGCTACAAGGACCTACAGGACATTATCGCGATTCTCGGTATCGACGAGCTGTCGGAGGAAGACAAGCTGGCCGTGTCTCGGGCGCGACGCCTCGAAAAGTTCCTGTCCCAACCGTTCTTCGTGGCCGGGCAGTTCACCGGGCTTGAAGGCAAGTACGTGCCGATTGCCGACACGATTCGTGGGTTCAAGGAGATTGTCGACGGCAAGCACGACGACCTGCCGGAGCAAGCGTTCTATCTGGTTGGTGGCATCGAAGAGGCGATCGAAAAAGCTGACAAGATGAAGAGCGAGGCAGCGTAACATGCCCCTACCGGATCATCTGACCCTGGAGATCGTCACGCCGGAGCGCGCCGTCGTGAGCGAGCAGATCGACGAAGTGCAGATCCCCGGCGCCGAGGGGTCGTTCGGCGTGTTGCCGGGCCACACCCCACTCCTGGCCACCCTGCAGGTCGGAGGGTTGTGGTACCGTCGCGGCGAGGAGACGTCGTATGTCGCCGTGTCGTTCGGGTTCGCCGAGGTGCAGCCAGATCGGGTGACGATTCTGGCGCAGATCGCCGAGTCGGCTGAAGACATCGACGTCACCCGCGCGGAGGAAGCCGAACAGCGCGCCAAGACACGGTTGGGCACACCGGTGCTCGACATGGACTTCGAGCGTGCGCGAATCGCCATGCTGAAGTCGCTGACTCGGCTTCGCGTCGCGACCCGCGCCAGGAATCGAGGGTAAGGGTCCGAAGCCCTCCCGGCTTGCTGCGCCCAGGGGGCGCCACCCGACTCGAGACGATACGAGCCCATGCGCGTTTCTTTTGCTTCGGCGACGGACAAGGGCCTGCGGCGCTCGACCAACGAAGACAATCTCGCCGTGCGCGACGACCTGGGACTGTTTGTCGTGGCCGACGGCATGGGCGGACACGCGGCGGGCGAGGTAGCGTCGCAGGCGGCCATCGAGGGCATCGTGGCCTTCGCAGAGGCGACCGTGTCGGTGTCCCCGGACCAGACCTGGCCGATCCCGTTCAACCCGAACCAGAGTGTGAACGCCAACCGTCTGGATGCCGGCTTCCGGATGGCGGACCGGCGTATTGCGGCCGAGGCCGCGGCCTCGACCGAGCTGCGGGGCATGGCCACGACGGCGGTCGCGGCGCTCATCACCGAGAGCGTGGTGACCCTGGCCCATGTGGGCGACAGTCGCGTGTATCGGTTACAGAAGGGACAGCTCGAGCAATTGACTCGCGACCACTCCTGGGTCGAAGAACAGATCCGGGCGGGCACGCTCACCGAAAGCGCGGCGCGCGCGCATCCCTGGCGCAACATCGTGACGCGCGCGCTCTCCGGCTCGGAAGAGCTGGAGGTCGACATCCGTGAACTGTCGCTGGCACCAGGGGACCGGTTGCTGTTGTGTTCAGACGGCGTGTTCGCCGTGCTGACCGATGACCAGATTGGCGAGGTGCTGCAGCAACATGCTGACCTCGACGCCGTCTGCCACGCCCTGGTCAAGGGAGCGAACGACGGCGGAGGACCCGACAACGTGACCGTCGTCGTGCTCGAAGTCCATGCTGGCTAATCTGCGGCAGCTGTTCCGCCACCGGGGCCTTGTTCAGATCCTTGTCACCCGCGAGCTGAAGGCCCGCTATCGCGGGTCCGTGCTCGGGTTCTTCTGGTCGTTCGTCAACCCGCTACTCCTGCTGCTGGTCTACTCGTTCGTCTTTAGCTACGTGATGCCCCGCGGTGAGGAGTTGGCGACCGAGCCGTACGCGGTCTTTCTGTTCTGCGGCCTGTTGCCGTGGACTTGGTTTTCCTCGTCCCTGTCGGACGGCGCCAACGTCTTGATCATGAACGGCAACCTGATCAAGAAGGTCATGTTCCCGGCCGAGATCCTCCCGGTGGTCGCGGTGATCTCGAACATGGTGCATTTCCTGCTAGGTTTGCCGATTCTGCTCGCGTTTCTCCTGTATTACTCGATGCCGCTGCAGTTGTCCGAGCTGGTGTGGTTCCCCTTCGTCCTGGCGGTCCAGTTCATCCTCACCTTGGGCCTGGTGATGGTGTTGGCCGCGCTGACGGTCCACTTTCGAGACATCAAGGATCTGCTGTCGAACATATTGACACTGTGGTTTTTCGCGACGCCGATTCTGTACCCCATGTCATTCCTGTCGGACCGGGCGAAGTTCTACATGGATTACTTCAACCCCTTCGCTCACCTGGTGATCTCGTATCAGGAGATCCTCTTCTACCCCGGCCCGTTCGGTCACTGGAAATGGTTGCTCGCCCTGGGTGTGGCCGGCAGCGCGCTCTTCGTGCTGGGATACTGGTTGTTCGACCGGCTCCGCGACTCGTTCGCGGAGGAAGTGTAGAGACGGATCCATGGCGGCGATCGAGATCGACCACGTCACGAAGATGTACCGGCGGCACGGACACTCGCGACGATACGCGACGCTCAAGAGCGCGTTGCTGACCGGCAGCCTGGCGAAGGACTTGCGCCCTGAGGAGTCGTTCCGCGCGCTGAACGACCTGTCGGTCACGATCCGGAAGGGCGTCACCTACGGGGTCATCGGACGCAACGGGTCGGGCAAGAGTACGCTACTCAAGCTGGTGGCCGGGATCACCAAACCGACCATCGGGGCCGTGCGGGTCGACGGCCGCGTGTCGGCCCTCATCGAGTTGGGGGCCGGGTTTCATCCCGAGATCTCCGGTCGCGAGAACGTCTTCATCAACGGCATCATGTTGGGGCTGTCGCGGCGCGAGATCACGAGTCGATTCGACGAGATCGTCGAGTTCGCTGAGATGGAAGCGTTCATCGACGCGCCGGTCAAGACGTATTCCTCAGGGATGTACATGCGGCTGGGGTTTGCCGTGGCGATCAACGTCGACCCCGACATCCTGCTGGTGGACGAAGTGCTGGCGGTGGGAGACGAGGGCTTCAGTCTGAAGTGCCTCGACAAGTTCGCCGAGTTCAAACGGCGGGGCAAGACCATTCTGCTGGTCACCCATGGGTTGTCGATGGTCGAGCGCTTCTGCGACGAAGCGCTGTGGATCGACGCTGGCGAAAACCGCCTCGTCGGCGACCCCAAGCGAGTCGTACAAATGTATCTGTCCGACGTCGAGGTGGCCGAGGATCTGCTGCTCGCCGCCCAGGACGCGAAGGCCCAACAGACGCCGGTGTCGGCCCCGCCCGAGCCGGTCGTCACCGAGCCGGTCGCAACCGCGCCGGAGCCGAACGATGTGCCGGAACAGGAGCCGGGGCGGGTGAGCGAGGTCGGGGCCGAGACCGAGACCGACGCGGCGGACGACGATACCCAGCCCGACAACATGTTCGTGGCCAAAGAGGGCCGATGGGGCTCTGGCGGGGTGCGGATCGATCAAGTGACGCTCGAGGGAGACCATGGGCCGGCGCACGTCTTTCACACCGGCGAGCGAATGACAATTCGCATGCAGGTGAGCGCGCCCGTTGAAGTCGACGACTTCGCGTTCGGGATCAGCATCTTCAGCAACGATGGGGTGTGTTGTTACGGGACCAACACCCATATCGAAGAGATGACGTCCGAATCATTGGAGGGCGACGCCACCGTCTCGTTTGTCATCGACCGACTCGATTTGGTCGGGGGTACGTACAAGCTCGATGTCGCGGCGCACAAGCGCGACGGATTCTCCTACGACTACCACCGCTTGCTCTACACGTTTCGCGTGAAGTCCAGGACGAAGGACGTGGGCATCTACCGGCCACGTCACGAGTGGAGCTTCTCCGACAACGTGCGGTTCAAACCGGACACCGATGACTCGGCCCCCACTGGCTCGGTCTCAGCCCCAGCCGTCGACCCGGCCCCGGCGACGACTGCTCCGAGCCCACCGGCGGCCGAAGACGCGCCAACCGAGTGAGCCGGTCGGACCGGCCGGGTTCCATCCGGTTCTGAACGTGCCCTGCGGCCTTGACCCGAGTGCCTCGTGCCTACGACATCTCTGACGCTGCAAGCGGTGCTCAAGCGGGCGGCCTCGGCGGCCGGCTTTGGCGGCGGCGGACGTCCATTGTCCGGTCTGTCGGCGGCCGCGAAGGGGTTCGCGGTGGCGGCGACGGCCGCCGACGGCGTGACGGCCGTCATCGTACCGAACGACGCCGCCGTGGAACAGGCGGTCGCCGACATTCGCTTCTTTCTTGGCGGGCTGGAAGGGTTGTCGGACCACCAGCTGCGTTTGCATGTGCTCCCGTGCCCGTCCCATGAGGTCGACCCCTACCGTGGGCTCGCGCCTCATTTCGAAGTCGCGGCGGCGCGCGGACGCGCGCTGCATGGTCTCGCCGGCGGGTCGGCTCGAGTTGTCGTGATTGCTGCCGCCGCGCTGCTGCCCCGCGTGAGCCCACCCGCTCGATTGCTTCAGGCCGGTTACAGTCTCGCGGTGGGGGCGCTGCTGGAACCACCCGACCTGAGTGATCAGCTGGCGGATGCGGGGTTCACGCCGGAAGATCCCGTCGACGCCCACGGCGAATTCTGTATTCGTGGCGGGGTGGTCGACTTCTTTCCAGCCGGCCATGATCAACCCATCCGCGCCGAGTTTGCCGGCGACAGCCTCGAGTCGCTGCGCCGGTTCGACCCGGCGACGCAGCGGTCCACCGAGACCCTCGACCGCGCCGATATTCTGCCGCTGCGGGAGACCTTTGAGCGCGACGCGGACCTCAACGGGGCTGAGCCTGACCGATCGGCCTGGCTCGCGGACTACCTGCTCGGGGTGCCGGCGGGCCGTATCTTCCTGTCTGAAGCTGACGAATCGCGGGGGGTCATCGAAGCGCGTCTGTCGCAGGCGGCCTCGGGGTTCGCCGACGCCGAGGAGCGGGGTGAGACCGTGCTGTCTCCCGAGGAGTTACTCGTCGACTGGCCAACGCTCGACACGTGGCTCGACGCCGCAACCCGGCTGGAGCAGCTGTGGGAGGACCAGGACACCGCGGACACCGTGCGGCATGTGGCGTGTCAGCCAGTCGTCGAATTCCACGGACGGCTCGCCGATTGGGCCGCCGAGATTACCCGGACTCGCGAACGTGGCGAGACCGCATTGCTCGTGGCTGGCACCCCGGGTCGTGCCGAGCGTGTGATCGAGCTGCTGGCGGACTATGACCTGCGGGCGCTGTCGATCGATCAGGCGGACGAGACCATGGGCGCGGCGTTACTCGTGGCGACGGGACAGCTCACCCGCGGCTTCAGGCTCCCCGACGCCGAGCTGCAGCTTTTTGCCGAGCCGGACCTGTTTGACGAAGACCGGCGCGTGCGGGCACGTCGCACGGGCCCCGCCCGTGCGTTCTTCTCCGACTTTCGTGATCTCAAGGTTGGCGACCATGTGGTGCACGTGGACCATGGCGTCGCGATGTTTGTCGGTCTGAAGCAAATTGGGGTCGGGCTCGAGCAGCATGAGTTCATGGAACTGCAGTATGGCGGCCAGGACAAGTTGTTCGTGCCGGTGCAACAGCTCGACCTGCTTCAGAAATACACCGGGTCGACGAAGGCGACGCTCGACCGCCTCGGCGGCACGTCGTGGGCGAAGACCAAAACCAAGGTTCGCAGCGCCATGCGGGACATGGCCGAAGAGTTGCTCAAGTTGTATGCGGCCCGCAAGGCGGTGTCGGGGCATGCCTTCAGTGTCGATACCCATTGGCACCGGGAATTTGACGACGCCTTCGAGTACGAACTGACCGTCGACCAGCAGACAGCCGTCACCGACATCCGGCTCGACATGGAAGGGTCGACACCGATGGACCGGTTGCTGTGTGGCGACGTCGGCTATGGCAAGACAGAAGTGGCCATGCGGGCGGCGTTCAAGGCGGTGATGGACGGCAAACAGGTCGGGTTCCTCGCCCCGACGACGGTCCTGGCCTTCCAACACCACAAGACGTTCACCGACCGGTTTGCGGCCTTTCCCGTCCGAATCGACCTGGTCAGCCGGTTTCGGACGCGGGCCGAGCAGAAGCAGTCGCTCGAGGAACTGGCGAACGGCAAGTTGGACATCGTCGTCGGGACCCATCGACTGCTGTCGAAGGATGTTCAGTTCCGCGACCTTGGCCTCCTTATCGTGGATGAAGAGCAGCGCTTCGGGGTGGCCCACAAGGAGCGCATCAAGCAGATGCGGCACCGCGTCGACGTCCTGACCCTGACCGCCACGCCGATCCCGCGCACGCTGAACATGTCGCTGGTCGGGATTCGCGACATGTCGGTGATCGAGACCCCCCCCAAGGACCGCCAGGCCATCCAGACCAACGTCGTCCGCTTTGACCACCAGGTCGTGGCGCGAGCCATCCGCACGGAGCTCGAACGTGGCGGTCAGGTGTTCTTCCTGCACAGCCGGGTGACGTCCATCTACGCCATGGGCGAGCTCCTGACGAGACTCTTGCCGGACGCGCGGATCGCCGTGGCGCACGGGCAAATGCCGGAAGGTCAGCTCGAACGCTGCATGGTGGACTTTGTGCAGCACAAGTACGACGTGCTGCTGGCCACCACGATCATCGAGAACGGGTTGGACATTCCGAACGCGAATACCATCATCATCAACCACGCAGAACGGTTCGGTCTCGCGCAGCTTTATCAGCTGCGGGGGCGGGTCGGACGCTCGGACCGACGAGCCTACGCGTATCTGCTGGTGCCGCCGGAGGGGTCGCTGTCGCCGGTGGCCCGCCAGCGGCTCACCGCCATCCGCGAGTTCAGCGACCTCGGGAGCGGCTTCCGGATTGCCGCGCTCGACCTCGAGATTCGCGGGGCCGGCAACCTCCTGGGCGGCGAGCAGAGCGGCCATATCGAATCGATCGGGTTTGACCTCTACGTCAAGCTGCTCGAACAGACGGTGCGGGAACTCAAAGGAGAAGAGTTCGAGGACGAGCAACGGGCTACCGTGAACCTCAACCTCGACCTCAAAATCGAAGAACAGTACGTGCCCGACACAAACCAGCGTCTGAGCGTGTATCGCCGGGTGGCCGGCGCCCGCGTCGAGCCTGACCTCGCGGCGTTGCTCGATGAACTGTGTGACCGTTATGGTCCGATTCCGCAATCGGTCGCCACCCTGGTTGAGTACGGGCGCATTCGTGTGCTGGCTGACCACCTGGGCGTGGAATCGCTCGACCGGAACGGACAACTGATCGTCTTAAAGTTCAGGCCCACGACGACGGTGGATCCGGTGCGGCTGATTCGGTTCGTCGAGCGGCGCGCGGATGTCCTGCTCAAGCCGCCGTCCATGCTCACCATGGACCTGCAAGAGCAGGGCAAGCCCACGGGGTCCGGTCATCTGTCATGGTGGACCGCTCGAGCTCGTACCGAGGACGTACGCGCCGGGTTCTCTCGCGTCGACTTCCAGCGAGCCGAGCGAGATCGGCAAGGGCCGGCGCAGCTGCTGGCGCGGGTTGGCGACCTGCTGGTGGAGTTGCGCGGCTTGGAAACGATAGAATCGTGACAAGGGGTACTGGTATGCAGACACGCACTTTTGGAATCATGGTCGCGGTGGCCGTCCTGGGGACCGGTGTGGCCCAGGCGCAATCGGCGCCAGACGAGGCGGTTCCTCGCCTGTCTTCGAACGCGCCCGGGGCCCTCGTCGTCGAACGAGTCCTGGTGACGGTCAATGGCGACCTGGTGACGCAGACTGACCTTGAGCAGGCGCAGATTGCCGCCGTGCAAGGCCTCCTGACCCCACCGCAGACCGACGCCGAACTGCGGCGGGTCATGCAGGAGTCGACGCCAGAGCTCTTCTCCAATATCGTGGACAACATGCTGCTGGAGCAGCGAGGCCGCGAGATGGGTTTTTCGCTGAGCGACGATCAGTTTGACGAGATCGTCGACGGCATCAAGGTGGAAAACGATTTCGATGACGAGGAGCTCGTCGCCGCACTCGCCCAGACCGAAGGGATGACGTTGCTCACGTTGCGGGAAATAATGGAAACACAGATGCTCATCCAGCAGGTGCAAAACGCGGAGGTGAACAGTCGCATCGTGATGACGGGGACCGAGGCCCGGGAATACTACGACGAGCACCTGGACGAGTTCACCACCCCGGCGACCGTGACACTCCGCGAGATCGTGGTTGCCACGCCGGAAGGCACCGGGCCCCTCGCGACGGCCGGCGCCGAACGCGCGGCCGCGACGGCCGAGGCCGCGCACGCCCGGGTGCTGGCAGGTGAAGACTTCGCGCGGGTGGCGTCCGAAGTGTCCACGGCTGCGTCGAAAGCGAATGGCGGTCAGATTGGGCCGATCAACATGACGGATCTGGCTGAGGCGGTGCGCGCGCGCGTCGAGCAGCTCGAAGTCGGCGACGTGGGTGTGGTCGAACAGACGGCAGCCGGCTATCAGATTTTGAAGCTCGAGGCGATGACCCCGGCGACGCCGATGGACTTCGAAGAGATTCGAGCCAGTATCGTCAATTCCGTCGCCGAGAGCCGGCAAGACAAAGAGCTCAATGATTACTTGGCGGACTTGCGCGAGGCGGCCATCATCGAGTGGAAGGATGACACGTTGAGACAAATCTACGAGGCGTTTGTGGCCGCTCGGGCGGCTGCCAGTGGTGTCTGAGGCCGAAACGCCCCACGTGACGACTCCTCTTCCGGACGTGACTGCTGTGCCCCTCTCACCAGAGGCTGCCGTCGAGGCGGCTCCCTGGTTCGCGCTCTGGACCCGGTCGCGGCACGAACAGGTCGTGCGCGAACAGCTCGAACGCAAGCAGATCGAGACGTTTCTGCCGACCATCACCCGGTGGAGTCGGTGGAAGGACCGACGCAAGAAAATCGCCTGGCCACTGTTTCCCGGCTACTGCTTCGCGCGGTTCGATACCGCGCAGCGGTTGGGTATTCTCCGCTGCACCGGTGTCGTGAACATCGTGTCGTTCGACGGCGAGCCGGCCCCCATCGCGTCGGCGGAGCTTGAGAACATCCGGCGTCTGGTCGACACCAAGCTGCAGTACGACCCGTGCCCGCTCATTCACGAGGGGATGCTGGTCGAAGTGGTGCATGGCGCGCTCAAGGGGGTGGTCGGTCGCCTCGTTCGCAAGGGCGCTCACGCCAGGCTCGTCCTGTCAGTCGACCTGATCGGCCAAGCCGTGTCGGTCGAGGTCGACGCCGCCGACGTCAAGGCGTACTAGCCTGTTTGCTCCCTCCTCGCGCTCTTCCGGCTGGTCCTCTGGCGCGTGAAGCCTCGACCGGAAGCACCCTGTCGTACGTTGCTTGAGACGAACGCCTCGCCAGGAAACCACTCTAGAATAGAGACCGTGAAACCTGCAGCAGTCAAAGTCGGGTCGGTCACGTTGGAGTCGCCGTTTGCGCTGGCGCCGATGGCCGGCATGACCGACACGGCGTTCCGGCGGCTGGTGAAGCGCCGCGGCGGGTGCGGGCTCGTGGTGACCGAGATGGTGAGCTCGGAAGGGCTCGTGCGGGGTATCGATCGGACCCTCGAATACGCGGAGTACACGGAAGAAGAGCGACCGGTGTCGATTCAGATCTTCGGCGGCGCGCCGGAGACGATGGCCGAGGCGGCCCGCATCGTCGAGGGGCTGGGCGCCGACATGGTGGATGTGAACATGGGTTGCCCGGTGCCAAAGATCGCCAAGCACCAAGCCGGATGCAGTTTGATGCGGACGCCGGAACATGCGGCGACCGTCGTGGCGGCGATGACTGAGGCCGTGTCCATTCCCGTGACCGTCAAGATGCGAGCCGGGTGGGACGACGACCATGTCAACGCACCGGCCGTGGCGAGACTGATGGAGCAGGCCGGGGCCGCCGCCGTTGCGGTGCATGGGCGAACTGCGAAACAGTCCTATTCCGGTCGTTCCGATTGGGGTCTCATCGACGACGTCGCCCGCGCGGTGTCCA